>Ga0255338_1000828_pt1 | contig 75842 bp, 80 predicted proteins | sample MeOH1_35cm_T4_19_FD_203715 | JGI IMG/M metagenome (GOLD analysis project Ga0255338, IMG submission 203715) | Sandy soil microbial communities from University of British Columbia, Vancouver, Canada - MeOH1_35cm_T4_195 | ecosystem: Engineered > Artificial ecosystem > Sand microcosm > Unclassified ... | reverse complement strand
GCCACATGGGAGGCGTCCATATAAGTTGTACGGCGCCGTCCCCAGGCCAAGCCGCTTCGCGAAGTCGTAGCGAAGCGAAGACCGCCACAGTATGAGCCGCTGCCGGGTACCGCCTGCCGCGCCGCGAGCGCCCGCCACCCGCCTGCCGCGACGCGAGCGCTCGCCACGCAAGATTGTTAGCGAAGGATCTTGCCCAGCAGCAGCCCGAGGGCAAATGCGCCGGCCACGGTGCTCAGCGGATGGGCCTTGATCTGCTCGCGCGCATACGAGCCGTATTCTTCCTGCATCGTCATCACACGCTCGCTGCCTGTGGCTACAGTGTGCTCGAGCTTGTCGACGGTTTCATGCGCTTTTTGCGCCACGCGGTGGACCACGTTGCCATTGAGGCCCGTGGTGCTGGGGCCATTCATGTTCAAACTGGTCATTCCGCTTTCGCTGGTCTCGTTCATGGTTGCTTCCTCTCGGGCATGTGTCGAATAAACCGCCAGCGACGCCGGCGAGTCTTCCACTCTAGGAAGCTCGGCCAGAGAATGTTGTCCTCCAATCGGGGGCTTTGCATGTAGGAGATATCCTGCGCGGGCACGGGCCGTCAGGTGCCGGCGTGCAAAGGCACGCGGGCGCAAGTAGAATCGCGCGCTCATGTTGCGCTTTCGCCTGATCTTCGCCTGGCTCTTGCTGGCTGCCCTGCCCCTGCAGGGATGGGCCGCCGCGACCATGCTGTTCTGCGGGCCGGCGCAGGGCGTCGCCGTCATTGCCAAGGCGCACGCGTCCGGGGATGCGCTCAGCCATCACGACATGCAGACGGCCCACCATGATATGCAGACTGCCCACGGCCAGCACCACGTGGGCACAGCCGATATGGGCGATAGCGGCATTGCCCACGATGGGGCCAAGACCGTTGCTGACGGCTCCCACACCTGTGGCGTGTGCGCAGCCTGCTGCAATGGCGTGGCACTGGCGCAGTCGCCGCATTGGCCGTCCATCGCTGCCGCGCCAAGCGCCGGCCTCGCCGAGCCGCTGGTAGCGGTGCTCGCGCGCCCTTCTCCCGTTCCCGACAAGCCTCCACGCGCCTGAAACACCCGCGCCGCCGCTGACGCGGCGGTTGCGGCTGCCCGCTCGCTGCGCCATGCCATCAGGCATCGGTGCGCATTTCCCCGAACGACGCGAGGACTTTCGTGAATCGACATTTGCCCATTGCTTGTCTGGCGGTGCTCGGCGCCATCGTCGGCTCCGCGGCCCAGGCCCAGGCCAATCCGCCGCCCTGGCGCTCCGCGTTCGAGAGCTACCAGACGTTCACTGATGAAAAGACCCTGTCATGGCGGCAGGCTAACGACACCGTCCAGGGTGTGGGCGGCTGGCGAGCGTATGCGCGCGAGGCCGCGCAACCCGCCTCCGCGGCTGCATCGGCGCCACCCTCCAAGGCACAAGGCTCGGCCGGGCATGGCGCCCACCCCAAGCATCAAGGAGAACGGCAATGAGAAAGGCGCAACTTGCCGCCCTGGCCGCCACCCTGCTTGCGGGCTGCGCAAGCGTCGACGTCGATCAGGCCATCAACGAAACCAATGCCGCCGCGGGCGACTTTACCCACAGCCGACTGGAGCTGAGCCGCACGCCCGAACAATCACAGGCCAGGCAGCGGCTCACCCAGCAACTTCTGGCAGAGCCGCTCGCCATGGAAGACGCGGTGCGGCTTGCGCTCGCCAACAGTCCGGCCTTGCAGGCCCTGGTTGCGCAAAGCTGGACCGAGATGACCGCAGCAGACCAGCAAGGCCGCATCGCGAACCCGGTTTTCAGCTTCGAGCGGACGCGCCTGGGCAGCGAGCTGGAGTTGGGGCGACTGTTGTCGTTCGGCTTGCTGGATCTGCTCACCTTGCCGCAGCGCCGCGTGCTGGCAGACAACCGCATCGCACAGGCGAAGGCCCAACTGGCGGCCGACGTCGTCGACCACGTTTCGCGCGTGCGTCGGGCCTGGGTGCAGGCGGTTGCGTCCAGCCAGAAGCTCGCCTATGCCATCCAGGTGAAGGACGCCGCCGAAGCCAGCGCAGAACTCGCCCGGCGCATGCAGCAGGTCGGAAACTTCACCAAGCTGCAGCGTGCGCGGCAGCACGCCTTCTACGCGGACGCCACGGCGCAGCTCGCGCTCTCCCAACACGCTGCCACTGCGGCGCGGGAGGAACTGGTGCGTCAGCTCGGGCTGACCGACGCGCAGGCCGCGCAGCTGAAGCTGCCCGAACGCCTGCCGGACTTGCCGAAGGAGCCTCGCGCCGCAGCGAACGTCAGCGCCGCCGCCCTGCAGCAGCGGCTGGACATCCGGCTTGCACGCCTGCAACTGGAAGGCGCAGGCAAGGCACAGGGCCTGACGCTGGCGAACAGCCTCCTGGACACTGAGTTGGGCATTCGGCACGACACGGTGTTCGATGGTGGCGAGCGCGCCAACCGCAGGGGGTTCGAGCTGTCGATCCGACTGCCGATCTTCGACGGCGGTGCGGCCACGCGCGCGGCGATGAACGCGCAGACGCTGGCCGCCGCCGCGCGATACGACGCCGTCATGCGTGCCGCCACGTCGCACCTGCGCGAAGGCTACTCCGCCTATCGCACCGCCCACGATGTTGCGCGGCACTACCAGGACGAGATCGTGCCGCTGCGCAAGACCATGGCCGAGGAGAACGTGCTTCGCTACAACGGCATGCTGATCGGCGTGTTCGAGCTGCTGGCCGACACGCGCGAACAGATCGCCAGCGTGATCTCCGCCATCGACGCACAGCAGCAGTTCTGGCTGGCTGACGCGGGGCTTTCCGCTTCGCTGATCGGAAAGCCCATTGCGGCATCGATTGCACCTGCTGCCGCAGGCACGCGCGCAGGCACCGACGAGCGGCACTGAGGACACTTTCATGAACAACAACCGACGAAACTTCCTCACCGGTGCGGGCGCGATCACGGGCGCCGTCGCGGCGGCTGCCGTGAGCAAGGTGGCGATGGCGGCGTTGCCCGAGCCGGTAATCCAGGCCCGACCCGACACGATGCCGCCGCTCGTTCCGAACAGCGGTCGCCCGTACAACCCCGTCGTCACGCTGAACGGCTGGACGCTGCCCTGGCGCATGAACAATGGCGTCAAGGAGTTTCACCTGGTCGCCGAACCGGTGGTGCGCGAGATGGCGCCCGGCTTCAAGGCCCACCTGTGGGGCTACAACGGCCAGTCCCCCGGCCCCACGATCGAGGTGGTCGAAGGCGACCGCGTACGCATCTTCGTGACCAACAAGCTGCCCGAGCACACGAGCATTCACTGGCACGGCCAGCGGCTGCCCAACGGCATGGACGGCGTGAACGGCCTGACGCAAAAAGCGATCGATCCGGGCAAGACCTTCGTGTACGAGTTCGTGGCGCGACGGCCCGGCACCTTCATGTACCACCCGCACGCGGACGAGATGACGCAGATGGCGATGGGCATGATGGGCTTCTGGGTCACGCATCCCAAGGGCCGGCACCCACTCATCGACGAGGTGGACCGCGATTTCGTCTTCCTGCTCAACGCCTACGACATCGAGCCAGGTTCCTACACACCGAAGATCATGACCATGCTGGATTTCAACCTCTGGTCGTGGAACAGCCGCATCTTTCCCGGCATCGACTCACTCAACGTGCGCCTGGGGGACAAGGTTCGCATCCGCATGGGCAACCTGACCATGACCAACCACCCCATGCACCTGCACGGTCACGAGTTCATGGTGACGGGCACGGACGGCGGCCCGACGCCCAGGGGCACGCGGTGGCACGAGGTGACGACCGACATCGCGGTGGGCCAGATGCGCCAGGTGGAATTTATCGCCAACGAGGAAGGCGATTGGGCCTTCCACTGCCACAAGAGCCACCACACGATGAACGCGATGGGCCACGACGTGCCCACCATGATCGGCGTGGACCACCGCAAGGTGGTGCGCCAGATCACGAACCTGGTTCCCGACTACATGGTGATGGGCGAGCGCGGCATGGCCGACATGGCGGAGATGGAAATGCCGCTGCCGGACAACACCATCCCGATGATGACGGGCGACGGCCCGTTCGGCTCGGTGGAGATGGGCGGCATGTTTTCGGTGGTGAAGGTGCGGCGCGAGCAGAAGCGCGGCGACTACGGCAACCCCGGCTGGTTCAAGCACCCGGCGGGCACTGTGGCCCATGAGTTCACGGGCAGCCTGCCACCACCCGACAGGACAAGCAAGGCGGGCTCCGGCGCCATGCCGGCGAGGTCGGTACCGAAGAAAGAGGTGGAAGTACGCATCCGCAAACCCAACGGCCACGAAGGTCACTGAAGAAAGGACATAAAGAATGAAATTGACGATGACAATGACGATCGCGGCCGCCCTGCTCGCCTGCACACTTCCGGCGACGGCGCACGAGGGAGCGAAGCATCCGCGCAAGGTTCTCGCCGCAGAGCAGAAGGACTGGGGCATCGCCGGCAACACTGGCGCCGTCACCCGCACCATCGAAATCCGGATGACGGACGACATGCGCTTCACGCCGGAGCGAGTCGAAGTGCGCCAGGGCGAAACCGTAAAACTGGTTGTGAAAAACGGCGGCCAGATGCTTCACGAGCTCGTGCTGGGCACGAAGTACGAGCTCGACGCTCATGCGGCCGCCATGATGAAGTTCCCCGGCATGGAGCACGACGAGGCCCACATGGTCCACGTCAAGCCCGCCGGGACCGAACCGTTGATATGGAACTTCAACCGCCCGGGCGAGTTCCAATTCGCATGCCTCCTCCCCGGCCACTACCAGGCCGGCATGGTCGGGACCATCGTCGTCCTGCCGTCCTCCAATCAAGGAAAAAGCTCATGAAGACACTCAAGAAACTCATTTCCGCCGCCCTCGTTGCCGCGGGAGCCGCCGCCTCCATGGGCGTCCTGGCCCAGGCCATGGCCGATGGCGAAGTGCGCAAGGTGGACAAGGACAACAAGAAGATCACGCTCAAGCACGGCGAGATCAAGGACCTGGACATGCCTGCGATGACCATGGTGTTCCAGGTTGCCGACCCCTCGATGCTGGACAAAGTCAAGGCCGGCGACAAGGTGCAGTTCAGAGCCACCAAGGACGGCGGGAAGTACACCGTGACCCTGATTCAGCCTGCCAAATGAGGCTGGCAAATCAGCGCTACATCCTACATACAAAGGCTACACGTATTCATACAGTGAGGTGGTTCTCGCGCCCACACGGCGCATGCCAACGCACAATGCCATCCAGCTTCAGCCGCCGCGCCAAACGATTCACAGCCCAGGTAATGCTGGGTCTGTGGCTGCTGGGCCTGGGCTTGGGAATTGCAAATGCCTGCCTGGCGCAGGAACATCATGCGCGGCATGGCCACATCGGACTTTCGGATGACCCGGCGGTCGTCGTGCCAACGGGCCTCGATGCAAGCAGCGGTGGCCCTTCGACCGCACAGCTTGCCTGCCAGGACTTCTGCGCAGCCGCGCAATCCGGCGTGTTCAAACAACCTGGCGATGCACAGCAGCCACTGATCGCGTCGCCCATGCCGCTTGTCTGGTCGTGGCCGGCCCGACCCTCGCCCTATCGCCACGTACTGTGGTCGGTTCGGGGCGATCTTGCCGGATCGCATCCACCGGCGTTCATCGGCTTTCTGCGGATCACCATCTAGCGCCATCGGCCCGGGTGCCCTCGCACCATGGTGTCTCGAGCCTGCACGACTGCGTGCTCCCTACAGTTTTTCAAGGGCTGACCCACAAGGGGTTGGCGTCAATCATTCTTCAGGAGAATTTCATGAAACAGCTCTCTGGCGTTTCAATGGCCGCAGCGACCTTATTGACCGCAGGTTCCTCGTTGGCCCAAAGCGGAACCATGATGAATGGCGGCACATGGGGAACCGGATGGATGGGTGGATACGGCGGCATATGGACGCCAATCCTTCTGGTCATCGTGGTTGCCGGCATCGTCGCCTGGATCGTCGGCCGCAAGGGCAAGTGATGCAGACCCCGTCCTCCGACGCGTCCATCTCCGCCCCAAACATTTCCCAAACAACGTCCCCGAACCCGAACCCCTCAAGGAGTCCTTCATGACCCAGTTTCGATACATTCCTCTGGCCTTCGCACTGGCCGCAGCGGGTGCGCTGACCGCCTGCGCCACCTCGCCGATGACGCCCATGAACAAGCCGGTCGCCGGCGGCATGGCCGCCCCCGACGCCATGGCCCGGATGGACGAGCAGATGAAAACCATGCTCACCATGCACGACAAGATGATGAAGGCCAAGACCCCGGAAGAACGCAGCAAGATGATGGCCGAGCACATGAAGGCCATGCAGGGCGGCATGGAAATGATGAAGGGCATGGGGAACATGGGCAGCATGCAAGGTATGCACGCAACGGCCGGCGACATGGCCACGCACCACAAGATGATGGCCAAGCACATGGAGATGATGCAGGCCATGATGGGCATGATGCACGAGCACATGATGGCGTCGATGCCACCCAGGTAACCACGCTGGCGAGCCCGGACACATCTCGTCCGGGCGGCAATGATTCAGGTCAAGGCCGGTGTCTATTGCCGGCTTGCCTGAGACTTCCGCTCTCTTGGACAATATGACCTGACCCAAGGCAAGGAACCCATGGTGAAAATCTCGTTGAACAAACCACTCCTGCTTATCGCCGTGCTGGCAGCATTCGCCACGTCCCCCGCGTGGAGCCAGGCTTCAGCTGCGCACGATCACACGCACGCCCAAGCCAGCTCCGCGGCAGCCGCACCCCTCACGGACGGTGAGGTTCGCAAGGTCGACAAGGCCAATGGCAAGGTGACCATCAAGCACGGCGAGATCAAGGCCCTGAACATGCCGCCGATGACGATGGTGTACCCGGTCAGCGACGTGGCAATGCTGGATAAGGTGAAAGCCGGCGACAAGGTGAAGTTCACCGCCACCAGCGACGGTGGCAAGCTGACGGTCACCGGGATCCAACCCGCCAAATAGCGGGCGGATGCGCCGCGTCAGATCGCCCCGGTCGAACTGGCGAGCCTCTGCATGAGCGCCGCCATGTCAGCCGGCGTCAGCCCTGACACATTGGCTGCGGATGCGATGAACTCCGCCATCGCCGTCGACATGCCGATGGCGCCCGCGGTCGATGCCATCATGCCGGTCCCCATCATGCCGCCCATCGACATTGAGATCCGGTTGCCGCCGTACATTCCGTCCATCATTCCGTCGGACGCGTCGCTCACCATCAGCGTCACCATCCCCGAGGAGAACGGCATATTGAGCGATTTGGCGTACTGCGACATTGCCGCCAGCGTCATCCCATAGTTTCTTGCATCGGCTCCGGCGCCCGCGCCCGAACCCGGCGCAAGGGGATTCATGGGATGCACGTGAAGGATATCGCTCACCATGAAGTAATTCCCCATGGCCGCATTCGCAGCTGCGATATTGGCTGCAGTCATTCCACCGGCCATTTGTTGAGCACGTGCCTGCGCCATGGATGTGAGCGGAGTGACCTGGATGCCATTGACGCTGGCACCGGGCGACACGGCCTGCATCACGGCCGTCATGACGTCGCCGGAGCCCATCGCCATGGTCGCGCCGGTGGCTTCGTCCTTGTAGCTGCCGCCGTTGACCCGCAGCATGATGGGCCCCTCATGGGTGCCGACGGTCATGGTGAAATTACCGCTCGCATCCGTGGTGGCCGATCCCAACTGCGCGCCCATGGTGCCGCCGGCTATGCCGTAGGCCATGACGGTGGCGTTGGCGACCGGCCCCTTGGTGACCGACCCGCTGATAGAGCCGGTGACCACTGGCGAATCGCCGCCTCCGCCTCCGACGCCGCCGCCGCCGCACGCGGTTACCAGAAGCAGGGCGAGCGACGCGGCTGCGCCCCATCGGATAGTGGAGATGATCGACATGTGAACTCCTGGTGAGATGTCTCGAGGAACGTTGGCCCACTCTAGGCGCGCTACCGGCAACGGCTTTGACGCGCATCAATCCATGCGGCGGCGGAGCCTGAGCGAATGCCTGAGATGCGCGCTCGATTTCGTAAGCGTTCGTGCGGCGCGAGATTACGTTTTTGTAATCCGGCAGTCAGCGTGCCGTGGGTACGCGACGCCTACATTGGGCCCAGATGCAGAGGTTGCATCCGGGCGCTGGCACCCGCCGGCGCCCTTCCAACCCTACTACAGGATGACCCAATGAAACTGAATCACATCACCCTCGCCGCAGCCCTGGTGGCCGCCTTCACCACGCCGCTGGCGCTTTCTCAAACAACGCCCTCACGCGAGGCGGTGCGGGCCGAGGCGATCACCTCGCACAAGGACGGGACCATGGTCCATAACGAGGCCGGCCCAAAGGCCCCCGCGTTCAAATCCACCAGGACCCGCGAGGAAGTGCGGGCCGAGGCGATCAGCTCGCACAAGGACGGCACGATGATGCATGGCGAGGCGGCGCCCAAGTCCAAGGCGTTCAAATCCACCAAGTCCCGCAAGGAAGTGCGGGCCGAGGCGGTCAGCTCGCACAAGGACGGCACCATGGTCCACAGCGAGGTGACGCCTACGACCAAGTAGGCCTCTCGCATCGACGTCCCACGGGACGATCGGCCCGCCTCGGCGCCCGCCTTGGCGGGCCCTTTCTTTAGTGCGTGCGGCGCGCGACATGACGTATTTGTAATGTCGCCGTCAGCGTAGTGTCGCGACGGGTTTCCTACAGTGAACACAGGGATGCAGGGATTGCATTCCTCTGAATCCCGCAAGGGGCAAATACCCGTCCACCATCAAGGAGCACCACCATGTCAGTCCGCAAGAATCTTGTCGTCCTCGCCGCCGCCGCCCTGGCGCTACCCGCCGCCCTCGCCCAGAGCACCAGCGTCTTCGTGGGCGGCGAAGCCGGCTGGATCGATCCCGCCGTGAGCACCACGCTTTCGCGTGAAGCGATACGCCAGGAGTTCCTGGCCTTCCGCGGCAGCCCGGTGACGCCGGACGGGGGGCAGCACGTCGGCGGAGAAGCCGGCTATATCTATCCGCAGCACACGTATGCCCGCGTGAACGGCGAGTGGGTCTGCACGGACAAGATCGCGCACAACCCGAAGCCCGCCGCGATCAAGAGCGCCGCCGAGCGGGGCGCGTTCCTGCAGCAGTATCCGGCTTAGCCGCCCCGTAGCAGCGTTCGCAACGCCATTGGGCCAGGTTCACCTGGCCCGATCTGCTTCAGCACAAAGGCATGTACTGCCCGAGAAGCCATCAGCCTTCCTGTTGAATGAGGCTCGAGTTGTGCATCCACACGAAATAGGCGCCGAAAACCCAGGCGAAGGCAAACACATACACCGCCCCCAGCACAAAGCTGCCCACATTGATCCAGGTAAAGCCGGGCAGCGTTTCAAACAGCCTGTGGTGAAGCTCCATGGCCTCGGGCGTGCGAAACGGCAGAAATCCGCCCAGCAGGCAAAGTACGTAGGCGACTTCCGCGCCGAGGGCGCATTTCCATCCGTACAGTTTGAGTGACAGTTCCATGATCAGGCTCCCGGATTCCCAAGATTCATTCGGCCATCCGCACGCCGCCGAAGCGGGGAATGAAGCGCGGCGTGCTCGCCGCGTAACGCGCCCATTGCTCGCCGAAGACACGCTGCGCTTCCTTCTCTTCCGTGATCGCCAGCCGCACATACATGAAGCACAGCACCGGGAACATCGCCAGCGTCACGATCGTCGGCCACTGCAGCAGAAAGCCGAACATGATCAGTACGAACGCGAGGTACTGCGGATGCCGGATGCGAGCATAGGCGCCCGTCATCGCCAGCGTGCCGGCCCTCTGGTTCCGGTAGAGCACGCTCCATGCGGACCCCAGCAACCAGAAGCCGCCGCCGATGAAGACATAGCTCAGCACGTGGAACGGGCCGGCGTGGGGATTCATGCGCCAGCCGAACATAACCTCCCACAGGTGGCCGGCATCGTGCGAGAGGAAATCCACGCCCGGGAAGCGGGTGCTCAGCCATCCCGACAGCAGGTAGATGGTCAGGGGGTAGCCGTACATCTCCGCAAACAGCGCGACGATGAAACCGGAGAAGGCGCCGAATGAGCGCCAGTCGCGCGGGCTCTGCGGCGTGGCGAAGCTGAAGGCGAAGATGATGAACACCAGCGAATTGATGATCACCAACGTCCACAGGCCATAGGCGGGGGCGGCAGGGCTCATGGATCACTCCCGGAAGGCGGGGTGCCTTTTCCGCCGTCCTTTTCGTGCCCACCATGCCCGCCATGCCGATGGAACAGGTGCATGAGGGGGCACGCCGCCAGCAGAAGGAACGGCAGCCAGCCGTAAAGGTGGGCACGGTGCTCCATCACCAGGAAGAACAGGGCCACCGCCGCGAACCCCGCGAAGATCAATGTGGAGAGCGGCAGGCGCTTCATGGCTTACATCTGCTTGTGAAACCGGCCGTGGTCGTGCCCCATTTTCCTTGCGTCGGCCCTGGAGCTTGCCCGGTCGCTTGTCGGGACAGGGGTCGTTCCGCACAGGACCGACAGTGGCGTAGGCGTTCCCTTTTCCGCCCCATGGTCATGGCGGGCGATTCGCCGGCAGTCCTGTGGTGCTTGCATCGCCGTTTGTACAGCCGGCCCGGCCGGCTTCTGAACTTCCTCGCTCGCGGCGAAAGCGGCCGGCAGAGCCGCGCCAGCCATTGCGATCAAAAGGGCGATTTGGCGTACTGACATGTTGAGCTCCTTGACATCGTTGCGATTGCCAGCTCGGCGCCGGCCGGATGCAACCTTTGCACCACGGTTTGACTCTAGGCAAAGGAGCCCCACGCATCCCTGACCGCCAGATTACAAATTCGTCATCCACGGCCGGCGCCCTGGCTGCGCTTGATTAACATCAATCGAACGGCACCCGAAGTCGTTTTCAATCAACCCAACGTGTTCACCGAGCTCATCATGAAAAGCAACTCATCCCCCTCCCGTCGCGAACTGCTGTTGGCACTTTCGCTGCTTCCGCTGGCCGGACTGGCCCGTGGCGCCGCGCCCATCGAAGTCCAGGTCTGGAAGGAGCCCACCTGTGGCTGTTGCGGGGACTGGATCAAGCACATGGAAGCCAACGGATTCAAGGTGTTCGTGAACCTCGGCGGAACCAACGCCACGCGCGCTCGCCTGGGCATCCCCCAGAACATGGCGTCGTGCCACACGGCACTGGTGGGCGGCTATGCCATCGAAGGCCACGTCCCCGCGCGCGAAGTCAAACGCCTGCTGCGCGAGAAGCCTGTCGCGGTCGGCCTGTCCGCGCCGGGTATGCCGATCGGATCTCCCGGCATGGATACGCCGGCGTACAACGGCAAGAAGAACCCGTACAGCGTGATGTTGATCGCCAAAAACGGCAGCGCGACCGTCTACCAGAAGTACGAAGGCAACAGCGTGTAGAAAGTAAAAGGCCCGGCGGGCGGCCGAGCCGAAGGGCCGCGAGTGAAAATTCTGGTGATCGAGGACGAACCCAAGGCGGCGCAATACCTTTGCCAGGGCCTCACCGAGAGTGGCTACACCGTGGAGTCTGCGCTCGATGGGACCGATGGCCTGCATGCGGCAATCACCGGGAACCACGACCTCGTGATCCTCGACGTCATGTTGCCGGGCATCGACGGTTTCGCGCTGTTGACGGCGCTCCGGACGTCGAAGCAGACGCCGGTTCTGATGTTGACGGCGCGCGGCAAGACCGACGACAAGCTGCGCGGCTTCGACCTGGGCGCCGATGACTATCTCGTGAAGCCCTTCCAGTTCCCTGAACTGCTGGCGCGGGTGCGCGCGCTGCTCAAGCGCGGCCAGCCGCCGGCGACGGACCCGGTCATGCACGTGGCCGACCTGGAGCTCGATCCCGTGCGCCACCGGGCTACGCGCGAGGGCCGCAGGATCGACCTGACGGCGAAGGAGTTTGCCCTGCTCACCCTGTTGACGCAGCGGACTGGGCAGGTGCTTTCCCGCACCCAGATCGCATCATTGGTCTGGGACATCCATTTCGATTCGGACAGCAACGTGGTCGAAGTGGCCATGAGGCGGCTGCGCGCGAAGGTGGATGACCCGTTTCCCCAGAAACTGATCCACACCGTTCGCGGAGTGGGTTACGTCCTGGAGCACCGGCCGCCCGCATGACCAGCGACGCCGCGCCGATCTCGCGCGCCCGGCTGTCGCTGGCGCTGCGGATCGCGCTGGCAAGCGCATTATTCGGCCTCGTCGTCGCGGGCGGCGCGGTCGCCGTAGGCTACTGGTCCTTGCTGCGGCAGCTGGACGAGCGCTCGGCGCAGGAGATCGCGGGGCGCCGCGAACTGCTCGAACACATCCTTTCCACATTCGAATCGGCGCAGGCGGTGGAGCGATCGAAGACCCGATTCGCGGACTTGTTCTATGGGCACGATGATCTGCACCTCGCATTGGCCGATCCGGACACGGGTCAAGTGCTGGCCCGATTTTCGGATGTGGCCGTGCAGGCGGTGACTGTCATGAGCCATACCGCGGCGCCGCCGGACGCGATGCACACATGGGTTACGCCCGAAGGCGCGCGCTTCAGCGGCATCCATGGCACCACGGCGCTGGCGGGCGGCCAACCCGTGCGCTTCTATCTCTCCGTCGAGCGACACCGCGATGCCGTCTTGCTCGACGGATTCGTCAAGGCCACGCTTTTCGCCCTGCCGCTGCTGCTGCTCATCGTGGCGGTCGGCGCCGGGGCGATCGCACGTACTGGCCTTGCCCCCTTGCGCAGCTTCAACCGGCTGGCCGCATCCATCGGTGCGCGCTCGCTCAACCGGCGCCTGGTGGCAGCGCACTTGCCGCCGGAGCTGGCAGACTTGGCAACCGAGTTCAACGGCATGCTGGACCGCATCGACGAAGGCTACCGGAAGCTCGAGGATTTCTCGGGCGACCTGGCCCACGAGATGCGCACGCCGGTGGCGACGCTGCTGGGCCGCACGCAGGTTGCACTCTCGCAAACGCGCAGCGTGAACGAGTTGCGGGAAGTCCTGGAGGGCAATGTCGAGGAGCTCGAGCGTCTGTCGGCCCTCATCAGCGACATGCTCTTCATTGCGCGCGCCGAACACGATGCCATCCCACTCCAGCCGGAAACGGTCGACCTGGTGCGGGAGGCGCAGCGCGTGGCCGACTACCTTTCGCTCGCCGCCGACGAGAAGGGAGTGAAACTGCGGGTGACCGGCCAGGCGCCCCCGTTTCGCGCCGACCGGCTCCTGGTCCAGCGCGCCATCACCAATCTCGTGTCCAACGCCATCCGGCACGCGTATGCCGATTCCACCATCGACGTCGAGCTGGCGTCGGAAGGTGGCCAGACTGTCCTGGCGGTCACGAACCAGGGCGACGGGATCGCGCCCGCGCACCTGGACCGGATCTTCGCGCGCTTCTACCGGGCCGACCCGGCGCGATCGCGTGTCGAAGGCGGCAGCGGCCTCGGCCTGGCCATCGTTCGCTCCATCGCGCATGCCCATCGCGGTGAGGTCAGCGTTCGAAGCGAGGGCGGGAAGACGACGTTTACGCTCGCCTTGCCGGCGTAACATGCGGGTGCAGCCTGAAAGCAGCGCCATGGATCACGCCTCCCACCAGCACGGCCATCACCACGCACCGCCTGCCGCGGCGCCGCCGTCCGTTCCGGCACCCGCCGGCACCATCTACACCTGCCCCATGCACCCCGAGGTACGGCAGGACCACCCCGGCAACTGCCCCAAGTGCGGCATGACGCTGGAGCCGGTGATGCCTTCGCTGGACGAGGGCGAAGACCCCGAGCTGATCGCCTTCCGACAGCGCTTCTGGTGGACGCTGCCCCTCACGATCGCCGTCACTCTCCTGGCGATGTTCGGCCACCGCCTCGGCTGGTTCGACATGCGCACGCAGAGCTGGGTCGAGCTGGTGCTGACGCTGCCGGTGATCCTGTGGGCCGGCGGGCCGTTCTTCGTTCGAGGTGCGCGGTCCATCGTCAACCGCAGCCCCAACATGTGGACACTGATCAGCCTGGGCACCGGTGCGGCGTTCGTCTACAGCGCCGTCGCGACCATTGCGCCCGAGGCCTTTCCCGCATCCTTCGCTTCCATGGGCCGTGTGGCGGTGTACTTCGAAGCGGCCGCCGTGATCATCTCGCTCACCCTGCTGGGCCAGTTGCTCGAGTTGAAGGCGCGCTCGCAGACCTCCGCCGCGATCAAGTCGCTGCTCGGCCTCGCGCCCAAGACTGCCCGGCGCATCGCCGCCGATGGTTCCGAGGAAGACGTCCCCCTCGCCCATGTGCACGTGGGCGACGTGCTGCGCGTGCGGCCCGGCGAGAAGGTGCCTGTCGACGGCGTGGTGGTCGAAGGCCAGAGCGCGCTCGACGAATCAATGCTTACCGGCGAGCCCTTGCCCGTCACCAAGCGCCCCGGCGACAAGTTGATCGGGGCGACCATCAACACCAGCGGCGCGCTCGTGATGCGGTCCGAGCACGTGGGTTCGGCCACCGTGCTGTCGCAGATCGTGCAGATGGTGGCGATGGCGCAGCGCTCGCGCGCGCCCATGCAGCGCATGGCCGACGTCGTCGCCGGGTATTTCGTCGTGGGCGTGGTGGCCATCGCGCTCGCCACGTTCTTCGGTTGGGGCCTGTTCGGGCCGCAGCCGAGCTGGGTCTATGCGTTGATCAACGCGGTGGCGGTATTGATCATCGCCTGCCCATGCGCCCTGGGCCTCGCGACGCCGATGTCCATCATGGTGGCGACCGGCCGGGGCGCGACGCACGGCGTGCTGTTCCGCGACGCCGCCGCCATCGAGAATCTGCGGCGCGTGGACACGCTCGTCGTGGACAAGACCGGCACGCTGACCGAGGGGCGGCCGGCATTCGAACGCGCGGTTCCCGCGCAGGGCCTCACCGAAGACGAGGTGCTCCGACTCGCAGCCAGCCTGGACCAGGGCAGCGAACACCCATTGGCCGCCGCGATCGTCACCGCGGCGCGCGAGCGCGGCTTGCCCCTGGCGGCCGCCACGCAGTTCGATTCGGCTTCGGGCATCGGCGTGCGCGGTGTCGTGGAAGGCCGGGCCCTCGGCCTGGGCAACACGGCCCTCATGGAGCAGCTGGGCGTGAACGTCACGCCGCTCGCGGCGCAAGCCGAAGCGCTGCGCGGCCAGGGAGCGAGCGTCATGCATCTCGCTGAGGCCGGCCGGCTGCTCGGGCTGCTGGCCGTGTCCGACCCCGTCAAGGCAACGACCCCGGCCGCGCTCGCCACATTGCGCGAGGCGGGCCTGCGCGTGGTGATGGCCACCGGTGACGGGCTCACCACGGCGCGCTCCGTCGCGCAGCGCCTGGGCATCGACGAGGTCCATGGCGAGGTGAAGCCACAGGACAAGCTGCAGCTGGTCGAGCGCCTGCAGAAGGAAGGCCGCGTGGTGGCGATGGCCGGCGACGGCATCAACGATGCGCCTGCGCTGGCGCGCGCCGACGTCGGCATTGCGATGGGTACCGGCACCGACGTGGCGATGAACAGTGCACAGCTCACGCTGGTCAAGGGCGACCTGCGCGGCATCGCAACGGCACGCCGCCTGTCCGAAGCCACGGTGGCCAACATGAAGCAGAACCTTGGTTTCGCTTTCGTGTACAACGCGCTCGGCGTGCCGCTGGCGGCCGGCGTGCTCTACCCGTTCACCGGCTGGCTGCTGTCGCCCATGATTGCGGCACTGGCCATGAGCCTGAGCTCGGCATCGGTAATCTTCAACGCATTGAGGCTGCGCAACGGCCGCTGAGCTGCGCAGCGGGGGTAACCACCGGCTTCAGGCGTAATTCAATCCAAGGGGCCCCACGTGGCGCCGGCACCGGCCTAGACTGGATTGAAAGTCATCCACAAAGCTCAACCGGAGAACCTTCCATGTCGCACGAGAAATACGAGGAATACCAGGACTGCATCGCCGCCTGCCACGCCTGCGCCGTCGCCTGCAATCATTGCGCCGCCGCCTGCCTGCAGGAGCCCGACGTCAAGGACATGGTGCGTTGCATCGGGTTGGACACGGACTGCGCGCAGGCCTGCCAGCTGGCCATCGCGTTCATGTCCGGTGGCAGCGACCATTCGGCCGCGGCCTGCCGCCTGTGCGCGGAAGTCTGCGACGCCTGCGGCTTCGAGTGCGCGCGGCACGACATGGACCACTGCCAGCAGTGCGCCGAGGCCTGCCGCCGTTGCGCCCAGGCCTGCCGCGACATGGCGGGCCAGCCGGCCAGCGCGATCGCGGACTGAAGCTGCGCGTTCAGCGCAGGTTGCCCGTGTGCCCCAGTGAGTAGCGGCCGGGCTGCGGCCACACCGTGAGCCCGTGCGGCTCCTGGCCCACCTTGACGCTCACGACGTTGCCGTCGGTGGTGTCGATGCGGTAGACGACGTTGTCATACCGGCCCGAGAGCCACAGGTGCTTGCCGTCGGCCGTGATGTTGCCCATGTCGGGGCTGCCGCCGCCCGGGATCGGCCAGGTGGCGACGATTTTCTCCGTCGCGAAGTCGATCACCGACACACTGCCGCTGCCTCGCGGCTGTCCGCTGATCCGGTTGCTGCCGCGGTTGGCCACATACAGACTCTTGCCGTCCCGACTGGGGTACAGGCCGTGGGCGCCCACGCCGGTGGGAATGAAGGCCACTTGCTTGAACGATTCCAGGTCCACCACATGCACGCCGTCGGACATCATGTCGGCCACGTAGAAGCGCTTGCCGTTGGGCGACACGCGCACGTCCTGCGGCATCGCCGGCCGTGCGATGACGGTGGAACGGGGCTTGACCGGATCGAGCAGGCGACGGGGCTTCCAGCCCGGCTTGGACAGCATCGCGAGCACCTCCGGCCGGTCGAAGTAGGCGGAGAGCTTGATCGTGCCCATCACCTTGCGGTTCACGAGGTCGATCTTCGTGAGGCCCGCGCCGAACTCGCAGGTGAACAACGCGTAGCGCCCGTCGATGGAGAAGTCGGCGTGGTTGATGCCGTCGCAATCGGGCGTGGGGATCGAGAAGTCCAGCTTCAGGGTCTTCGCCTCCCGGAAGTCCAGGCGCTTGTACGCCTCGGCGACGACGATGGCATGGCGGCCGTCCGGCGACCAATACAGGTTGTACGGGTCATCGATGGGAATCGACGCGCCGGGCTTGCCCGTCTTCGGGTCGATGGGCGTCATGCTGCCGTCGGTGCGGCCCTCGGCATTGTTGGAGACCCAGAGCATCTTCAGGTCCCAGGACGGTGTGATGTGCTGCGGGTGGACACCCACATTGAAGGTGTCCACGACCTTGAGCGTGGCCGGGTCGATGACCGACACGCTGTTGGCGGCGCGATTGGGAACGTAAATGCGCTCCAGCGCGCCCGCGACCGCGGGAGAGAGCTTGCCTGCCACCGTTTCGCTGTACAGGTTTTCGGGATCGGGCACGCCGGGCATGCCCGGCACCGTGACCACGGCAGGCCGCGCGCCGTTTGCTCCTGACGCGGGGCGTGCCGGCGCCGGTTGCGCACTCGCGGGCTGCGCACTCGCCGGTTGCGCGGCCGCGGGCTGCGCGCCCGCCGGGTTCGCCAACAGGGCTGCAGTCGCCAGCGCGGCTGCAAACTTGATCTGTCCCTTCAACCTCATTCATTACTCCTTGGAAGCCGGCTTGCGGCCGGCGATCGCGAGCCGAATTGCGGCCGCGGTTTTGTCGATGATCATGTCCACGCCAATGCGCCCGAGCGCGGCAGTGGATTGCGAAGGTTCGCCCGTCACGCCCGAGGACGGGTCCGCGGCGCCGGGCGCTGCGAGGCGATCGGCGCGCACGCGCGATTCGTCGATGGCCATCAGCAGTGACGTATCGGCGATGCCGGCGTGCGTGCCGATCTGCCTTTGGGTGATGCCGCGCGCACGCAGCGCCTGCGCGAAGTCGGTCGTGGCTGCGTCGTAGTACGCCGCCACGTAATGCGCCCGCGCGCCGGTGCCCGCCCACTCGCGGTTCAGGCGGGCGGCGATATCCTTGAGCTGCCGCTGGTAGTTGCCTGAGTCGCCGATCAGCACGACGTCCAGGAAACCGTGCTGCTTCAGGCTGCGCGCCGCACCGGCGAGCACGGCGGCAAAGGCGTCTTCCGGCACGGAAATCGTGCCTGGGAAGCGCATGTGCCCTGCCGGCGGCGAGATGCGGCCCTCGGGAACGTACGGCATGACGGGCGCGACCAGCGTATGACCGAGCTTGGCAGCCACGCGCGCGGAAAGCGCCGCCGCGCGCACGTTGTGCTTGCCCAGCGCCATGTGGGGGCCGTTCTGCTCCGTGCCGCCCACGGGGATGATGACTGTGGTGGTGCCGGCCCGGAGGCCCTCGCGCACCTCGGTCCAGGTGAGGTCATCCAGCTGCAGGCTCGCCGCTGCCGCGGCACCGCCTGCCAGGCCCAAAAGCCCGGCCAGAAGCAATCCGGCACAGGCGGCGCGTTTGGGCATGGTGCGTCGGATTATTCCAGATGGAACATCCGGCGGCGGCCGGGCACGACCGCACGCTCGATGCCGCCCTTTCGGTCAGAGCGGCTTGTCGGCCCGGATCGAAACGCTTTTCACCCCGAATTTCTTCGTCGCGCCCTGCGCGTTGTCCGACAGGAACCGGTATTGGTCGTTGACCTGCTCAGACGTGATGCGCAGCCCGGCCGATTCGATCGCGTCCTTGTACCGCCCCACCTGCCACGCGCCGCCGATGCAAGCCGCCCACAGGGTGGTGTTGCAGCTGATGCTCTCGGGCAGCACCACGTCCGTCACGATGTCGGCAATTGCCAGCCGGCCACCTGGGCGAAGCAGCCGGGCGATCTCTCGAAAGACCTGCGGCTTGTCGACGGCGAGGTTGATCACGCCGTTGCTGATAATCACGTCGAAGCTGCCGTCTTCGAACGGCGCGGCGTCGATGTAGCCCTTGACGTAGGTGACGTTGCGAAAGCCATCGCGCTGCCGCAGCGCCTCGGCCTTGGCACGCTGCGAGTCGGTCATATCCAGGCCGATCACCGTCCCGGTCGGGCCCGCGATCAGGCTGGCGACGAAGGTATCCATGCCCGATCCGCTGCCCAGGTCGAGCACACGCGCGCCATCCATGTCGCCGAGCAGGTGGAAGTAATAGCCGACGCCGGCAAAAGAATCGATCGCCTCGGCGGGAATTCGTTCGAGGTCAGACGGGCGGTAGCCCAGCCGTTCGGCCAGGGCGCGCCCCATCTCGAAGTGGAACTCACCGTGGGGGTTCTCCGCGACATCGCGGTACATCGCCTGGACTTTGCCTTCCAGCTCGGCACGGTTGACCTGGGCGGACATGGAGGTTTTCCGTCGCCGATCAGAAGCTGAGCGTCGCGGCGCCGCGCTTGATCCGCTCATGGATCACGCTGGAGCCGGCAATCGTCACACCCTCGATGAAATCAGGCTGTTCGTAGCCGCGCGCCTTGACGCAGGGCGTGCAGGCGTAGAGCGCGCCTCCGCGGGCCACGAAGTCGCGCATCAAGTCCGCCAGCGGGTCCAGGGGCTTCACGTGAGTGGTGTCTGACGCCTTCTTGCGCACGATGTCGACGCCGGCGCTGGTGAGAAAGATGGCCACCTTCAGCCCGGCGGTGATGCCGCCGTTCGCGATGGTGAAACCTACGGATGACATCTCGCTGTCAATGCCGTGGCTGATGACGACGACGAGTTCACTGCGCTCTTCAGACATGTCGGTCTCCTTGGGTTGGTGCTTCGATGCATTGCGAATGCCGTGCCAGCCCGGGTACCGTGACGTTCCCCTGTGGAATCAGCCAACTTCTGCCTGCAGCGGCCGTGCACCCCCATGCACGAAGCCGTATGGGCCATGTCCAATCGGATATGGCGAATCCGCTGGCGCGGCACACCCGTAGTCGGTAGACTTTCCGAGAGGCCATCCCATGGACACTGACCGCGAACTGCAATACGGACCCGGCATGCGCGTGCAGCGCCTCGCCGAGGCCGGATTCATGGTGGCGGCGATCTTCAGCCAGGACGTGCGCTTTGCGTACGTCACGTTCGCGCTGACGGCCTTGCAGGCGCTCTCGCCGCGCTGGGTGCCCATCGCGCAGGTCGTGGCACGACTCGTGCATTTCCGCGGCGAGCACCGCATCGGCGACTTGTACTTCGATCTGCGGGGTGTGCGCGGCGCCTGTGTTCTCTCGGTTGTCGTGCAGCTTATCGGCCTGGCGCTGGTGGAGGCGGGCCAACCGGTAGCGGGCTTCATGGTGCTGACGGTACCGACCGCCTCGTTCCTGATGGCGCCCACACTCGGGTTCTGCGCGGGCTGCTGGTTCTATGTGCTGGGACGCGACTGGCTGGCCCGACATGGCTGGCTGCAAAGGGGGTCCGATGACTTCAGCGACATCACCATCGACGGCGAAAGCCCCCGGCATCAACCAGAACTGCGTCCTTAGGCGCAACGTCGCCACGCAACCCTACGGCCGATGCAGCGTCTGTACGCTGCAGTTGAAGCAGTGCCATGCATGGCAGTCCAACGGGTGGAGCTTCGCGCTCGTGGTGCTGGCCCTGTCGCTCGTGCTGGTGCCGCCGGGCTGGCCGCAGAAGTTGCTGGCGGCCGCGCTGCTGGGCGTCATCGTCTGGCAGGGCCTGGTGAACCACAGGCGCACGGACGAGCTCATTCATGGCGAGCATCGCCTGATCGCGCTGACCGAGGAGCTGCGCGGCAAGCAATTGCTGATCGAGGAGCACAACCGCACTCTCGCCGCGCAGGTGGATGCACGCACTGCGGAACTGCGTGATGCCAACGTACGGCTGGCTGCGGCCAACCTGGAGCTGCTGGAGCTGGACAAGCTGCGATCCGCAGTGCTGTCGAACGTGTCGCACGAGTTGCGCACACCGCTCACGGGCATCCTCGGTTCCGCGCAGAACCTGCGGGACGGCCTGGCCGGCGGCCTCACGCAAGCGCAACAGGAGTACGTGCAGATGATCGAGAGCGACAGCGGCCGCCTGATCCGCGTGGTCAATGAGCTGCTCGAATGGGGGCGGCTGCAGTCGGGCCATATCCAGCTCCAGCGCACGCCCGTGGCGTTGTACCCCCTGCTGGACGAAGTCTTCATGCTGATGCGGCCCGCGGCCCAGCGCAAGGACGTGAAGTTGGAACTGGCCCAGGGCGACCACGCGGTGCGTGTCGAGGCGGACGCCGACAAGCTCAAGCAGATACTCATCAATCTCCTGGACAACGCCGTGAAGTTCAGTGACCCGGCCGCGAGCGTGCAGGTGCGCGCCGAGCAGGCGCCGACAGGGCTGCGCGTCGTCGTGCAGGACCACGGGCCGGGGGTGGCGCCCGAGGACGTGCCGCATTTGTTCGAGCGCTTTTTCCGCGGTCGCTGCGCCAGCGAAACGCCGGGCACCGGCCTGGGGCTGGCCATCGCCAAGAACCTGGCACGGCTGCATGGCGGCGACATCACGCTGATATCCGCGCCGGGCGAAGGCAGCGTATTTACCCTGAACCTTCCCGCGGTCGCCCACATGAGGGCAGTTACCCCGTGAGCCGCGTTCTTGTCGCCGACGATGACCCCAGCATCGGGCGCATCCTTCGCGATCGCCTGAAGGAACTGGGCCACGACGTGGACCACGTCCTGGACGGGGTAGAAGCGCTGCGCCTTGCCGACAACGCCGACCTGTTGCTGCTCGACCTGGAGATGCCGCGCATGGACGGTTTCGCCGTGCTCGACAGCCTGCAGGCGCTGCCCATGCCGCCGATCGTCGTCGTGATCACCGCGCATGGCGACATGTCGAAGGCCGTGCGGGCGATGCGTGCAGGCGCCTACGATTTCATCGCCAAGCCGTTCGACGCCGCGACGATACAGCTGGTGGTGAAGCGCGCGCTGGAGACGCGTGGGCTGAAGAGCCAGGTCCGCAGCCTGCGCAACGAGCTCGGCCGAAACCACGTGTGGGTGCGCGGCCCGGACGCGGGCATGGCGCGCGTCGCCGAGACCGTGGCGCGCGTGGCCCCCAGCAATGCCACCGTGCTGCTCCTCGGCGAAACGGGTTGCGGCAAGGAAGTGATAGCGCGCGCCCTGCATCAGCAGAGCACGCGGCACGAATATCCGTTCGTGGCAGTGAACTGCGCGCTGCTCAAGGGCGAGCTGCTCGAAAGCGAGCTGTTCGGCCATGACAAGGGCGCTTTTACCGGCGCGGACCGGGCGCGGGCCGGCCGCGTGGAGACGGCACGCGGGGGCACCCTGTTCCTGGACGAGATCGGTGAGCTCCCGCCCGCGCTGCAGGCCAGGCTACTGCGCCTGCTTCAGGAACGCGAATACGAGCGGCTGGGCAGCGACCGCACGCAGCGCGCCGATATCCGCCTCATCGCTGCGACTCACCGAGACCTGCTGGCCTTGATCCGCGAAGGCACTTTTCGCGAGGACCTGTATTACCGCCTCAAGGTGATCAGCATCCGGATTCCCCCGCTGCGCGAGCGCGAGGGGGACATCCTGCCACTGGCCGAATGGCTGCTGGACAAACACGCGGCCGACTCGCCCCGCCCGAGACCGCAGCTCAGTGGCGCCGTGAAGCAGGCCTTGCTGCGCTACCCGTGGCCCGGCAATGTGCGCGAGCTCTCCAATGTGATGGAACGCTGCGTGCTGTTGGCCGGCGAGATCGTGGCGCTGTGCGACCTGCCCGAGGAATTGATGGATGGCGCGCTGGCCTCGGCGGGCGACGCCGAGATCGAGACCGAAGATCTCTTCGACCTGCCGTACACAGAAGCCGTCACCGCGGCCCGCCGTCTGATCGTGCAGCGCGCGCTGGACCGCGCGAGCGGCCACCAGACGCGAGCCGCGGAGCGCCTGGGTGTCACCCAGCCCTACCTTTCGCGGCTGGTCAAGCAGCTCGGCATACGGCGCGGCGAATCCTGAGACGTGGTTACGGCCGGCGCCACGTGGCTCTGTCATTCCAATTATCGTTAGAATGACAGAATGAAAAAACGAGAAGTCAAGGATCTCTTGTACGAACAGGTCGCGCGGATCGGCAAGGCCCTCGCCAGCCCGAAGCGGCTTGAGCTACTTGAAGTGCTTGCCCAGGGCGAGAAGACTGTCGAGTCCCTGAGCGCGGAACTTTCGATCGACATCAAGCTGGCCAGCGCCCACTTGAAGGCATTGCGCGCGGCCAGCCTGGTGGACACCCGGCGCGACGGCAAGTACGTGGTGTACCGCCTGAGCGGACAGGATGTGTCCGACCTGTGGGTCCAATTGAGAGAAGTGGCCGAAGAACACCTGCTCGAGCTGCAGATGGCGATCAGCCAGATGGTGTCGCAGCCGGACAAGCTCTCAAAGGTCGACCGCAAGGCCTTGCTCGAACAGGCCAGGCGGGGCGAGGTGATCGTCATCGATGTGCGCCCGCAGTCCGAGTACGACACCGCGCACCTTCCCTATGCGCGTTCCATCCCGCTGGGCGAGCTCGAACAACGCCTGGCGGAGCTGCCCCGCCGCCGCGAGATCGTCGCCTATTGCCGCGGCCCCTTCTGCATGCTGTCGGACGAGGCGCTCAAGCTGCTCAAGGCCCGCGGCTACAAGGCCCGGAAGATCCTGGACGGCGTGAGCGAATGGCAGGCCGCGGGGCTTCCCGTGGCGTCGGCGAAAAACAGTTGATCCATTACTCGCGAGGACTGATATGCGTGCCCTGGTTTTCTCCTTCCGTACCGCGTACCCATCCAGCTGCTTCCGGCATCGCTGGCGCCGGGCCTGCCAGCGCCGGCAGTGTTTATGGCGGTCAGCTGATCGCGGCCGAAGGGCCTGGCCGCCGACAAGGTGCTGGTGTTCTGAAGGAGGACGAACATGTTTTTCAAGCAACTCGCCACACGTGAGGCGTCGCTTTCTTACTTCTTCGGCTGCATCGGGCATCGCAAGGCCATCGCGGTCGATGTGGTCGCCGGCGACGAGCAGTGGTTCGTCGACCAGGCGACGGCGATGGGCGTCGAGATCACCCATGTCGTCGACACGCACGTTCATGCGGACCACTATTCCGGCGGCCGGGCACTTGCGGCCCGCGTGGGCGCGCCCTATTGCCTGCACGAAGCGGCACGTGACGTCGTCCACTTCGATTTCACGGCGCTGCGCGACGGCCAGGAACTCGACGCAGGCAACGTGCGAGCCACGGTGCTGCACACGCCCGGCCATACGCTCGACAGCCTCTGCCTGCTGGTGAAGGACATGCGCCGCGGCGACGAGCCGTGGTTCGTGGTCACGGGCGACACACTCTTCGTTGGCGCCGTCGGCCGCCCCGACCTGGCAGGGCGCGAAACGGAGATGGCGGCCCTGCTGTACGACAGCCTCCACGCCAAGCTGCTGCCCCTGCCGAACGACCTGGAAGTATTTCCCGGCCACCAGGCGGGCAGCGCGTGCGGTGCGGGCCTGTCGGGCAAGCCGTCGTCCACGCTGGGTTTCGAGAAGCGCTGGAACCCCACGCTTTCGCTCGACAAGAGCGATTTCGTCGCTGCCGTGACCGAGTCCGTGCCTGCGCGGCCGGCCGGCATGGGTGCCATCGTCGCCGCCAATACATCGGCATAGCACCATGGCCTTGCGACACGGCATCCGGCCCAACCGCTGGCAATTCGTGCAATTGCTGCTGCAAGTGCTGCTGGTCGGCCTGACCATCGGGATGATGCGCACCGTGGTGCCGGCGCTGGCGGAAGCCGAGTACGGCGTCCCGCGCAACTCGTTCGTACTGCTCTCGGCCTTCGTGCTCGCTTTCGGCCTGGTCAAGGGCGTGCTCAACTTCGTGGCGGGCCGATTGTCCGAGAGCATCGGTCGCAAGAAGGTGCTCGTGCTGGGCTGGGTCGTGGCCTTGCCCATTCCAGTCATCGTCTGGTTGGCCCCCAGCTGGAACTGGATCGTGTTCGCCACCGTGCTGCTCGGCTTCAACCAGGGCCTGTGCTGGTCGATGACGCAGACGGCGAAGCTGGACATCACGCTGGCCGAGGAACGCGGACTGACACTCGGCTTGAACGAGTTCGCGGGGTACGTCGGCGTCGCGGCGGCGGGCATCATCACGGCCTACCTGGCGACCGCGTTCGGGGCGCGCGTCGGCCTGCTGGTGTTTGGCCTGCCCGTGGTGGTGGCAGCGCTTGTGCTGGCATTGCTCGCGATGCGTGAAACCCTGCCGTGGGCTCACGCCGAGATCGCCAGTCACCAGGTGGCGGATGCGAACCGGCCTCGGCCCCGCTACCCCACGGGCGTGGCGGCGCGGCCCGATACCTGGGAGGTGTTCGCCCTGGTGTCCTGGCGTGACCGGCGGCTCGCCGCGCTCAGTCAGGCCGGGCTGGTGGAGAAGTTCGTCGATGCGCTCGTCTGGGTGTTCTATCCGGTCTTCCTCTATCAAAAGGGAATGAGCCTGCCGCAGATCGGCTGGATCATCGGTGTGTACGGTTTCGTGTGGGGCGGCTCCCAGCTCTTCACCGGGCGCCTGTCAGACCGGATCGGCCGGCATAGGCCCAACGTGTGGGGCATGTGGCTTTGCGGTGCGGGCGTGGCCATGATGCTGCTCGGCGAGGGAGTCGCGTGGTGGTCGGCTTCCGCTGCGTTGACCGGCTTCGGCATGGCCCTGCTCTATCCGAACCTGTCCGCCGCCGTGGCCGACATCTCGCATCCGGCATGGCGCGGCACGGCGATCGGCATCTATCGCTTCTGGCGCGACCTGGGTTACGGCATTGGCGCCCTCGGCTTGGGACTGGCAGGGCACTTCACGGGCCGCATCGAAGCCGCGTTTGCCTTCGTCGCGGTGTCCATGGCCGTGTCGGGCGCGCTGCTCTTCATGTTCGGCGAGGAGACGCACCCGAGGCTGAACCCTGCGCCGCAACCACCGACCGCGGCGTGAGTCAATGCATCACGCACAGGCAATAGACGAAATGCTGAATCGCGCCTGAGGGCGTTCGATGATCCTCGGTCTGGTGATCCACCAGCTCGAAGGCGCTGCCGAACTGGGCGTGTAATTCTTCCGGCGCGTACCTAACCACCGGCAGGCCACTGCATTGCGGCGGCCCTTCCGGGCTGAAGGCCGCGATGATCACATGCCCGCCCGGCCGTACAGCGCGCCGCACCTGCCGGACATAGGCCCCCCGGTCTTTCGGGTCGGTCAGGAAATGGAAGACGGCGCGATCGTGCCAGACGTCGACGCTCGCCGGCTCCAGTTCCAGTGATGTGATGTCGCCCTCGATCCAACGCACCTTGCTCGCCCGCGGTCCCAGCCGCTGGCGAGCTGCTTCGAGGGCCGAGCCCGAGATGTCCAGCACGCTCACGCGCGTCATGCCCGCATCGAGCAAATCGTCGGCGAGCGTAGAGGCGCCACCGCCGACGTCCAGGATGCGCGCGTCATGGCCGCCCGCGACACGCCGGATCAAGTCCAGCGAACGCTGCGCGTGCGGTTGGTACCAGCTGACCGAGTCGACCGGCTTGGAGCGATAAACCTGCTCCCAGTGCGATTTCATTTCCATAGCCGTTCCCGCATGAAAGAGCCTGTGCTCCATGCTAGCTCCGCGACACGCACGCGGGGTGGATAATCCTTGATCCATGACAAGCACACCGAAGGCCCGGCGTCCCAGGGGCGGCTCGATCACCGACGTCGCGGGCATCGAAGTCGGCCATTTCACCGATACCCGCCGGCCCACGGGCTGCACCGTCGTCATCGCGCGCGAAGGCGCCGTGGGCGGTGTGGACGTGCGGGGCGCCGCGCCCGGCACGCGCGAGACGGACCTGCTGGCGCCTACCAACCTCCTGGAGCGCGTGCACGGCATCCTGCTGGCCGGCGGCAGCGCCTGGGGCCTGGACGCCGCGACCGGTGTCGTGCAGTGGCTGGAAGAGCAAGGCGTGGGCTTCCCGGTTGGGCCGGTGCGGCTGCCGCTGGTGCCGGGCGCCGTGCTGTTCGACCTGCTCGTCGGGGATGCGACGATCCGACCGGATGCGGCGGCAGGCTACCGCGCCTGCGAACTCGCATCGGCCAAGTCGCCTGCCGAGGGCAATGTCGGCGCGGGCGCCGGCGCGGTGGTGGGAAAAATCTTCGGCATCGAGCGCTCGATGAAAGGCGGCATCGGCACGGCGTCGGTCACGGTCGAGGGCATCACCGTGGGCGCGCTCATTGCCTGCAACGCACTGGGCGATGTGATCGATCCCGACACCGCTTTGCCCATCGCAGGCGCGCGCACGCGCAACGGCAAGTCCCTGATCGACAGCCGGCGCGCGCTCTTGCGTGGCGAGCCGCCCAAGCCGCACTTGGCAGGGACCAACACCACGATCGGCGTGATCGCCACCGATGCCGTCATCACGAAGGCGCAGGCTTCGCGCCTCGCCACCGTCGGCCACGATGGCCTGGCGCGCAGCATCAACCCCGTGCACACGATGTCCGATGGTGACACGCTGTTCGCCCTGGGCACCGGCCGCGCCGGCAAGTCGCTGGGCATGATGGTGCTGGGCACCATGGCGGCCGAGGCTGTTGCCTTGGCGGTTGTGCGCGCCATTCGCGCCGCGCAGGGCATCACCGTCGGCAAGCAGCGCTTCCCCGCCGCCCGCGACCTCGCATGAAGCCGCATATTCCGAGGGCGCTTCGCTACACGCTGGTGTCGATCCAGGAGCTGCTGATCTCCGCGGGCCCCGTGGCGCTGCTTGCGGGGGGCCTGCTTGTGCTCGCTTACCTGTGGCTGGATCCGACGCCGCCCAAGCGCGTGACGCTGGCCACCGGCCCGGCGCAAAGCGCTTATGACGAATTCGGCAAGCGCTACAAGAAGGCGCTGGCGGCCAACGGCATCGAAGTCGCGTTGCTGCCCAGCCAGGGTTCGTCCGACAACCTGCGGCTGTTGCGTGAGGGCAAGGCCGACCTCGGCTTCGTGCAGGGCGGCAGCAACGAGCGCGCCACCACCGAGGAGAGCGGCCTGGAATCGCTGGGCAGCCTTTTCGTCGAGCCGGTGTGGCTGTTCTATCGCGCCGACTCCGCGCGCAAAGTGACGGCCACGGCGACGCTGACGTCGCTGACACAACTGCAGGGGCTGCGCCTGAACGTAGGCACCGCCGGCAGCGGCGTGCCGAGCCTGATGGACAAGCTGTTCGACGCCAACAACATCGACAAGCGCCATATCGTCATGTCGCAACTTGAGCAGACGCCCGCCACGGTCGCCTTCCTTGGCAAGGAGCTGGACGCGATCGTCTTCGCATCCGCCCCGGAATCGCTGATGGTGCAAATGCTGCTGCAGACGCCGGGCGTGAAGCTGATGGACTTCGCCCAGAGCGAGGCCTACTCGCGCCGCTTTCCCTTCCTGACGCCGGTGGTGCTGCCGCGCGGCGTGGTGGATCTTGCACGCGACCTGCCGCCGGCCGACCTGCGGCTGGTGGCGACCACCACGGCCTTGCTCACGCGCGAAAAGACGCACCCCGCGCTGCTGCAGCTTTTCGCGCAGGCGGCACGAGAGCTGCACAGCCCGGCAGGCTGGTTCAACCGCGCCGGCACCTTCCCGAACCTTGAGCACAGCGAATACGCGATATCGCGCGAGGCCGAGCGCGCCATCAAGGGCGGCCAGCCTTTCCTGCAGCGCTACCTGTCCTTCTGGGTGGCCAACCTCGTGGAGCGCATGTGGCTGGCGCTGGGCATCATCCTCGCAATCCTGCTGCCCTTGTCGCGCATCGTGCCGCCGCTTTATCAGTTCCGCATCCGCTCGCGCGTGTTCCGCTGGTACGGGCAGTTGCGGGAGATCGAACACCACATGCAGCTAGCGGACGCCAACACCGCGCAGCTCTCCGGCGAGCTCGACGCCCTCGAGCAGAAAGTCGCGCGCATCACTGTGCCGCTGTCGTATGCGGACGAGCTCTATGCGCTGCGCAGCAACATCAACCTGGTGCGGCGCAAGCTGGAAGGCTGAACGCGCGCAGCAGGGTTTGTCATGCCGGACTCGATCCGGCATCCATATTGAGGGGCGTGCCAACATGGATTGCGGGTCAAGCCCGCAATGACATGACCCGTCAGGCCACCGCCTCCGCTCGTTTGAGCAATTCCTCCAGCCCCGGCTCATTGGGGTTGCGCGGCTTGCCGGGGTGGATGATGGCCACCTGGCAGCTCTCCGCGGCTTCCACCAGCTGCGCGTACGTGCCGGCGTTGATGTCGGCGATGTAGGCTTGCTGGTTGGCGTTGTACGCGAACATCTTGTTGTTGATCTGCGTGCACTCGTTGCACGTGGAGCAGCGCTCGGTCTCGATGTACGCATCATCGGGATTGCGCTCGGGCTCCTCCACTACTTCGGCAACGGCAGGCGCGGCGGACGCCGGCGCGGCAGTTGCCGCAGCGGGCTGCGCCACGACGGGTGCGCTGACCGGGGCGGCGGCTTCCGCCTCCTTGCGCATGCGCTCTTCCCAGGCCTTCTGCTCGCGCGCCAGCAGTTGCTCGGCATGCGAGTTGTGGATGCCACCGAGCTCCTGCAGGCTGTGCCACATCTCGCGGCAGCGGCTGGCCTGGCGGATCAGGCTCTGCGTCACCAGTACTTTTTGCAGCCGGTTCTGGCCATCCACCATCAGCAGGCTGGGCACTTTGTCGGGCAGGCCCTTGCGCTCCTTGGCCAGCGTCTCGTCGACAGGGATCATGCTGCCGTTCCACTTCTCGCGCGGCACGCGAGCGAGCTGGCCGGCGTAGCGGCGGTCCGCGGCAAGGAAATCGACCACGGTGAAGGCGAGGTCCTGCGTCACGCCCTGGTGTTGCTCGTCCTCGTAGGCGAAGCCCTTCACTGGCCAGTCCAGGTCCACCTGCGAGTTGGCCTGCAGGCAGAAGCGCGCGGCCCAGTTGGCGCCTGCGGACGGGTCATAAGTGAAAGCCGGGAACGCGCGCGACTCCATCGCGGCGGCGGCCATCAGGTAAGGCGGCAAGCCCGCGGCCTTGGCGTTCGCGCCGGAGTACACGCTGAACAGGGCCGGGCCGCGGTAGGTCACACCCTTGTGCAGGCGATCGCGGAACTGGAACAGGTTCGACGCGCTCGACTGCAGCACGTACACCTCGTTCAGGCCCATCGCCAGGCTAGCGAGCTGGCGGCTGCGCATGCCCGGGGCCTGCATGCCCGGCTCGGAGGTCGAATCGGTGAGGTCGTCGACCTGCAGCAGCACCTTGATCGGCAATCCCGACGACAGGATTTCCATCAGGCGGGTATTCTCCTGCGCGTCCAGTTCGCCATCGGCGATGCACACGAGGTAATCAGGAAAGACGGCAAGCTCCGCGGCATCGAGCCCGGCCGCACCGTAGGCCTCGAACACGGCGTCGTGCCGCTCGGGACTGTACTGGCCGTCGATCTCCAGCTCGGCGATCACCAGCGCGCGCGCCAGTTCCACCAGCTTGGGCAGCCGTTCGCGATACGCCTTGAGCGCGCTGCCGGAGCCTTCGAACACGAAGCCGTAGGCCTGTACCGTCGGATCGGTGTCGGCATCCGTGTAGAAGCGCTGCGCCTTGAGCACGCGCAGCAGGTCAGTGATGCGGCGCTTGCGCGCGGCGGGCATGGTCTCGCGCGGCTGGGACTTCGTCAGCATGCGGGACATCGCGTCGAAGTCGATCGCGCCGGCGAACCCCGGGCCTATCGTGGCCTGCAGCCGATCCGCGGCCACACCGCGGACAGACTTCTCGACATCGGCCTGCAGGATCGCTGACAGCTTCAGGATGAGGCGCTGAAGGCGCTGGCGGAACTGCGCCGATTTCGCCAACTGCGCGGCCTCCCAGACGTGGCGCAGCAGCCGCGGCGGCAACGCCGCATCGCAATCGGCCAGCTCGCCGTCCACCTTCACGGCCGCGCGCAGACGCCGCTGGCTTTCATCGAAGGTGGCATCGCCCTGCGCTGAAATGCGGGCGGCCGCACTCTCCCATAGCGCCGACAAAGTACCGGCCGTCCCCGCAGCGACGAGCGTGCGGATCTCCTGCTCCAGCCGCAGGCCATGCTTGCGGATGCGCTCGGCGTCGGCGCCTTGCGCTACCTTGTCGAGCGCCTTGTCGAACAGGCCGGAAAGCGACTCGACGTTCGCCCCCGCGGCAGCCTTGCTCAAGAGCACGACCGGGAAGTCATAGCGCAGTGGGGTCAGGTCTTCATAACCGGCGAAGAGCGCCGGGCGCAAGTCCAGCCCGTCCACGGCGTCCAGGTACTCGCTCGGCCGCCTGCCGGTCAGGAAAAATGCAACATGTGCTTGTGTGTCGGCTTCCATCGTTCAACCTGTGTTGTGTTGGCTGGGCATGGGCGATCAGGCCGCCTGCCGGCTCTCGCCCTGCGGCCAGACGGTGTACTTGTCCAGCTCGGCGTTCAGGCCGCTGCGGGTCCATTCCGGCGTCACGATCCGGTCGACGCCGCGGGTCTCTTCGTAGCAGGGCACGGAGGGATTGCGGTAGAGGATGCCCACCGGGATGTCGCCCTGCGTGCTCGCGATCTCGCGGGCGCGGTTGAGGTTCATCGGGTCGTGCTCGATCTGGTTCTTGTAGATCTTCGCGATGCCGGGGCTGGGCTGCAGGCCATCGGCGTGGTGCAGCACCTGGATACGGTTCGGGTCCTGCATCCACGGGTCGTACAGGTCGGGCAGCCATTCGGGGCAGCGCTGCACGATGCGCACGAACGACAGCCCCTTGTGGTGGTAGGCCGCCTTGACGATGTCGAACAGCAGCTCGGGGATCCAGTCCACCGCCTGCGCGACGAAGGAGACGTTCTGCACGCCCAGCGTCACCGATAGCGGGTTCAGCGCCTCCAGGTAGCTGCCCTTGGGCGTGGTGTTGCTGCGCGTGCCGATCGGGGACGTCGGCGAGGCCTGTTTCTTCGTCAACCCGTAGATCTGGTTGTCGTGCAGGAACACCGTGATGTTCATGTTGTAGCGGATCGCGTGGATCCAGTGCGCGGCGCCGATGGAGCAGCAGTCGCCGTCGCCGGTGTTGACGAACACCGTGAGGTCCGGGCGCGACATTTTCACGCCCTCGGCCACCGGCAGCGCGCGGCCGTGGATGCCGTGGAAGCCGTAGGTCTTCATGTAGTGCGGGAAGCGGCTGGAGCAGCCGATGCCCGAGACGAACACCGTCTTCTCCGGTCGCAGCGCCTCGTCGCGGCACAGGCGCTGCACCGCGGCCAGGATCGCGTTGTCGCCGCAACCCGTGCACCAGCGCGGCACGCCGCTTTGATAGTCTTCCAGCGAGAAGTGCTCATCGCACATCTGCAGCAGGCATTCCGTGGGCGACATCATGTCCATGGCTATGCCCCCTTTTCCAGTTTCTTCAGTTTGTCGGCCACCACCTTGCGGATGGTGGAAGGCTTGATCGGCTGGCCTGCCACTTCGCTGAAGCAGTCCACATCAACGAGGTAGCGAGAGCGCAGCAACGTCGCCAGCGCCGTGTAGCGGCGGTTGGTCTCGTCGATCAGCTTGTCGTCGGGCTTGTCGCTCCAGTTGCTTTCGATACAGAGCACCTGCTTGAAGCCGGCCATGGCCTCCTTGATGCCTGGCGCCATGGGTTGCAGGAACTGCAGGTGCAGCGACGAGACCTTGTGGCCCTGGTTGCGCAGGCCGATCACGGCCTCCTCGATCGCGCCCTTGGTGCTGCCCCAGCCGATGACCAGCAGGTCGCCTTCGGGGTCACCGAAGATCGTGGGGGCCTTGAGCGTCTTCTGGAAGGCAGCGAGCTTCAGGCTGCGCGCGCGCAGAGCCTGCTCGTTGGTGAAGGCGTCGTAGGCCACGTGGCTGTCACGGTCGTGCGCGAGGCCCGTCACCGTGTGCATGCCACCGGGCTGGCCCGGCTTGAAGCGGCGCGACAGGCCGGTGGTCTCGTCCCAATCGTAGGGCTTGGCGCCCTCGGGCACGGGGCTCTGGTCCACCGGCGGCGCCATCCAGCTCTCGTCGAACTTCGGCCGCGGGAAGGGCTGCTGCGAGGTGGCGAGGCCGGCATCGGTGAGGATGACGACGACCATGTTGAAGGTCTCGGCGATGCGGCGGGCCGTGATCACCGAGTAGAAACATTCCTCTATGGTGCCGGGCGCCATGACGATCTTGGGTGCGTCGCCATGACTGCCGAAGATGGCCGTCATCAAGTCGCCCTGTTCCATCTTGGTCGGCTGGCCGGTGCTGGGACCGCCGCGCTGCACGTTGACGACGACCAGCGGGATCTCGGCCATTACCGCGAGGCCGATGGCCTCCTGCTTGAGCGAGTAGCCGGGGCCGGAGGTGATGGTGATCGCGCATTTGCCGGCATACGAGGCGCCGACGGCGAAGGCGCAGGCAGCAATCTCATCTTCGGCCTGGTGCACGATGCCCCCGACCTTCTCGAAGACATCGGCCAGGTAGTGCGAAGCGGAAGTCGCCGGCGTGATCGGGTACATCGCGCAGATTTCCATGCCCGAGGCCAATGTGCCCAGCGCAAGCGCGGTGTTGCCGTTGACGACGATCTGCGGCTCGGTGGAGCGGGTGGCCGGGATGGCGTAGCAGAAGTCGAGATTCTCGCGGGCCCACTGCGCGCCCGCTTCCAGCAGTTTGATGTTGGAGTCGACGATGCTGCGGTCCTTCTTGCCGAAGGTCTGGATGATCTGGTCGGACGCGAGCTTCAGGTCCAGGCTGTAGAGCTGGCAGAACATTCCGAGCGCGAACATGTTCTTGCCGCGCTTCGGATCGGCCACCAGCTTGCGGCACTCTTCCTCCATCGGCACTTCGTAGACTTTGTAGCCGGCGGCTATGAGGCGGGCATAGGTCTCGACGTAGGAAGCACTGATCGAAGCATCCTTGTGGTTGCGCCACATGCTCTCCAGCAGGATGATGCAGCCGGGCTTGAGCTCGTTGGCGCGTACGCGGCCCAGCAGCACCTGCTCGTTGAAGCTCACGACCAGATCGGTCTTGTCGCCGCCGTTGGTGATCGGCCCCGAGCCGATGCGAATGCGGTTGCCGCTCGCGCCGGCGACGCTGCGCGCGGGCGGGCGAATCTCGGCAGGGATGATCTCCGTGGTCCAGATGCCGTTGCCCATCTGCGCCGCGATCGAACCGAGCGACTGCCCGCATTTTTGCGCGCCCTCGCCCGAGTCGCTGATGATCTCGACGATGTGCTCCTTCAGCCGCGTCGGCGCCTTCGCGCCGGGCTGGCCTGTGGGCTTGGCCGCCTCGCCGGCCGGTTTATTCAGGATCGTTGCGTCCATAATTTTTTCCGTGTTGCTCAGACCACGCGCACCCGCGCGAAATTGCGCTCGCTGGCGTCGATGCCGAAGAACGTGTTCGCCCCGGCTTCGTGATAACCGTGCGACGTATCGCGAATGCCCAGGTAGGCCTTCATGCTGCGGGCCGCCTTGCGCCCCGCGCCCATGGCTTCGATCACCGTCGCGGCGCCCGTGACGATGTCACCGCCCGCGAACACGCCGGCAACTGAAGTCGCCAGGCTGTCATTGGTGGCGATGTAGCCCCACTTGTTGAGCTTGAGCTTGGACGTCTGGCCCATGATCGGGTTGGCGTTCGTGCCGATGGCATAGACGATCAGGTCCGCCTCGAAGTCAAATTCGCTGCCGGCCACGGGCACCGGGCGCCTGCGGCCCGACTCGTCCGGCTCGCCCAGCTCCATCTTCACGCAGCGCATGCCGCGTACGGAGCCGGTGCCGTCGCCCAGCACTTCGACAGGGTTCGTGAGCCAGTGGAATTCAACGCCCTCTTGCTGCGCGTGATGCACTTCCTCGGCACGCGCCGGCGCTTCCGTGCGTGAACGCCGGTAGATGCAGTACACCTTCTCTGCCCCCAGGCGAAGCGACACGCGCATCGCGTCCATCGCGGTGTTGCCTGCGCCGACGACGGCTACGCGCTTGCCGATGGGCAGCGGCGTGTCGTAGTTGGGGAAGTCGCGCGCGCGCATCAGGTTGCAGCGCGTCAGCAGCTCGTTGGCGGACAGGACGCCGTTAAGCGAGTCGCCCGGGATGTTGAGCATGGTCGGGTAGCCTGCGCCCACGCCGACGAACACCGCGTCGTAACCCATCTCGTCGAGCATCTGCTCCACGGTGAACAGGCGGCCCACCAGCGTGTTGCATTCGAACTTGACGCCGAGTGTGCGCAGCTTATCGATCTCCGCGTCGATCACGGTGTTGGGCAGGCGGAAGTCCGGGATGCCGTACTTCAGCACGCCGCCGGGCTCATGGAAAGCTTCGTACACGGTGACGTCGCAGCCCGCCTTCGCCATATCGGCCGCGCAGGCCATGCCGGCGGGGCCCGAACCCACCACGCCGATCTTGAAGCGCGTGGGCTGGATGTAGGGGATGTTGATCCAGCCTTCACGTATCGCCGTATCGCCCACGAAGCGCTCGAGCCGGCCGATGGCCACGGCCTCCAGCGAGTCACCGACGGTGCATACGCCCTCGCACTGGTTCTCCTGCGGGCACACGCGGCCGCAGATCGATGGCAACAGGTTCGTGTCGGTGAGGATGTCGTAAGCGCCGCGCAGGTTGCGCTCGGTGATCTTCTGGATGAAGCCTGGGATGTTGATGCCCACGGGGCAGCCCGAGATGCACGGTTCGTCCGGGCACATCAGGCAGCGGTCGGCCTCACGCGAGGCCTCTTCCACGTTGTAGCCGCAGGCAACTTCCTCGAAGTTCTTCGCCCGCGCCTTCGCATCCTGCTCGCGCATGGGCGTGCGCTCCTGCGGGATGGTGCGAATCGTTTTCTTTTTCGCCATTGCTGTCACCTCGGGATCAAAATCGAATACTTAGCCACCGAGCACCTCCTCGGCAGGGTCGGGCAGGTCCAGGCCGTCGTCGCCGCGCGGTTTCGGTGCGTCGGTGGCCGAGGGCTGCGTCATGCGGCAGTGCTCCGACCAGCGCTCGTGGGCCTTCTTCTCGTCGGGCGTGTAGCGGCGCAGGCGCGACATCAGGTCGTCGAAGTCCACCAGGTGGCCGTCGAAGTCGGGGCCGTCGACGCAGGCGAACTTCACCGTGTCGCCTACTTTGACGCGGCAGCCGCCGCACATGCCGGTGCCGTCCACCATGATCGGGTTGACGCTCACCATCGTCTTGATCTTGCGCGCGCGCGTGGCTTCGGCGCAGGCTTTCATCATCACGGGCGGGCCGATGGCGACGACCTCATCGATGTCGTCGTGCTTGGCCAGCGCCTGCGCGATGCCGTCGGTAATGAGCCCCTTGATGCCGACCGATCCATCGTTGGTGCAGATGATGAGTTCATCACAGGCGTCGCGGAATTTCTCGTCCCAGAAGACGAGGTCTTTGTTACGAAAGCCCAGCACGCCGATCACGTAGGCGCCGGCCTCCTTGAAGCCACGTGCCTGCGGAAACACGGGCGCGACACCGAGGCCGCCGCCCACGCACATCACCTTCTTGGCGTGGCTGATCGGGCTGGGAATGCCCATCGGCCCCACCATGCCGAACAGGTGAGTGCCCACCCGGCACTCCTGCCTCATCTGCTGCGTCGTCTTGCCGACGGCCTGGATGACGAGGGTGATGGTGCCGCGTTCGCGGTTGTAGTCAGCGATGGTGAGCGGTATTCGTTCGCCGTGCGGATGGAGCATCACGATGACGAATTGCCCAGGCTTCGCGGCTTTGGCCATCTGCGGATGGCGCACCTCGAGCAAATAGGTGACGTCGGAGAAATCCTCGCGCGTCACGATCTCGAATTCGGACATAACATTGGTCCCGCTCTGGCTCGCACTGACGCGCTTCCATTGAGGTCAGGCGTGCATCTGCTCGACAACTCACCGGCCGTCCTTGCGCCGCGAGGCGCGATTGCGAAGCGCCGCCGATGGGTTACATCCGAGTATCTTCGCCACCGCGAGGGGGGAGTTGATGAAGGTCAAGGAATGAGGCGCGGTGGCTCTGTCGCGCGATGCAGGCCTCGAGCACCCACACCGTAAGGCATCCGCCTACACGGTGTCGCGACTGGTCGTGCTTAAGCTCATCTCAGTTTCACGGATCAGGAGCATCCCATGGCAAATCCTCTCTTGGGCCAGGTACTTGGCAGCGTATTCGCCACCGCCATGCGCGGTCGTGCTCGCAGCGGGCCGTTCGGCGCAGGCGCCTCGGGCGCGGGTGTCGGCACGGCGGCGTTGGGCGGCATCCTCGGCGGCATGCTGGGCCGCGGCGGGAAAATCACGCGCGGACGGGGCCCGCTGGCCGGCAACCGGGGCTTACTGCTGGCGATGCTGCTGCCCTATGCAATGCAATGGGTGCAGCGCAATGGCGGCGTCCGCGGCGTGCTGGAGCGCTTCCGGCAAAAAGGCTTGGGCAAGCAGGCTGACTCCTGGGTATCCACAGGCAGCAACCATGAGCTTCTGGCCGATGAAGCGAATGAAGTGGTCGGCGGCGAGGAGCTCTCTCGCCTGGCGCAGCAGCTGGGTGTGCCCGAGCGCGAGATCGCGGGCGGCTTCGCCGAGATCGTGCCCGAACTGGTGGACCAGCTTTCGCCCGGCGGTCAGGTGCCACCGGAGGCAGACGATGCCCTGGACGCCGGCCGCATTGAACTGGAAAAGGAGCTGAGCCAACTGACGCAGGGCGCGCCGGTTTAGGGCGGCCCCGCCATCACCAGGTGCGAACGGAGCGGATCGCCTCCGTGATCATCTGGAGACAGCCCGTGCAGAACTCGCCTTCGCTGTCCGTCAAGCCAATGTGCACTCTGAGCGAGGCGACGAGCCGCTTCGAACGTTCGTTGCGGCCGAAGAGCACTCCGTAGTGCGCGGCATTCAGGTTCATCTCGAGCAGCTTGCCGTAGATTTCGGCGTGGTCGCTCGAGGCCCCTGGCAGTCCCATGTCGACGTAGATTTCCACGCAGTCCGTCTGCGGGTTCAGTCGCAAGACGGCCGTGTTTCCCTCCACAACGAGAGTGCCGCTCGCCACGGCCTCGTCTGCTGCTTGGCCGTCGCCAAGGTGGCGGCGAACGACGCTTCTCAGCATCGCGTCGAACTTCTCCTGCGCCTGCTTGCCAAAAAGCGGGGCCGCCACTTCGGCGAGGTACGCCGCGGTGTCCTCCGGGCCCATCTCGGCGAATTGCTCCTGGGCGCTCGTCGTCTCAGACATTGTGGTCTCCTGGCAGTAAGGGATCGACCTCGACAGGGGCGGCGACATTTCCGATTCCGTCCGGTATTGCGGCAGCGAGGCCGGCTTCGAGATCCAGCGCATTCGGATCGGGCGGAGTCCTCATTGCACGCACCTCGTTGGCGCTTGGCAAACCCGCAGCTTCCGGGTGAAGCGGACCCGGAAAGCCAACTGCAGCTTGCGCAGGGAAGTTGAGCACGAGATACCGGTTGATAGCGCCCCAGCCTCCCAGCAGCCCATTCGTGGCGAGCATCAGGCTCGTGCGGGCCGTATTGTCCATCTCGAACATGCCGGTCGCAGCTCTCGGTGCTGCACAGGCCATGGCGAAGAGCATTCGCGTGAGACCCCTGCGGGCATTGAAGTTGCTCAGCGGGCCTTTCGAAACGTTCTTCGCCACGTCCTTGAGGAAGTCCCCGGCGGCGGCCGCATCTGTACCGCGCAGTCCGTTGATCAACTGCGCCGCGCCTGGATGATCCGGGTCGGCCCACGCCGGCTCGAAATTGGCAGACGCGAGATCCATCTGGGCGCGCTGCATGCCGGTCATCGCAGCCGCTGCATAGCCCGTGCCCACGCGCAGGTAGCCCACGTTGAACGCTGTCGTGACGTCACCGGCCACATGATCGAGCGCGAACGGCCAGAACGACGCGCGATCGGCGAACGCGTACATCGCATGCGCTTTCTCATTCGCCGTCGGAGCCCGCGTGTACTTCGAGGGCGCCAGGCCGACATTCATGGGGTGCTCCTGCCCGAAGCCGATTTCCATCCCGCCCGCGACCCACGAAACCGGCGCCGGCATTCCTGCCTGCCGCAGGACTTCGGTGCTCAGGTTGGCAACCCCGAAAGAAGGCGTGTAGTTGATCAGGGCGGTGGAGACGCTGCGCGCGTAGTCGCGCCGGATCCCGGTTTCGTACAGCGTCTGCAAGCCATAGCGGCTGGTAGCTCCGTCTTCCTTTGCGTCATTCACGCCGACGACGCCATTGATCATGAGATGGGCCGCCGCGCGGGCGAGCCAGGCAGGATTGCCGGCTTTCGAAGGGTAGAGCTTGGCGATTCCGGCTTTAAGCTCGGTAACGGCCTCGTCGGCGAGGCTCAGAGTGAGCTGCGCCGCGTCGACAGCGTCGTTTGCCAGCCTCAGGGCTTCAGTCGGGGCGCCGTTCTTGGCCGCCACGGCCGCATCCAACGCTTGGCGTACCCAAGTGTGCTGCGAGCGGTGGAACTGCTGCGCCATAGGGTCGCTCGGCTCCGTGAAAGGCGAGATCTGGGCGCCCGACTGACCGCTCGCGAGCCCGCCCAATGCGAACCCGACCGCGGCCGTCGTGGCCGCGACCTCGGCGCGCAGGAATGGATGCAATGGCGCCATGGCGCCGCTGGCCAGCCCCACCGCGCCACCGATGCCCCCCATGACACGCGAACGCATCCTCGCGCTCAAGATCGGGTCTGGACCCGGTCCGTTTCTGACGTGAATCGCAACATCGTGGCTGCGGAACTGCACTTTGTCTTCATACGACGGGATGTACATCCCGTGGTCGGGCACTACGTCCGCAACCTGCGGCTGCCCTTGCGTTCGCTGTTGCAGAAAGGCACTCATGTTCGGGATCGGTATCGTGCCGGGCACCAGCTGCGGGCGACGAGCGCCGCCGTCACCCTCTTTCGTTTCATACCCAGCAGCGTGCGGTTCCGAGTCGGAACCCTCCGGGGGGGCAATCTCGTCGGCTGCCGGCTTGTCCTGCGCCGCCGCGGCTAGAGCGTTGCCGCGTTCGGGCTGAGGCGCACGCCCGACGTCCTGAACACTGTTGCGCGGCAATCCACCTACGCCATTTGACATGGTTCAGACTCCTTCCGCATGGATGCAGCGCGCCCAGGCGGCGCCCGTTCACCTTGCGTGAGCTGAGTGGCAACACCCCCGAATTGGTTCCGTGGTGCGCAGAAACCTGCCCCGGTCCGGGCGTTACTTCAGCGCCTTGAATCGCATGCGGTGCGGCCGCGCGCCTTCCTCGCCCAGGCGCCGGACCTTGTCGGCCTCGTATTCCTGGTAGTTGCCGTCGAAGAAAGTCCACTGGCTGTCGCCTTCAGCGGCCAGGATGTGCGTAGCGATGCGGTCGAGGAACCAGCGGTCGTGGCTGATCACCATCACGCTGCCCGCAAATTCCAGCAGCGCGTCTTCCAGGGCGCGCAGGGTTTCCACGTCGAGGTCGTTCGACGGCTCGTCCAGCAGCAACACATTGCCGCCCGCGATGAGGGTCTTGGCCAGGTGCAGCCGACCGCGCTCGCCTCCTGAGAGCGTGCCCACGCGCTTTTGTTGGTCGCCGCCGTTGAAGTTGAAGCGGCCCGCGTAAGCCCGGCTGGCCATCTGGAACTTGCCGACGTTCAGGATGTCCAGGCCGCCGGAGATGTCCTCCCAAACGGTCTTCTGGTTTTCGAGCTCGTCGCGGTGCTGATCGACAAATGCCATCTTCACCGTGGAGCCGATCTTCACCTCGCCGCTGTCCGGCTGCTCCTTGCCGCCAATCAGCTTGAACAGCGTGGACTTGCCGGCGCCGTTGGGGCCGATGATGCCGACGATCGCGCCGGCCGGCACCTTGAAGCTCAGGTTGTCGATCAGCACGCGGTCGCCGAAAGACTTGGTGACGTTCTTGAACTCGATCACCTCATTGCCCAGGCGGTCGGCCACGGGGATGAAGATCTCCTGAGTCTCATTGCGCTTCTGGTATTCGTAGTCGGAGAGTTCCTCGAAGCGGGCCAGGCGCGACTTGCTCTTGGCCTGGCGGGCCTTGGGATTCTGGCGCACCCATTCCAGCTCCTTCTTCATGGCCTTGGTGTGCGCGTCCTCGGACTTCTGCTCGGCTTCGAGGCGCGCTTCCTTGCCTTCCAGCCAGGTGCTGTAGTTGCCCTTCCAGGGAATGCCGACGCCGCGGTCGAGTTCGAGAATCCACTCGGCGGCGTTGTCCAGGAAATAGCGATCGTGGGTGATGGCGACGACGGTGCCGGGGAAGCGCTTGAGAAACACTTCCAGCCATTCGACGGACTCGGCGTCCAGGTGGTTGGTGGGCTCGTCCAGCAGCAGCATGTCGGGCTTGGCCAGCAGCAGGCGGCACAAGGCGACGCGACGCTTCTCGCCACCGGACAACACGCCGATCTTGGCGTCCCACGGCGGCAGGCGCAGCGCGTCGGCGGCTATCTCGAGCTGGTGCTCGGAGTCGGTGCCGGCGGTGGCGATGATGGCTTCCAGCCGCGCCTGTTCAGCCGCCAGCGCGTCGAAATCCGCGTCGGGCTCGGCATAGGCGGCGTACACCTCTTCGAGCTTGGCCTTGGCGGCGAACACTTCGCCCATGGCCTCCTCGATGCTTTCGCGCACGGTGTGCTCGGGATTGAGCTTGGGCTCTTGCGGCAGGTACCCGATGTCCAGGCCCGGCATGGGCGTGGCCTCGCCCTCGTATTCCTTGTCGACGCCGGCCATGATCTTGAGCAGGGTTGACTTGCCCGAGCCGTTCAGGCCGAGCACGCCGATCTTGGCGCCGGGGAAGAAGGACAGGGAGATGTCCTTGAGGATCTGCCGCTTCGGCGGCACGATCTTGCCGACGCGGTTCATGGTGTAGACGTACTGGGCCATATGTGTGTTCTGGAATGCGGGAAAACCGACCATTATCCTAGGCCCGGGTAAATGGGGCCGGTCTGGCCGGTTGCAACTGCCGGTGACGGTGGTTATTTAGGCGCCGCGGGCAAATCACGCCCCGCGTCGCCCGAACTACTGACCTTTCCCCTCGACGCTGTTCTTCAGAGCGGCCTTGGCGACCTGGTCCAGCGCCTCATCCACCACGTGCCGCTCGGCGACGATCTTGATCTGGCCCTGGGCCCGCAAGCGGTCTAGCGTGCGCTTGGACATCGAATGCGCCGTTCCCGCCAGCGAGGTGAACATGAAAAGCGTCGCATGGGGGCTGGCCCAGGTGAGCTGGGCGCGAATCCACTGGTTGTTGACGATCAGGTCCACCCAGGTGCCCGTCTGCATCTCGCCCACCCGCACCGGCGCCGGCGCTGCGGCTTCTTCCTGTACCGCTTCGGGGCTGGCGACACGTTCGGGCTCGAGCGCGTCGTCCGGCAAATACCCGGACTCTTGCGCTTCCCGGCTGTCCAGCCAGAGAGCCGCGACCTCCTGCATGCTGTCGCTGAATCCGGATTCCTGGGCCTCGGCGGCTTCCGCGGCGCTTTGGCTGATCGCATCGCGCCCCTCGTGCACGGCGGCGCGGTGGATGGTGATGAGGTTGTTGAAAAAGCGTGCCGTCAGCTCCGGCGGGTAGTCGATGCGGTTCAGTCCCTCGCGCAGCTTGGTCAGCAGGCCCGGGATCATCTGGACCAGCCGCTTGGCGCGCCCGCGCGTTGCGGTGCTCTTTTGCACGCTCCAGATGAGGTCGTCCACCATCGCACGGTAGCCGTAAGGGTCGCTCGAGCCATCGACGCAGCTGAGCTCGGCCTCGGCCACCACCTGAGCCCAGGAATTACGCAGGAAATCGACGACGAAATCCGCGACCTCGAGGCCGTTGGTGGCCTGGACGAACTCGGCGGCCAGCTTCTGCGCCAGCAGGTTGCGCTGCTCCGCATGCAGAAGCGTGCGCGCCGCATCCTCGCGGCGCTGTACCAGTACCTGGTCGTGGTCAACCCACTTTTCCTGCAGGTGGTCAATCAGTTCACCGAAAGTCTCCGCGTCGACCACTTTGCTGCCAAGCCAGCGCACCGCGTCTTCCACCGTCATCAGGAAGCGCCGCCAGCCCGCGTCGTTTTCGGAGGAGAAGGCCAGGCTGCGCTGCGTGACGCGGTCCAGGAACTGGCGCGCGGGGTGCGTACGGTCGCTGAAGAAGCGGGAATCTTCCTGCGTCAGCTTGAGCACGGCCGGCTCAATGGCCTTGAGCTGACGCTTGAATTCGGGCAGCAACCGCTGATCCTGCGCCAGGTTGTCGAACATGAGGCGGACCACCTCCTCGCCCAGCTGGTGCCCCAGGTGCGGCGTCGCGCCATCAGCAGCAGCGGGCTCGGGCACGGCCAGCATGTCTGGCGGGGCCGTCGGGGCCGGCGCCTTTGGGCGGCTTTCGAGCTTCTGGACGAGCACATCGACCTGCTTCATGTCCTGCAGCATCGCCATCGACGCCGGCACCGTGTAGAGGAAATCGGGGCGCGGCCGGGCATCCAGGTCGCCGGCCAGCAGCTTGCGCAGCCGGTCGAGCGTCAGCAGCGTCTTGGAGATCGAGTCGGCCACGGGCGAGCCGCTCGAACCCCGGCCCTTTTGCACGCGCCCGCCGATGGGCACCGCCGGCTCCACGCCGCAGGAGCGCAGGTAGTCAGACAGCTCGCGGTACAGGCGGCGCAGGTTCGCGCCCAGCAGCCCGGCGGCAGGGGCAATCAGTGATTCGCGCACTTGAGCGTCTGGCACGTGATGTTGCAGGCACGACTGCAAGGCTCGCACGAACGCCTCGGGGCGCAGGGGGTTGAGCCCGGGCTGGATGGTGCGCCAGCCCAGCAGCGTGCTCATCAGCGCGTCCAGCGCGGGCAGCACGTCGTCAACGGCCAGGCTCACTTCCTGCTGCGCGCGCGCAACTTCGATGCTCTGGTCGAGCTCGGCTTCCTCGAAAAGGCGCAAGTCTTCGAAGCGCAGCAGCTCCGTGTTCGCCTGCTCCTTGCCGCCGCCTTCGTACACGATGCGAGTGAGTTCGGCCCGGTAGGACGCGCTAACGGCCTGGGCGTCGGCCGACAGGGCCTCGATGGCGGCTTTGATGCTCGGCTGCTGGAAGCCGGGGATGCGGCGCGGGCTGCTGGGCGCACAGGCGGCAACCAGGCCGCTCAGCATGTCCGTCACGAGCCTGTCCGCCTGCTGCAGCATGGCTTCCAGACAGTCGTTGAGCGACGGCTGAAAGGCAGTGGGATCGTCAGAGACGCCGAGTCGAAGCTTCAGCAGGGTGGGCATGTCAGTTTTTGTAATGCAAACCAATTATCAGCTCGGCCGTGCGCTCGCGCCAGTTTTTTCCCTGCGCGACCGGCGTTGGCGCGGGACAAATGCGACAGGCAACTGACGGGATGTAAAGGGCCGTAACCGCCGCGCAGCCTGCCAAGAAATCGCGATCTGGCGATCCATGCGACAATAGACGCTGTTGCGGACTCCAGTTGCCCGCAACCTCAGCGTCTCGCTGGGGACGAATCAGGCTCATTCGCCTGCCGGCTCCCACCCTAGAAAACCTCATCTGCCTTTGACTGGCTCGGTGCCTTACAGCACCGTACAGGCCGATTCCCAAGCGCCACGGATGGCGCACCCTAAATGACTTTTGACGAATTGAACCTGGCTCCGGCCATTCTCAAAGCCGTGCGCGAGCAAGGCTACGAAACCCCCACCCCGATCCAGGCCCAGGCGATCCCCGCCGTGCTGGCAGGCCATGACCTCCTGGGCGGCGCCCAGACCGGTACCGGCAAGACGGCCGCTTTCACGCTTCCCATGCTGCACAAGCTGAACGCCGGCAGCAGCAAGACCAACAAGTTCGGCAAGGACGGCGTCGCCGCCCTCGTGCTCACGCCCACGCGTGAACTTGCCGCGCAGGTGGAGGAATCCATCCGCACGTACGGCAAGTACCTGCAACTGACCTCGACCGTCATCTTCGGCGGCGTGGGCATGAACCCGCAGATCGACCGCATCAAGCGCGGCGTCGACATCCTCGTGGCCACGCCGGGCCGCCTGCTCGACCTGCAGCAGCAGGGCAACCTCGACCTGTCGACGGTCGAAATCCTCGTGCTCGACGAAGCCGACCGCATGCTGGACATGGGCTTCCTGCCCGACGTCAAGAAGATCCTCGCGCTGATGCCCAAGGAAAAGCAGTCCCTGCTCTTCTCGGCAACGTTCAGCGACGAGATCCGTGACCTGGCCAACGGCCTGCTCAAAAATCCCCAGAGCATCCAGGTGACGCCCCGCAACACCACGGTGCAGCGCATCACGCAGTACGTGCACCCGGTCAGCCGCGCCAAGAAGAAGCAGCTGCTTGCGCACGTCATCAAGGAACACGACTGGAGCCAGGTGCTGGTGTTCACGCGCACCAAGTTCGGCGCCAACAACGTGGCCGAATTCCTGACCAAGAACGGCATCAACGCGATGGCGCTTCACGGCAACAAGAGCCAGTCGGCGCGCACGCAGGCGCTGGGCGGCTTCAAGAGCGGCGACATCCGCGCGCTGGTGGCCACCGACATCGCCGCCCGAGGCATCGACATCGACGACCTGCCGCACGTCGTGAACTTCGAGATCCCGAACGTGCCGGAAGACTACGTGCACCGCATCGGCCGCACGGGCCGCGCGGGTGCCGAAGGCCAGGCCGTGAGCTTCGTGTGCCTGGACGAGGAAGGCTTCATGAAGGAGATCGAGCGCTTTACCAAGCAACAGATCCCCACGCAGGTCGTCGAAGGCTTCGCGCCGGAACCCGGCGAACGCGCCGAGCCCATCGCAATGGGACGGCAGACCATCTGGGGCGGTCTGGGCAAGCCGCCCAGCCGCGAAGTGATGCAGGCCGCAGCCAAGGCCGCGCGCCAGGAAATGATGCAACGCATCATCCGCGACAACAAGGGCGAGCAAGGCGCACGCGGCGGCAACGGCAACGGCAACGGCAATGGCAATGGCGGCCGCAACGGTGGCGGCAACGGTGCGCGCAACGGTTCCGGCAACGGCAACGGCGGGCGCAACGGTGCGCAGCCGCAAGGCCAGCGTGCCCAGCAGCAACCCCGCCCGCCGCGTCACGCACAACCGCAACAGCAGCCGCAGCAGCCCTCGCAGAATCGCCAGCGCGAAGACCACGACGACGACCGGATGCCGAGCAACATCGACCCGCTGCGCACCAACATGCCAGGACGCCGCGACATGAACGGCTTGCAGCGCGTGAACGTCGGCGGCCAGCCCGACCCGACCCGCACCAGCATCGACAGCATGGGTGCCGGCCGGCGTGGCGGCGGCAACCGCAGCCGGGGTGGCGGTGGCGGCAACGGCACACGCGCGCCTTCGCGCTTCGCGCGCTGACGTTCGGGGGTAGGATGGGTCCACCATGGACTCTGCCCTCCCCCGCTCGGTGCTGATCGCCGGAGCCTCCGGCCTCGTCGGCCGGGAAATCCTGCAAGGACTTCTGGCCGATGATTCAGTGGCAGCGGTTCACTCGGTGGGCCGCCGCGAGCTGCAACTGCAGCATCCCAAGCTGACCCAGCACCGGGTCGATTTTTCCAAGGCCTTGCCCGCGCTGCCCAGCGTCGGCGAGGCTTTCGTCGCTTTGGGCACCACGATCAAGGTCGCCGGCAGCCAGGAGGCCTTCCGCGCCGTGGACTTCGATGCCGTGCTCGCGGTCGCGAGAGCCGCGAAGGCCGCCGGCGCCACCCGCCTGGGCGTCGTGAGCGCCATGGGTGCCGACCCGCGATCCCGGATCTTCTACAACCGGGTGAAGGGCGAGATGGAAGCCGCGCTCACGGCGCTCGACTTCGACACGCTGGTGATCGCGCGCCCGTCATTCCTCGTAGGGGACCGCGAGGCGCTGGGCCAGCCGTTGCGCGGCGGTGAGAAGCTGGCTTTGAACGTATCGAAGTGGCTCGCCCCGCTCATCCCGGACAACCTGAAGGCGATCGACGCCGCCGCCGTCGCCCGGGCACTGCTCGATGCGGTGCCGAAGCTGCGGGGCCGGCATGTGCTGCCGTCGGGACAGATGCGCCAAGGGCTGTCATTGCGGGCTTGACCCGCAATCCATCTCGGCAAGCACCACTCCACCATGAATGCCGGATCGAGCCCGGCATGACATCACTTCACCTTGAGCCGCAATTGCCCAGGCAGCGGAACCGACCGCCGCAAGGCGCGGCTCACCACGTCCCAGGCCGTCGTGACGAACCTTTCTTGAGCCAGGTCAGTAATGCACACGCGCGACGGACCGCAGTTGCTCGGGCGTCGCGGTCGGGAAACCGAAGAACTCGAGGTAGGGCGGAATCATTTCGAAGAGCATGTCCGTGCCGACCTGGATGCGGCAGCCGCGCGTCTGCGCTTGCGCCAGGAAGGCCGTCATCTCGGTCTTCATCACCACCTCGCCCACGAAAGTGCTGGGCGCAAGCCGCGACATGTCGATCGGCAGCGGATCGCCCGCGTTCATGCCCAGCGGCGTCGCGTTGACGACCAGGTCCACGCCCATGGGGTCGTTGCTGCCGGTGGTGACATCAACCTCGGGATAGTGCGTACGCAAGCGTTGTGCGAGCGAACTGGCAGAACCTGCATCGACATCGAACAAGGCGATCGCGCCTACCCTGGCTTCGGCCAGCGACGCCGCGATCGCCGAACCGACGCCACCGCAGCCCACGACCAGTGCGCGCGCGCCCGTCAGCACGAGACCCTTGCGCGACAGGCCCCGCACGAATCCCTCGCCGTCGAACATGTCGCCCGCCAGCCGGCCATCGGCTGTGCGCTTGACGGCATTGCAGGCACCGGCGACCCGCACGGCGCGCGACGCCTCGTCGAGCAGGCCCACGACCGCCACCTTGTGCGGCATCGTGATCAGGGCGCCGCGGATGTTCTCCAGCCTGAACACGCCGCGCAGCACTTCCTCGAACGCATCGGGCCGGCAGCCCATCGGAACGACGACGGCGTTTTCCCCGATCGATTCGAAGTACGGGTTGTAGATCATCGGCGCCTTGAACGAGTGCGTCGGAAAACCCAGGTGGGCGATCAGCCCGGTGTTGCCGTCGATCAGCATATGCGCGCCAGCCCCTCGAGTGCGACGACATAGCCGCCCGCGCCGAACCCGATCACGATCCCCGCTGCCGCGGGCGATACATGGCAGTGGTGCCGGAACGATTCGCGCGCATCGACGTAGGCGCGCAAGGCGCGCCTACGGGCTATCGCATCCAGCCACGACGCCGGATCGGTCGCAGCATCGGCAGAAGGCAGTGCGTCGACGATGCCGTCGAATTCGGCCTGGAGATATTCCGGGCTGAGTGCGTCAGGCTTTTGGGGATAGTGCTTGAATGTCGTCATTGGGCGATTCAACTTGAATCGCCCTCAGAACGCAAGCGCGGTTCAAGACACGCGCACGATCGCGTCGGCGCGCTTGTGAAGGTCAGGCAGCAGCTCCAGCCCCAGGCCCGGCTTGTCCGACAGGCTGATCATCCCGTCCTTCACCACGGGAAGCTCGGTGACGAGTTCCTTGTACCAGCCGGTGTAGAACGCACGAACGCTCTCTTGCACCAGCGCGTTGGGCGCGTGCAATGACAGGTGCGTCGAAGCCGCCCAGACCACCGGCCCGGTGCAGTCATGCGGCGCAACGGGCAGCTGCCACGCATCCGCCATGCCCGCGATCTTTCGCGCCTCCGTGAGGCCGCCGCACCAGCTCAGGTCAAGCATCGCCACGCCGGCCACGCCGGTCTGCAGGTAATCCTTGAAGCCCCACTTGTAGCTGAGCGTCTCGCTGGCGCAGATGAGCGCGTCGCAGTCCTTCGCGTATTGCTTGAGCAGGTCCAGCGAGTCCATGCGGATCGCGTCTTCATGCCAGAAGGTATTGAACGGCTTGAGCGCGCGAGCGATCTTCTGCGCCATCGGCAGGCGCCACAGGCTGTGGAACTCCACCATGATGTCCATGCGGTCGCCCACCGCGCTGCGGATCTTGCGGAACGGCTCCAGCGCCGCGTCCAGGTCGGCGTTGCTGATGTATTGGCCGTGGCTCTTCTCGGCCGCAGGGTCGAACGGCCAGATCTTCATCGCGGTCACGCCCTCGGACAGCAGCGACTGCGCCAGTTCGTCGGCATGGTGCAGGAAACCCTGGAGGTCTTCGTACGGACCGCTCGCGTTGCCCAGGCCCCAGTTGGACGAGGTCTGGTTGGCATCGCTACGGATGTACTGGTAGCCGGCGCAGGTGTTGTAGATGCGGATGGCGTCGCGGCTCTTGCCGCCCAGCGCGGTGTGCACGGGCATGTTGGCCGCTTTGCCGAAGATGTCCCACAGCGCGATGTCCACCGCGGAATTGCCGCGCGTCTCTACGCCGGAGCCGCGCCAGCCCAGGTAACCGGTCAGGTCGCGGTTGCGCGATTCGATGGCCAGCGGGTCCTGGCCCTTCAGGCGCGGCGCGGCCCACTCATGCAGGTAGGCCTCGACGGCCTGCGCGCCCATGAAGGTCTCGCCCAAACCGACGAGACCCTCGTCGGTGTGGATGCGAACCCAGAGGATGTTCGGAAACTCGCCCAGGCGGACGGTTTCCAGCTGGGTGATCTTCACCCGCCGCGTGCCTTCTTCAGCGCGTCGAGCACCACGTTGACGGCTTCCGGGCCAATCGTCGGCACGTTCTTGTCGTAGACGGGCTTCACCTTCTCGAACATGCGGCGCTGCTCGGCCGGAGTGACGTCGTTGACCTGCATGCCCTTGGCCTTCAGGCTCGCCAGCGACTTCTCGTTCAATGCGCGATTGGCGGCGCGCTGCACCTTCCGTCCTTCAATGGCGGCTTCACGCAGCACGGCTTGCTCTTGCGGGTTCAGCTGGTCCCACAGCTTCTTGCTGTACAGCACCAGGAACGGCGTGTAGGCATGGCGGGTGACCGAGAGGTACTTCTGCACTTCGTTGAACTTCGACGTTTCGATGGTGACGAAGGGGTTCTCCTGGCCGTCGATGGTCTTGGTTTCCAGCGCGGTGAACACCTCGCCAAAAGCCATCGGCACGGCGTTCGTGCCGAGCGTCTTGAACGTGTCCAGGAAGATGTTGTTCTGCATGACGCGAACCTTCACGCCGTCGAAATCCTCTACCTTCGCGACCGGACGCTTGCTGTTGGTGAGGTTGCGAAAGCCATTCTCCCAGTAGGCCAGGTTCACGAGGCCCGCTTCTTCCAGCTTCTTGTTGAAGTACTGGCCGGCCGGGCCGTCGAGCACCGCGTCGGCTTCACGCTCATTGGCGAAGAGGAAGGGCAGGTCGAACACGCCCAGTTCCTTGACGATGCCCACCAGCGGCGAGGAAGACGTGCACACCATCTCCTGCGTTCCTGCGCGCAGCGCCTGCGTCGCGGGCAGATCGCCGCCGGCGGCGCCGCCCCAGAACGCATTGATTTTCATCTTGCCGCCGGTCTTGGCGGCCAGGATTTCCTGCATCTTCTTCACGCCGACACCGACCGGATGATCTTCGTTCACGCCGTTGGTGAACTTGATGGTGCGATCGGCGAATTGCGCGAAGGCGGGGGCCGCTGCAAGCAGGGCGGTGGCCGCGAACGCGACCAGGGTACGTCGTTTGAACATGAGGGTCTCCTTGAGGTAAACAACAGGACGGGAAAAGGGAAGGCTCATCGCATCAGGAACTTGAGGGGTACGAGAACGATTTCGGGGAACATGACCAGCGTGAACAGGACGGCAAGCTGGGCAAGGAAGAATGGCATGACGCCCTTGAAGGCGTCGTCCAGCGTGATCTTGGCCACGCCGCACACCACGTTGAGCACGGTGCCGACCGGCGGCGTGATCAGGCCGATGGCGTTGTTCATGATGAACATCACGCCGAAGTAGACGGGGTCGATGCCGGCCTTGAGCACCACCGGCATCAGCACTGGCGTGAGGATCAGCACCGTCGGCGTGAAATCCAGCGCGGTGCCGACGATCACGACGATCACCATCATCACGAACATCAGCATGGTCTTGTTGCCCATGAAGGGCTCGAGCAGGTTGGCCACCTCGGTCGGAATATTCGCCACCGTGATCAGCCAGGCGCTCACCATCGCGGCCGCCACCAGGAACATCACAATGGCGGTTGTCTTGCCCGCCGCCAGCACCAGGCTGTACAGCACGTTCAACTTGAGCTCGCGGTAGACGAACATGCCCACCACAAAGCTGTACACCGCGGCGACGACCGCCGCCTCGGTCGGAGTGAACACGCCGAACTTCATGCCGCCCAGGATCACGACCGGCAGCGCAAGCGCGAGGCTGCCCTGCCAGGTGATGCGCAGGCGTTCGGTCATGCCAACGCGCGGGGCGGCGCGGACGTTCTCCCGGCGAGCCAGCCACCACCAGGTGGCGCCGATCGCCGCGCCCATGAGGATGCCCGGCACGATGCCCGCGAGGAACAACTTGGTAATGGACACGTTGCCTGCCACGCCGAAGATGATCATGCCGATCGACGGCGGGATCACGGGCGCGATGATGCCGCCGGAGGCGATGAGCCCGGCCGAGCGGTTCACCTGGTAGCCGGCCTGCTTCATCATGGGAATCAACAGCGCCGACAGCGCGGCCGTGTCGGCCACCGCCGAGCCCGAGAGCGACGCCATGATCACCGCGGCGAGCACTGCCACGTAGCCGAGGCCGCCGCGGAAATGCCCGACCCACGCCATGGCGAGGTTCACGATGCGGCGCGACAGGCCGCCCGCGTTCATGAACTCCCCTGCCAGCAGGAAGAAGGGCACGGCCAGCAGCGGGAAGTTGTCGGCGCCGTCGACGAAGCGCTGCGCAAGGATCTGGCTATCGAACGCGGGCAGCACGCCGGTGAAGGCCATGAACCCCATGAGGGCCAGGCCGCACACCAGCAGCGCATAGGCGATCGGCATGCCGATCGCCATGGCGCCCAGCAGGCTGAAAACGAAAACAGAAACGGTCACGCTTTTTCTCCCCCGACCAGCGGCGCAGGCGCAACGTGCACCACGTCCTCCGACTCCACCACCTGCACGAGTTCTTCCTCGCTGAGCGTCCCGGTGAAGAGCCGATACAGCACGCTCAAGTTAAAGAGCGCCATCACCACGGCCACCACGTAGCCGATGCCATACACCCAGATCATCGAGATGCCCACCACCGGCGACACATTGGTCACCTGAAGCTCGTGCATCTTCCAGGTACCCAAAAAGAACAGCCAGTTGGTGAACAGCATGAGCGCTTCGCTGACGAAGAGGCAGGCCTTCTTGCCCAACACCGGAAGATGCTTGACCAGCGTGTCCACGCCCAGGTGGCCGCGCTCGCGCATGGCGATCATCGCGCCGATATAGGTGAGCCAGATGAAGCAGTAGCGCGACATCTCGTCGGAAACCATGATGCCGGAGTTGAACCCGTAACGCAGCACGACGTTGCCGAACACCATGATGACCATCGCCACCATGCAGGCCACTACGAGAAACTCCAGGAACTTGAAGAACAGGTCGATTGGTTTTTTCATATTGTGTTCACGCGGCCGCCTTGAGCCTCTGCGCGGGTATGTTAAGGCTCGGCAGCTTCTTGCGGGTGGCGAGCACCTCGTCGATGTCGTGCCGGGCGCCGTCAATCAGGACGAGGATGGCTTTCTCGGCCTTGGCGGGGTTGCGGGCGGCTACCGCATCGAGCACCGCGCGGTGCAGCGGCAGGGACTGCTTGGGGCCATCCGTGCGTGTCGTCGAAATCTCGAAGCTCGTGCGAAGCAGCGCACTGAGGGCCTTGCTCATCTGAACCATCATGCGGTTGCGGCAGGCGCGCAACAGCAATTGGTGGAAGCGCAGGTCATAGGTGACGTAGTCACCGCCCTCCTCCACCGCCTTGCGCATGCCCTCATAGGCGGCTTCGATCTCCGCGAGATCCTGCGGCGTGGCGCGCTCGGCCGCCATGCGCACCGCAGCGGGCTCGACGACGCGCCGCAACTCCTGCAGGTCGCGCAGGAATTCGCGTGTAAGGCCGGCCTTGGACTTCCACATGATCACGTCGGGATCGAACCAGTTCCACGCGTCCTCGGGCAGCACGCGGGTGCCGACCTTGGGGCCGGTCGACACCAGGCCTTTGGCCACCAGCGATTTGACCGACTCGCGAATCACCGTGCGGCTGACCCCCAGCTCCTCGCAGAGCTTGGGCTCGGGCGGCATGGACGCGCCGGCCGCATAACGGCCGGCGACGATGGCCTCACCGAGGTGATCCACCGTGTTGCCGTGCACGTTTTTCATTCTTGCCATGGAGCTTTCTGGGTTCGGTGGGGGTGCTTGCGCGAGATGGATATCATATGATGTAAGCGAAGCGGGCCAGACAAAGGGAAAACCCGAGTCCCCCAGGTGACAACCCAACAAAGTGGAGACCATATGCAAGACAAACCTCGCAAAAAACCATCCGAATTGCGCAGCCAGCAATGGTTCGGCCGCCAGGACCGCGACGGCTTCGCGTACCGCAGCTGGGTCAAGGGCAAGGGCGTACCGCACGACCAGTTCGATGGCCGGCCGGTGATCGGCATCTGCAACACCTACAGCGAGCTCACGCCGTGCAACTCGCATTTCCGCACGCTCGCCGAGCAAGTGAAGATCGGCGTGTACGAGGCCGGCGGCTTCCCGCTGGAATTTCCGGTGATGTCGCTGGGCGAGACACTGCTGCGGCCGACGGCGATGCTGTATCGCAACCTCGCCAGCATGGATGTCGAAGAATCGATCCGCGGCAACCCGGTCGACGGCGTGGTGCTGCTCATGGGGTGCGACAAGACCACGCCTTCGCTGGTCATGGGCGCGTCGAGCGTGGACCTGCCGACCATCGGCGTGTCCGGCGGGCCGATGCTCAACGGCAAGTGGCGCGGACAGGAGCTCGGCTCCGGCACCGGCGTGTGGAGCATGAGCGAGCAGGTGCGGGCCGGCACGCTCAAGCTGCAGGACTTCTTCGAGGCCGAGAGCTGCATGCACCGCAGCCACGGCCACTGCATGACCATGGGCACGGCATCGACGATGGCCAGCATGGTCGAGGCGCTGGGCCTGGGCCTGCCGGGCAACGCGGCCTACCCCGCCGTCGACGGCCGGCGCAATGTGCTCGCGCGTAACGCGGGCCGGCGCATCGTGGAGATGGTCCACACCGACCAGACGCTGTCCACCATCCTCACGCGCAAGGCCTTCGAGAACGCGATCCGTACGCTGGCGGCCATCGGCGGCTCGACCAATGCGGTGATCCATCTCGTCGCGATGGCGCGGCGCATCGGCGTCGAGCTCACCATCGAAGACTTCGACAAGCTCGCGAGCGAACTGCCCTGCCTCGTAAACCTGCAGCCCTCGGGCGAACACTTGATGGAAGACTTCTGCTACGCGGGCGGACTGCCCGTTGTGATGAAGGAGATCGCCCACCTGTTGCACACGGACATCGTCACCGCCAGCGGCAAGACCGTGGCCGAGAACATCGCGGATGCGCAAAACTACGACCCGCGCGTCATCAAGTCGTTCAAGGAACCGTTCAAGGACAAGGCCGGCATCGCCGTGCTGCGCGGCAACCTCGCGCCTCGCGGCGCGGTGATCAAGCCCAGTGCCGCCACGCCGGAACTCATGGTGCACAAGGGCCGCGCCGTGGTGTTCGAGAACATCGAGGACTTCCACACCCGCATCGACGACGAGAACCTGGACGTCGACGAAACCTGCGTGTTGGTGCTCAAGAACTGCGGCCCCAAGGGCTATCCCGGCATGGCGGAGGTGGGCAACATGCCGCTGCCTCCGAAGGTGCTGCGCAAGGGCATCACCGACATGGTCCGCATCAGCGACGCGCGCATGAGCGGCACGGCCTACGGCACCGTGGTGCTGCACACCGCGCCCGAAGCCGCTGCGGGCGGGCCACTGGCCGTCGTGCAGAACGGGGACATCATCGAGCTGGACGTGCCGAACCGCCGCATCCAGCTGCACATCAGCGACGATGAACTCGCGAAGCGCCTGGCACAGTGGACGGCGCCGGAGCCGCCGTTGAAGTCCGGCTACTGGAAGCTGTACGTGGACCACGTGCTGCAGGCCGACGAAGGCGTGGACCTGGACTTCCTGGTGGGCAAGCGGGGCGCCTTCGTGCCCAGGGACAACCATTGAAGAGACCCCTGGTCGCGCTCGACTGGGGCACCTCGTCGCTCCGGGCCGCGCTACTTCACGAGGACGGCAGCGTGGCCGAGGAGCGATCGCTGCCGCGCGGCATCCTCACCGTGCCGGCGGGCGGGTTCCCCCAGGTATTCGACGAGGCCGTCGCGCAATGGCGCGATATCCCGGGTGCGCTTTACCTGCTCGGCGGCATGGTGGGCAGCCGCCAGGGCTGGATGGAAGCGCCCTACTGCCCCTGCCCCGCGGGCTTCGCGGACATTGCCGCACGGCTGTCATGGGTCGAGCCCGGTCGCATCGCCATTGTCCCGGGCCTGAACTGCGAAGAGGGGGGCGTGCCCGACGTGATGCGCGGCGAAGAGACACAGGTGTTCGGCGCGCTGGACTTGCTGGGGCTGACAAACGGCGTATTCGTCTTGCCCGGCACACACAGCAAGTGGGTGCGAGTCGAGCAGCGCCGCATCGAATCGTTCTCGACATTCATGACCGGCGAGTTCTATGCCCTGCTGCGGCAGCACTCCATCCTCGCACGCACGATGCCGGCAGATGACGGAGTGTTGGACGAACAGGCCTTCGAGCGCGGAGTGCACCACGCCGTGCAGGCCGGCAACCTCCTGCATGCCGCGTTCAGCGCGCGCACCTTGTCCCTGTTCGACGTGCTGCCGGCGCATGCCTTGCCGAGCTACCTGTCGGGCCTGGTGATCGGTGAAGAGTTGCGATCGCAACACCTGCATCACCTCGCCGACCCCATCGTGATCATTGGCGCGCCGGCGCTTTCGCAACGTTACGAGTTGGCGCTGCAGGTGCTGGGCTTTCCGGCTCGCAGCGTCGGCTCGGAAGCGACGTGGCGCGGCCTGTGGGCCATTGCCCGGATGATTTGAGACTCCGCACACCGAACCGAGCACCCCATGACGCCTTCCGAAAAATTCTCCGCCGCCCTCGCCTCCTGCCCGCTGGTGGCGATCCTGCGCGGCCTGCCGCCCGCCGATGCGCCAGCGATCGGTGAGGCACTGGTGGGCAGCGGCTGGACGCTGCTCGAAGTTCCACTGAACTCGCCCGATCCGCTGCTGAGCATCGCGGCGCTCGCCAGGGCCCATCCGGATGCGTTGGTGGGCGCGGGCACGGTGCTCACCGCGCGGCAGGTGCAGGAAGTGCATGACGCCGGGGGCCAGCTCGTCGTCGCGCCCAATTTCAATGCCGAGGTGGTGCGTCAGGCCGCCCTGCTGGGCATGGTTTGCCTGCCGGGCGTGCTGACGGCCACCGAGGCGTTTGCCGCGCTGGATGCGGGCGCTGCCGGGCTCAAGCTGTTCCCGGCTGAGATGATCCCACCGGCTGCCGTCAAGGCGCTGCGGGCCGTGCTGCCGAGCGAGACCGTGCTGCTGCCAGTGGGAGGCATCACCACCGCCAACATGGCGGCCTATCGCGCCGCCGGCGCGAGCGGATTCGGAATCGGCTCCGCGCTCTACAAACCGGGCCTTACCGCGGCCGCTGTAAAGCGCAATGCGCTGGATTTCCTGGCCGCGAGCGCGAATACCATCCGGGCATGAACACCCCGGCATGACGCCTCGCGCGTGAAGGCTCAGGGCCTTCAGAGCACCACGGTTTCCGGCTAGCGCGCCGATGCCGCCGCTGGTCGGATGCGACGGGGGTTTGTCCTACAGCGCCTGCCTCTGCCTTGCATCAGCATCTGCCTTGGCGGCACCCCATGTTTCCCACCGACGACCTGCTCATCGCCTCCCTGATCGGCGCCTTCAGCGTGGCGGCGGCGATCACGGCCGTGTACCTCTGGGCGCGCCACCTCGGCCGAGTGCGCTTGCAGGAATTGCGGGCCCAGGGCTATCGCCTGATCCACGCGTTGCAGGAGTACTCCGCCTGGATCGACTTACAGCGCGACCTGCCCTTCACCGCCAGCAGCCTGGACGAACTCACCTCGCCCGAGCCGCTCACGCAGGCAAGGCGGATCATGCGCGAGTGCTTCCCCGACATTTCGCAGCACATGATTCGCCTGCTGCAGGCCCACAGCCGCGTCATCGAATACCTGTGGCAGCAAAACCTGGTGCGGCTGAGCCAGGGCTCAGGCTGGATGCCGGCTCATGAGGACAAGCAGTACCAGCAGTTGCGCGGCGCACAGGAGGACCTGATCGACGACATGATCGCGCTGTGCCGCGAACTTATCGGCGATGCCGCGCAGCCATGGCGCAGCACCGGCAGCGACTTCGCGTTCACCAACAACAGCATGGGCATGTCGGGCACGGGTCCCGCCCCCCGCGCCTGAACTTACTGCGCGGGCGCCTGCAGGCCGAGCAGCGCCGCGAGCGCCGCGGTCGGCATCGAACCCTCGCGGGTGACCAACGCGCCCGTCTGCGCGTGCTGCGCGACGATGCTCGGGACCGAAGCGAACCCGAAGCTGTTCATCAGCGCCGTGTTCTTCTTCACCAACTCCCGCTGCGCGTCGAAGTCCCCCATCCCGGAGATGCCACCCTTTTGCGCGGCCATGGACGCCTCGTGCTCATCCATCAAGGCAACCGGATCCTTCGCGGCCAGCAGCGCGGCACCCTGGGACTCACTCGACTTGTTGATCAGCCCCACGGGAATCCAGACGAACTTGGCCTGCGATTTGAGCGGCTTGGCCGCGCGCCACAACGCCGAGCAATGAGGGCACTGCGCGTCGAAGAATACATACACCGTGCGCACGCTCATGGGCGAGCCGACCACGAAGCCCTTGGCGCCCGCATCGATCGCGGCCGTCGAGACGGGCTGGGCCTGCGCCTTGGCGGCGCCGGGAGCCGGCGGGCTGTCCTTGCAGGCGGCAAGGGCCAGGACGGCGGCCGCAGCGGAGGTGAGGAGGTAGCGTCTTTGCATGCGCGGATCTCGGCAGGGAAGTGGGCGAAGCCCAAACGATACCAAAGCCGCCGGCGGCGCCCTTGCGGCAGGTCATGCCCCGCTACCAGGGCCGGGCAGCCGCCCGCAGTTGCGCGCACCGGTGCTGGAGCGCGCGGTGCAGGTGCACGTGGCGGCGCGCGAACTCGTCGGCGCCACCCTCGGACACCGGGTTGGCGGCCAGCCGCTCCGCGCAGTTGGCCCGGTTCAGCTGAGGTGCCAAAGTGAGAAGGTAGCGCTGCAGCGCAATCACGCTGCCCCCCGACCCGGAGCGCCACCGCTCCAGCGCAGGAACCATGCCCCGCCATCGTCCCACGGCCGGGCTCGCCTCGATCGAGGCGTCGGCGTACGGCAGCAGCAAGGCCGCGCTCCGCGCACCGACTTCCATCTCCGCGAACTGCTGTGCGAGCAGGTATTTCAACGTCAAGTCGTCGGCGACCCCGAAGGCCTGAAGAATGGGCGAGCCTTCTCCGTGCCACCACCCGAAGTCCTGCGTGCGCGCGGAAAAGAGCGGCGAACGCCACAAGGCCTGTTCCGACAGCGCCAACCGTTCGAGCAGGTCGTGCGCGAGCAGCGCACGCAGCCGCTCGGCGCGATCGCGCGCGCCCAGCTGAGCCAGAAGCGCCTGCACCTTGGAGAGTTGTTCGCGCTGCGCGCGAAAAGCCGCCGCATCGAACGTAGCCGGCGCCTCCGCCGCAGCCCCGGGGATCATCGCCTCGACTGTGCTGTCCTGCACCAGCTGGGCGAGCTGGGCGTTGACCATCTGCGCGATGCCCCCCTGCACCGAAGCGGGAAACGTGGGCAACACGTCGACCACGAATCGGCGGCGCTCGCCCGCGAACGAAAGCGCATGCGCGAGGCGCTGCGTGTCCCATGACAACGGGGTCGCCGCCGTGGCGGGCAGCGCACGTCCCGCGGGCTCGGCCATGAAGGGCTCGCGGAGCAGGGCCGCGAGCCCGTCGCGCAATGCCACGCGCTGCGGGGAGAGGGCGAGCCGGCCGCGATCGGCCCGCCACTGCAATGCCGGCTCGCTGCTGCCCGCCAGCGAGCGGGTGAACTGGGTGCGCAATTGCTGCGCGGCACGGCCCGAGCGCAGGCGCAATTGCGCTACGGCGTCGGGGCCTAGCAGGCGGACGGCGCCGACGCGCTCCAGCAGCGCCTCGTGCACAGGGCCGAGACCGGGTGTGGCGCCGTGCAGCCACGCGTAGTCGCCTCGGGCTAGCAGGGCCTCCTCCTCGTCGAGCGCCGCAATCACGTCGCGCAGGCCTTGCATCGTCTCCGCGTAGGGCAGCGGCCGCGCCCCCGGCGCGAAAAGCCGCCCCGCTCGCTGCGCGAGAAATGTTTCCGTCGCCAGCAGGTCGTTGTGCTCGAACAGGCGCGCGTCCAGCGCTGCCATGGCCTTGCTCACGCTGCACCTCACCGCAAACTGCAGGTGGGCGATGCCCAACGCGCTTGCGGCCGGGTCGGCGGGTTTGAGGCCGCCGCCGAACAGCGACGCGCTGCGCGACAGGCGCCCAGGCAGTTCGGCCCCCAGCGTGTAGTACGCCAGCACGCGCAGGTGCCGCGCATCCGCGGTCGCGGGGTCCTGCAGCGCCTGCATGGCATCGACCGCACTGTCGAGCTGCTCCAGCGCCTCCAGATGGCTTTGCGCCGCAACGACCTCGGGCAGTTCCCGGGCGCCGGCCCCGCCCGCATCGACGCCGGCGGGCATCGGCGGCTGAGCACATCCGCGGTCTACCAGCAACGCGCCGCTGGCAGCGTCCTGCGGGACGCCGGTCAGGCTGGCGGCGCGGAAGAACAGTTCACGGCGCATGGTGCACGGCGATCTCGCTGAACTCGCGCTCGATGCGCAGCGCCAGGCGTTCCCTCAGGTCGTCGAACGGCCTCCATGAGCCGGGAAAGAACAGCATCCACCGGCTGTCGTCCTGCAGCTTTTCGCCGGCCGCCAGCAGCCACAGCGCCTTGCTGCGGTACCACTCGCGCGGGATCGCTTCATTCGCCTGCACCATGCGCGTGCGAAAAACCGTGTCGGCGCGGATCTGCAAAAGCATGCGCACCAGCTCGTCGTTCCATGCACTCAGCTGCACGGCAGCGGCGCCTAGCCCCGCCGCCCACAGGACGAGCACGATGGCCGCGACATACCGCAACGGCTTCACATCGTCGCTCCCGCGACCGGGCGTTCGGAGTTCAGGATTTCACGCACCGGCCACGAATGCCACATCCACAGGAGCTGGGACACGGCCAGCAGCACCACGGCCGCGAGCACGTAGACCCAGGCCGCGCTTGGCAGCCGCCATTGCCCGAACCAGGTACTCACCTTACGGCTGAGCCTGGTGCGCGATTGCGACGGCGTTTCGCGAGCCATGCGCCTGGACCTCCGGACGTGCGACAACGATTGAATTATCGAACGCAGGCGGGGCGCGTGGGTGGCTGCACGCGTGAAGACTTCGCATTCGCTGTGCGGCCATGCCGCCGCACCGATGAGCCACCTCTGCGGTGGCGGCGTGTCAGGCCGCGGCGGCTCCCGCGCGCCGCAGGACCGGCTCGCGGATCGGCAGGTGAACCAGCGCCGCGCCCACGGCCAGCACGATGTCGATGTACCAGACCCAATCGTACGCGCCGGTCGCCTCGAACACCTTGCCGCCCAGCCAGGCGCCCAGGAAACCACCGGCCTGGTGCGTGAGCATCACGATGCCGAACAAGGTGGCCATGTTCGAGGTGCCGAAGAATTTCGCGACGAGGCCCGCGGTCGGCGGCACCGTGGAGAGGAATGTGAGGCCCATCACGGCGGCGAACAGCAGCACCACCGGGCCGGTCTTCGGCGCGAGCAGGAACACGATGACGGCGACCGCTCTTGCTGCATAGACCAGCGCCAGCAGCGATTTCATGCGCCAGCGCCCCACGGCCCAACCCATCGCGACGCTCCCGGCGATGTTGAACAGGCCGATCATCGCAAGCGACCAGCCGGCCCATTGCGTCGGCAAGCCGCATGAGGCGATCACGCCCGGCAGGTGGGTGGCGAGGAAGGCGACGTGGAAGCCGCAGACGAAGAAGCCCGCGGCGAGCATCAGGTAGCTGGGGTTGCGCAATGCCTCTCGGATGGCCTCGCGCGTGCCGACGACCTTATGGCCGGCCGGCGCGGATTGCAGCGAGTTGCCTTTGAGCAGGAACGCGGCGGGCAATGCAAGCAATACGAGCAGGCCCAGAATCTGCATCGCGCTTGCCCAACCGACGCCGACCATCAGTGCGGCGGCGACGGGTGCCATGACGAACTGCCCGAACGATCCGCCCGCATTCACGATGCCGGTGGCGAGCCCGCGCCGCTCGGGCGAGATCAGCCGGGTGGTGGCCGCCATCAGCACGGCCGGACCGGCCATGCCCGCGCCGCCGGCAGAGAGCACGCCGATCGCGAGGATCAATCCCCAGGTCGTCGTCATCAGCGGCGTGATGTATGTGCCGATGGCCACGAGGATGGCGCCCGCAAAAAGGACGCGGCCCGCCCCGACCTTGTCGGCCATCGCACCGGCGAAAGGCTGCGTCAGGCCCCACCAGAGCTGCCCGAACGCGAACGCCAGGCTGATGCTGCCCAGGCCCAGGCCTGTGGAGGTGTTGAGCGGCGACAGGAACAGGCCCATCGTCTGCCGCGTGCCCATCGTGAGAGCGAAGGTGCCCGCCGCGGCGAGCAGGACAAGCCAGAAGGCCATGTGCTTCGGACGGGCGCCGGCTGCGTCATTCATCGGACTCTCCATCGGGAAGGGGTGACAGCAACTCGAGGCACTCGTCGATGAGTGCGTGCAACTCCACCACGCGGCGCGCACCGAGCATCTGGCTGATGCCCTCTTGCGCCACGCGCCAGCGCCGCTGCGCCTCCTGACGCTTTTCGCGGCCGGCCGGCGTGACACTGAGCAGGCGACTGCGGCCGTCGGCGCCGGGCCCGAGCTCCAGCCAGCCTGCATCGATCAGCGGGCGCATGTTGCGGGTGAGCGTGGACGGGCCGATCTTCATCTCGGCGGCCAGGTCGCAGGGGCGGATGGGGCCGAGCTTGACGACATAGGACAGCAGCGAGTACTGCGTGCCCTTGAGGCCGGTCTTGCCGACCTCGTCGTCGTAATGCTTTGCGACACGGCGCATGAGCTGGCGCAGCTTGATGTTGGTGCAGCCCTGGGGCTTGACAGCGGTGTCCATGTCGATTATTGTAGCTGCAACTGTTGCATATACAAGTTTAATTTGTTCCGAGATCTCAAGGGGTAGACGATGTCGCAGATGAATCAGCTCGAGGCCTGGCTGGCCCAGGAGCGCGAAGTGATGGCCCGGCTCGACGCCGGTGTGGGCGCGGGCGTCGCCACGCCGCAGCAACTGGCCGGCAAGACCGGGCTGGAGATGATGCAGGCCATGCTGCGCGGCGAGATGCCCTACCCGCCCATCGCACGCACGCTGGATTTCACGCTGATGGAAGTGGATGAGGGCCGCGCCATGTTCCAGGGCACGCCCGGCCCGGCGCACCTCAACCCCATGGGCACGATCCACGGCGGCTGGTATGCGACGCTGCTCGATTCGGCACTGGGCTGCGCCGTGCACACCATGATGCCCGCAGGCCGCGGCTACACCACGGCCGAGCTGGGCGTGAACCTGGTGCGCGCAATCGGCAACAAAGCGCCGCGTGTGCGGGCGGAGGGCAAGGTGATCCACTGCGGCCGACAGCTCGCCACTGCCGAGGCGCGGCTGTACGGCCCGGACGGCACGTTGTACGCGCACGCCACCACGACGTGCCTGGTGTTCGAGCTACCGACGAAGTAGACGCGGCCCAAGCCGTCGTAGGGCGCACCCGCCCCACCAGTGCTATCGGGCGCCCGTCACGGTCCACAGGCTCTTCTCGAGCCTCAGCGCATCGAGCTCGCCGCGGTAGTAGCCGCGCACCGTCCCTGCGTCTTCATAACCCTGGTCGCGGTAGAACGCGATGGCGACCGGGTTGTCGCAGCGGGCTTCCAGCTGCACGCGCTCGATGCCGGCTGTGAGCGCGCTCTTCTCCAGCCACGACAGCAGCACTGCACCCAGCCCACGCTTGCGCTCGGTGGGCTGCACCGCCAGTAGCGTCAGGTGCGCCTTCTGTTCGCCGTAGCGCATGATGCCGAAGCCCAGCACCAGCCCGCGCTCGCGCACCACCGCGACGTTGGTAGCCTTGTCGCGGATCGCTTTCATCACGCGAGACGGCGTCCAGCTCCAGCCGAGCCCGTATTCCACATAGTCGCGCGACATCTCCGCGATGCCCAGCGCGTCGGTCTCGTTCGCCAGACTGACATTGGGAATGATGATCATGGCACGCCAGCATAGCGCCCCTTCGTGCAAACCGCACGCTGCATTGCCATAATGGCAGCCATGAGACTTCTTCACACCATGCTGCGCGTGGGCGACCTGCAGCGCTCCATCGATTTCTACACCCGCGTGCTCGGCATGAAACTGCTGCGCACTACCGAGCGGCCCGAGCAGAAGTACTCGCTGGCGTTCGTCGGCTACGGCACCAACCCCGACCACGCCGAGATCGAGCTCACCTACAACCACGGCGTGGACAGCTACGAGATGGGCACCGCCTTCGGCCACCTCGCCCTGGGTGTGCCGGACGTGTACGCATCCTGCGAGAAGATCCGCGCCGGCGGCGGCAACGTCACGCGCGAGCCGGGGCCGGTCAAGGGCGGCTCGACGGTGATCGCCTTCGTCACCGATCCGGACGGCTACAAGATCGAGCTGATCGAGCGCAAGGGCGAGGTTTGAGCCTCAGCGGCTGACGCCCAGGGTCTGGGGCAGCCACAACGACAGCTGTGGCACGTAGGTGATCGCAGCGAGCGCGAGCAGCAGCGGCGCGAGCCAGGGCAGGATGGCGACCGTCGTGCGCTCCACCGACAGCTTCGAGATCCGCGCCAGCACGAACAGCACCATGCCCAGCGGCGGGTGCAGCAGGCCGATCATCAGGTTAAGCGTCATCACGAGGCCGAAATGCACCGGGTCGATGCCCAACTGGCGGACGATGGGCAGCAGGATGGGCACGAGGATGGTGATGGCCGCCACGGTGTCGATGAAGCAGCCCACGAACAGAATCAGCAGGTTGGCCAGCAGCAGGAAGACCCACTTGTTATCGGTGATCGAGAATATCCACTGCGCCAGCATCTGCGCGGCCTGGGTGGTGGTGAGAAGCCAGGCGAAGATCGATGCGGCCGTCACGATGAAGAGCACCGAGGCCGTGGTCTCGATCGTTTCGAAGCTTGCCCGCGCCAGCGTGCGCAGCGTCATCGTGCGATAACGCACCAACCCGAGGAACAGCGCCCAGGCCACGGCGGCCATTGCGGCTTCGGTGGGCGTGAACCAGCCCATCGTCATGCCGCCGATCAGGATCACCGGCGCCATCAGCGCCAGTACCGCCGAGAAGTCGAAGAACCAATCCAGCGCCAGCAAAACTGCGAAGGCAATGCCCGCGGAGACGTTGGTCGACAAACCCGCCAGCGACATCAGCCACACCGCCAGCGGAAACGCCAGCACGACCGCGATTTCGAGCCCGGCCGCAGCCAGGCGCTTCCACGCAAACGGAACGTCCGCGCCCCAGCCGTTGCGATGGGCGAACCAGGCCACCGTCAGCATCATGAGCAGTGTCATGAACAGGCCGGGCAGGATGCCCGCGAGGAACAGCGCGCCGATGGACACGTTGGCCATCATTCCGTAGATGACGAAGGGCAGCGATGGCGGAATGATCGGGCCGAGCGTGGCCGAGGCCGCCGTCACGCCGACGGCGAACTCGGTGCTGTAGCCGTGCTCCTTCATCGCCTTGATCTCGATCGAGCCAAGCCCGGCCGCATCGGCGATGGCCGTGCCCGACATGCCCGAGAACACCACGGAGCCCACGATGTTCACCTGTCCCAGGCCGCCACGCATCCAGCCCACCAGGGCCGTTGCAAAGCCGTAGATGCGCGAGGTGATGCCCGCCACGTTCATCAGGTTGCCGGCGAGGATGAAGAAGGGCACGGCCAGTAGCGGGAACGATTCGATGCCCGCGATCATGCGCTGGGCGAGCATCAGGTCGGGCACACTGCCCGACACCAGCATGTACAGCAGCGACGCCGCCGCCATTGAAACGGCCACCGGCACGCCGGCAAGCATGAGGGCGAGGAAACCACCGACCAGCCACAACATCAGGTTTCTCCAGCGGGGGTATCGAAGGCTTCGGGCTTCTCGAGCGCCGAGTAGCCGCGGCGAAAGTCCTCCCACGCCACCTGGGCTGAGCGAACCGCCATCGCCACGAAGCCGGCAAAGGCCAGCCAATAGACCAGGCTCTTGCGCCAGGGCAGCGTCGTCATGGGCTCGGTGTCCACCGCGAGCGCATAACGCGCCGTCAGCCACGATGCATAGGTGAAGAACGCGACCAGCACCAGCGCCACGGCACTGGCCAGCACGCGGCCCCACCCCGGCGGGAGCCAGCGGTACACCAGGTTCACCTGGATATGGCGGCTGCGCCTGACGCAGGCCGCCGAGCCGATGAAGACCACCGGCATCAGGCAGTAGGTGGCCAGCTCCTCCGTCCACGCAAAGGAATCGTTCAACACATAGCGGCTGAAGAACTGCAGGAAAACAAGGACCGTCATCGCCCAGAAGAAGGCAAGGCAGATCCAGTCTTCCACCGCGTAGCCGGCGAGGCTGCCTTCATGGCGATCGGCCTCGGCGAAGCTGCGGGCGATGTCCTCGACCGCAGCTTCGCCGCCTCGCGCCGGGGCGATTTCCCCCGCTGGGGTCATGGCCGCCGTGTTCACTTCAGGGCCTGGATCCGGTCCCAATCGGCCCGCGCATAGCCAAATTGCTCGAACGACACGTTCTTGAGCACCGCATCACGGAATTCGCCGGTATTGACCTCCACCACGTTGAGGCCCTTCTGCTTGAAGAAGGCAGTGAGCTCTTTTTCACGCACGACGATCTCCGCCGTTGCCTTGGCCGACGCTTCCTGCAACACCTCGGTGAACATCTTCTTTTCCGAGTCGGTGAGCTTCTTCCACAGCTGGCCGGAGACGACGCTGTTGACGTGGTCCACGATGTGGCCCGTGAGGACGATGTTCTTCTGCACCTCGTAGAACTTCTTGGCCTCGATGGTGGTGAGCGGGTTCTCCTGCGCCTCCACGGTGCCGTTCTGCAGCGCCAGGTACACCTCGGCAAAGGCGATGGGCGCCGTGTTGGCACCGCAGGTACGCGGCATCGCCAGGTAAGCGGGCACGTCCGGAACGCGGATCTTCAGGCCCTTCATTTCCGCGCAATGGGTGAACGGCTTGTTGGTGCTGGTGTGGCGCACGCCGTAGTAGGCCGTGCTCACGATCTGGTTGCCGCCAGACTTCTCCGCGTAGCCCGCAGCCAGCTCGCGGTACACGTCGCTCTTGACGTAGGCCAGCAGGTGGTTCGCGTCACGGAAGGTGTAGGGGTAGTACGTCACGCCGATGCGCGGGAAGGCCTTGGCGGCGAAGCTCGATCCCGAGAGGATGATGTCCACCGCGCCGAGCGTGAGGCCTTGCGTGAGGTCGTTGTCGCGGCCCAGCTGGGAAGCCGGATACACGTCGATCTGGAACTTGCCGTTGCTGCGCTTCTTGATCTCCTCGGCCGCCCACACGGAGGTGCGGTGGAAAGGCTCGGAGGCCTCGTACACGTGGCCCCACTTGAGCTTGGTCTGGGCGAAGGCGCCGCCGGCTGCTGCGGCCAGGGCGAGCGCAATCAGGGTACGGCGTCCGATGGTCATTGTTGTCATGCTTGTCTCCATCACTGCTTTTGCGTCTTCTTGATCTCGGCGGCAAGCGCCTCGTAGAACGGGCGCTCATGCGCCACGAAATCGGTGAGCTCGCGGGTGCCCATGTAGCGGATCGTCAGGCCGCGGCTGTTCATGAAGTCCGTGAACGACTTTTCCTGCATGCCCTTGGCGAATGCGTCGTGCATGAACTTCACGGCCTCGTCGGGCGTGCCGGCCGGCGCGCCGATGGCCCGCCACGTGCCGATGGAAAGGTCGATGCCCTTTTCCTTCAGCGTCGGGACGTCGGGGAACTTCGGGTTGCGCTTGTCACCCATCACCGCGAGGATCTTCAGCTTGCCCGCTTCGACCTGCGGCGCCACTTCCGGCGGGCTGGCCACGAACGCCTCGATGTGCCCGCCCATCACTGCCTGCACCGTGGGCGCTGCGCCGTTGTAGGGAATCTGGTTCAGCTCCACGCCGGCCTTCTTCGCGAACGCCGCGGCGGACAGGTGCCAGATGTTGCCGAAGCCGGAGTTGCCCACGCTCAGGCGGCCCGGCCTGCTCTTGGCGTCGGCGATGAAGGCCTCCAGCGTGTTCAGCTTGGAATCGGCAGCCACGACCAGGCACGCCGGATCTTCGTTGACCAGGATGATGGGGCGGAAATCCTTGCCGGAGAACGTCAACGGCTGGAACACCGGCAGCGTGAAGATCTCCGAGGTGTAGGAGTTGATGTTCAACCCATTGGCCGGCTTTATCGCGGCCTGGGCCAGGCCGACGGCGCCGCCGGCGCCGGGCATGTTCAGCACGACGACCGTCCGGTCCAAGTGCTTGCGGCTTGCTTCCATGAGCGCGCGGAACGTGAGGTCGGTGCCGCCGGCGGGCGCGACCGGGATGATGAAATTGATGTTCCCTTCGGGCAAGGCGGGTTTGGCCGCCTGGGCGTTCGCCGAATGCAGCGGCGCGATTGAAGCCAGCAACGCCAGGGCGGCGGCGGCGAAGATCTGACGTCTTGCTTTGATGCTCATGGATGTCTCCAGTTGGAAAGTGTGCGCCTGGGTTCAGGCGAAGGAAAGAGTCCGCGAATGTGCGGGCCGAACGGACGAGGCATCGACCACGCGCTGGCGCGAGCTGCCGATGTGGTGCATGAGGGCCGACACGGCGCCGGGGGCGTCCCGCCGGCGCAGGGCCTCGATGAATACGAGGTGCTCCTGCATCGCGGGCAGCACGCGCTGCGCCGCGATCTGGCTCGAATCGAGCGCGATCAGGCGCACATGCAGGCTGTTCACGCGGTAGATTTCGGAGAGGATTTCGTTGCCCATGGCGTCGACCATGCGGTCATGGAAACCCCAGTCGAGGTGCTGGGCGTCGGCGTCGAGCGCGGGGTCGGGGATGGGCGCGCGGGCGCGCTCCAGCATGCGCAGGTGGTCGGCTTCCAGCGCGTCGAGCTCGGCGATGGATACCGAATGGGAGAAGTGCGTGATGGCCTCGCGCTCGACCATGGCACGCACCTGGAAGGCGTTGCGGATGAGCTTCAGGTCCACCGGCGCGATCTGCAGGCCGCGCTTGGGCACCGTCACAAGAAGCCCCGCCGCTTCCAGCCGCGGGATCAACTCGCGCACGGTGCCCAGCGGCATGTCGAGCATCGCCACCAGCTCGCGCTGCGAAATGAACTGGCCGGGGCGCAGCTTCGCGCCGCGCAGTTGCAGGCAAAAGCGCTCGTAGGCTTCCGCGCGGCCGGAGAGGGGGCGTTCGATCACAGTGCCAGCGCCATTCGCTTGACAGCCACCATGCCGGGGTCATCGAGTCCGATGCTGCGCTCGGCGAACATGCGTGCGCGGCCAATCCGGTTGGGCAGCTGACGAAACACATCGAGGGCGCTGGTGGCGGCCCGCTGGGCAGCATCCTTGAGCGCCTGCGGGCCAGCACCCGCATCGCACGCTCGCAGCGCGCCAGTGATCGCCGCGAGGCTATCGAGCATCGTCTTGTCTCCCAAAGCCGCACCGCCACGTTGCGCGAGGGCCTGCTGCACGGCCGCCAGCACCTCCACCAGTGCGTCGCGATCCAGCGCCTCCCGCGGGCCGACGGTTTTGGCTGCGGTCAGGAAGCCCACCGCCAGCAGCGTGCCGAAGCTCGAGCCGGAGGCACGGGCGCAGGCCTGGGCGCAAGCTTTGAGCACCGACTCCACGGAGGCCGGCGGCGCGGCGAGGAGTTCGCGCACATTCGCAGCGCACTTCGAAAGCGTGGTGCCGAGGTCGCCGTCGCCAAGGCGGCCATCCAGCGCGTTGAGTTCGGGCGCGGCGGCTTCAAGGGCATCGCACCACCGCGCCAAGGCCGCATGCAGGCTCGCCGCGTCTAACATGGCAGGGGCCGGTTCGTGCATCACACCCTCCAGAAAGGGCATGTCGCCGGGGCCTTCAGCAGGCGTTCCAGCTCGCTGTCGAGCGGCATGAGCGTCAGCGATGCGCCGGCCATCTCCATGGACGTCGCGTAGCGGCCGACCAGCGGCATCACGGGCGTCGCGCCGTGATCGGCGAGGACCTTCGCGATTCGCCGATACAGGATGTAGAGCTCCTCATGCGGCGTCGCACCCAGGCTGTTGACCAGTACCGCGACACGGCTGCCCATGCCGAGCTGTACCTCGGGCAGCAGGTGTTCCAGCATCTCGTCGGCCAGCGCGTCGGCACTTTTCATCGCGCCGCGCCAGATTCCCGGCTCGCCGTGGATGCCCATGCCGAATTCGATCTCGCAGTCGCCGATGGCGAAGCTGGCCTTGCCCGATTCGGGCACCACGCAAGGCGTAAGCGCCACGCCGATGGAGCGGCAGGCATCGGCAGCCTTTTGCGCGGCGGCCGTGACTTCTTGCAGCGTCGCGCCTTCGGCAGCGCGCGCCCCCGCGATCTTGTAGGCGTAAACCATCCCGGCCACGCCGCGGCGCCTGGACCGCTCGGCGGGTGCCGCGCTGGCCACGTCGTCAGCGACGCGAACCGATGTCACTTGCATGTCCTCGAGCGCCAGGAACTCCTGCGCCATGTCGAAGTTCATTCGGTCGCCGCCGTAGTTTCCGTACAGCTGCAATACACCAGCGCCGCCATCGGCCGCGCGGGCCGCGGCCTGGCAGTCATCCACGCGAGGGCCGGCGAACACGTTGCCCACCGCGCAGGCATCCAGCAGGCCCTCGCCCACGTAGCCGAGGAACACCGGCAGATGGCCCGAGCCGCCGCCCGTGACGATGCCAACCTTGCCTTTCACGGCGCCTCCCGGGCGGGCGATCACGCGACCGTCGTCGCCCAGGCGGCGCAGGGCTTCCGGATGGGCGGCGACCAGGCCCTCCAGCATCTCATCCACATAGTGCTGCGGACTGTTGAGTATCTTTTTCACTTCGACATCTTCCCGGTCGGGGTTTGCGCAGGCTGTCAGTTGTCGAAACGCAGCACGTGATCCATCTCGCGGCGGATATTGACGGCCTGCGCTTCCGTGGTTGCGGGCATGGGCATGCGTGGCACGCCGGTCTCGCAACCTTGCAGCGCGAGCGAGAACTTGATGTTGGCCGGCAGGTTGTCGAAGGCGATGGTGTTCCAGAAGCGCAGCAGGGCTTCATGGATTTCCTTGGCCTTCGCGTGGTCGCCCGCCTGCACCGCGTTCCACAGGTTGATGCACACTCCGGGCACCGCGGCCGGGTTGGCGGCGATGGTGCCGTGGCAGCCCAGCGCAAAGGAGGGGTAGAGCAGCGCGTCGACGGCGCTGTAGACCTTCTTGCCTTCGGGCAGGTTGATCAGCAGGTCAGCCATCAGCTTGAGGTCGCCGGCGGACTGCTTCACGCCGATGACGCCCGGCATGTCCTTCATGATGCGCACCAGCAGCGCGGGGCTGAGGTAGTTCCAGGGCACGACGTTGTAGATGATGACGGGGAACTTCGTCGACTCCGACAGCGCCTTGAAATGCTTGTAGGTGGCCTCCTCGTCCGGCTTGAACACGTAGTGCACCGGAGTCACCTGCAGCCCGGCGATGGGCAGGTGGGCGATGGAAGCGGCGCGGGCGATCGCGTCGCGCGTGCTGTTGACGATGATGCCGGCGATCACGGGAATGGCGCCCGCGACTTCCTCGCACGCGATTTCGTTGAGGCGCTGGAATTCCGCGGCGCTGTAGGTGTGGCCTTCGCCGCTGCTGCCGCCCACGCAGATGCCGTGAACCTTCTTCTTCACCATGAAGCGGACGACGCCGCGGAAGGCCTGTTCGTCCACTTCGCCGTCGGCCGTGAAGGGTGTGACGATGGGCGGGATGATTCCGGTGAGGTTGGTCGACATGGGGAACGAACTCCTGATTGCGATGTGTTGGGTGGGGGGTGACGAATGTCGTGACGCACTGATAGTACACTGACATGTTAGTTTGTACGCAAAGGGTTTTCCCTGATGGGTTGGTAGCCATTTACTGCTATCTGACGCGCGACAATAGGTTTCCTTTTCAGCCTTGCGCAATGTCAACTGCCCGAAAGAAAACAGCGCCGGCCGCCGCCGCTCCCGTCCCCGATGAGCCGGGCGTCACACCCTCATTGCGGGCGCTCGCCTACGAGCGGTTCCGCCAGCAGATCCTCGACGGTCGGCTGCGCGCCGGCCAGTTCGTCTCGCAGCGCGAGCTAATGAAGCTGCTCGACGCCCCATTGGGCGCGGTGCGCGAGATGATCCCCCGGCTGGAGGCTGCCCGGCTGATCGTCACCGTCCCCAAGCGCGGATTGCAGATCGCCCACATCGATCTCAAGCTCATTCGCAACGCCTTCCAGGTGCGCGCCATGATCGAGCGGGAAGCCGTACTGAACTACCTGCGCCAGGTGAGCGACGTCGAGCTGGAGGCCGAGGAGAAGAAGCACCGGGACATCCTTCGTCGGGCGATGTCCGGCAAGCCGGACGCAAAACTGGACCAGGACGCGCTGGCCGTCGACTGGGCGCTGCACGACCGTATGGTCGACACCATGGGCAATGAGATTCTTTCGGAGATCTACCGCGTCAACAGCCTGCACGTGCGCATGATCCGGCTCGACGCGCAGCAGGTGCGGCCCCAGCGTGTGGTGCCCGCGATGGAGGAGCACCTCAAGTTCATCGCTCTGCTGAAGGCGCGCGATGAGGCCGGTGCCCTGCGGGCCATGCAGGAACACGTGGAGCAGTCTCGCCAGCGAGTGCTCAACGCGATGTTGCAGCAGGGCACGGCTTGAGCCGGGTCAGCCCAACGCCACTGCCTCCCGCGCCAGTCGCGTGATCCGCGCCCAGTCGCCTTGCGCGACCGCATCGGCCGGGGTCAGCCATGAGCCGCCCACGCACACCACATTCGCGAGGCCAAGGAATTCCGCGGCATTCGCCGGTGTGATGCCGCCGGTCGGGCAGAACTTCACGTCACCGAAAGGCCCTTGCCAGGCCTTGAGCATCGCAACGCCACCCGCCTGCATCGCCGGGAAGAACTTGAGCGCGGTGTAGCCGTCTTCCTGCGCCATCATGATTTCGCTGCCGGTGGCCACGCCGGGCAACAACGGCAAACCGAGGTCCCGGCACGCCTTGCCGACGGCTTGCGTGTAGCCGGGGCTCACCGCGAAGCGCGCGCCGGCCTTCGCGGCCGCCTGCGCGTCGTCGCCGCTGCGCACCGTGCCCGCGCCGGCCACCGCCTCCGGCACCTCGCGCGCGATCGCCTCGATGCAGGCCAGCGCTGCCGGTGTACGCAAGGTGACCTCCAGCATGCGAATGCCGCCTGCGACCAGGGCGCGTGCCAAAGGCACGGCATGCGCCACGTCGGCCAGCACGATGACCGGGATTACCGGGGCATCGGTCATCACCTGAATGGATGTCAGAGCCATGTGCACGCACCTTCCTCGGCCAACAAGGCATTGCGGCGGAAGGCGGCGAACATCTCGCGGCCCACGCCGATGCCGTTGGCGATTTTGAGATTCTCGGGCATGGCGGCGGTTTCGCGCGCAGCCCATTCGTCGTCGGGGACCAGCGCCTGCAGCGTCCCCGCATCCGCATCGAGGCGCACGATGTCGCCGTCGCGCAATTTGGCCAGGGGCCCGCCGGCAGCCGCCTCAGGCGATACGTGGATCGCCGCCGGCACCTTGCCGGACGCGCCGCTCATGCGGCCATCGGTGACCAGCGCCACACGGAAGCCCCGCCCCTGCAGCACGGCCAGCGGCGGGGTGAGCTTGTGCAGCTCGGGCATGCCGTTGGCCTGCGGTCCCTGCCACCGCACGACGCAGACAACGTCGCGCTCCAGCTCGCCCGCGTTGAACGCGCGCAGCAGTTCGTCCTGCGCGTCGAAAACGCGGGCCGGCGCCTCGATCACGTGACGGTCGTTCGGGACCGCCGAGACCTTGATCACACTGCGCCCGAGATTGCCGGTGAGAAGCTTCAGGCCGCCGGTCGCGCTGAAGGGATGGGCGGCGGGGCGCACGATTTCAGTAGCGCGCGAGTCCCCGATTTCTTGCCAGGTGATGGCTTGCCCCCTCTCCCTCTGGGAGAGGGTTGGGGTGAGGGTCGGCTCGCGCGTGTATTCGCGAATCCCACCCTCGCGCACGGTCAGCACGTCCTCGTGCATCAGCCCCGCGTCCAGCAGCTCACGGATCACAAAGCCCGGTCCGCCCGCGGCCTGGAACTGGTTGACGTCCGCCGTGCCGTTCGGATAGACGCGCGCCAGCAGCGGCACGACTGCGGAGAGCTGCGCGAAATCGTCCCAGTCGATGGTGATGCCGGCCGAGCGCGCCACCGCGACCCAATGGATCAGGTGGTTGGTGGAGCCGCCCGTCGCCAGCAGTGCCGCCATGGCGTTCACGATCGCGCGCTCGTCCACGAGGCGGCCGATCGGCGCGAAACGTTTCGCCTTGACGATGCCCAGCACGGTGCGCACGGACTCGCGCGTGAGCTCGTCGCGCAGCTCATTGCCCGGGTTCACGAACGCCGTACCGGGTACGTGCAGGCCCATCGCTTCCATCAGCATCTGGTTGCTGTTGGCCGTGCCGTAGAAAGTGCAAGTGCCCGGCGAGTGGTAGGCGCGCGATTCCGCATCGAGCAGTTCCGCGCGGCCCACCAGCCCCTGCGCCGCCTGTTCGCGCACCTTGGCCTTCTCGCTATTGGACAGGCCGCTGGGCATCGGACCGCCCGGCACGAACACGGTGGGCAGATGGCCGAATTGCAGCGCGCCGATCAACAGGCCCGGCACGATCTTGTCGCAGATGCCGAGCATCAGGGCGGCGTCGAACACGTCGTGGCTGAGCGAGACGGCCGTGGCCATCGCGATCACGTCGCGCGAGAAGAGGCTCAGCTCCATGCCGGGCGTGCCCTGCGTCACGCCGTCGCACATGGCCGGAACGCCGCCGGCCACCTGCGCTGTCGCGCCGTGGCGGCGCGCCTCTTCCTTGATGATGTCCGGGTAGCGGCCCAATGGCGCGTGCGCGGACAACATGTCGTTGTAGGCGTTGACAATGCCGATGTTGGGCGCCTTTTCGGCAACGACGCGGAGCTTGTCGTTGGCCGGCAGGCCGGCGAAGGCGTGGGCCACGTTGGCGCAGCCCATGCGATCCGCGCCTCGGCCGCGCGCTGCAGCCGCGTCGACTTGCCGCAGGTAGGCCGCACGGCCGGGCGCGCTGCGCTGCCGGATGCGGTCGGTGACGGCGGCAACTTGGGGGTGGAGTTTCATCTGGGTTGGTAACAAAATTACAGCTTCGATCCTACCCCGGAACATCAGCCTGCGTGTGTGCCAGCGTTACGAACAGGTTACCAACCCACGGGGTCACTCGCCCAGCGCTAAAGTCGGGCCATGAGCGAATTGAAGCCGCTGCGCGACCCGGCGCCCATGCTGGAGCAGGTGCTGCAGGAATGGGGTGGCCACGAGGATCTGTGGGTCTTCGGCTATGGATCGCTGATCTGGCGGCCCGACTTCGACTTTGCTGAACGGCGGCCCGCAAGGGTGCATGGCTGGCATCGCGCGCTCAAGATGTGGAGCCGCATCAACCGCGGCACGCCCGAGCGGCCCGGGCTGGTGTTCGGCATGCTCTCGGGCGGCTGCTGCCAGGGCATGGTGTTCCGAATCCCCAGGCAGGCTGGCCGCGAGACGCTGGCGCAGCTCTGGTCGCGCGAAATGGCGATGGCGGTCTATGACCCGAAGTGGCTGACCTGCCACACCACGCACGGCCCGGTGAAGGCGTTGGCGTTCACGCTGTCGCGCAAGAGCCCCAGCCACACGGGCACGCTGAGCGAGGAGGAATACCGCCGCATCTTCAGCCACGCCACTGGCATCTACGGCACGACGCTCGATTACGCGCATCGCACGCTGGAAGAGCTGCGCCGCCACAACATCCGCGACCGGCACCTCGAGCGCCTGCTCAAGTTGCTGGAGCAGTAGTTACCACGGATTGCCGGGCATCATGCTTGCCCCTACAGTGGGCGACTTTCCAACCATCTTTCCAAAAACAAAGGAGTCACTGCCATGCAACAACTCACTTTCGCCGCCGTTGCCTTCTCTGCGCTCGCCGCACTCGCCGGCTGCGCCACGGTCACCGGCCCGCGCGCGGTCGCCACGCTCGCGCCGACTGCGGGCAACACCGCGACCGGCACCGTGCGATTCGCGCAGGCGGGCGGCAAGGTGCAAGTCTCCGGCGAAATCCGCGGCCTCAAGCCCAACGCCGAGCATGGCTTCCATGTGCACGAAAAAGGCGATTGCTCGAGCCCAGACGGCATGAGCACCGGCGGTCACTTCAATCCCACCGGCGCGCCACACGGCAATCATGACATGGGCCCCCACCATGCGGGCGACCTGCCACCGCTCAAGGCCAACGCCCAGGGCGTAGCGACGTTCAAATTCGAGTCCTCCACCATCAGCGTAGGCAGCGGCGCCACCGACGTGGTGGGCAAAGGCCTCATCGTCCATCGTGACCCTGATGATTTCAAGACCCAGCCCACGGGGAATGCGGGCCCGCGGCTGGCTTGCGCTGTGATTGCTCGGAGCTGATTCTTCGGTTTCTCATCCTCGCGTGCAATACCGCGGGTACGAAGCCCCAGTTACCGTTCGGGCTGAGCCTGTCGAAGCCTTGTTCGCACGCCCCTACCTCGCAAGCAAATCCGCGTGCGGGTGGGCTGCGTCGCGCGACGAGGCGGTCGGCCCTATGGGCCGACTAAACCTGCGATGAGCGGTTTTGCGGTCGCATCGCGCAACTCACTTCGCGCCCTGAGGCCGCTTCGTTCAAACAGGCGCGATGAGAATGACAACGAAGCGCTTCGCGCCGACCGCAAAACCGCCCATCGCAGGCGCCTCGTCTGATTGCGCGACGCAGCCCACCCGCACGCGGATTTGCCGAGACACTGTTGGCACGCGACTGTCGGAATACCAACCCTCTCGCGGCGCGGCAGGCGGTACCCGGGAGCGGCGATTTCTGTGGCGGCGAAGCGGCTTGGCCTGGGGGCGGGCGCGCAGCGCTTCGTAACTGACTCGCCGTACCTGTTTGAGCGAAGAGCCGAAGGCGCGTAGCGAGTTGTACGGCGCCGTCCCC
>Ga0255338_1000827_pt1 | contig 75915 bp, 54 predicted proteins | sample MeOH1_35cm_T4_19_FD_203715 | JGI IMG/M metagenome (GOLD analysis project Ga0255338, IMG submission 203715) | Sandy soil microbial communities from University of British Columbia, Vancouver, Canada - MeOH1_35cm_T4_195 | ecosystem: Engineered > Artificial ecosystem > Sand microcosm > Unclassified ... | reverse complement strand
CCCAGTTGGCGGCGCCGAGCGGCTGCACCGTGAAGAACGGGGGGAAGCTGGCGCCGAAGCGGAAGATGTCCGGGCCGATGCAGGTGTCGACGTTGTTCTGGACGGCCAGCTGGTTGGTGCGGTCCTCAACGCTGCTGCAGCCGTTCTCCAGGTGGTAGCTGTAGCGGTTGCCACGCTCAGGAGCGAAGCCCGTCGCGCGGATGGTGGAGGGGGGCACGCGCTGCTGGGTGCGCAGGCCGGTGAAGAGGCTCTTGAGGTTGCCGTGCACCTCGGACTGGCGGGCGCGAGCCTGGAACCGAACGAAGTTCGGGATCGCGATGGCCGCGAGGATGCCGATGATCGCCACCACGATCATGAGCTCGATGAGGGTAAAACCTTGCTGCTGACGACGCTTCGCCATTGGGACTGCTCCTTGTCACTGTGAGGGGAAGGCTTGAGCATAGCAGCAAGCAGCAGGCCACGCGTGAGCAGGGCGGTGATCACCTGATTGCGCGCGGTTAGCGCTCGCACGCCGCTCGGCCAGCGACGAAGCAGGGCACTCGGTGACGCATTTCGTCAGCCAGAGACCCTGAGTGCAGGCTCCAACACCCGCAATGGCAGAAGCCGAGTTCTGCCACGGGGTGGGCCCATGTCCGTGATACCCGCACATTCCTAGGATTTCGTATAAAACGAGAAATATCCGCTTGCAAGGCCTCTGCTGAAAAGGGAAAATTGCGGACGGGCTGTGAAGATTCATTCCCGGTTCGGCGAGAATGGCGTGAAGCCAGGGGTCCCCTGGGTTGCGCTTACATCGCCGACTGCGAGTGAATCCTGCACTCCTGAGAAGCCGTACTGGGATGCCGAGCGCTTTGTTCTTTCGACTATCAAGCCGTGGGGGATGTTCCGTATGAAACTCAAGGGCGTAATGGGAGCGTCGCTGCTGTTGGCCACAGTGCTGGCCAGCGCCTGCGGCCAGGAAGAGAGTGCGCCATTGCCTGAGCCGACCCCGGCGGCAGTGCGCGCGACACGCCAGGAGGTCCGCAGCAGCAACAAGGTGCTGATCCTGAGCACCACCGTCAATGGCGGGCTGAACAGCCGCGAGGCCCAGGCCGCATTGGCCTACGCGCCCCCGGGCGTGGTGATCGACGTGGTGACGCCGGCGCAGTGGGCGGGGATGACGGCCACGCAGTTCATGTCGTACCAGGCCATCATCCTCGGCGACGCGGGCTGTACGGCCGGCGAGAGCGCGTTCCAGGCGGCGATCGACAACCGCGCCACGTGGGGCCCGATCATCGATGGTGACGTGGTCATCATCAGCACGAACGTCAGCTCCAACAACACGCCGCAGATCGTGGAGAACGCGATCCAGGACGTGATCGTCAACACCCTCCAGTTCCGCACGGGCATGTACATCTCTCTGGGGTGTGCCTACCAGAGCGCCCCGGCCAACACGGCGGTGACGCTGCTCGAGCCGTTCGGAACCTTCAAGGTGCAGGGCCTGTCGACCTGCACGGACTATGGTCACATCTTCCGGATGTACCCCGAGATCCTCTCGGCGAGCATGTTCGATGGGCTGCTCATCGGCGAGGACACGTGCTCGGCGCGCTCGGTGATCACCCAGTATCCGAACCGCACCTTCGCGACCGTGGCGATCGCGACGAACACCAGCGGAGCTCCCATCCCCGGCGAGCAGTTCTACCAGGACTTCGACTTCATGGAGAACTTCGTGGGCAGCCCCTTCATCGTCATGCGCGGTGGCTCGGCGGTGGGGGCCGGCTGCGGCGGTGACTCCAACAACGTCCCCTCGGGTGAGGAGTGCGACCTGGGAGATGGCATCAACGGTTCGGGAAACAATGGGACCCAGGATCCGGCGGCGACCTGCTCGTACTCGTGCCGCCGTGAGTGGTGCGGTGACGGCCACGTGGACACGCTCTGGGGCGAGGAGTGCGACAACGGCAAGGCGAACGGCCGCACGGGTGACACCGCCGGCAACATCGGCACGTGCTCCTCGTTCTGCAAGATCCCCCACATCCCCGTGCCCCCCAGCAGCCCGCCGGTGGCGCTCTGCAAGAACGTGACGGTGATGGCGGTCAACACCTGCGGCGTCCCCGCGGACATCAACAACGGGTCCTCGGATCCGGACGGCGATCTGGTGGGCTGCACGCAGAGCCCGGCCGGCCCGTACGCCATTGGCAACACGACGGTGACCCTGACGTGCACGGATGCGGCGGGCAATCCTCCGTCTCAGTGCTCGGGCGTGGTGACGGTGACGGATAAGGTGGTACCGGTGGTGACCCCCACCGGCGGAAATCAGTCGCTGGAGTGCAACCGCAACCTTGGGTACTCCGACCCGGGGGCCACCGCGAACGATCTGTGCTCGGGCCCTGTGACGCCGGTCACCATGTCTGGCACGGTGTCGATGGGGACGCCTGGCACCTATACGCGGAACTACTCCGCGACGGACTCGGCCGGTAACAAGGGCACGGCCACGCGCACGGTCACCATCTTCGACTCGCTGAAGCCGCTCATCAGTGTCGGCACGGGCGTCTCGACTGTGGAGTGCGGCTCTGTCTTCACCGATCCGACGACGGTCAGCGACCAGTGCTCGAACACCGTGCCGCTCCAGAGGACGGGCTCCGTCAACACCGGCGCCGTGGGCACCTACAACCTTGGCTACAGTGCGACCGATCCCTCGGGGAACGTCGCCGATCCGAAGAGCCGCACCGTCACCGTGCGCGACACGCTCAGGCCCAACGTGACCATCAACGGGGCGCTGACGTTGGCGGTGGAGTGCAATGACCCGGCCTACGCGGACCCGGGCGCGATGGCCAGCGACACGTGCGCCGGAACGCTGCCGGCCACGCCGGTGACGCCGCCCAACACGGGCGCTCCGGGTACCTACACCTTCAAGTACCAGGCGACGGACCCCTCGGGCAACGTGGGCGTGTCGAGCAACTCCCGCACGGTGACGGTGAGCGACTCGCTGCCGCCGACGTTGGCGCTCAACGGCTCGGCCACCATGGGCCTGGAGTGCGCCTTGCCGTACAACGAGCTGGGCGCCACGGCCAACGACCAGTGCGCGGGCCCCCGCCCTGTGACGATCAGCGGCACGGTGAACAACATGCAGCTGGGCGCCCAGACGCTCACCTACAGCGCCAACGATGGCAGTGGCCACAACGTCTCGGCGACCCGCACGGTGACGGTGAGCGACACGCAGGCGCCGGCCATCGCGATCAACGGCCCGCTGAGCCTGCCGGTGGAGTGCGGTGACAGCAACTTCGCGGATCCTGGCGCCTCGGCGAACGACGCGTGCGCTGGAGCCGTGGCCGCAGTGCCGGAGCCTCCGGCCAACCCGAACGTGCCGGGCACCTACAACGTCTTCTATCGCGCGACGGACCCGTCCAACAACACGACCCTGTCCACCAGCAGCCGCACGGTGACGGTGAGCGACACGCTGCCGCCGACGGTGACGCTCAACGGCTCGGCCACCATGGGCCTGGAGTGCGCCACGGCGTACAACGAGCTGGGCGCCACGGCCGGCGACCAGTGCGCGGGCCCTCTGCCCGTGACGACGACCGGCACGGTGAACAACATGCAGCTGGGCGCCCAGACGCTGACCTACAGCGCCAACGACGGGCGTGGCCACACCGACGCGAAGACCCGCACGGTGACGGTGAGCGACACGCAGGCGCCGGCCATCACCATCAACGGCCCGCTGAGCCTGCCGGTGGAGTGCGGTGACAGCAACTACGCGGACCCGGGCGCCTCGGCGAACGACGCGTGCGCCGGAGCCGTGGCGGCGGTGCCGGAGCCTCCGGCCAACCCGAACGTGCCGGGCACGTACGACGTCCGCTACCGCGCGACGGACCCGTCCAACAACACGACGCTGTCCTCCAGCAGCCGCACGGTGACGGTGAGCGACACGCTGCCGCCCCTGCTGGCGCTGCAGGGCGCCAACCCCCAGGCGGTGGAGTGCGGTACGCCCTGGGCGGACCCGGGCTCCACGGCCAGCGACCAGTGCGCCGGTCCTCTGTCGGCCACGGTCTCGGGTGGCGTGAACCACCAGGTGCCCGCGGCCTACCCGGTCACCTACACCGTGAACGACGGCCAGGGCCACACGGCGCAGCAGGTCCGCACGGTGAACGTGAGCGACACGCTGCCGCCCTCCATCGTGGTGCAGGGTCCAGTCAATGACTCGTTCGCCTGCGGCTCCACCTATGTGGATCCGGGCGCGACGGCCAACGACGCGTGCGACGGCAGCCTGCCTGTCACCTCGACGCAGACGGGCAGCTCGAGCCAGCCGGGCTCCTTCACCATCAGCTACTCGGCACAGGATGCGGCGGGCCACGAGGTCACCTCGCCCGTCCAGCGCACGGTGACGGTGAGCGACGACGCGCCGCCCACGCTGGTGCTGCTGGGGGAGGCCCTCCAGGTGATGGAGTGTGCCTCGCCCTGGAACGATCCGGGCGCGACGGCCAACGACGCGTGCTTCGGCGACGTGTCCAGCCGCATCGTGCGGACGGGCTCCGTGTCCGCGGGCTCGCCGGGCAGCTACCCGCTGACCTACAACGTGTCGGATCCCGCGGGCCAGGCCGCCCAGCCGGTCACCCGCACCGTGCAGGTGCAGGACACGCAGCGGCCGCTCGTGACGGTCAACGGCCCGCTGGAGATCCCGGTGGAGTGCGGCTCCAACACGTACACGGACCCGGGCGCCTCGGCGAGCGATGCTTGCGCCGGTGCACTGCCGGCGGTGCCGAGCACCACGGCCAACCCGGGCGCGCCGGGCACCTACAACATCAGCTACTCGGCGACGGACCCGTCGGGCAACACGGGCACCTCGAGCGCCAGCCGCACGGTGACGGTGAGCGACACGCTGCCGCCCCTGCTGACGCTCAACGCCGGCAGCAACAGCCTGGAGTGCGCCACGCCCTGGAACGATCCGGGCGCGACGGCCAACGACCAGTGCGCGGGGAACCTGGCGGTCACCCGGAGCGGCACGGTGGACAGCATGGTGCTGGGCCCCCAGACGGTCACCTACAGCGCCAACGACGGCCTCCACACGGCGACGCAGCCCCGCACGGTGACGGTGAGCGACACGCTGCCGCCCGCCATCGTGGTGCAGGGCCCGATCAATGACTCGTTCGCCTGCGGCTCCACCTACGTGGATCCGGGCGCCACGGCCAATGACGCGTGCGCCGGGAGCGTGCCTGTCACCGCGACGCAGACCGGCAACGCGGGCCAGCCGGGCACCTTCACCATCACCTACTCGGCGATCGACCCGTCCAACAACCCCGTCACCTCGCCGGTGACGCGCACGGTGACGGTCAACGACGACGCGCCGCCCACGCTGGTGCTGCTGGGCTCGGCCGCGCCGACGCTCGAGTGCGGCACGGCGTTCACCGATCCGGGCGCGACGGCCAACGACGCGTGCTTCGGCGACGTGTCCAGCCGCATCGTGCGGACGGGCTCCGTGTCCGAGGGCACGCCGGGCAGCTACCCGCTGACCTACAACGTGACGGATCCGTCGGGCCAGAGCGCTCCGCCGGTCACCCGCACGGTGGGCGTGCAGGACACGCTGGCCCCGTCCATCACGGTGCTCGGTGCGCTCAGCCAGCAGCTGCAGTGCGACCACGCCCCGTATGCGGATCCGGGCGCGACGGCGGCCGACGCGTGCGCCGGCAACCTGACGGGTGCCATCCAGACGGTGGGTGGCGTGAACACGGGCGCGGCCGGCACCTACACCCTCAGCTACCAGGTGGCCGACCCGTCGGGCAACACGACGACCTCCTCGGATGTCCGCACGGTGGAGGTGGTGGACAACCTGCCGCCCTCCATCCAGCTTGTGGGCGGCTCTCCCGCCGCGCATGAGTGCGGCTCGCCGTACAACGATCCGGGCGCCACGGCCAACGACGCGTGCGCCGGGGATCTGACCGCCAACATCGCCCGCTCGGGCACGGTGAACAGCGGCACGCCGGGTCCGTACACGATCAACTACACCGTGACGGATCCGTCCAACCTCACCGCGAGCACGCAGCGCACGGTGAACGTGAACGACACGCTGGCGCCGGCGCTGACCCTCATCGGTGACGCCAGCCAGATCGTCGAGTGCGGCCCTGGCTACGTGGATCCGGGCGCCACGGCGACGGACGCTTGCGCGGGCAACCTGGACGGACAGATCCAGGTCTCCGGCGCGGCGAACTCCACCGTGGTGGGCAGCTACAACGTCAGCTACACGGTGGCCGACAACGCGGGCAACACCGCGGGGCCGCTCACCCGCGCCGTGCAGGTGCGTGACACGCAGGCGCCCTCCATCACCGTCAACGGCCCGCTCGACCAGCAGTTCGACTGCGGCTCCACCTACGTGGATCCGGGTGCGACGGCCAGCGACGTGTGCGCCGGGAGCGTGCCTGTCACCGCGACGCAGAACGGCAACGCGAACCAGCCGGGCACCTTCACCATCAGCTACTCGGCGACCGACCCGTCCAACAACATCGCCACCTCGCCCGTCACTCGCACGGTGCACGTGAACGATGACCTGCCGCCGACGCTGGCGCTGGTGGGCGCGGCGCGGCCGCGGCTGGAGTGCGGCACGCCGTTCACCGACCCGGGGGCCACGGCCAACGACGCGTGCTTCGGGGATCTGACGGCCAACATCACGGTCAGCGGCACCGTCAACGTGGGTGTTCCGAACGACTACACGCTCATCTACAACGTGACGGACGGGGCGGAGAACAGCGCGCTCTCCGTCAGCCGCACGGTGGAGGTGCGTGACACGCAGCTGCCGACCATCACGGTCACGGGCCCGCTCAACGACGTGTACGAGTGCGGCACCACCTACGCGGATCCGGGCGCCACGGCGACCGACAGCTGCGCGGGCAACCTGACGTCCGCCATCGTGGCCACGCAGACGCAGGACCCGGGCGCCCCCGCCAACTTCACGGTGACGTACAGCGTGACGGATCCGTCCGGCAACACGGCCGTCTCCTCGGCCTCCCGTACGGTGACGATGAACGACAACCAGGCGCCCACCATCGCGCTCAATGGCCCGGCCATCCAGAACCTGGAGTGCTGGCCCGGTCCGTACAGCGATCCGGGCGCCACGGCGAACGACACGTGCGTGGGCGCGGTGCCGGTGACGGTCAGCGGCACGGTGAACACGCAGGCGCGTGGCAGCTACGTGCTGAGCTACTCGGCGCGGGACACGGTGGGCAACACCTCGCCGACTGTCACCCGCACCGTGAACATCAGCGACACCACGCCGCCGGCCATCACGCTCAACGGTCCGAACGCGGTCACCCTGGAGTGCAAGGTGGACACGTACACGGACCTGGGCGCCACGGCCCAGGACATCTGCTCCGGCCCGGCCACCGTCACGGTGGACGCCTCCGCCGTCGACCCGAACGTGACCGGGGCCTACCTGGTCCGCTACGCGGCCGAGGATGCGAGCGGGAACCGGAACGAGACGGTGCGCAACGTCATCGTCGACGACACCCTGCCGCCGACGATCGCCCTCAACGCCCCCAACCCGATGACGATGGAGTGCGCCACGCCGTTCGTCGACCCTGGCGCCACGGCCACCGACACCTGCCAGGGCAACGTGTCCGACACGGTCTTCGTCGAGTTCAACGGCGTGAACAACATGGTCACGAACATGACTCGGACCGGTGAGCCCGTCGGTGACCCCTACAAGGTCCGGTACCAGGCGAACGACCGCCGCGGCCACACGGTCACGCTCGAGCGCGACGTTCGGGTCCGCGACAGCATCGGGCCGGTGCTCACCGTGACGGGCGCGCCTATCGCGGAGATCGAGTGCGGCAGCCAGCCGGACCTGGGTGTCCAGGCCACGGACGCTTGCTACGGCAACGTCCCGGTCACGGCCTCGCCGGCCCTGCTGCCCCGCGTCCCGGGCGAGTACGACGTGACGTACTCGGCCACGGATCCGGCGGGGAACACCACCACCAACGGTGCCACGCGGCACTTCACGGTGGTGGACACGACGGAGCCGGTGCTCGTGGTGAACGGCCCCACCGAGCTGTACTACGAGTGCACGGGTCACGCGATCGGCAACGTGTGGAACAACCCGGGCGCCAGCGCGGCGGACGTGTGCGAGGGCGAGCTCCTGGTGCACCAGTACAACACGGGTGACGACGACGGCGACGGCATCCCCGGCGACATGGATCCGGATGACTTCGGGCCTGGCCCGACGACCGAGGTCGAGGGTCTCTACTACGTGCAGTACCTGGCGTGGGACGAGAGCTACAACATCCAGGGCGCCATCCTCTCCGTCTACGTGCAGGACACGCTCAAGCCGATGCTGTTCCTCAACGGCGCGGAGACCGTCCAGACGCAGTGCTTCTTCCCGACGGACGACCCGACCGACCCGGATTCCGATGTCGAGGTGGATCCGGATCCGTACGTCGACGAGGGCGCCACGGGCGACGACCAGTGCTATGGCGATGTGACGCCGTCGGTGATGACGTTCAGCACCGTCGACAAGCAGTCGCCTGGCACCTACACGGTCGAGTACCAGGTGCGTGACGGCGCCTTCAACTGGGCGGATCCCATCACCCGCACGGTGCAGGTCATCGACAACCAGTCGCCGAAGCTGCAGCTGGGCGCGCCGCGGAACCTGTGGCCGGCCGACCTGACCATGCGCCGGGTGGACCTCAGCGAGTGCGCTGTCGCCTGGGACCTGTGCGCTGGCTACATGGACGTCATGGATGCTCACAGCGTGAACGTCACCAGCAACGATCCGGCCAACGATGCGGGCGACATCGTGTTCGACCCCGAGAGCGGCACGTTCTATGTGCGCGCCAAGCTCAACGCGGACGGCTCGCAGCGCGTGTACACGGCGACCTGGCGGAACTACGACCCGTCGGGCAACTTCGTGACGGGCACGTGCAAGGCCTACGCGCCGGTCAACCAGAACGACCCGGCGCCGGCGGCGCTCAACAGCGGCAACGAGACCACTGCCAGCCGCTAGGCCGTAGCGCAGTGTGAAGTCCTGGACGGCCGGTGTCCCTCAGGGGGCGCCGGCCGTCGTATTTTTCCAGGACCCCTGAAGGCTCCCGGGGGGCCCACCCGTCAGGACTCCCGCCGCGGGGGCGAGTGCGATACACAGGAGGCGGGGTGGGGGCACTACCCAGGAGAAGAGCGCAACCATGAGGTTTCACCCGCGCGCCGCGTCCTTGCTGCCGTTGCTCCTGCTGGTGCTGCTCCCGCCGGTGCGCGGGGAGGCCGCCACGGAGTCCGAGCCCCTCCTGGCGTGTGCCCCGGCCCCTACACAGGTGACGAACTTCGCGAGCGGGGCCTCCCTCGTCTCCTCGCTCGAGGCCATGGGGGAGACGCTCTTCTTCGCCTCGTACGATCCCACCGGTGGCACGGGGCTGTGGAAGGCCGACCAGACGAGTGGCACCGTGGTGACCACGAAGCTCCGCTCCTGGCCGGGGAGCGTCTCGCTCGCACGGCTCACCGCCGCGAGCGGGTTGCTGTACTTCGTGGTCAACGAGGGCGTCCGCACCGCGCTGTGGAGCAGCGATGGGACGAGCGCGAACACCACCTCCCTGGCGGTCTTCGAGAACTCCTCCCTTGTCACGGGCGGCGAGTTCGCCGTCCTGGACCGTACGCTGCTCTTCATGGCGGCCACTGACGCCACGGGCTTCGAGCTGTGGAGGAGCGACGGGACGGTTGCGGGCACGAAGCTCGTCAAGGACATCAACCAAGGCTTCCAGGACGCCTTTCCGTCGGAGCTGACGGTCCTCAATGGGAAGCTGTTCTTCACGGCGGATGACGGCGCCAGCGGCTACGAGCTGTGGGTGAGTGACGGAGTGCCGGACGGCCCTGGCACCTATCGGGTGAAGGACATCCGGAGCGGGCCCCCGGACAGCTCGCCCTCCTCGCTGAGGGTCATGGGCGGCAAGCTCTTCTTCACCGCGACCACGGGCCTGCAAGCGGACCTCTGGAGCAGCGATGGGACAGAGGCGGGTACCCAGCTCGTCGTGAGCACGGCCCTGGGCGCGAACCACAGGCCGCTGGAGGAGCTCACCGTCATGGGCAACACGCTCTACTTCCGCATGGATGACCAGAGCGGACACGGCGAGGAGCTGTGGCGGAGCGATGGGACGGAGGCGGGCACGCGGATCGTCAAGGAGCTCCAGGAGGGGATGGGGAGCTCCGCTCCGCAGAACCTCCTCGCGGTGGGAGGGACGCTGTTCTTCATGGCGAGCGACGGCCAGACGGGCCGCGAGCTCTGGAAGACTGACGGAACGGAGGCGGGCACCCTGCTGGTGAAGGACTTCGTCTCCGGTACGAGCAACCCGCCGGGAGGCGAGCTCCTGGCCCCCGGGCCCGGGGCGCTGCTGGTGGCCATCAATGCCAACAGCTCGGGCCAGGAGCTGTGGAAGGTCAACCGGACGGGTGCGGAGCGGCTGACGGACACCGTCTCGGTGTCCGATCCGCACGGAATGACCGTGGCGGGCGACAGGCTCTACTTCGTGGCCACGTACCCCAGCGCAGGGGAGGAGCTGGTCGCCCTCCCGCTGAACCAGGTGGACTGCGTCCCGCCCCAGCTCCTGTGCCCGAACAACCTGCGCGTCGAGGCGGTCAGCCCGATGGGGGCCTTCGTGTTCCTCCCGCTCCCAAAGGAGGTGCGGGATGACTCGTTGACGCAGTTCAATCCGGAGGACTTTGAGTACAGCGTTTCGCGTCTCGGCACCTTCCCGGTGGCGGATACGTCCGTCATCATCACCGTGAAGGACGCCGCCGGGAACGCCAGCCAGTGCTCGCTGACGGTGACGGTGGAGGACACGACGCCGCCCGCGCTGGTGTGCCCGAAGCAGTTGCTCCAGGAGGCCATGGGGCCGGAGGGTGCGAGCGTCTTGTTCCCCGTGGAGGCGCTGGACGCCGTCACCGCGGTGCCCTCCGTGAGCTACAGCCGCAGCTCCGGGACACTCTTCCCGCTCAATCAGGAGGAGGAGATCCTGGCCATGGCGAGGGACGCGACCGGCAACACCTCGATGTGCCGGTTCAACGTGCTCGTCCGGGACACGGTGCCGCCCAGGATCGTCTGCCCGCCGTCCGTGGTGCGCGTGGCCACGAGCGCGGAGCCCGTCCCCATCACCTACCCGCCGCCCCAGGTGGAGGACGCGGTGGGCGTGCAGAAGGTGAGCGCGGACCGCGAGTCCGGCAGCCTGTTCGGAGTGGGGACGTGGCCCGTCACCCTCACGGCGGTGGACGCGGCGAGCAACCAGGCCCAGTGCACCTTCACCGTGTACCACCAGGACGTGGTCGCGCCCTCCATCACCTGCCCGGGGCCGCAGCAGGTGGTGGCCGCTCAGGAGGAGGGCGCGGAGGTGCTCTTCCCCGAGGCGACGGCGACGGACGATCTCGCCCCACCCACCGTCCTCTATTCCCAGGAGCCGGGCAGCACCTTCCCGCTCGGGGAGACGATCGTCACCGCCACGGCGCGCGATCTCGGAGGCAACGAGGTGAGCTGCTCCTTCCCCGTTACGGTGCTGGAGCGCTCGGGCTCGGGGTGTGGCTGCCAGTCCGGCTCTGCCAGCGCGAGTGCCTTCTGGCTGTTGCTGGCGCTGATGCCGCTGTGGGCTCGCCGCCGGACCAGTAGACTGGCGCGGTGAGCTCCTCTCTCGACTCCTACCGCGCCGAGTTCCCCGTCTTGGAGAAGCAGCTGTACTTCAACCACGCGGGGGTGTCGCCCACCAGCCTTCGCGTGGCCGCCGCCGTGCGCGAGTGGATGGACGATGTGGTGCACCACGGCGTGCGGCACGAGCGCCAGTGGGAGGCCCGCGCCGAGCACGCCCGGGCGCTGGCGGCACGGCTGATCGGCGCGGCGCCGGAGGAGATCGCCTTTGTGCGCAACACCAGCCACGGGCTGGGGCTGGTGGCCGAGGGGCTGGACTGGCGGCCGGGGGATGAGGTGGCGGTGGCCACGTCGCTCGAGTACCCCTCCAACGTCTACCCGTGGCTGCACCTGAAGGATCGAGGCGTGGAGGTGCGCGAGATCGCCGCGCACGAGGGAGGAGTGACGCCGGAGGCGGTGGCCGCGGCCCTCACGCCGCGCACCCGGCTGGTGGCGATCAGCTCCGTGCAGTACGCCAGCGGCTACCAGACGGACCTGGAGGAGGTGGGGGCGTTGTGCGAGCGCGCCGGGGTGCTGCTATGCGTGGACGGCATCCAGAGTGTGGGGTGCGTGCCGGTGGACGTGAAGCGCAGCCGGATCCACTTCCTCAGCGCGGACAGCCACAAGTGGATGCTGGGCATCTCCGGCGTGGGCTTCCTGTACGTGGCCCGGGAGGTGCTGCCCCGGCTGCGCCCCGTGCTGGTGGGGTGGCGGAGCACCACGGATGCGTGGAACTTCAACCGCGCGCACTTCGAGCTGCGCACGGATGCGCTGAAGCTGGAGGAGGGCAGCCAGGCGTATACGGGCCTCTACGCGCTCTCGGCCGCGCTGGAGCTGCTCCTGGAGGTGGGCGCCGAGCGCATCGCGGCCCGCATCCGCGAGCTGCTGGCGGTGCTGGACGGGGAGCTGCGGGCCCTGGGCTGCGACACCGGGCCCGCGCCGGAGCACCGGGCGGGCATCCTCACGTTCCTGCCGCGCGCCGGGGATCCCCGGGCGCTGTATGCCTGGCTGTCCGAGCGGGACGTGTCGATCTCTCTGCGCCGGGGTCGCCTGCGCGTCTCTCCGCACTTCTACAACCGGCCGGAGGAGCTGGAGCGGCTCCTCCGGATGGTGCGCGACTTCAAGGGTGGCTGAGGCCGCCCTGGGGCTGGGAGGTGGGGGCCCGCGAGCGCTCCCACCATCCGAAGAGCCACATGCCGCCAAACATGGAGACGACGAAGAGCAGCACCAGTCCCGTACCCGAGGCGAGCGAGGCCAGGGCGGGCCCAGGGCAGTAGCCCGCGAGTCCCCAGCCCACCCCGAACAGGGCGGCGCCCGCGAGCAGCCGCCGGTCCACCTGGGAGCTCGAGAGCGAGGGGAAGGCGGGCGCCAGCACCGGCGCGCTCCGGCGGCGGATGAGCCAGGAGAGGGGGGCATGCACGGCGAGCGCTCCGCCCATCACGAACGCCAGGGTGGGATCCCAGGCCCCGGTGAAGTCCAGGAAGCCCTGCACCCGGGCCGGGTCCGTCATCCCTCCCAGGCCGAGGCCCAGCGCGAAGAGCAGCCCGGCCACGCCCGCGGTCCACAGCGCGCTCATGACTCACCTCCGAGGACGTGACGGATGAGGAAGACGGTGGCGGCGCCCGTGGCCATGAAGGTCATCGTCGCCACGATCGAACGCCTGGCCCCACGAGCGACGCCGCACACGCCATGGCCGCTGGTGCAGCCGTTGCCGAGGCGGGTACCGAACCCCACCAGGAGCCCCGCGGCCACCACCCATGCCGCCCCGGGAGCGACGGGCGCCCCCAGCAGCTGGGGCCAGAAGGCGCGCAGCAGGAAGCCACCCCCCACGAGGCCGAGCAGGAAGGTGGCTCGCCAGGCCCACTCGGCCCGGGTGCGCTGGGAGAGGAGGCCACCGGCGATCCCGCTGATGCCGGCGATGCGGCCATTGAAGAGCAGGAGGAGTGAGGCGCTCAGTCCGATGAGCGCGCCTCCGAGGAGGGCGATGAGAAAGGGGGGCATGGGGCAATCCTCAGGGAGAAGGAGTGGAACTGTCGATGACACGCTTGGGGGGCGCGTGTGGCTCGGAGGGCTGGGCGGGCAGCCAGCGCTTGAGGACGAGCGGCAGGCTCGACAGGGCGAGCACGCCCAGCGAGAGGCCCCCGGCCAGGGCAGCGGCCCGCGCGGAGGGGAGGTGGAGCAGGGTGGACAGCTCGCGCACGAGGATGAACACCCCGAGCGCCACGATGAAGAGGGCGAAGCCCTTGCGCAGTCCCTCGGGAGAGAGCCCCCGGCCCAGCCGGGCGCCGAGGAGCGAGCCGAGGATGGACGCCACCGACATGCCGCCCGCGAGCGCCCAGTCCACGGGCGCTCCGGCCAGGGTGGCGCTGAACAGGCCCGAAGCGGAGTTGAGCGCGATGACGAGCAGCGAGGTGGCCACCGCCCGCGGCATGGCCAGCCCACCGAAGAGGGCCAGGGCGGGCACCACCATGAAGCCGCCGCCAGCGCCTACCAGCCCCGTCAGCACGCCGACGCCGAAGCCGTTGCGCAGCACGGCGGACAGGCGACGCGCGGGGGGGGCCTCGGGAGCGGGCGCGGGGACCGGGCGTCGGCGCAGCATGGCGATGGCCGTGGCGAGCACCATGCCCGCGAAGGCTACCAGCAGCAGCGTGGGAGGGACGAACTTCCCCAGGCGCCCGCCCGCCGCCGCGCCGAGCATGCCCGCCGCGCCGAAGAGCAGCCCCGTCCGCCACTCCACGCGGCCCGCCCGCGCGTGCGAGAGCATGCCGGTCGCGCTCGTCACCCCCACCACCACCAGGGAGGTGGCGATGGCGCTGCGCGGATCCACCCCGAGCACGTATACGAGGATGGGCACGGTCAGGATGGAGCCACCTCCTCCAAGCAGCCCGAGGGAGATGCCGGCCACCAGCGAGAGGGCCGCGCCGAGCAGGAGCAGGGTCATGATGGCAGCGCCTCCCGTTCATCGAGGAGCGCGATCAGATCGCGCATCCGGCACAGCATGCGATCGATGGCTTCCGAGGGGAGTCCATCCGCGCGGGCCCGCGCGCCCAGCCGCTCGACGGCCTGGAGCAGCGACGTGCGGTCCGGGTGGGGGAAGGTGGAGGCGCCCTCGAACAGGCTCTCACACGGAGGCGGGGTGAGTGGTCCATAGAGCTCGCGTGCCGAGGCGCACAGGGAGTCCCGGGCCTGGCCGGCGCTCACGCGCGCTGGGATGCCGGAGCCCTCGATCTGGAGCCCGGCCTCGTTCACCGCCAGCATCCCTCCCTCCAGGTTGTAGAGCGAGGTGAAGCCCAGCTCCGCCAGCAGCCGCGCCGCCTTCATGGAGCGCGCGCCCGAGCGGCAGATGAGCAGCAGCGGCCCGCTGCGCGGCCAGGCCGCCGCGGTGTCGGGGAGGGTGGCCAGTGGGACCAGCTCGGAGCCGGGCAGGCGCCCGAGGATGCCGTCGAACTCCGAGGGCTCCCGCACGTCGATGCGGCGCGCCGAGGGTGGCAGGGTCCCCAGCTCATGGGGAAAGAGGGCGTGGATCGAAGTGGAAGACACGGAGGTCTCCTCTGCCCCTCTCCAGGTGGAGGGACGGGAAAGGGTGGACGTTCGGCGGCCGGCCGCGCCTCAGGCGTGGGGAGTCGAGGGGGTGAGGCCGCAGGCGCGGTTGGCGGGCACCGCGAGGTCGATCTTCTTCGGAGGCGCCAGGTTCAGCCCGGCCATGAGCTGGATGAAGGCGGAGCGATCCTTGCCGGCCAGCCGCGGGTTGAAGCGCTTCTCCTCGCTGATGCTCGTCACCGTGCGGCCCTTGTAGTCATGGCCGGGGTACACGAGCGTCTCATCCGGCAGCGCGAAGAGCACCTGGGTGATGGAGTCGTAGAGCTGCCCCGCGCTCCCATTCTGGAAGTCAGTGCGCCCGGTGCCGCGCACCATGAGCGCGTCCCCGGTGAAGACCCGGTCGTTCAACAGGTAGCTCACGCTGTCGTCGGTATGGCCCGGCGTCGCGAGCACCTTGAAGGCGAGCGCGCCCACCCGGACCTCGTCTCCATGCCGCGCATGGACATTCGCGCACGAGGCGCCGCCCGCGCCGGCGACCACCTGGCACCCGGTCCGCTCCCGCAGCCGGCCCGAGGCCGTGACGTGATCGGCATGCACGTGTGTCTCCAGCACGTGCGTCAGCGTCAGGCCCAGCTCCTGCACCAGCGTGAGCTCGCGCTCGGTCTGCTCGAGCACGGGATCGATCAGGACCGCCTGCCGGGAGGTTGGGTCGGCAACCAGGTAGGTGTACGTCGAGGACTCGGCATCGAACAGCTGACGGAAGATCATGGGGTCATCCCTCCTGCCGTGACTTCATTGCCAGCCGCGTGCCAAGGAGTGGCGACCCCAGGCCCGAGAAGGATTTCAAGGGGTTGGAGTCTGGGGGGTTGTTGCTGAAACGTTGCGTGAAACGTTTCAGCGGCCTCGAATCTCTCCGGCCTCCCGGAGCCGCCGCCAGAGCGTCACGCGGCTGATCCCCAGCAGGGAGGCGGCGCGCGCCCGGTTGCCCCGCGTCTGCTCGAGCGCCTGGTGGATGTCCTCGAGGCCGATCTCCTGGGGGGCGGCTGGCCCCGTGGTGGCGCTCTCGGGCGCGAGGGGCAGGCGCACCGGGCGGGCCTGCTCGTTGAACTCGGGGGGCAGCTCGGCCTCGGTGAGCGTGGGGCCCTCGCCCATGACATGGGCGTACTCCATCACGTTGCGCAGCTCGCGCACGTTGCCGGGCCAGGGGTACTCCTGCAGCTGGCGGCGGGCGCGGGCGGAGAGGCGCAGCACCTGCCGGCCTCCCCTCGCGTTGAGCTCGGCCAGGAAGCGCTCGGCCAGGGGGAGGACGTCGCCCGGCCGCTCCCGGAGGGCGGGCAGGAAGATGGGCACCACCCGCAGCCGGTACATGAGGTCCGCGCGGAAGCGGCCCTGCTCCACCTCCCTCCGCAGGGCGCGGTGGGTGGCCGCGACGATACGCACGTCCACGGAGACGGGCTCCCGGCCGCCCACGGGGATGACGGTGTGCGTCTCCAGCACGCGCAGCAGCTTGGCCTGCAGCTCCAGGGGCAGCTCCGCCACCTCGTCCAGGAAGAGGGTGCCTCCCTGGGCCAGCCGGAAGTGGCCCGGGCTGTCCCGGACGGCCCCGGTGAAGGCGCCGCGCACGTGGCCGAACAGCTCGCTCTCCAGGAGGGTGGGGGAGAGCGCCGCGCAGTTGATGGCTCGGAAGGGCCCCCGCGCCCGGGCCGAGAGGGTGTGGAGGGCGTTGGCCACCAGCTCCTTGCCGGAGCCGCTCTCTCCTCGAACGAGGACGCTGGCCTCGGTGCGGGCGGCCTTCTCGATGATGCGGAAGAGCCGCCGCATGCGCAGATCTTGCGTCCAGAGGCCGTGGAAGAGCTCCTCCCGGCTGTTCGGATCAACATGGCAGGGCGCCAGGTGGACGGCCCAGCCCACGTTGCGGCTGCTCTCCGTGAGCGCCGTGGCGCGCACCCGGAGCGACCGGGGCTTCGCGGAGCCCGTGGGCCCTCTCGAGGTGAGGACCGCCTCGCGCTGAGTGCGGAGCGCTGCCCGGAGCTCCTCCTCCTTCTCCGTGAAGGCCTCGTGGAAGCCGCGACCGGGGGCCAGGCGCCCCTCCACCAGGCTCCGCGCCTCGGCTCCGAGGGCGAGCACCCGGGCCTGGGAGTCCAGCAGCACCGTGGGGCCGGCGAACGCCTCGAGCGCTCGCAGGGACTGTCTCAGGGCCTCCGGCGGCGCGGGCTCGGGCTTCGAGTTCGTTTCCTTCATGACGAAGACATAGCCCGGGGGACGAGTGACTGTGTTGCGGATTCGTTGCATGAGCGTTTCAGGAAACGTTTCACCGAGCCCAGCGCGGCCAGTGTCTCGCGCGCTTCCGGTGAGATGGCCCTCGAGGCCTCTTGGCACGCGGCATGCTTTGGAAGCGGTGGAGACGAACCCCTAGAACTCCAGTGGAGGAGACCCCATGAACACCCGACCGGCCTCTCAGGCCCCTGCTGCTCCGTTGGCGCTGGTGCCCGCGCGCGAGCGCTTCCGCGTCGTCCTCATTGGCGGTGGCACGGCGGGCATCACCGTGGCTGCGCGGCTCCGGCGCCAGGGTGTGACGGACATCGCCATCATCGAGCCCTCTCGCAAGCACTACTACCAGCCGCTGTGGACGCTGGTAGGCGCGGGAGTGGCGCGCGCGGAGGACAGCGTGCGGGAGGAGGCCGACTACATCCCCCAGGGCGTGCGCTGGATCCAGGAGCGCGCCGAGGAGGTGGATCCGGTGGCCCGCGAGGTGCGCACCACCTCCGGCCTGCGCGTGGGCTACGACGTCCTGGTCGTCGCGCCGGGCATCCAGCTCGACTGGGACAAGGTGCGCGGGCTGCGCGAGGCGCTGAAGACGCCCCATGTCTCCAGCAACTACGACTTCGCGCTGGCGCCGAAGACGTGGGAGTTGATCCAGAAGTTCGACGGGGGAACCGCGCTCTTCACGAACCCGGCCACGCCGGTGAAGTGCGCGGGAGCGCCGCAGAAGATCATGTACCTGGCGGCCGACCACTGGCGGCGCACGGGGAAGCTGGAGCGCACGAAGGTCATCTTCGGCTCGGGCGGCAAGGCCATCTTCGGCGTGAAGCCGTTCGCCGAGGTGCTCCAGGGCGTGGTGGCGCGCTACGGCATCGACACCCGTTTCCAGCACAACCTGGTGGAGGTGCGAGGGGAGCAGCGCGAGGCTGTCTTCGAGGTGACGCGCGAGGACGGCGGCAAGGCGCAGGCCGTCATCCCGTACGACTTGCTCCACGTGACGCCGCCGCAGAGCGCGCCGGAGTTCATCCAGCAAAGCCCGCTGGCGTGGCGGGAGGGGCCGTGCAAGGGCTGGGTGAAGGCGGACAAGTACACGCTCCAGCACCCGGACTACCCGGAGGTGTTCGCGCTGGGGGATGCGTCGGACCTGCCCACCTCGCGCACGGGGGCGGCCATCCGCAAGCAGGCGCCGGTGCTGGTGGAGAACCTGCTGGCGGTGCTGGCGGGCCGCAAGCCCGAGGCGCGCTATGACGGCTACGCCTCGTGCCCGCTCACCACCGGCTACGGCAAGCTGCTGCTGGCCGAGTTCGACTACGACGGCAAGCCCGCTCCGAGCTTCCCGCTCATCAACACCATTCAGGAGCGGCGCGACATGTGGCTGATGAAGAAGTACGGCCTGCCGCGCCTCTACTGGGGCCTCATGCTGCGCGGACGCGCGTGAGGCGCCCGCTCACGCTCAGAACAGGTTCTCGATGGAGAGGTAGCGCTCGCCCGTGTCATAGCAGAAGGTGAGCACCCGGCTGCCGTCGGGGATCTCGGGGAGCTTCCGGTTCACCGCCGCCAGGGCAGCTCCGGACGAGATGCCCACGAAGATGCCCTCCTCCTTCGCCGAGCGGCGGGTGAAGTCGAACGCCTCCTCCTCGGGGACGGTGATCGCCCCGTCAATGGCGTCCACGTGCAGGTTCTTCGGGATGAAGCCCGCGCCGAGGCCCTGGATGGGGTGCGGCCCCGGCTGCCCGCCGCTGATCACCGGCGACTTGGTCGGCTCCACCGCGAACACCTTCAGCTTGGGCCACACCTTCTTCAGCTCCTCGGCGCACGCGGTGATGTGGCCGCCCGTGCCCACGCCTGTAATCAGGTAGTCCAGCCCCTCCGGGAAGTCCTGGAGGATCTCCTTGGCCGTGGTGCGCTTGTGCACCGTGATGTTGGCCTCGTTCTCGAACTGCTGCGGCATCCACGCGTTGGGCGTCTGCGCCACCAGCTCCTGCGCGCGCGCAATGGCCCCCTTCATGCCGCCGGCCCGCGGCGTCAGCTCCAGCTGGGCCCCGTACGCCGCCATCAGCCGGCGCCGCTCCATGCTCATGGACTCCGGCATCACCAGGACGAGCTTGTAGCCCTTCACCGCCGCCACCATGGCCAGGCCGATGCCCGTGTTGCCCGACGTGGGCTCGATGATGACGCTGTCCTTCTTGAGGATGCCGCGCTGCTCGGCGTCCTCGATCATGGACAGGCCAATGCGGTCCTTGATGCTGCCGCCCGGGTTGGCCCGCTCCAGCTTCATGTAGACCTCGACGCGCGAGGGGAAGAGCCGGTTGATCTTCACGTGCGGCGTGTTGCCAATGGTCTGCAGGATGTTGGCTGCCTTCATTGCGGATGGGCCTCGCGGGTTAGGACTGCGCGGTGGTTCAGATGTGGAACTCCAGCTCGCCGAGATCCGTGTCGGAGCCACGGTGGCGGACCTCGGTGCGGCGGGTGACGATGGACTGGGGCGGCACGCTCTGCGTCAGCCAGGCGTTGCCGGCGATGACGGAGCCCCAGCCCACCACCGTGTCTCCGCCCAGGATGGTGGCGTTGGCGTACACCACCACGTCGTTCTCCAGCGTGGGGTGGCGCTTCTTGTTGGACAGGCTCTTCTCCACCACGAGCGCGCCCAGCGTCACGCCCTGGTAGATCTTCACCCCCTCGCCGATGACGGTCGTCTCGCCGATCACCACGCCCGTGCCGTGATCGATCACGAAGCGCCGGCCGATGGTGGCCCCCGGGTGGATGTCCACGCCGGTCCGCTGGTGGGCGAACTCGGTGAGCAGGCGAGGCAGCAGCGGCATGCCCAGGATGTGCAGGGCATGCGCCATGCGGAAGATGGCGATGGCGTAGAAGCCCGGGTAGGTGAGGATCACCTCATCCACGTTGCGCGCGGCGGGATCCGCTTGATGGATGGCCTCCGCGTCCTGCCGCAGCCACGCGTAGATGTCCGGCAGCTGCTCCATGAAGCGCTGCGGAAGGGTGGGGTCGACTCCCGGGTAGAGCGTCGACAGCAGCAGCTGCAGCCGGACGAGGTGGGCCTCCACCGCCATCGCATCCCGCTGGATGGCGGCCGCGTGGCACTCCAGCTGCTCGGCGAAGTGAGGGAAGAGCAGCCCCAGCACCTTCTGGACGAACTCCGGCGCCGCCGCGCGGATCTCCGGAGGGAAGCACTGGCGCTGGCGGCTCTCCAGCAGCACCGCGAGAAGCTTGTTGTTGGGGACGTCCATGAGGGAGCGGGACCTTAACCCAAGAGGGCGGGGTGACGGAGGGTTTTCCACTATAACGGATGGGCCCCCGCCTCGCTCGTCTCCCCTACAACTTCCTACCCCCAAGGGGCCTTCAGACTTCGAGGACGGCCCGGTAGCGCACCTCGTTGCGGCCGACGCGGCCCAGGGCCTGGTTGACCTGGTCGAGCGGGAAGCGCTCGGTCTGCGCCTTCACGCCGTGGCGGGCGGCCACCTGGAGCATCTCCCGCAGGCCGGCGGTGTTGCCGGTGTTGCTGGCGGAGATCCGCTTGTTGCCGGTCAGCAGCGGGAAGACGGGGACGCTCAGGTTGCTGGGGGGTGCGCCGACGAAGCACAGGTTGCCGTAGGGGCGCAGGGCGAACACGTAGTCCAGCCAGGGCAGGTCCGCGTTCACGGTGGAGAGGATGAAGTCGAACGAGCCGGCCACCCGCTTGAGCGCCTCGGGGCTCTTGGTGGCGATGAAGTGGTGGGCCCCCAGGCGCTTCGCCTCGGCCTCCTTGTCCGCGGAGGTGGAGAAGGCCGTCACCTCGCAGCCGAAGGCCCGGGCGAACTGGAGCGCCATGTGCCCCAGCCCGCCAATGCCGATGATGCCCACCCGGTGCTGGGGCCCGAGCTGCTGGGCGCGCATCGGCGAGAACACGGTGATGCCGCCGCACAGCAGCGGGGCGGCGCTCTCCGAGGAGAGGCTGTCCGGGACGGGGATGGCGAAGTGGCTGTTGACGCGGATGAACTGGGCGAAGCCGCCATGGCGGCCCACGCAGGTGGGGGCGGCCCGGGCGCAGAGGTTCTCTTCGCCTCGCGCGCACCACTCGCACTCGCCGCAGGAGTCCGCCTGCCAGCCGATGCCCACGCGCTGGCCCGGCTTGAGCTGCGTCACCGCCGAGCCCGCCTGGTGGATGGTGCCGATGATCTCGTGGCCCGGCACCAGGGGGAAGCTGCTCATCCCCCAGTCGTCATTCACCAGGTGGAGATCGCTGTGGCAGACGCCGCAGTGGGAGATCTTCACCTCCACCTCATGCGATGCGAGCGGCTTGGGCTCGTACTCGAACGACTGCAGCGGCTTGCCCTTTCCAGGGGCGGCGAAGGCTTTGATGGTCATGGCCGGAGTCCTAGCGCAGAAAGGTGCGCTGCGTGAAGCAGGGGCGGGAGATCTCTCGTGGGCGAGCTGGGGCTCCAGTCCGCCGCGGCCATCACGACCGCTTGAGAGAGGCCTTCTTCGCCGCCGGGGCCTTCTTCGCCGCCGGGGCCTTCTTCGCCGCACGGGCCTTCTTGGCTCCCGAGGGCTTCTTCTTCTTCGCCGCCGCTCGCTGGGCCGCCTCGACTGCGCGGCGGGCCCAGGGCAGCAGCGCCCGGGCGTCGTCGGCCGCATCCGCGGGAGGCGTCCAGTAGGGCATGGTGATGGGGGGCTTGCCCTTGCCGCTGTCGTAGGTCCAGGGCTCGCAGCCCGCCGCCTCGAAGGCCGGGCGCGTGAGCTCGTCGGACTTCAGGTAGAAGCGGCCGTCGGCGATGAGCCCGAACACCCTCCCGCCGTAATAGAAGCCCCACCCGCCGAACATGGAGCGCGCCTGCACCGGCCCCAGCGGCTCCAGTAACTCCAGGGTGTACTGCACGTAGCTGTCCATCTGTGGCATGCCGCGCTCCCTTCGCTGTCCGAGGTCTCCACCCCACCCTACCAGGGAAGTAGGGGAGGAGCCTCGTCCCAGCGCTCACACCAGCTCGAGCCGGGGCCCTTTGAGGGAGGGCCGCATCCTGGGCATGCTGGGGAGGACCAGGGGCCAGAGCTCCCTCAGCGCCGCACGGAGCGCTGATGCGCTCGGGTAGCGGTCCTGGGGCTTCTTGGCCATCAGCGTGAGCACGACGCGCTCGAAGGGCTCAGGCAGCGCGGGGGTGAGGGTGCGCGGTGGCACGGGCTGCTGCTGCACGTGCAGGAACATCAGCGGCACCGGCTGGGGGTGGCGGAAGGGGAGCTGCCCGGTGAGCAGCTCGTACGCCACCACCCCCAGGGCGTACAGGTCCGTGGCGGGAGAGACGGGCTCCCCCATCACCTGCTCCGGCGCCATGTACTCCGGTGTTCCGAACACGGCGCCGTGGGCCGTGAGCCCCGTCACGTGGGCGCTCTTGGCGAGCCCGAAGTCCATCAGCTTGAGCACGCCCGTGTGGGTGATGAAGAGGTTGCCGGGCTTCACGTCCCGGTGGAGCACGCCGCGCTCGTGCGCGTGCTCCAGCGCGCATACCGCGTGGGTGAGCCAGCGCAGGGACTCGGCGAGCGTGGCGCGCCGGGTCTTGAGCAGGTGCCGCAGATCCATCCCCTGGAGCAGCTCGGAGATGAGGAAGTGGCGATCCTCGTCGGTCCCCACGTCCAGCAGGCGCAGGACGTTGGGGTGATCGAGCACCCGCGTGTGCTCCAGCTCCTGGCGGAAGCGGGCCACCAGCGCCGTGTCATGGCTGGAGGCCGTCAGCAGCTTGAGCGCCACGGGCATGCCCACCTTGAGATCCGTGGCGGCATACACCATCGCGCTGCCGCCCATGCCCAGCCACCGCTCCACCCGGTAGCGCTCCGCCAGCACCTGCCCGGGCACGAGGCCGCGCACGGCCGGGGGCGTGGGAGGCACGGGCGTCACCGCGCCCTGGATCAGCGTGCCGGAGGGAGTCCTGGCGGGAATGGAGATGGGCGACGTTGCTCCTCCCAGGTAGCTCACTGCGCCAGCGTCGTCATCCTTGCCTTGCACAGGCCACTCCGTCGGCGATGCCGTGTCATGCAGTGGAGGGGGGGCGTGCTCATCCCCCGGTGAGCAGAGACACCTGCGAGTGCGCTCCGTTGCCCTCGATGTCCAGGTGGGGCGTGGGCAGGTTGTACTCGGCGGCTGCGCTGGTGGCCTCCACGATGATCGGGCCGGCGATCTCCGGCGGCTCACCCTGGCACAGCAGCCCCACCACGTGCTCCAGGGTCCACTTGCCCAGCCGCTTCACCGTCAGGTGCTGGCCATCGAAGGAGGCCGTGTCCGTCAGCTCCGAGCTGGTGGCCAGCTTGGCCTCGACCGAGCCGCCCAGGTAGCCGTGCGCCAGCGTCACCACCCGGTCCACCACCGAGTTCCACGCCTGCAGGTGGGTGCGGTCCTGGGCCTCGTCCATGATGTCCAGGCCCACCTGGAGTCGCTCCATGCGCTCCAGGAACTGCTGGACGAGCGGCCCGCGGACGACGCGCCCGTGCTGGGGCGCGATCATCTCTACGGCGGGCTGGAGCTTGCGGATGGTGGCCACCGCGCGCGCCAGCGCCGCGTTCACCGGCATGTAGATCTGGTGGAAGGCGCGGATGCCCTTCCAGTCGGACTCCTCCGCCCACAGGCCCTGGGCGGCCGCGTCGGTGAGCCCGCCAAACAGGTCTCCGGAGAAGAGCACGCGCGTCTGGGGATCGTAGAGCATCACCGCGCCGCGGAAGTGGCAGAAGGGCGAGGGCACCGGCAGGAGCTTGTGGCCGGTGGGCACGTTCAGGCCCTGGGCGAACTTCTCCGTGGCGATGAAGCGGTTGCGCGGCAGGTTCAGGTGGACGATGAGCCGCCACGTGTCCTCCGAGCAGACGATGCCCGCGCGCGGGGCGTAGCGCGCGGAGATCAGCGCCGCGGACGAGCCCACGTCCGGATCCTGGTGGTTGATGAAGACGGCGGACAGGCGATCCAGCCCGCCGATGAGCGCCGAGACCTTGGTGTGGATGCTGGAGAAGTCGCTGCTCGAGCCCGGATCAATGAGGAGATTGAACTCGTTCTGGCGCTGCGTCTTCGGGTCCATGCCGCGGAAGCGGCGCAGGTAGGGGTTGGCGTAGAAGATGCTGCCGGGCTCGCGCTTCCCGACCCAGAAGGTCTCGGGGGCAATCTCGACGGGAACCAGGCGCAGATCAGCAGAGGGGGGGACGGGGGGGTGGGTCGTGCTCATGGAGGGGATCGAGAGGGGGGGACTCTCCCAATCTCTCAGCAATGACGATGCCAGGACGTCCCTTCCCGAAAGGCCCCCTGGAAGCGCAGGGGTTGCGTTCCACCCCCGCTTGCGCGGTGTGTCGTGCAAATCTTGCGTCCGTGATGTCCGATCCGTCCTGGTTTACAGCCTGGGGGCTGCCTGGCCTCTTCCTCGTCGCGATGCTGGCGGGCTCCATCGTGCCGATGCCCTCGGAGGCGCTGCTGGTGGCGGTCATCGCGGGAGGGGTGTCGCCGGTGGCGGCCGTCTCGGTGGCCACCGTGGGCAACGTGCTGGGGGCGCTGTCGCTCTACCTGCTCGGGCGCTGGGGCGCGCGCGGCGGGGGAGGGCGCCTGGAGCAGTGGCTCGCGCGCCGCACGGCCCTCGAGGCGCCGCGGCTGGAGCGGGCGCGGCTGCGGCTGCGGCGCTGGGGCGCTCCCGTGCTCATCCTGTCGTGGCTCCCCATCGTGGGGGATGCCTTCGTCCTCGCGGCGGGGCTCGTGGGGGTGCGCGGCGCTCCCTTCCTGGTGTTCACCACCGTGGGAAAGGGCCTGCGTTACGCCTTCGTGGCGGTGTCCGCCGTGACCGCACTGTGAGTGGCTGAGCAATTCACAGGAGTGCCACGCAACGCCGCTGCCCGCCGTGCCGATAAAGAGAACGGTGGAGCAGGTTCCGCGCCTGCTTCACCCGGAGATGTGGTGTCTCCGTGAACCCACTCATCGCTCCGGTTCTTCGGGGCAGGATCCTACTCATCGTGCGAATCCCCCAAGCTTCTTCGAAGTACACGCTCCTGGACCGCCGTCTCCTGGCGGCCCTGCTCTCCCTGGTGCTCACGGCGTGTGGTGGCACGGAGCAGGACCGGGTGGACCCTGACACCCTGGGCACCGAGCAGTCCGCGCTGAGCGTGCCGGTGCGGCTGATGGCCGCCAACATCAGCAGCGGCAACTACCAGAGCTATGACCCTGGGCACGGCATCCGCATCTTCCAGGGCACCAAGCCGGACGTGGTGATGATCCAGGAGTTCAACTACGGCGACAACTCGGCGGCGGCCATCCGGGGCTTCGTCGATAGCACGTTCGGCACGAGCTTCTCCTATTACCGGGAGGGCGGCGCGCAGATCCCCAACGGGGTGATCAGCCGCTGGCCGATCATCGCGTCGGGCGAGTGGGACGACACCCAGGTGAGCAACCGGGACTTCGCGTGGGCGCGCATCGACGTGCCGGGGCCGAAGGATCTCTGGGTGGTGAGCGTGCACCTGCTGACCTCGAGCAGCAGCGTGCGCAACACGGAGGCGACCAACCTGGTCAACTTCATCAAGGCCAACATCCCCACGGGGGACTACCTGGCCATCGGCGGTGACTTCAACACGAGCAGCCGCTCCGAGGCCTGCTTCAGCACCTTCTCCTCGGTGGTGACGACGGCCAGCCCGTACCCGGCCGACCGCAACGGCAACACCAACACCAACGCGAGCCGCGGCAGCCCGTACGATCACGTGCTGGTGGACAGCGATCTGCGCCAGTACCAGACGGCCACGGTGATTGGCGGCAGCACCTTCTCCGCGGGCCTCGTGGCGGATACGCGCGTGTACTCGCCCATCTCGGAGATCTCTCCGGCGCTGAGCACCGACAGCGGCGCCACCAACATGCAGCACATGGCCGTCATCAAGGACTACCTCATCCCCGGGGACACCGTCACCGCGAGCGTCACGGTGGGCTCGCCCAACGGCGGCGAGAGCTGGGCGGGCGCCAGCTCCCACAGCATCACCTGGACGGCCACGGGCGTGACGAACGTGAAGCTGGAGTACACGCTGGACGGCAGCACCTGGACGGCGATCACCTCGAGCACGGCGGCCTCCGCGGGCAGCTACACGTGGACGGTGCCGAACAGCGCCAGCACCGCCGCGAAGGTGCGGGTGAGCGACGCGGCCAACTCGACCGTCACTGACGCGAGCAACGCGGCCTTCACCATCACCGTGTCGGGTGGCGGCGGTGGCACCGGCACCGTGTTCATCAACGAGGCGCTCATCAACGAGCCGGGCTCGGACGTGAACGGCGAGTTCGTGGAGCTGGTCAACCCGGGCGGCACGGCGGTGGATCTGTCCGGGTGGACGCTCTCGGATGCGGCGGGCCTGCGGCACACCTTCGCCAGCGGCACGAGCCTGGGCGCGGGGCGCGCGATCGCGATCTTCGGTGGCGCGGCGGGCATCCCGGCGGGCGTGACCAACGCGGTGGCGGCGTCCACGGGGACGCTCAGCCTGTCCAACAGCAGCGAGACCGTGACGGTGAAGAACGCGGCGGGGACGACGGTGTCCACGGCGACGTTCGGCTCCGGGCTCACCGGGACGGACGGAGTGTCGGCCAACCGGAGCCCGGATGGGAGCAGCAGCGGGACCTTCGTGCTGCACACCACCCTGTCGTCGACCCGCTCGTCCTCGCCGGGCGTGCGGACCGACGGGAGCGCCTTCTAGCGGGAAGAGGCTCCTGAAGAGAGCCTGAGTGGCAGGGACACCCGGGACCGGTGAACGGCCCGGGTGTTCTTGACCTCCGCCGGCTCCTCTACGAGGAGGTGTCATGAGCCAGTTCTTCAGGGTGTTGTCGTTGCTCCTCCTGGCCGGGAGTGCGGCGGCCCAGCCAGTTCCTCAGCGCGCTCCAAAGAAGCCACGGGTCGTCCGCGCGGCCCGGCTGCTCGATGTCCGCACCGGCGCATTCCTCAAGAACCCGGCCATCGTGATCGAGAACGAGCGGATCTCGGCGGTGGGGTCCGGGCTGCCGGTTCCTGAAGGGGCGGAAGTGATCGATCTCGGCGGAGCCACCGTGCTGCCGGGGCTGATCGACGGCCACACGCACCTGCTGGCGCGGATGCCAGAGACACCCGAGGGCTATGCCCAGGACCTGATCACCAAGTCCCAGGCGTTTCGAGCCCTGGAGGGCGCGGCGAACGCCAGGGCCACGCTGCACGCCGGCTTCACGACCGTCCGGGATGTCGAGAGTGAGGGGGCCTTCTACGCGGACGTCGCGCTGCGAGAGGCCATCCGCCAGGGGCTGGTCGCAGGGCCCAGGATGCTGGTGTCCACCCGAGGGATTGCCGCAGTGGGCACCTATTACCCGGCGGGCCTCTCACCCGACCTGAAGGACCCTCCCACCGGCGCGCAGCTCATCAGTGGCGCCGAGGAGGCGCGCCGCGCGGCACGGGAGCAGCTCGGCCATGGCGCGGATCTCCTCAAGCTCTACGCGGACTGGCACCATCCCACGCTCACCCTCGAGGAGCTGCGGGCCATCATCGAGGAGGCGCACAAGGCCGGCCGCAAGGTGGCCGCTCACGCCGTGACGAGCGAAGGCATCCGCAACGCCCTGGCGGCCGGCGCGGACTCGATCGAGCACGGGCATGAGGCGGACCGTGCCTCGCTGGAGCTGATCAAGAAGCAGGGAGCCTTTCTCGTCCCCACCATCGGCTACTTCGAGGTGGCCGTGGAGGAGGCCCCCAACGAGCAGGCGCGGCAGTTCCTCGACAAGAAGCTTCAGTCCCTGCGCAAGGTGGTGGCGCTCGCGCACAAGCTGGGCGTGAAGATCGTCAGCGGCTTCGACGCGAGCTCGGCGCGAGGCCAGGGGCGCAACGCCTGGGAGGTGGTGGCGCTCCACCGAGCTGGGCTGCCGCCCATCGAGGCGATCCGGGCGGCCACCTCGCGGGCCGCGGAGCTGCTCGGGCTCCAGGAGCACGTCGGCACGCTGGAGCCCGGCAGGTACGCCGATCTGATCGCCCTCTCCGGGGACCCGCTTGCGGACGTGACGGAGCTGCAGCGCGTGCGGTTCGTGATGAAGGGAGGGCTCGTGGTCCGAAACGAGCTCACCTCCGGCACGGAGGCCTCTGCCCTGTGCTCGCCCGCTTCATTCCCAGTCGGAGTCCAAGTCGAGGACCTTGCCCGCGGCGTCCAGGCTGAACGTCCACTTCACCGAGAGGTCCTTGCCATACACCACTCGGAGGATGCGCTTGCGCGGCTCGCTGTCCTTGCGGTCCTCGAGCAGGACCACCCGGCGGATGGGCGGATAGAGGGCGCTCCCCGGCGTTCCGAAGCTGCGCAGCGCCGGCACGAGCTCCTGCTGGGCGCGGGGCGCGAAGGCGGTCGCATCGAGCGTGCCATTCATCAGGCCCTCCACCACCCCGCGCAGCGTGGCGGTCAGGGCTGGCTCCGGGTCCGCGATGCCAGGCGCGTCCAGCCCCGGAAGCGGCGGCAGGTGGAGGCTGGCGATGGAGGGCGCCAGCACCGGGAGGAGGCCCTGCTTGTTCGTCAGGATGATCACCGTGAGCTTCTTCTCCGGGATGCGCAGCACGTCTCCGAGCGAGCCACCTCCACTGTGTCCGAAGGTCGGCAGCCCGCGCAGCTGGCTCACGGCAAACGCCACGCCGAAGTCGCCCGCGCGCCCGTCCTTCAGCTTGAAGGCGGTGGCGCCGGCCTGCTGCATCGCGGGGGTGAGCAGGGTGCCCTGATCCATGGCCACGGCCCACCGGGCGAGATCTTTCACGCAGGAGAAGATGCCGCCCGCGGCATAGGTGTGGACGGGATAGAGGAACCAGGCGCGCTGGGGCACGCCATCCACGAAGCGATAGACGCTGGCGCGGCGCGGGATGACATCGGCGAGGCGCACCGGCCCCTCCTGCCTCGCGTGCTCGTAGCGCGTGCACGTGAAACCGAGCGGCTGGAAGATGCGGCGGCGCAGCAGCTCCTCGAAGCGCTCCCCGGTGAGCTTCTCCAGGAGGTGGGTGAGCACGACGAAATCCGTGAGGGCGTACTCGGTGCGCTCGCCAGGGGCGTAGGCCAGGGAGGGCTTCTTGGCGGCCTCGTACCGCTCGGCGACGGTGGCGGCAGTGGTGTCTTCATCGGGGAGATCCTTCAACCCCGACGCGTGCGCGGTGAGGTGCCGGACGGTCAGCCCCTTCCAGGTCTCGGGTGCGTCGGGCAGGTATTTCGAGAGAGGCGCGTCGAGGTCGAGCTTGCCCTCCTGCACGAGGAGCAGCACCAGCGTGCCGGTGAAGACCTTGGTGGCCGAGGCAATCTGGAACGAGGTCTCCAACTCCACCTTCGCCTCGGACTCCAGGTCCGCGAGACCGTACGCGGAGAGCCGCTCGACGTTGCCATCACGGACGATGGCCAGGGCAATGCCGGGGACCTGGTTCTTCTCCATGACGGCATGGAGGTAGTCGTCCACGGCATCGGCGGCCGCGCCGCCGCGTGTCTCCGAGGAGGAGGACGGGCGGGGCGTCGCACAGCTCGCCACGAGGAAGAGAGCAGTCAGAGGCAACAGGCTACGAGCCAGGGAGCGCATGGGATTCGACGCTCATTAGCGGTCCCGAGTCCCCCTGTCGATGTTCCCGGGTGCTCGCATGCCGGTAGGTCCTCTGACTGGCAGCCCGCCCCTAGGAGGGTCCACGGCGAGATCCCGCCGGCGGTGCTGGGCCTCAAGGTGGGGGATACGATCGACTGGCCGCTGCCCAATGCTCGCCGCGCCCGGCTCCGCATCGTGGAGGTTCTCTATCAGCCCGAGGCGGCCGGCGACTTCCACTTGTGAGCGCGCGATGCTTGCGGTGCTGCGCGCGGGGGTAGAACCGGGAGCCACGGCGCGTCGTGCGGCGGAGGACGGCCTTCGCGCACCGCGCCTGCTCCTCGGCAGCCATCCGCTCGAGCTGATGGATGCGCTCGTCGAGGGAGGTCCCCGAAGTTCCGTCCCCGGAGGGGGCGGTATAGGGGGTGCCTGCATCGAGGAGCGAGACAGGCGCCCCCCAGGGGGCACACTCCTTCAAGCGTGCCAGCAAGGCCGCGAGGCCCAGGGCATCCCCCAGGATCCTGGCAGCAGCTCTGTCGGCGGCAAGGTCCCGCTCTGGCGGAGTCCCCAGCCGATGCAGCCGCGCAAGGAGCCTGGGAGAGACCGTCCTCCGCGCAGCGGGCCGCCTCAACGGTGCCGCGCCCTGGGTGGGCCGGCCCGGCGAGCGTCCGCGCCGCTCGCCCATGCGCATCATCACCGCGGCCAGCGCCGCGACGAGCGTGGCACGGCGCGTGTGCCCATGAGCGATGTGCGCGAGCTCATGCGCGATCAGGGCGCAGAGCTCCGCCTCGGTGAGCTGGCGGAGCGCGGCGCTCGTCAGGATGATGCTGGAGGTCCGGGCTCCCGTACCGAGGGCGAGCGCGTTCGGCTGCTGGCGCCGCACCACGTAGAGACGGGGGCAGGGAATCCCCGCGGCGATGCTGAGATGAGCCACCAGCTCATAGAGCCAAGGCGCCTCCTCGAAGTAGAGCTGGCGCGCACCATGGCGCCGGACCACCCAGGAGCCCATGCGCGTGTAGAGCCAACGTGCGAGCGCCGCCAGGGCGGCGAGGAGAGACACCGCACGCAGTCCTCCCGAGGTGAAGACCATTCCAGGCAACGAAGCCGTGAACAAAGCGATGGCGGACAGAGGCCACATGGGCAGGCTCCTTCTTGGCGATGGGGTTGTGGAAGCGCCCGTGGGCCGGTCTTGTCACTGGCTCATGAGCGGATGGCGGACGCGCCCGCTCCTCAGCGGGGGACGCGATCGCCAAGGAAGGCTGCGACCTCGAGGCACACCTGCCGCCCGGCCCTCGAGGGCCCTCTACTGCTCAGAGATCTGGCGAAGGTGGAGGTACACATGGCGCTGTCCCTTCAACCCAAACGCGCTCCTCGCCATTCCTGCACCGCGGGGGGCGCTCACCAGGCCGCGTGCCACCCCTGGCGAGCTATCGTTGAAAGCAGACCCTCGCAGCAGGCGCTGACGAACCGCACTGGAAATCTTGGCGTCTTGTCACTACGCGGATGCGTGCTGCGAACACGCAGCGGCACGAAGGGAGGACCTTCGCCAAGGCCTCATGCGAGCCCATTCCCCTCTGGAACGGCTCGGCACGTCGTCCTGGCATATGGATTGCTTACCCCTCTGGCCGGTGCCCGGGAACGGGACTGGGCTGACCTCTTCAACCCACCACTGGGGAGTAATCCATGAAACTGACCATCAAGACATTCACCGCAGCCGTGCTGGTTGCCGCCGCGCTGCTGCCATATTCGTCGGCGTCCGCCACGGACAAGTGGGTCACCGGCTATTACGCTGGCTGGCACTGGAACAAGTTCGACTATCAGGCTCCCGACTATGTGGACATGAGCACGATGACGCACTTCGTCTTCGCGCGCGTGGTGCCTGGGACTGGCGCAGCAGCAGGTACGGTCGTGCAGGAAGCAGGTCATGATTGGTATGATTCGACGAAGGGGCCGGGTAAGAAGGACACCCCGGCGCGCACGGTCGAGCAGTATCTGATCGACAAGGCGCACGCTGCTGGCAAGAAAGCGCTCATCATGCTGGGCGGCGAGGGTGCGAATGCGGGCTTTGAGGCGTCGACTGCCAATGCGACCGTGCGTGCGCAGTTCGTGCAAAATCTGGTCAATTACATGGTCGCGCGCGGATACGACGGCATTGATGTGAACTGGGAAAGCATTCCGCTGTCCGACACGACCAATTGGACGCGACTTGAAGATCTGCTGCGCGACCTGCGAACCGCGGCCAACAACACGTCGGAGTTCACTGCCAAGGGCGGCATCATCATCACCTTCCCGGCCTCGTTCCTGAACACGAACTACGAGAATGCTACCTCGCATCACGTGGCCGTCGCCGGCCTTGTCGACCAGTTCAACGTGATGAGCTACGGCATGGCCTGGTACGGCACTGGCTGGGATAGCACCCATTTCGCTCCGATTGATGGCCACACCTCGACGCATCCGGTCTCCATCAAGAGCACGGTCCAGAAGTACGTGGACGCCGGTATCTCCCGGTCGAAGATCGGCATGGGCATCGGGCTCTACGGGATGAGCTATAAGCTGCCTATCATCCAGCCTGGCCAGGCGACCGCCGGCTACACCGACGTGTTGTCGACCTACGACGAGTATTGGAGCTGGGCCATGCTCAATAAGCTCGGCTACCTGAATAACGGAACTTATGTCTGGGACAACACCGCGAAGATGGGTTACCGCACCTACGGAACCAGCGGCTACACCCCGACTGACCGCACCACCACCACGAGTGGCTATGTGAGCTATGAGGACCCGAGCAGCATCGCAGCGAAAGGGACGTGGGCCCACTCGACGACGACAGGCGAGGGTGTGGCCGGCACGATTGTCTGGCTGGTCAACTTTGGCACCACCAACCGCCTGAACAATCCGATGATGGTGGAAGTGAAGAAAGCCTTCATCGACCCGAACGCGGCCGCAGCGCCGATCCCGTCCCCGCAGCTGACGGCCAGCTATACGATTACGAGCGATTGGGGTACCGGCTACTGCGCCGGGCTCACGGTGGCGAACGCGGGTCCCGTCACCGCATATGACTGGACCGTGTCGTTGCAGATTGTAGGAGCCGTTTTTACCACCTGGGGCGAAGCAACGATCACGCAAAGTGGTAACACCCTCACGGTGACGAGTGTCTCAAGGAACGATGCGAACGATGTAGTCCCGAATGACACGTATACGGGGGCGGGGTTCTGCGCCAACCGTTAAACGGGTAGCGACGTGGGCGCCGCGCTCGCGCGGCGTTCACCTGCATAGCAGCTCCCTCAAGCAGGGATGGGGAGGGGCGGGCGGTCTTAGAAACTCCCCGCGAGCCCTCCGATGAACCCTCCTCGAGGGCTCATGGTGGCCATGGGCACGACCTTCGGCTTCGGGGGACCGGTAGGGCGGTGTCCCCGGCGGCAGGGGCTGCCACGTGATTCTCGCGGCGACTGGTAGTGCCGGCGCCGAAGTCCATCAGCATGGCCCGGCCGTCTGTACGTCGTACCAGAACGTGGTCCCTCCCGCCGGGAAGGCCGGGGAGGAGGCGGGGCCGCAGGAGGGGAACCCGTCGTTGGCGCCAGGGGTAGAGGAGGCGAAGAAGAGGCGCACGCCCCCTCTGGACTGGGCCGGACTGCTGCGCCGTAGTTTCGCGTTGGACATTTTCGTCTGCGCCCACTGCGGGGGCAGGCGCCGGGTGTTGGCCTGCCTCACGGCCCGGCAAGCGGTGCACTCGATATTGAAGCACCTGGGCCTGCCCTGGCAGCCGCCGAGGCTGGCCCCGGTGTCACGGGCCACCCCAGAGCGTGTGGTGCTGAACTCACAGCCGCTTGAGCCAAGCAGCCCCAGGACGCTGCTGCCTCCCACTGCAGGGGCCAGGCTGGGCACAGGTGTGCCTACAGCGGCTGTAGGGCCGGGACACGGGCCCGGCCAACGGCTCGGGTGGCACCCGGCAGCAGCACTCCTTCTCCGCTGGGCCCTGGGCCGCACCCCGCCAATGGGCCTCCATCTCTCCTATTGTTTTGAGGAGTTGGCGGCCCTTGGCGAGCAGATCGGCTGCGACATCGATCAAGACGCCATCTGAGGCAATTCTCAGCCATTGGCGACTGTGCTTCGGGCGTCTTGGTCGAGGTGATCGACGACGGACCGGAGCGGCCGATCCGCCTGGTGCTTGCCCCCGGGCTCGCCATCGAGGGCCTAGGTGTCGCGTTACCCTCGGGAAGAGGCAAGCTGCTGCGACAGGACGATGGCGCGGGTGTTGTGTAACTCCACCAGCGCGCCGAGCAGCGTCTCGAAGGACATCTGGGCCTCGCGCTTGTGTGCCAGCTCTTTGCGCTGCTCGCTCCAGACGATCTCCAACAGGCTGATCAGTGTGGCCTGCACCTTGTAGACGTGCAGGCTCCTGTCCTCATTCAGCCAGGGCAGCGACGTCGATCGGGTCAGCTAGCCCAGTGCGGCGACGCGAAGGACCTTGGAGGCCGGAGCCTTGAGCAGGGAAAGGAAGGCCAGGGCGCTCTCGGGCGTGCTCAAGGCTCGCTCCGTCCAGCGGCTCCACCGGTCGCGAAGCTGCAGGACGAGGGGCTCACGGCCCGGACTCCAGAGCTTTTCGGGCGGGAGATCCTCGAAGCAACCCAGGAATGAGCGGATGAGCGGCGCCTCCCGGAGCAATGCCTCCGTGCCTGGGAGGGTCGGGGCCAGATCGAGGAGCTCGAACAGCGCGTCACGGAAGCAAGGAGGCTCCTCGTGCTCGCTCAGGCCTTCCAGGTAGATGGATTCCAGCAACAGCGCGGGCCAGGAGTGATGGTGCGCAGGCAGGTTCAACCAGGGCTCCCACAAGCGGCGGCGCAAGGCGGGATCGGGCTCCCGGACGAGGTATCCGGCGCAGAGGCGCGGATGCCAGGTGCCGAGGTAGGGGTATAGCCAGCGGGGGGGGCTGTGGCCGGCCCTGTCTTCCTTCGTCGGAGGCAGGGTGGAGAGGATGAGCCGGTCCAGCCGGATAAGGCAGTCCACCAGGAAGGCGCGATCAGGAGAGATGGGAGCGCCTACTGCCTCGTAGAGCCAGCTCCAGGTGTGCACCAGATAGGTGAGGTGGAGCCCTGGCTTCGCAGGCAGGGCCTCATGGCCGGAGGCGGGCAGCGGCACCTCCTCCGGCCAAGCCGAGGCGATGTCTGGCCACTCGGAGGGCAGCGGAGCCAGGGTCCTGGCGGCATAATCCGACACCCGCCGCTGGAATGCTTGCGCGAGCCCCCCTGTCTGCCGGCGCTCCCGTGAGATGAACAGGAGCCGGGAGATCCACACCGCGAGGTGGAGCAGCCGCCGGAAGTCCTCGGGGTGCCGGTCCCGGCTTTCCGACAGCGTCTTGAAGAGCCTGGGCACGGCATCGCTCTTGCCGGCCCCGAGCAGTCGAGCCATGGCTCGGCGCAGCTCCGGATCGCCCGGGTGCTCCCTCCAGAGGACCGGGAGGGCATCGGCGCAGAAGCTGTCCCAGGTATCATTGCCGGGCAGCTCGGGGGCGTAGCCCCCCAGCAGAGGAGGCTCCAAGGTGCATGCGTCGAGCAGCCACTCCCGGCAGCGCTGCTTCCAGCTCTCGCTTCGTTCCAGATGATGGGGGAACCGGCAGAGGGCAACGGCTGCAAGGCCACAGCGCTGCTCCCGCAGCTCCAGGGTCGTCTGCCCCTGCGCATGCTCCACCGCGAGGAGTCTCTCGAGCTCGCTCTCGGTGAGAGGCTCCTCGCCATGGAGGATGCCGCGGAACCGGGCCGTGACCAGGACCGGCGTTCCCAGCAGGGAGAGCACCATCTGCGTGCTCTCAGCCACCACCCGCGCCTCGCCGAGGGTCAGCTCGGGCGGAGGATAGAACTCAAACCTCTGGGGCCCATCGGGACCTGCCACCGCCTTCCAGTTTCCAGGCGTCAGCTGGGCGGGCAACCTCACTCGGAGGAGCGGTGCCAGCGTGGACTCAGGCACAGTGCGCCAGCGCTCCAGCAGCCGCTCGATCACCGGCCACTGCCAATCGCGCTGGGCAAAGGTCTCTGCGACGGCATCCAGCAGGCTGGGGTCTGTGCTGAACGTCCACTGGTACAGCTCGGGCACCTCGACCAGGGGCTCCAAGGGACCGTCAAGCAGCGCCGGGTAGCTAATGGCCAGGTTCGTTATCAGCCCGACGAAGGCGGCCGAGCGGGCGGACTGCAGCAGCGTCCTCAGGAGCGCCGGATCCAACAACCCTTGCTCCTGCTGCTCGGTGAGCCACTTCTCCAGAGTGGCGAGGACGGCGGCGAGCAGCGTGGATGAGGCGCTTCTAGGCCAGGCGAATACGCTCTCGTTGCCCAGGTAGGTCTGGACCTTGCCGTCGAAGGTCAGTTGGAGATGGGGCTGCGGTGACTCCTCGAGGAGAGAAGTGCCGGCATGTTCGCACCATCGCTCGGTGGCGAAGTCGATCAGCCGGACGACGAAGTCCAATCCCTCCGCCGGAGCGCGTGCGAGTAGGGCCTTGACGGGGGCAAACTCCTCGGGGCTCGGAAGAGCCAGCTCCAGCGGCTGCATCCCATCATGGCCCGGGCCCAGGTAGATGACTCCCTCCGCGTGGCTCGTGCTGGTTCGTGGGTACTCGATGAGCAGGGCGAGGAAGATCTCCTTGGCCAGAGCAGGGCTGATCGCGACCAGCGCGCTGGCTCCGCCCCAGGACAGCGCCGCGGGACGGAAGAACATGTCTGGCGTTCCTCGCGGGCCATCGGGCCACGCATTCGAGTCTTCATTCGCGGAACCCTCGGCGGGCTCCACGGGTCTTCTCGCAAGGCTCCGGATGAGGTGCGTGACACGTTCGGGATGATCGATCCCCGCCCTCAAGGCGACCCTGTAGGTATCGACGCGGTCTTCCGCCAGCGAGAAGAGCGCCACGCGTGCCTTCCACTCGGCGATGCTCAGGATCACCTCGCCTAGCTCTCGCCGAAGCGGGAGCTCGGGCTCGTGACTCCTCTTGTGCAACATCATGAGCCAGGGCTTGATGGCCGTGACGAGCGCCTCTTGAGCCAGCAGGTGGATGTCCTGCCTACGTCGAACGATCCACTCGATGACGGGGTGGATGGAAGGGGAGGAGGGCTGGCGGAACGTCGCCGCGTGCTCGGCACGGACATTCACGGGCGCGTCCCGAAGGACTTCCATGACGCGTGGGTGCGGCACTGTCGTGGTGTAGTGGAACCGGAGCAGGAACCTCTCCAGCATCTCGTTCTCACGCGACGACTGCATCTGGGAGAAGAGCAGATCCAGGATCCGGCCGGGTTGCGTGGTGAAGGCAATGGCCTCCAACAGGAGATCCACCCCGTTGCTGGCCTTGGGGCTCGCGCGCTCCATTGCCTCGAACAGCTCCACCCAGGCCTCCAGGAACTGCTCTTGGGGAAGCGGTGGGGACTCGAGCAGGTGCAGCGCCAACAGGCGGAGGGCTCGGTGCCAGAGCGGATTGCCAGCCCGGGAGCAGACCTCCTCGTGGTCTCCGGCCCGGAACAGCCCAAGGAGGTAGCGCTGGCGTGCATAGTCCGCATGGAGATCATGGGTGATGCGGACCGTGCCCTCCGCCTCCGAGAGTACGCCGAGCCGCTCCAACTCCCGCACGGCTTCGGAGTCGTCTCCCGACAGCCGTGAGGAAGGAGTGAGGAACCGGCGTTCGTCGGCCTGGGCCGAGGCCAGCTTCTCCAGCAGCGAGGGCCCCCTGGGGTCCGCACCGCGAAGGTAGGAGTTCCAATACCACTCGATGAGGCTGGCCTCACCCCTCCACGCCTTGCCCTCGGGCAGCCCGCCACCCGACGCGGCTCTGGCAAGCACGTCGAGGATCTTGGCATTGCCTGTTAGGGGCCGCAGCTCCGTGCGAGCTACGAGGGGGGCGAGGAGAGGGAGCTCCTGTCCGATGCGCTGGAGTTCCTCCTCTCCCAGCAGCTCGAGAGACAGGGGGGTGACCGGATCCAGGTGGGCCATACGGCTCCGCAGTTCCTCGTGGAGGCGCTCCCAGGTCGCGGGCTGACAGGTGAGGATCAGCCGCCAGGGAGAGCCCGGCCCCCCCATGCGCAGCTCTCGAAGAATGCGGGCAACGGCCTGGAGCTCGTTGGGACGCGAGAGCCTGTCGAGCCCGTCCAGGGCCAGGAGTGCCCAGGGGGCAGGTTGGGCCCGCACCAGATCTTCCCACGTGTCGAAGGGGCGTCCTCCTCCGTCCGTGCGCGCGGCCTCCTCCGCATGGAGGCAGTAGGCGGGCCCGGGCAGCTCTTGGTCGAGCAGGGCCTTGAGTAGCGCGGACTTCCCGGTGCCGGATTCTCCCAGGAGGACGAGGGCATGGCCTGTCCGCAGGGCTTCCTCCAGTGCTCGGAGCGGCTTCTCCCGGGAGAGCCGGATGCCCCCAATCGTATCCCCCGTATCCTTCCGCCAGCGTGTGGTGAGCCTCTCCAACTGCTGCCAGGCCGGAGCGTGATCCGGGTGGTGCTTCAGCCGCACCTGGCCGCGCAGACGATCGAGCAGCACCGCCAGCGTGAGCTCCCCTCCTGATTCCCGGACCTGCCGCACGAGGGAGATGAGCGCTTCCCAGAGCCACTGGCCGTCCTCCTTCCTGCCTGAGTCCACCTGCTCCCGGCACAGGCGGATCGCTCGGGCTCTGGACTCCGAATCCACTCGGGCGAAGTCGAAGTCCTGGATGCGAATGGCTCCTAGGAGCGCTCCAGCCCGCCGGCTATGGAGGGGGTGAGCGCCGGGAAGATCCTCCGGGCAGGCGAAGTCCTGGATGAAGGCGCGTACCTCCTGGCTGCACCAGCCGCGCTGGCGGATGCGCTCATCGAGCGACTCCGGACTCTGGCTCGCGGCCCGCTTGATGGCGTCATCTACGGCGGTCCGTTGCCGGTCCGGCAGCCTGGCCGTGGCGAGGACCAGCCGGTCGCGGGTGCTGTCGAAGCCCGTTGTTCCGGGGGTGAGGTGGAGCTCCCAGCAGTCTCGGACGAACGCCAGGAACTCCCGGCGGTTCTTGAGGAGGGGCTCGCTCTTGACCGAGATGGCGGCTCGGGCGGGGCCTCCCGCGGAAGCAAAGTCCGCGACGAGATCATCCAGGAGCCACCCGTCGGGCCGGGCTTGCAGCCTCAACCGCTGAGGAGCTCCGAGGGACACATCCAGAGGGGCTTGCCCCACCAGGAGATGGAGCGCCCACCATGCGATGACCTCGTCTTCGAAGTTGTACCCAGCGCCGCCCGTGCTCTTGGGTGAGACAGTCTGGCGTGCCATGTGTGCTCTCCTCGAGAGGTGAGTATTCCATTCACACCCGGGAGCAGCACCAGAGAGAGTTGAAGGACGGCCGGTGGAGCAGCTCCCTGAGAGAGGGTGAAGTTGCCCCGATCTCATGGAGGGTTCAGGGCTTTCGGCCTCAGGCCGCAGTTTCGCCGACAACCCCTGGCTGGGCGAGCTGATCAACACTGAAGCCAAACCATCTTCACTGGCGGCCGGTTCGCCCGGCTGCTCCTGGTGGCCTCGGCCGAGAAAGAGAACCCTGTGGCACTGGCTGGCGCCCCGGGGCTCTCTGCTGCTGGGAGGCGGCGGGAATCGAACCCGCAACAAGGCGGAAGCAAAACCCTCAGCAGGTCGCGCTGTTGCCGGCTAAGGGAGTGAGGATGTGACCGGCACGGCGCTGTAAGCCAAGGTGCCGTCCCCCACCTGACCTTGAAGATTGTGGCCCCAGCCCCATACCGATTCATCGCTCTTCATTGAGAGGGAGTGGGTGCCACCGGCCGCCACCCTCACGCTGCGCAGCCCGCTCACCTGCACCGGCATCAGGCGCTCGGTGTCCGTCCCATCCCCCAGTTGGCCCTCCTGGTTGGCTCCCCAGGCCCACACCGTGCCATCGCCATGCCTCGCCAGGGAGTGCCCTTTGCCGGCCGTCACCTCCACGACGCCGCTCAACCCGCTCACCTGCACCGGCATCAAGCGTTGGCTCTTCGTTCCATCTCCCAGTTGGCCGGAAGCGTTGTTTCCCCAGGCCCACACCGTGCCATCGCCGCGCAGCGCCAGCGAGTGGATGTCGCCCGCCGCCACCGCCATCACGCCGCTCAGCCCGCTCACCTGCACCGGCGTCTGGCGACGGGTGTTCGTCCCATCCCCGAGCTGCCCGGAAGCGTTGTTTCCCCAGGCCCACACCGTGCCGTCACCGCGGACTGCCAAGGAGCGAGTGCCGCCAGCCGCCACGGCCACCACGCCGCTCAGCCCACTCACCTGAATGGGTATCCGGTGGCCGACGGTCGTCCCATCTCCCAGCTGGCCGGAAGCGTTGTTTCCCCAGGCCCACACCGTGCCATCGCTATGCAACGCCAGCGAGTGGGCGTCGCCAGCCGCTACCGCCACCACGCCGCTCAGCCCGCTCACCTGCACCGGTGTCCAATGCCACCAGTCATTCGTCCCATCGCCCAGTTGGCCCTCGAAGTTGTCTCCCCACGCCCAGACCGTGCCATCGCGGTGCACGGCCAACGAGTGGCGATCACCGGCCGCCACCGCCACCACGCCGCTCAGCCCACTCACCTGGACGGGCGCCCGCCGTGGGTCCTCCGTTCCATCCCCCAACCAGCCAGCATCGTTGTGCCCCCAAGCCCACGCCGTGCCGTCGCTGCGCACCACCAGGGAGTGAGTGTCGCCGGCTACCACGGCCACCACGCCGCTCAGCCCGCCCACCTGCACCGCTGTCTTCCGCTGGGTATCCGTCCCATTCCCCAGCCGGCCTTGCCAGGTGAGGCCCCACGCTCTCACGGTGCCATCGCTGCCCACCGCCAGCGAGTGCTCCCAGCCGGCCGCCACCGCCACCATGCCGCTCAGCCCGCTCACCTGCATGGGTGTCCGGTGCTCGATGGCTGCCCCATCCCCGAGCTGGCCGGAAGCGTTGTTTCCCCAAGCCCACACCGTCCCGTCGCCGCGTACCGCCAGGGAGTGCGCCATCCCGGCGGCCACCCCCACGACGTCGCTCAGCCCGTTGATCGGCATCGGCGTTGCGCGGCTGGCGTTCGTTCCATCTCCCAACTGGCCTTCCCAGTTGTACCCCCAGGCCCACACCGTGCCGTCGCTGCGCACTGCCAGGCTGTGGCTGGTGCCAGCCGCTACCGCCACCACACCGCTCAGCCCGCTCACCTGCACTGGAGTCAGCCGCGGGCGGTTTGTCGCCTCATTCTTCCCCCAGGCCCACACCGTGCCGTCGCTGCGCACCGCCAGGCTGTGGCTGGTGCCAGCCGCTACCGCCACCACGCCGCTCAGCCCGCTCACCTGCACTGGAGTCAGCCGCTGGGTGTCCGTCCCATCTCCCAGTTGGCCATCGAAGTTGCTTCCCCAAGTCCACACCGTGCCATCGCTGCGCAGCGCCAGCGAGTGGATGCTGCCAGCAGCCACCGCTACCACGCCGCTCAGCCCGCTCACCTGCACCGGGGTCAGGTGCTCGGTGTCCGTCCCAACTCCCAACTGGCCGAACATGTTGTTTCCCCAGGCCCACACGGTGCCGTCACCGCGCACCGCCAGCGAGTGGCCTTCGCCGGGAGCCACCGCCACCACGCTCCTGAGCCCACTCACCTGCACCGGCGTTTGACGTCGCAGCTTCGTCCCATCCCCTAACTGGCCGAACCTGTTGTTTCCCCAAGCCCACACGGTGCCGTTGGGACGGATCGCCAGCGAGTGGGAGAAGCCGCTCGCTGCGGAAGGAGTGCAGGTCGGAGTGGAAGACACGGTGAACTGGAACGAAGCGGTGAGGTTCAGCGCGTTGGTGACGGTGATCCGCACCCAGGGAGAATCCTCCTTGTGCACACATTCGGGGGCCAGCCAGACCACTTCGCTCGTGGTGGCAGTGCTCTGCGCTTCCCCCAAGGAGCCCGTATTGGTCTCCCAGGCAAAGAGCAGGGGACTCCCCTGCGGATCCGCCGCTGTAATGCTCAGGGAGAGGGTGCCTCTGGCGGAAGTGGAGGGTGCGGACTGGGAAGACCGCACAATCTCCGGCGGGAGCGGCACGCCCGCATCAGGGCGAGGACCGTCAGTCCCCGGGGCGTTGCTGCAACCCGCAGCAACGCCCACGATCACTGCCACGAACAGCATGAGCCTCATGGGAACCCCCTCAAGTACCTATCAGGGCAAGCCTCCGCGGTCGTTCCCTAAGAGAGTCTTTGCCGGAAAGTCTCGCGTGAGTTGCGGCTCTACCCTACCAGGGATTGGCGCTCTGGCCATCGCGATGCGGCCTCGGTGGAGTCGCGCAGGTTCGTGGTCTCCGCGGCCCAGGGCGAAATGGCGCGTACCCCACCAGGTCCGCGACCGGTCACTTGCGCGGCGCCAGAGGGAGTTACTACCGTCGCCAGGGTTCCTGGGGGCGCGATGGACACGGGACGGGCTGGCTGGAGGGTGGTGGCGGGGCTCGTGCTGCTCGGAGCGTGCAGCCCATCGAACGAAACGGGCAGCTCAGCGAAGCAGGAGCCAGCCGCGCCAGAGGAGCCCGTCGTCGCCATGCCCGAGCCGCCGAGGCCACCTGCGACCCCTGTCCCCGGGAGGCCCAATACCGACACAGGTGACACGCAGTCCGATGTCGAGAACCCAACGCCTGCCCCACAGGAGGGGCCACCGGACGCGGGCAGCCGAACCACCGGCAGGGTGCTGCCCATCTGGAATGGGCGCGCGGATGACCCGACGGTCGTGCGCGTGAGCGCGGCGGGGCGCTGCACCGACACGGGGACGCTGGAAGGCGCGCTGTCCGGGTGGTGACGGGCATGTCTATCGGCTCACGCCGGGGCCTCCGGTCGCCGCGGAGGAGTTGTACCACCGCTACGGTTTTCGGTGGAGCTGAGCGTCAGGCCTGACTGGGTGCTCGGCACCGGGTCCGCCACGTCCTATCCTCCGGAGGCACCCACCTGGTCCGCGGTCGACCTGTCGGGCCTCCACGCCGAGGTCCAGGTCGATCCGGTGGCGCTCCTCACTTTGGCACGGGCGAGTAGGACCTCTGCGGCACAGGGCCCGAAGATTCACTGGCTCCTGGGGGCACCGCACCGGCTCGTAGGGGCCGTGGCTCTGGAGGGAGGGCGCGTCTTCCTAGCGATCCTCAACGTCGCGACGGGCGCGGTCGAGGCGACGCGGTTGCTCGACGGCGTTCTCCTCGAAACACCCATCGCGGACGAGCACGCGAATGTCTTCGTTGGGTTGGAGAGGGCGGCCGGCGTGCAGGTGGTGCGCCTCAACAGCCAGCTCATTCCCACGCACGAGCAGGTGACCGGCGCACGGCCCAGCGCCGTCTTCGACGGCACGCTCGTGCTCGCCTCTGGAGCCGTCCTCGGGGCGGGAGACCTCTCCCCGCGATACACCATGCCGACGCCGTTCGCCCAGGTGTTCCTCGGCCCCGAGCATGTCACCGTCCTCCGGCACGTGGACGGTGGCGGCTCGGAGGTGACCGTGTTCGCCCGCGACTTCGGCGTGCGCATGGCGCCCCCGCCTTGCCGGTGGTGCGCATGCCGCGAACTTCGGGCCCGGTAGAGCCCCCGCGCGTCGAGGCTCGCCTGCTGGGCCCGTGCAGCACCCGCGCGTCCACGATGGAGACGCGCGCCCCGAGGGATGCGCCAACACGTGGAAGCGGCGGGAGAGCGTGCCCGCGTCTGACACCCCTTCGTGCAGTCTTGCTCCGTGGCACGTCGAGTTCTGCCAGCCTGTCCGCTCTCTTCTCTGCAATCGTCGCCAGTTCGTCCGCCGCTTCCCGCGCGCCGAACGAAGACCCGAGCCAGCCCCGCAACGCGTCCGTCGCTTCTGCGGCTGTCTGGAAGCGCTCCGAGCGCGAACGCGCAAGCAGCTTGCACAGGGGCACCTTCAACAGCTCCTTCGGGCTCGGCTCCGTCGTTGCGCAGGCCGAGAGAAGGAAGGGGGTTCGGGAGCATGGGATGCGTCTCGCTCATGCTATAGGGCATGAGCGAGACGCAAAGAGGACTCCATCCGCTGTTGGCAGAGCCCCTCAGGGACAGAGGGTGGAAAGTGGGAACCTTCCGTTCGCGGGGGCGGGATACCCCGGGACCTGGAGTCATGAACATGCGGGAGCCAGTCCGGGCGCAGCCCCTCACGCGCGAGGCGTTTGCGCCGTTCGGTGATGTCATCGGCCTGGAACTGGCGGGTGGCACGAGCGCCAACCAGGGGACGGCCACCCGTTACGATCGCATCGCCCAGCTGGCCAGCACCCGGCCGGAGGCCCAGCCGAACCTCGCGGTGTTCCGCTCGGTGGCGAAGGCCCTGCCCTTCGAGGTGCGCCTGGTCGAGCGCCACCCCTGCTCGACGCAGATGTTCGTGCCGCTGGCGTGCCGGCGCTTCCTGGTCGTCGTGTGCCCGAGCGACGCGCGCGGAGAGCCGGAGCTCTCGCAGCTGCGCGCGTTCGTGTGCGGCCCGGGGCAGGGGGTGAACTATCGCGCCGGCGTCTGGCACCACCCCATCATCGCGCTGGAAGGGCCTGCGGACTTCCTGATGCTCGCGTGGGAGGACGGCACCGCTCGGGACTGCGAGGAGCGTCCCCTCTCAGCCCCGCTGCTCGTGACGAGCGACTGAGCAGGAAGCGAGCGCTTCGCCCGGCTGGTGCCAGGTGAACGCGCCGTGCCCAGCATGTATCAGACAGCTGATGGGCTGGAGGGTGGCCATGCCGGAGATCCGCTCCAAGGGGGCTCGCATTCGCTACGAGGACGTGGGGCGGGGTGAGTCTGCACTGCTCTTCCTGCCTGGCTGGTGCACCAGCCGGGCCGTGTTCGGCCCCGTCTCTTCTCGGCTGAGTGCTCGGCACCGGATGCTCTCCGTTGACCTGCGGGGGCACGGCCAGTCCGAGCAGGGGGACGAGGACTTCACCAGCAGCACCCTCGTGGAGGATGTCCTGGCGGTGGTGCAGGCCAGCGGCGCTCGGCAGGTGGTCCCGGTCGCGCTGTCTCACGCGGGGTGGCTGGCCCTGGAGCTGCGGCGGCGGCTCGGAGAGCGGGTCGCGGGGCTGGTCCTGCTGGACTGGATCGTCCTCGAGCCTCCCCGCGCCTTCCTCGAGGCGCTCAAGGGGCTCCAGTCCGAGTCGTGGCAGGGGAGCCGCAACTCGCTCTTCCGGATGTGGCTGGAGGGAGTCGACTCGGAGGAGGTCATCCGCTTCGTCCAGGAGGACATGGGCGCGTTCGGCCAGGAGATGTGGCAGCGCGCGGGCCGGGAGATCGCCAGCGCCTACGCCCGGGAGGGCTATCCCCTCCGAGCGCTCTCTGCCCTGTCGCCTCCCGTGCCCGTGATGCACCTGTACTCGCAGCCGGAGGATCCGGCGTATCTGATGGCGCAGCAGTCCTTCGCCGCCGACCATCCCTGGTTCCAGGCCGTGAAGCTGGACGCTCGCAGCCACTTCCCGACGCTGGAGGCGCCCGAGACGGTGGCGCTCCACCTCGAGCGCTTCCTCTCCGGCCTCGGGATTCAGGACGCGGCCCCTTCCACACCTCCCTCCCCCGCGCCCTGAGCGGAGACGTGCATTGCTCCTCCCGCGGCTCCTGGCGTTAACTCGGGGGCGTGCGACGGAGGAGTGGGGACGTGACGCGATGGAATTTCCTGGTGCTGGCGCTGGGGTTGGGGCTGCTGCTGGGGCCGGTGGCGGTGGCCGAGGCACAAGCCGGTGGTGAAGGCTCACCCGCGGTGGATGCGGAGCGCAGCGCGCGGGCGCTCTCGGTGTACGAGCAGGGCAAGCACCTCTATGACGCGCAGGACTATGCGGGCGCCCTGGAGCTGTTCGATCAGGCCGCCACGCTGGAGCCCGGCAAGGCCCGGTGGCAGTACAACCGCGGGCTCGCGCTGCGGAAGCTGAACCGTCACCGGGAGGCGCGCGACGCCTTGCTCAAGTCGCGGAAGCTGGACCCTGAGTACAAGCGGGCGGAGATAGACGACAAGCTGCGGGAGATGGGGTTCTCCCCCGAAGCGTCCCCCACGACGTTCAAGAGCTACAGCACGGCGGAGCACATCCTCAATGGCCTCCTCTGCGCCGGCGTCCCTCTTCTCATGGCCGTCGGCTTCTTCTTCTTGATCCGCTCCATCGTTCGGAGTGTGAAGGCCACCCGGAACGCAGTCGCCGAGCGCCCCAACTCCCGGAAGACCTCCAAGCCGCCGATGCGCAACGTGGATGTGTCGCCCCTGGATCAACGGTTGGAGCGGGTCGCGAGCGCGCTCGTCTCGGTGGAGCATGCCCTGCGGCTGGAGGAGGACGCCGACCTGCGCGCGCTGCTCAACCAGGCCACGATGGCGGAGCAGCGGGCGCGTGACGAGCTGGCGAAGGCCCGGGTGGGGAAGGTGAGCCGTGAGGCGGCCGAGGCCCAGGTCCGCGCGGCGGAGGAGGGCTCGACGGCGGCGGAGGAGCAGGCCCGGGCGCTCTTCGGGGACAGGGCCTTCCTTCCCGAGGGAGAGCGCGTGGGCTGCTACTTCTGTGCGCGCCCCCTGGCGAATGCCTCCTTCCGGATGCAGGTGCCGCTCAAGCGAGGCTCGGACGTCACCCCCGTCCTCGCGTGCCCCCCGTGCGCGAACATGGCCGCTGCCGGCCAGCCGCCCCCGGTCAAGGTGCGCATGGAGGGGGGCGGACGGATGGTGCACTGGAGCGAGCTGGGTGGGTATGACCCGTATACCCATCGCCACAAGTCCTATCCGGGCACTCGGAATGTCCCGGCCTGGGACTTCGCTCCGCAGCGCTCCCTGGCCGAGGTGGCGGCGATCGCCGCGGGAGGGGCCGCCATCGGCGGGCTCGCGGCGTATGGGGTGAGCCAGCTGCTGGACCTCGACAGCGCCCAGGAGGCCGCGGTGGCACAGGCGGCGGCTCAGGCTTCGGCGAGGAAGACCAGTGAGAAACGAGAAGAGCGCGACTGGAGGGATCACTCCTGATGGGCGCGCCTCGCTTCCTCTTCTACGCCGTCAACGGCCTGGGCCTGGGTCACGTGACCCGCCTGCTGTCCATCGCGCGGGCGCTCAAGCGGCTCTCTCCCGAGTGTGAGGTGCTCTTCCTCACCTCGTCCGAGGCGGACCACGTCATCTACCGCGAGGGCTTCGCGGCGGTGAAGCTGCCCTCGAAGACCATCCGGGAGCGCTGCGGCCTGCGCAAGGGCAGCTACCTCAAGCTGGTTCAGACGGTGACGTGGAACACGCTGGCCGCGTTCGATCCGGACGTGCTCGTGGTGGACACCTACCCCACCGGCAGCTTCGAGGAGCTCATCCCCGCACTGCGCTGGCGGCAGAAGAACGTCTTCGTCTTCCGGGAGCAGCGCGCGGAGTCCGCGGGCTCGGAGCTGCTCCAGGCGTCGCTGCGCCTGTACGATCTCATCCTCATTCCGCACGAGGACGTGTCCGTGGTGGGCCCGCTGCCGGAGCCCGCCAAGGCCCGTGCGGTGGGGCCCATCCTCATCCGCGAGCGCCAGGAGCTGCCCTCGCGTGCGCAGGCCCGCCAGGCGCTCGGGTTGCCGGAGGACGCCACGCTGCTCTACGCCTCGTTTGGCGGCGGGGGAGATCCCGAGGGCGCGCGGGCGCTCACCCTCACGGCCCAGGTGACGCGTGAGCTGCCCGGTGTGCGGCTGGTGGTGGGTGCCGGGCCCTTGTGGCGTGAGCAGCCGCCCGCGCTGGAGGGAGCCGTGGTGTTGCAGGGCCGCTACCCCGCGCTGGACTTCCTCCCGGCCTTCGACGCGGCGGTGACGGCAGCCGGCTACAACGCCGTTCACGAGCTGCTGTATGCGGGCGTCCCCTCCGTCTTCGTGCCCTTCGAGCGGATGGTGGATGACCAGGAGAAGCGCGCGAGAGAGATAGCAGCGGCGGGGGCCGGGCTGGTGTGCGCGCCGCTGACGCGCGAGGGGTTGACCCGGGCGGTGCGCGAGCTGATGAACCCGGCCACACGCGAGCGCCTGAGAGGGGCCGCCCGGAAGAGAGTGGAGCGCAATGGCGCGGAGCCCGCGGCGCGGGCACTGCTGGAGCTGCTCGCATGAAGAACGAAGACACGTTGCGAGAGCGGCTCAAGGGGTACCTGGAGCGCAAGCCGCGCACGGGGCCGGAGACGGTCCACCTGGACGTCACCAACGCGTGCAACCTGGACTGCATCACCTGCTGGAACTACGCGCCGGACCTGACGGTGCCCAAGCCCGTGGCGTGGAAGCGGCAGCGGATGGACGCGGCCACCTTCCACCGCATGGTGGATGAGTCGGCAGAGGCCGGTGCCGAGCGCATCGTCATCAGCGGCGGCGGCGAGCCCTTCACCCACCCGGAGATCTACGCCTTCATCGAGAAGGTGAAGGCCCGGAGCCTGCGGCTCACGATCATCACCAACGGGACGCTCTGTGACTGGGAGCGGGTGCGGGGGCTGGAGGTGGATCAGCTCCTGCTGAACATGGCGTCCGCGTCGCCGGAGACGTACGTGGCCTATCACCCCAACCAGCCGCCGGAGACCTTCCACCGGCTGAAGGAGGGGGTCCGGCAGGTGCGAGACGTCACCGCCGTGAACCTGGTGCAGGTCATCAACCGGGTGAACTACCCGGAGCTGCCGGAGATGGTGCGGCTGGCGCACGAGCTGGGAGCACGCTCGTCCTTCAAGGTGGGGGATGTGCCCAAGGGTACCGAGCACCACGCGCTCACCGCCGAGCAGAAGCAGCTGCTGCTCGAGGAGCTGATCCCGGCGGCGCGCAAGCTCGCCAAGGCGCTGAAGGTGAAGCACAACCTGGACGCCTACGAGGCGCAGCTCTCGGGGAAGTGGCCCTCGGGGCAGGAGACGGGGTGCTTCGCGGGCTACCTCTACAGCCGCGTCTACGTGGACGGGCGCGTCTTCTTCTGCTGCGAGCACATCGAGGCGGGGCACGTGAAGGACGGCCCCTTCCAGGAGGTGTGGCGCGCTCCCGCGTACGAGGCCGTGCGCCAGCGGCTCCATCGGGGCGAGTACTACCCGGGCTGCGCGCGCTGCGGGAAGCACGACATGAACTTCGCGGCGGCCAGGGACCTGCGCGAGCTGCTCGAGGCGGGGGAGCTGCCATGAGCGGCCCACGCCCCACGGTGAGCTGGAACATCGTCGGTGGATGCAACTACCGCTGCACGTACTGCGTGCAGAAGCACATGCCGGGCATCGGCGGGCCCACGGATGAGCAGCTCGAGGCGGCGCTCGCCACGCTCACCGCGCTGCCGGGGAGCTGGGAGTTCAAGATCTCGGGGGGAGAGCCCTTCCTCCTCAAGCGGCTGCCGGAGGTGGCGCGCCGGCTGGCGGGGGCGGGACATAGGGTGTCGCTGCTCACCAACCTGTCCGCGCCGCTGCGGGTCATCGCCACCTTCATCGAGGCAGCGGGGGAGCAGCTGAGGACCTTCTCGTGCTCGCTGCACCGCGAGGAGGTGGAGGAGGCGGAGTTCTTCGAGAAGGCCCGGGCGGTGAAGGAGCTGCTGGCCAGGTGGCCCCGCGCCACCTTCGTGGTGAACAGCGTGGTGGTGCCTGGGCAGGTGCCGGAGGTGGCTGACAGCCGCGAGCGCTTCGAGGGCGCGGGCATCAAGTTCTACCCGCAGCTCATGCGGGTGAACGGGCAGCCGGCGAGCTACGGGTGGGTGGACCGCTGGCGGATCGATCGGGCGTTCGGGGACATGGTGTCGCCCTCGCAGATGAACCGGGGCTACCAGCTCAAGGGGCGGATGTGCCACGCGGGCAGCAAGTACTTCATCATCCACCCCAAGGGGGACGCGTTCTCCTGCTACCCGGGGAAGCGCTTCGGGGACGGACACCTGGGAAATGTCTTCGAGGGGACGCTTCGCCTGTTGGACGCGCCGGCCCCGTGCCGCTACGACGTGTGCCCCTGCACGGTGCCCCAGAACCGGGGAATCATCGAGGGCTTCGGCGGCGCCGCCGGGGAAGACACGCATACCTTCTGAGTCCTCAAACTGGAACCCAGAGGAGACGGGTGCTAACTGCGAGGTCCCCCGTCCTTTCGTCCTTCCTTGGGAGCCTGCATGAACGCCCTCCTGCTGGTCGCCGTGCTCGCAGCCGCCCCGCAGGGGCAGCCGGCCGAGTCCGCGAACCCGAGCGCCCCCGCCTCGGCTCAGTCGTTCCTCAAGGCGCGCTCCGGCACCCATGCCTTCGCGCAGATCTTCGCGCCGGGAGTGACCGGGCTGTCCCCGGAGGACAAGCGCGTCGCCTGGTCCCTGACGCTGGCGGCCCATGCGGGCGAGGACATTGGCTATGACCAGCTCGGGTGGAGGCTGGTGGGCATCAAGCGGCTGCTCGAGAGCGTCTACCTCTTCGGCCTGGAGGGCGCCGGCGGCCCGGGCCTCTTCGACAAGCGGCTCAAGTCCTACCTCGCGCGCTTCTATGGAGAGACGGGCAACCACGATCAGGTGACGGGGCTCAAGTTCGTCCCGGAGTTCACCGCGGGCGAGCTGGAGGCCGCCGCCGTGCGCGCCTTCCGCGCCGGTGCCCCCTTCGGCGTGAAGGACGAGTACGCCCTGCGGACCTGGCTCAAGGAGGTGCAGCCGACGATCTTCGATGCGTCCTTCGAGCCCTCCCTCATCTCCAAGTCGCCGCCGGAGGGGCAGGACATGCTCACCGCCTCGGCGAGCACCTCTTACGGGCCCGGCGTGACGCTGAAGGAGCTGGAGGGCTTCCAGGAGAAGAACCCGCTCAACTCCCGGGTGGTGAAGGAGAAGGGGAAGCTGGTGGAGCAGATCTTCCGCGCCGGGGACAAGAAGATCCCCCCCGGCCTCTACGCGGAGGAGCTGGCGCGCGTGAATGCCCACCTCACCGAGGCGATGAAGTCCGCCAACGCCAAACAGAAGCCGGTGCTGGCCAAGCTCATCCGCTACTTCCAGACGGGCAACCCCAAGGACTGGGAGGCCTACAACATCGCCTGGCTGAAGGCGGACACGGTGGTGGACGGCAACATCGGCTTCATCGAGACGTATGTGGATCCGCGCGGGCAGAAGGGCCAGTGGGAGGCCCTCATCAACTACCGCAACGCCGCGGAGAACCAGGTGATGGAACTCATCGGCAAGAAGGCCCAGTACTTCGAGGACCGCATGCCCTGGCCGGACCTCTACAAGCGCAAGAAGGTGACGCTGCCGGTGGCCAAGGCCGTGGACTTCGTGGCCACCCACCCGCAGCCCCCCGCCGGCATCAACCTGCCCAACGAGCAGAACCTCCGCGAGAAGTACGGCAGCAAGAGCATCCTCGTGGCCAATGTCATGGATGCGGCCTCGGCGCTGCGGCGGCTGCCGCTGGCCATCGAGTTCTCGCGCACGCCCGAGGACCGCGCCCAGGCCCAGAAGTACTCCGTCACCGCGCGCAAGTGGCTGGTGGCCTTCCACGAGGTGCTGGGCCACGCCTCCGGCCAGGTGGACAAGAAGAAGCTCGGCAAGCAGCAGCCCTCGGCCCTCCTCAAGGAGTACGACAACACGCTGGAGGAGGCGCGCGCGGACCTCGTGGCGCTCTGGCACGCGTTCGATCCCGCGCTCCAGGAGCTGTCCCCGGACGCGGAGAAGATCGCCCAGCAGATGTACCGCGACTTCCTCGTCGAGGGGCTCACCAACCTGGCGCGCGTGGAGAAGGGCGACTCGTTGGAGGAGGACCACCAGCGCGGCCACCACATGACCGTGAACTTCCTGGTGGAGAAGGGCGCGGTGAAGCAGGAGGCGGCGGGCGGCCACACGTACTGGGTGGTGACGGACTACGCGAAGATGCGCGAGGCCGTGGGCGAGCTGCTCTCCAAGCTGATGGTCATCAAGGCCACCGGTGACTACGAGGGCATCCGCGCGCTGGTGACGCAGAAGGGCATCAAGTTCGACCCGAAGCTGCGGGACGAGGTGGTCCAGCGCGTGAAGGGCGCGGATGTGCCGGCCGTGCTCTTCATCGCCGCGCCTCGGCTCGTGCCCGTGGTGGACGACAAGGGACAGGTGACGGACCTCAAGGTGGACACCACGCAGGGCTTCCTCGAGCAGCACCTCGAGCGCAGCGTCCTGGGCAAGCTGTCCCCGGAAGAGGCCACGAAGACCGCCGCCCGACTCGCCAGCACCCCGGAGGCCTTGAAGGAGGTCTACAAGACGCTCGTCGCGCCCGTCCGCGCCGAGACGCCCGCCAAGGCCACCGAGGCCCCCGCGAAGTCCGGCGCCTCGAAGCGCGGCGCGGCGAAGCCAGGCCCAGGTCGCTGACGCTCTGCGTCACCGGGCGTCACGATGGGTCAGACGGGCGGGGTGGCCGGATCCGTAGGCCGGCCAGAAGGCCGGCCGTAGTCGCGCTCGTAGATGCGCACCAGCGCCAGGAAGAAGGAGACGATGAGCGGGCCCAGCAGCAGGCCCACCGTCCCGAACATGGCCAGCCCTCCCAGCAGCGCGAAGAAGACGATGGCGCCGTGCATGTCCAGGCCCCGCTTCACGAGCAGGGGCTTCACCACGTTGTCCACCAGGCCCACCACCACCACGCCCCAGATGGCCAGGAAGAGGGCCATCCACTGGTGGCCGGTGACCAGCAGCAGCCCGGCGGCGGTGAGGCACACCGCGGCCGCGCCGATTGCGGGGATGAGGGCCACGAAGAACGTCACCGCGGCGAAGAAGAAGGGCACCGGCACCCGGGCGATGAGGTAGCCCACCAGCGCGGCCACGGCCTGCACGCCCGCGGTGGCCACCGAGGAGACCAGCACGGCGATGGCGACGAGGCGGAACTCGCGGAGGATCTCCTCGGTCTGCCCGCGCTTGAGGGGGGAGATGCTCTCGAACCACTCCACCAGCCGCTTGCCGTCGACCAGGAAGAAGAAGAAGGCGATCAACATCATGATCGTCTGGAAGGCGAACGAGCCCGTGGCGGCCACCACCCCCGTGACGGCCTTGGCGGCCGTCCCTCCCGTGGAGCTCACCTGCTCCTGGAGCTTCTCGTCCAGCTGCATCTCCTCGACCTGGAAGCGCTCCATGGCCTTGTCGGCGAGGTTGCGCAGGGGGCCGGGGAGGCGATCCTTGAGGCCCTCGACTCCCTCGGTGCGCAGCGTCTCCTGGACGTAGCGCACGCCGTCCGCGGCCTCGGAGATGAGGAAGGCGGTGAAGCCCGTGAGGGGCAGCAGCAGCGCGACGATGACACCGAAGCAGATCAACCCCGCGGACAGCTGGGCTCGCCCGCGGAGGACGCGGGTCAGCTTCTTGTGGGTGCCATAGAGTGCCCCGGCGAGCACCGCCGCCAGGAAGAAGCCCTTGGCGAAGGGGCGGACGACGAGCGCCAGCAGCAGGATCGAGAAGACGATGAGGCCCGTGAAGACGCGCCGCGCAACCAGGTCCGAAGCCATAGGCAGGCGACTTAAGAAGCCCCTGCCCCAGGGGGAAGAGAAAAATCGGGTGAAACGCTGACTTCCTCACGGTGACACGGGCCTTGGGAACGGGCCCGAGCCGGGTAGAGTGGGGCCATGCCGCCGCTCGACTCGCCCCAGTTCCCCCTGTGGATGCTGCAGGTGCTGCCTGTGGCCTACCTGGCCATCACCTTCCTCCAATCCGGCCTGGACAAGGTCTTCGATTGGAAGGGCAACCTCGGCTACGTGACGTCGGTCTTCTCCAAGGTGCCGGTGCTCCGGAGCCAGCCGGCGTTCCTGTTGGCCACCCTGACGCTGATGGAGGTGGCGACAGGGGCGCTGAGCGCCGCGGGGATCATCGCCCTGGTGGCCACGGGCAGCCCTCGGCTGGCGTGCGCGGGGGGGATGGTGGGCGGGGTGACCTTGCTCTCGCTCCTCTTCGGCCAGCGCATCTCCAAGGACTACCCGGGGGCGGCGAGTCTTGCCCCCTACTTCCTGGTCAGCCTGGCGGCGGTCTACTTCAACCGGGGATGAGGCCGCGGCGGCGGCCAGGGTAGACTGCGCCGCACCTCCCGCTCGGGGACGGCCAGGAGACACATGGATCGGCTGCGCTTCTATCTCAACGATCGGCTCGTGGAGGAGTCGGGGCTCTCTCCCACCATGACGGTGCTCCGGTACCTGCGGGACCGGGCCCACCTGACGGGCACCAAGGAAGGGTGCGCGGAGGGCGACTGCGGCGCCTGCACGGTGGCCGTGCTGGAGGAGGATGGGAAGGGCGGGCAGGCGCTGAGGGCCATCAACTCGTGCCTGCTGCTGCTGCCCATGGTGCAGGGCAAGCGCGTCTACACGGTAGAGGCGCTGAAGGAGGGCGGGCGCTACCACGTGGTGCAGGAGACGCTGGCGCGCGAGCTGGGCTCGCAGTGTGGCTACTGTACACCGGGAGTGACGATGGCGCTCTTGGAGGCCTGCCACCGCAAGGACTTCGACGAGCCGTGGAAGCTGGACGCGCAGATGTGCGGCAACCTCTGCCGCTGCACGGGCTACCGGCCCATCCGGGACGCCGCCGCGTCCGTGGCGGGCAAGGCGCCTGCGGATCGCTTCGCCCGGGCCCTGGCGGAGACGAAGCCCGAGCCCATGGAGCTGAGCTACTCGGCCGGGCCGCAGCGCTTCTTCACCCCTGCCACCCTCCCGGCGCTGTGGGACGTGCTCGACGCGCACCCGGACGCCCGCTTCGTGGTGGGCGGCACGGACCTGTCGCTCGAGGTGACGAAGCGCTTCGCGGAGCCGCCGCTGCTCGTGTCCCTGGAGGCGCTGCGCGAGCTGCGCACCCTGGAGCCGCACATGGGTGGGCACCGCCTGGGCGCGGCGGTGTGGCTCACGGAGCTGGAGGACTACTCGCGGGGGAAGTGCCCGCCGCTGGAGCGGATGATCCGGTACTTCGGCGCGCGGCAGATCAAGAACCGTGCGACGGTGGGCGGCAACCTGTGCACGGCGTCCCCCATCGGCGATCTGGCGCCGGTGCTCATCTCCCTGGGCGCGCAGGCGGTGCTGCTCTCGCGCGCGGGGGAGCGCCGGATGCCCCTGGAGGAGTTCTTCGTGGACTACCGCCGCACCGCGCTGAAGCGAGGGGAGATCCTGGGCTTCTTGGACGTACCGGCGCAGCCCTCGGGGGCGAGGGCGATCGCCTACAAGGTGTCGAAGCGGCGGGAGCTGGACATCAGCTCCGTGTCCGCGGGCTTCCGGGTGGTGGTGGATGGGGCGGGGCGGGTGAAGGAGGCGCGGCTGGCCTACGGCGGCATGGCGGCCCGGCCGGCGCGCGCGCGGCATACCGAGGAGGCGCTCGTCGGGCAGCCCTGGACGGAGGCGAGCGTGGAGGCGGTGCTCCCCCGGCTCGATGAGGACTTTACCCCCCGGACGGATCATCGTGGCTCGGCCTGGTACCGGGGGCAGGTAGCGAAGAACCTGCTCCGAGGGTTCTTCCAAGAGACGCTCACGGAGCCGATGCCCCGGCTCCAGGAGCGCCACACCGCCACGGTTCAGGTGAGGTGAGAGATGGTTGCCATCCCTTCCGAGCTTCCTTCGCAGGAGCCTGAGGTCCGCAGTCCGCTCAATGCACCCGCCCTCCACGAGAGCGGGCTGAAGCACACCAGCGGCGAGGCCCTGTACGTCGATGATCTGCCCGCTCCACCAGGCCTGCTGACCGGCCAGGTGATTGCCTCGCCCCACGCTCACGCGCGGCTGTTGAGCCGGGATGCCCGCAAGGCGCTCGCGCTCCCGGGCGTGCACGCGGTCCTGTTCGCGCAGGACATTCCCGGGGTGAACGACATGTGCCCCGTGCGGGGCGTGCATGACGAGCCGCTGCTGGCGACGGACGAGGTGTCCTGCGTGGGGCAGTCCGTGGCCTTCGTTGTGGCGGAGAGCGCGGCCCTGTGCCGGCAGGCCGCCGCGCTGGTGGAGCTGGAGTACGAGGTTCTTCCCGCGTGCCTCACCCTCCGTGAGGCGATCGAGCAGCACGCGTTCATCCCTCATCCCTTCTACCCCAGCCATCATGTCATCCGCCGAGGGGAGCCGGAGGCGGCGCTCATGGCCGCGCCCGTGCGCATCCAGGGCGAGTGCATGACGGGGGCGCAGGACCACTTCTATCTGGAGACGCAGGTGTCGCTGGCGGTGCTGGAGGAGGACGGGGCGGTGCGCCTCTGGTCCTCCACGCAGCACCCGTCCGAGGTGCAGGAGAAGGTGGCGGAGGTGATGGGGCTGGGCCGGCACCAGGTGACGGTGGAGGTGCCGCGCATGGGCGGCGGCTTCGGCGGCAAGGAGACGCAGGCGGCGGCGTTCGCGGCGCTCGCGGCGCTGGGGGCCTTCTACACGCGGCGGCCGGTGAAGGTGTGGCTCAACCGGGATCAGGACATGGAGCAGACGGGGAAGCGCCACCCGTTCTGGACCCGGTATGACGCGGGCTTCTCCGAGGACGGCAAGCTGCTGGCGCTCAAGGCCGAGCTGGTGTCCGACGGCGGGTGGAGCAATGACCTGTCGCACGCCATCCTGGACCGGGCGCTGTTCCACATCGACAACGCCTACTTCCTGCCGAACGTGGAGGTGGCGGGCCGGGTGGCGCGGACGAACCAGCCCTCCAACACGGCGTTCCGCGGCTTCGGCGGGCCGCAGGGGATCTACGTGGTGGAGGAGGTGCTCAACCGCGCCGCCGAGCGGCTGGCGTTGGATCCGGCCGAGGTGCGGCGGCTGAACTACTACCGCGAGGCGCCGGAGGACCAGACGCACTACGGGCAGGCGGTGGAGGGCAACCGGCTTCCGCGCATCCACGCGGAGCTGATGACCTCGAGCGAGTACGCGCGCCGCCGGGCGGAGATCGAGCAGTTCAACGCCTCCTCGCAGTGGACGAAGCGGGGCATTGGCTACCAGCCGGTGAAGTTCGGCATCTCGTTCACCACGAGCTTCCTCAACCAGGCGGGCGCCTACGTCGTCATCTACGCGGATGGGACGGCGCAGCTGAACCACGGCGGCACGGAGATGGGGCAGGGCCTGCACACGAAGATGCGGGCGGTGTGCGCTCATGAGCTGGGCCTGCCGGTGGAGCACGTGCGGGTGATGAACACCGCGACGGACAAGGTGCCCAACACCTCGGCCACGGCGGCCTCCAGCGGCTCGGATCTGAACGGGATGGCGGTGAAGGCGGCGTGCGAGGTGCTGCGCGAGCGGCTGCGCCCGGTCGCCGCGAAGCTGCTGCAGGTGGAGGGCGAGGCCGAGCGGGTGGTCTTCTCGGCAGGGAGGGTGTTCGTCCCGGGGCTCGCGCAGCGCGCGTTGCGCTTCGAGGAGGTGACGCAGGCGGCGTACGCGGCCCAGGTGTCGCTGTCCGCGACGGGGTACTACCGGACGCCCGATATCGGCTACGACCGGGTGACGGGGCGGGGCAAGCCCTTCCACTACTACGCCTTCGGCGGCGCGGTGGTGGAGGTGGAGGTGTCCGGCCTCACGGGCGAGCATCGCGTCCGCCGCGTGGACATCCTGCACGACGTGGGCAGCTCGCTGGTGCCGACGATCGACAAGGGCCAGGTGGAGGGTGGGTTCATCCAGGGGGTGGGGTGGCTGACGTGCGAGGAGGTCCTCATTGATGGGAAGGGGCGGCTCCTCACGCACTCACCGGACACGTACAAGATCCCCGCGCTGGGGGATGCGCCCGAGGACTTCCGCGTGGCGCTGCTGGAGCGGGCGCCTCAGGACGCCACCATCCACGGGAGCAAGGCGGTGGGCGAGCCCCCGCTCATGCTCGCCATCGGAGCGGTGACGGCGCTGCGGCACGCGATCGCGGCCTTCGGTCCGCCGCGCACGGAGGTGGAGCTCGCGTCCCCGGCGACGCCCGAGGCCATCCTCCGCGCGGTGGAAGCGGCTCGAACCACGAAGCGCTAGGGATGGAGCGGCGGGCGTGGCTGACCTGGCCGTGACGGTGGGCGATGTCTGTTAGGGTGGACTCCTCCTCATCCTCCCCTGGAGTTCCCATGGCCTGCCGCGCCGGCATCCTCCTCCTGCTGACCCTGCTCTCCCTGAGCTGCGCGCCGGACTCCTCCACCGCGGTCATCATTCAAAGCCGCACCGAGGGGTTGGATCTGGGCGGCAAGGCGATCGCCGAGGCCCGGGTGGGGATTGTGAAGGGGGAGGGGACTTCCGCCTTCTTCACCAGCGGCGTCCTCGCCGCCTCCACCAACACCGTACACACCTCTGGGCGCCTCTGGGTGGCCCGGGGTGCTGTCCAGGTGACCTTCACGAACCGTGACGGGACCATTCAGACGGTGCGCGCCACCCCTGGCACCCCCGGAGAATGGAAGGCAGACCTCCGCACCTCGAAGTCCCGGGACAGCACCGGCTTCTTCCTGCGGTTCGAACCCCTGGGAGGGACGCCGCCGCAGGCGGACGGGGTGCTGCTGGAGGTGTCCTACGAGGCGGGGTGACACAGCCTGCTCATACTCTGGAATGATGTTCATGCTGGGCGAAGGGCTCCGCGCCGCCGTCGTGTCCGCGGTGCCCTTCCGCTGCCTCCGCTGGCTGATGCAAGGGCCAGAGCAGCTGGGCCATGTGCATGTAGAGCGTGCCCAGGCTGGCGAGATCCTCGAAGCACGTGGCGATGGCCGCATGCAGGACGCCGCGTGGAGAGAGCTCGGTGCCGGAGTGCAGCAGGGCTTCCACGTAGGGCTGCGAGCTCTCCGGCACGGCGTTCACGATGTCCCGCTTCTTGAGATCATTGTCATGGAGGTGCGCCCACTCCAGGAGCTGCCGCCGGAGCTCGCGCCGCAGCTTCTCCTCGGGGCCGAAGACCTGCAGGCACATCTGGAACAGCTCCGAGCCAGCGCCGGAGACGAACTCGGACTGGGCGCTGGAAAAGAGGGGATCGGCCGCGGCCCTCCAGAGGATGTCCCAGGTGGCCGCCGCATGCTCCTGCGCGAAGAGCCCGCGGGCGGTGAGGTAGCTCTGCATCGAGTCGTGGAAGAACCGGACCTGGCTGGGGACCTGTCCCGGCTTGAGGGCCGGATCATCGGGGACGAGCACCCCGGCCTGCAGGAGCTTCTGCATCGTCTCCTGCTCCGGCGCGTTCCGAAAGCGGAGGGAGCGGATGCCATTGGCCCAGTAGGTTCGGAGGCAGAGCTCGCTGGCCCACGACAGCAGCTTCGAGTCCTCCTCGCCCATGATCGCGCCCTGCTGCCGGAGCAGGCCGCGGAAGGCCGCTTCGTAGAGCGCGGCGATGCCGTACGCCCCCGACTCTCCGCCGAACAGGAGGGCCAGCCGGACCAGGATGGGTAGGTAGGTGCCATCGGTTCCCCGGCAGGCCCGCAGCATGTCCTTGCTCAGCGCGCCGGTGCTCCCGGGCGCATAGGCCGCGATGAACCGGCCGAGCGTCTCTTCATCGAGGCGCCTGGGCTCCACGTGCAGCCAGCATGCGGAGTTCTCGATGGCGCGCCGGAAGCCGAGATGGGGCCGGGAGGTGAGCAGCAGCCTCACGGACGTCCCATACCTGCCCTCGATGAAGGCCTGGAGCTCCTCCGGGGTGAGAGATGCCTCCGAGAGCCCGTCCATGACCAGGACGTAGTTCCCCCACTGGAGCTGCAGCTCATGGAGCTCGCTCGTGAGCGGGGTGGCCTCCAGCGCCCGGTGGGCTGCTGCTTCCAGGGCCGTGGCCCGCAGATCACAGAGCACGGGGAGGGGCCTCGAGGGGTCCTCCTCGAAGGCGATGAGCATCCGCCGCACCACCTCTCGCAGGAGCGCGCTCTTGCCCCGGCCTCCGGGTGACTCGATGAGGACGTTGCCGCTCTGCTCCCACTGGGGCCGTGTGAGGAAGTGGCAGATCCTCTCCTCCGGCGTCGAGAAGAGGTGGAGGGAGGAGCGGGCCGCTGCCGATCCACCCGGCGGTTGGGGGCCCGTCCTGCCCTCGAGCATGTTCACCGGGATGGAGACGAACCGCTCGTCATTGGCCTGGCGGCGCCACGCCTCCAGCTTGCGTCGCACATGCACGACATAGTCGCGGAAGATGCGGCGGCGGGTGGTGGGCAGGCCGAGCGCCAGGGGGACCAGCCACTGGAACGGCTTGGTCGACGCCAGCAGACGGAACATCGCGGGGGAGAAGGCGCCTGCGATCAGGCAGAGGATCATCTCGGCGAGGAGCACGCCCACGAGCGTGGGGAAGTGGATCCTCAGATCACGGGCCAGGCCTACCAGGGCGAGCCCGCTGCCCCCGACGACGTTGACCAGCCAGCTCACGAAGGGCAACCAGCGCCGGGCCAGGCGAGTGCGCGGCAGGAGCACCATCGGCAGGGCGAAGAGCAGCGTCGCCGCGAGGCAGACGATCGCCGTCCGGAACCAGATCTGCTCTCGGAGCGGCGCGTGGAAGGGCACGCTCCGGACGACCAACTGCGTCTCGGTGCCGAGGTCATCCTGGTATCTGAAGACGATGTCGTAGGTCCGCTGGCCGGCCGAGGGGGTGGACAGATACCAGTTGAGCCGGGGGCTGGGTGCGCCCTCCTCAAAGCCCCGGGTGACCGAGGCGACCGGGCTCTGGGGGGTGTCGGGATCCCAGAGGGTGACCTCCAGGGTCCCGCCGACCTCGGCCGCGTGCGCCAGGCCCGGCCAGTCCAGGGAGAGGCTGTCAGCCCCATTCCCGCGGAGCGGCGCTCGGACGTTGAGCGTTCCTTGAAGCGAGGCATACCTCCCCTCTTCGATCTTCAAGGTGCCACCCTCGAGCGAGAGGGCCGCGCCCACGCGCGAGCGGTGGACATAGGCAAAGCTGGCGGTGTTGGCTTGAATCCAGCCGTTCTCTCCATTCCTGGAGGGGAAGACGTACTGCATGTCCGTGGCCTTCAACACGAGATGTGTCTTGAGATACCGCTCCTGGCTCAGGAAGGTGAAATACAGGTTGCCGTCGGCTTGGGACTGAAACCAAGCCCCTTTGCCATCAGGCTCCACTTCGAGTGCGCCGATTCCCGAGCCCTCATTGAGCGGGGTCATGCGGACCGAGCCGCCCTCTCGCTGCAGGTGGAGGGCGACGCTGCCCCAGACCAGGAGCCCGTCGCTGGAGCCCAGGGGAAGAGTGCTGAGCCTGTCGAAGCGGCCCTCGCCCGACTCGGACAGCGGCACGAGGCCTCTCGTTCCCGCGAGGACTCCTCCCTGGTCATCCAGCACGTACGCGTCTCCCTCGCGGGTCAACACCCATACGCGGCCGGGGCGGGGCACGGCGATGAGCACTCCTTGTTTGTGGAAGAGCGGCCCCCCTGGCAGCAGCTGTCTTCCCTGGGGATCGATGAGGTAGAGCCCGCCGGACCCGCCGGTCTCGGGACGGATGGCCCCTGCCACCCACAGGCGCGAACCGCCAGCGTCTGGGACCATCTGGCGGATCGCCTCCCCCTTCAGCAGGAGGATGGGCCCGGTTCCTGGAGCAGCTGTTGCGTCGATCGAATAGAGCCGCCGTGGTCTCCGGGTGCCAGTCTGGGGTGGCATCCTCGTCATCACCCAGGCGCGTGTTGCGGTCGAGCTTGGCACGACTTGCAGAACCTCCTCGCCCTGCAGCAGCGGCCCCCTGACTGGGATCTGGGCCTGGGCATCGATGAAGAAGAGGGACATGTTCATCTTGAGCCAGGCTCTCGGCCCGGCTCCCAGGGGGACCACTTGCCAGTTCCTCGCGTCCGTGCCGCTTGCGACTCCCAACGTGTCGAAGGAGACGACAGGCTTGACCCGCCCTTCGGGATCGACCAGGCCGAGCATGTCCGAGCCCGAGTGGCTGAAGACGACCCAGAGGTAGGAATGAACGTCCGAGTCCTGCGGAGGGACTAAATCGGGATAGACGTCGAAGGGTGAACGGGAGACCTGCTCCCTCAGCCAGGTGATCCGGTCGGCCTCCAGCACGGTGCGGCCCTCGATGCGTCCGCCACGGGCCTCCACGAGTTGGATTTCCAACTTCGTGTCCGCTCGATAGGAGATGACCCAGGCCCGGCCCGGGCGGTCCGTCTGGATCAGCTCCGAGACGTGGCTTCCCGCAGCGAGCCAGGAGCCTGGCTCGTGGGTACGCTTCCCCTCTCCATCGACGACGTAGACGGAGTCCGATTCCATCACCCAGGTCTGCCACCCATCGGGGAAGGGGCTGAGGCGCACCTTGGCCTTCGCCACGGGAACCGGCCAGAAGGTGCTACCACTCACCGCGAGCCGCCTCTCCGCTGAAGCCCCGGTGTAGACCAGAAGGCAGCAGATGGCGAGCAGGCCCAGGAGCGCCAGCCTCCACGATGTGCTCCCTGCGCTGCGTGCATCCTTGAGCACCAAGGTCTCCTCCCGCTGTCCCGCCCCTGCCAGGGAGAAGCATTCGCACTCCTCCTCTTGTAACCAAGTCTCCCACTCACGATGTCCACGGCCAGATACCGCGGTGGCACTCTGGCCCGAGAGCTCTGCGCTTGTTTGAGAATGGAGCACTGCCAACCTTCAGATTCCCAGCCTGAGGCGTGAATGAGGAGGGCTGGCGGAGGAGTCATGCGATGCCGGATGCGGAGTGTCTGGATGGCCATGTTCGTCGTTGCCTGTCAGGCGTGTGCCCATGGCCAGGCGGGGCAACCAGCGGAGGTCGACAGGAGCGCGGCCACCGGTGGTGGAGGCTCTCAGGCGGCGGGGCTGCAAGAGGCCTCGAAGTCGCGTGAGGGGACGAGTGTGGGCGACTGCTCCCGGTGCTACGTGGAGCTCTGGAACCCGTCGGATCCATTGGTCCGGACTCGCCTCTGTGGTCGCGCCCCGGCGGAACCTGGCCTGAAACCCAGCCTTAAAAAAAAGCCTCCCGACACAGCCCCACCGGACTGCTGCCAGAGCCTCGACGGGGGGACCAGGTGTAAGAACTGTGACGTAGCAGGAGTGAGCTCGGGGGGCCCCGCGCGGGAGTTCCAGAGAGATTACATCATCAGTGTGGGGCCGGACGCAGAGGTGACGTTCGAGCGGGCGGGTCGCACAGTGACGCAAAGGGGGCCTCTGGAATTTACCTCGGAAGAGGTGGGGATCGACGAACCCTTGCCTCTGAATATCTCCTGCCGCGCCCAGGTGGGTTCGAAAGAGGGTTCTCAGCGTTGAAGAAGAGCGGCTCCTGGCTCAACGCGAAGAGTCCTCTTTCGCTCCATGCCAAGACGGTGGTCAAAGGGAGCGATGCTCGGCAGGAGCTATCGCCGTTGACCGAGGCGCCCGCCCAGCCATGCACAGGGCAGGGCACTTGCCGCAAGGCCGAGCATGTACCAGGCCGGCCCGGCGTCCCACATCGCCACCGCGCCCACGATGCTCAGGCACAGCCCGAGGGTGCCCAGCACCATCGCATGCCACATGGGCCGCGTCGGCGCGAGACGCGCGGTGAGGTAGCAGCCCGCCACTTCGTAGACGAGGCGGTACGAGAAGGCGAACAGGAACAGCGCATCCGCCATGGGGGGAGCGTCCATGGGCGGGAACACCCCGGACAGATGCATCACCACGTCGGTCGCCGTCGTGACGGCGAAGATCGCGAACAGACCCGCGAGCACGGCACCGATGCGGCGGAGCAGTTGGCGCGGTGCGTTGGCGTGGGAGGGATCAGGGGAGGGCTGAAGGGCTTTGGCGGTAACCATGTGGATTCTCTGGGTTGAGGCGCCCTCATTGGCGCTTTCAACACCCAGTCGGAGCCGGGACGTCTTTCTCGACATCGCCGGGTGGAGTCTGCTCGGAAGGCGGCTGCTTATCTGCCCTGGCCGTGCTTGTCGGTGTGGCGGCGGCGCGCCTCCTCCACCGAGTGCGACTGGGTGATGTCGATCTCCTGGGCGGCGAGCTTCGCCAGCTCTGCGTAGTGGCGATGGAGCGCCACCAGCTCTGCCTCGGACAGGCTTTCGATGTCGATGAGCCGGTTGCTGGCGCCCTGCATGGCTGCCACGAGCTCGTTGAGCTTCAGTTGGAGAGCCAGCGACTCCTTGTTCTGCGTCCGCTGGATCAGGAACACCATCAGGAACGTGATGATGGTGGTCCCGGTATTGATGACGAGCTGCCAGGTGTTCGAGTAATGAAACAGCGGCCCAAGGAGCGCCCAGATCACGATGATGGTCACCGCGACGGCGAAGGCCATGGTCGTCCCGGTCCACCAGGTGACCGCTTCGGAAACGCGCTCGAACCGAGCGCCGAGCGTGCGAGTACCCCTGTGTTTCGCCATCGTCCCACTCCGAGTCAGAGCGTTTCGCGCGCCGGCATTGGCGCGTGGGCACAGGGTAACCCCTCAGGGCAAGCGCGCCGACCGTCAGACGCCACGGCCGGCGCGAGTGCGTCAGTCCACCAGGTGGTGGAGCTACCCCGCATGGAGCCTGATTATCAGTGTGCCCCTCTGGCGTCTCTAGCCAAAGCGGCGCGCAGCTGGGATGGGCCGATCCAATTCCTGCACCGCGCTCTCCCGTGCCTCGGGCGACAGGTGCGCGCACCTCATGGTCATTTCGATGGTCGTGCCCTCCCTGGGGAAGTGATGCCGGACGATGCTGCTACCGCCCGAGCGTGCGCGATGCTTTTTGTCCCTTCGCGGCGTAGATGATGACCCTTGCGGACGCGCCCAAGCAGCCCCTCCACCTCGGCCAACATGGCGAACGCCTGCCGGGCTTGCTTGGGGAAGCGCGGCAACGCTTGGACGAAGAGACACGCCACGTGGACGTGATCACCAAGGTCCGCAAACCCGAGTCGTTGGCAGCGGCGCAGCAGCGGCCCAAACTCCTCCCACAGAGCGCGCGCCATATATGCCTCGGTTAGCACCTCCTTAGCGGTGATCTGCTGAAGGTGTAGGCGTTCGGCGGGCGTCCGCGCCTCGCGTAGGAGTTCCTTTTCCTGCTCCAACACAGCACGCTTGTAATCCTGATAGGAGGCCTTGGCTTCGATGAGCTTCAAGAAAAGTTGCTCTCGCCGCTGCGCGATGCTGTGCCACCACTCCCTGCGCGTGAGCCTCATGGTCGCCCTCCCGGGCATGGCTTGTCGTTAGCCTCATCCGGCCACTGTCCGGTGCGGCGGCACAGGTCCCAACATGCCTGGCACTGGCTCTCGCTGAACTTGCGTCCCCACCGTTCGCCCTCTGGCGAGTGCTTGCAGCGGACGTAATGATCCCGGCACCGCTCGTTCCAGTCTTCTCTCTCCTCTGGGGTAGGAATAGGCGGAATGAATGGCTCTGGGCTCTCCTCGGGAGTGGGCTCGCCCTTGGGCTTCGGCTTTCTATAGGTAGTTAGCAGCTTCCTCCATCCGTGTTGCACGTATGTCGCACGCGGGCGCAAAGGGCCGGTCGAGCACCCCGACCGCCTCTCTGCGCGTGTCCGAGCTGAGGTGGGCATACCACTTGAGCCCTTGGGAGTATGAGTGGGCCGCCCTACCTGCTAAGTTGGCAGCATAATCCCAGTGTCCACGAAACCGGGGCAAGCCCAACAGGCCCCCTTCGCTATGTATGAAGGAAGAGAGAACGTATGCACGGCAATCAGGTGGTTCTGACCATGGTGGGAGTGTGCCTGGCGGCATGTGGAGGCGTGGCGCGCGAGGACTTCGATGCTGAGTTCGCGGAGGCCTTGTGCGAGAGGTTCACAAGCTGTGGAACCTCCTACGACCAGGCTTCCTGTGAGTACCGCCTGCATAGGGATTTCATCGCCCGGCAGGGGTTGAACGCGCAGCAGAGCGTCACCTGCTCAAGCCGGATGCGCTACGACGAGGGCGCGGCCAAGAAGTGTCTGGACAAGATCCGGGATGCGCCGTGCAGCCAGTACCCGCTGCCCCCGCACATGTTCGAGGGGGGCTTAGGCATGTCCGAGGACTGCCGGTTCTTCTTCGGAACGGTGGCGGATGGTGAGGCCTGCCAGTGGTCGGGCGAGTGTCGCGCCCAGTCTGCCTGCACCTCCAGCATGTTCCCTCCATCCGCCCCGACGTGCCAGCCCTCCCTCTCATGCGCCGAGGGACTTGTCCGCATCGAGGGGAGTTGCCGCAAGCCTTTGGAGCTGGGACAGTCTTGTGCCAGCTATCGCTATGAGGTCTGCGCACCAGGCCTCTTCTGCGCTCCGGAGACCGGCGTCTGCGAGCGGACCCCGTCTCAGGGCGAACCATGCGACTCTGAGAGCCGCCTCTGTGCCTGGAACCTCCAATGTGTCAACGGCACCTGCAAGGCGCCGGGCGGCAAGGGAGCGGCCTGCACCGCCCCGTCTTCCACCGACGATGGCAACCCGTGCCTGGAAGGGCTCTTCTGTGATGCCGAGCCCGGCAATCCCGGCAGGTGCCATGAGCCGCTCGCCGAGGGCACCGGGTGCCGTGATTTCAGGGCGTGCCGCCAGGGCCTCTATTGTGATCAAGGCACCTCTCCGAGCAGCCCCGGTGGCACTTGCAAGCGGTACGCCCAGCAAGGGGAAGGATGCGCCGATCGCCGCTGTGATCTCCTCCTCTATTGCTCCGAGTCCTCGGGCACCTGCAAGCCACGAAGCCATGTCGGCGAGCCCTGCGAGGACAGTCCCAGTGCCTGTTTCTTGGGACTCGCATGCATGCAGGGCATCTGCGGAGGGCCGTCAACCATGTTGTCGTGCCCGTAGCCCCATCCGTGGAACGCCCAGCACCGCCCCCGGCGCTTCCCCAAGGGGAGACTCAGCGCGCGGTAAGCATTAGGGCGGTGCCCCCGGCGGCAGGGGTTGCCACGTCAGCCTCGCGACATAGGGGTAGTTCCCGGCGCCAAAGTCCGTTTGCACGGCCCGGCCGTCCGAGTGCCGCACAATCATGTTGCACGTATGTCGCAGGAACGTGCGGAATGGCTTGGAACACGACGGGACGAGACGGGACGCGGCGGGATACCGACTCCTAAGCATTCCGGGCGGTTACGAGGTAAGGGCGCGATCCTGCTAGAGGTTTCGCACCGCCCGGCGCGGGTTCGATTCCCGCCGCCTCCACAATGCGAGAGGGTTACCGGAAGTCAGGAGGCGCGGACGTGGGCGGAGGCTTTCGGCGAGAGCCCATGGCTGGGGCGTAGCAGCGGTCCTTGAGGAAGACCCAGCCGTTCTTCTCGCACTCCTCGACATCCTTCGTGGGGTACTCCACCCAGCAGCCTCCGTTGAGGGGAATCTGCTTGGGTCCAGAGCAGCGGCCCTTCGCATCCGGTGGGAGCTGTCCCGGAAAGGGCTCCGGAGGCGGGTCCTGGCTGATCGTCTCCTGCAGGGAGGAGTCATGCACCGGTGGCGGCGTGGCCTCCAGTGCCTTCTCGCTCAGGTTGGCAGGGCCTCCCTTGGGTTGTCCGGGCGGCGAAGCCATCTGCTCCTTCTCGGAGGCGCTGTGGGGTGGAGCGTGCACCGCCTGCAAGGCCCAGAGCACCAGCAGTGCTCCCGCGAGCACCCATGCGCTCCTGGCTCTCCACGACATCGTCTCCACTCGAGGCGGGATGCGCTCTGGAAGGGCCTGAGGCGGCGTCGATGACGCTGGGGATTCGATGCCGAGCCGGGAGTCTCCCGCCTCCTTTGCCACACGCTCCGCTGCGGCTTCCAGCGCCTCGGCGAGCTCTCCAGCGGTGCCGCGAGCCTCCGGGGACACCGAGAGCATGCGGAGGATCAACTCGCTGAGCAGGGGATCCACTCGGGGGTTGAGCTCCCGTGGAGAGGGCGCTGGGCCGAAGGGATACTTGCCGGTGACGAGCCGGTAGGCCGTGACACCCAGCGCGTACACGTCATCCGCAGGTCCGGCCAGGTACCGGGCGTCCTGGGAGTGCTCGGAGAGGCGCTCGAACAGCCCCGCTTCGGGGGACTGGTAGGCCGGTGTCCCCGGCGGAAGGGGCTGCCACGTCAGCCTCGCGGCGGACTGGTAGTGCCCGGCGCCAAAGTCCGTCAGCACGGCCCGGCCGTCCGAATGCCGCACCAGCACGTTGTCGCCCTTGACGTCCCGGTGCACAGCGCGGGAGGCGTGGGTGGCCGCGAGCGCCCGCGCCAGCTGGACGAGGACGTGGAAGACCTGCCGGTTCGTTGGGTCGTGTTCTTGCGCCCACTCATACAGCGGCGTGCCCTCCACCCACTCCATGACGATGAAAGGAAAGAACGCGCCCGACGGGTGCTGCCAGAAGCCGTGGCCGAGCAGGCGCGGGATGCTCGGGTGGTGGACGAGCGACAGCAGCCCCACCTCCCGCATGAAGAGCGGGTCCCACGGGTGCATGGCCATCTTGAGCGCCACGGGCCCCGCGGACTCCTGCCCCACCCGGACGGCGCGGTAGACCACCCCATAGGCGCCATGCCTGCGGCATTCCACCAACAGCCACTCCTGCACCCGGGTGCCCACGGGAGGACCGAAGAGAAGACCCGTGGGGACTGACGCGCGTTTCATGAGGTGCCTCACAGGGCGGGAGGGAACCTCCTCCCGCATCCTGCGAGATCCTACCTCATACGTCGTCACAAGGTTCAGGCGCTGGGGTCAGTCGTGCGGCAGGATCGCAAAGCCGCTGTCCCGCCACGTGATCGCGGGCAAGGTGTTCGAGCGCATCAGGAAGCGGCGGTCGCGGCCCAGCTCGGTCACGCCTCGGGGCACGAGGGACGGGCCGCAGGTGGTGAGCACCGAGACCTCCACGTTGGTTACCGGCACGGCGAGCCAGGTCTGGTCGTCGTTGCCTTCACGGTGATCCACGCGCTCGGTGAACACCACCACCCACCGTTGCCGGCACGCGCACTGCTTCACGTCGACGCCGAAGTGCACCTCGCGCACGAGCGACGCCACGTGCAGCGCGTGCAGCGAAGCCCACGCCGCTGAGGCGTCGCGGCCCCCGCATTTCGCGCAGCCGGGGCTCACGAGCCTGGCGATCTCGGCGAACATCGGCGGCGGCACGGGCTTGGGCCGCGCGCGGGCCGCCTGACGCGCGTCCTCGCGGTCCTGCTCGAGCGAGTCCCACGCGTCGCGCTCGGTCCAGTCCACGAAGTCGTCGTAGCCGCAGGTTCGACACGTGAGCTTCGTGAGATCGTACAGCGCCTCGGACGCGACGTCCCAGGACCGGCACTTGGGACAGCGCGGGTACGTGCCCCCGTCCTCTGGAGGCGGGCTGGGCACCTTGGGCGGCTGGGGCGCCTTGGGTGGCTGGGGTGCCTTGGGCGGCTCCACCGGGGGCGCCGGGCGGGTGAGCACCGGCTCCAGCTTCCGGAAGTAGTACATATCGTAGTCGTGGAACCAGTACGGCGGCTCGGCGAGGTCCTCCCCCCGCTCGTAGCGCTGGCCACACTCGGGGCAGGCGAAGATCCGGTCGCCCAGGTCCTTGAGGCCGAGGGTGATGTCCACGCCACCCATGCCGTGGTCGCGCACGGCGGTGGAGGCGCCGCGCAGGGCGCAGGCGGAGCAGGCGGTCATGCCGGGAGTCTACTCTCAGAGCACCCGGCGCGAGGGCACCAGGGCGTTGGCGAAGAGCAGGCCCGCGGCGATGGCCACCGCCACCAGCAGCATGGAGAAGGCAGTGCCCACGCCGGCCACGACGTCCCGGGCCAGCAGGGACTCCAGGCTGCGGAAGCCCAGGCTCCCCGGCACCAGCAGCATCATCCCGGGGACGATCGTGACGACCGATGGCCGGTTGCGCACCCGGGCCAGTGCGTTGCTCGCCATGCCGAGCAGCAGGGCTCCCACGAAGGCCCCCAGCTCCGCGCCCAACCCTCGTGCTCCGAGGCGTGCCCCGCCGAAGGCCAGGGCTCCCGCGGCCACGATCCACACAATGTCGGCCGGCCGCGCCCGGAAGAGCACCGTCACCGCGAGCGCCACCACCACCAGGGCCCCCACCGCCGTCCAGAACGGAAGCGGAGCGGCCGGTGGCGCGACCGGTGGCATCGGCAGCAGCTCGGCCAGCCTCTGCCCCAGCGCGACGCCGAAGATGAGCTGGAGGAAGACGAGCGCCGCGGCCGTAAGCCGTGAGGCGCCGGAGATGAGGTGGCGCGAGGCCAGCTCGTTGATGGCCACCGTCAACCCGAGGCCCGGCAGCAGGACGATGAGCCCCGAGAGCGTGGCCACCTGGACGGACATCGGACCCAGGGCGCTCGCCGCCGCGACGGCCAGCGCCGAGGCCAGCAGCGCGGCCACCGGCTCCAGCACCCGGGCCGCCCGGGGGCTGCGGGCCGTGAGCTGATCCAGCACGCCGATGGCGAGGCTGCTCAGCGCGGCCACGCCCATCTCTCGAAGCCCCCCATCAAACAGCCTCGCCGCGGCGCCGGCCGCCAGCGTCCAGCAGAGCAGGGTGATGGCGCGCCCATAGCGGGGAGGCGCCTGGAGGATGGTCTCCACCCGCGCGGCCCCCAGCTCGGGGGAGAGCTTCCCGTGGATGACCTCTTGCGCGAGCGCATCCAGCAGCGTCAGCCGCTCGAGGTCCATCTCGCCGGGCTCCACGCGGATGAGGCCCGTCTGGAGCGCCTCGGGCGGGCCAAACGAGGCGAAGATGGAGGTGGGCGTGGAGAAGAAGCGCGCAGCCACGCCGAAGCGCTCCGACACCTGATGGAGCTGATCCTCCAGCCGGTGGGCCGGGGTGCCGTATTGGTGGAGGGCCTGGCCCAGCCGCAGGATGAACGCCACCACCGGGCCAGGAGGAGGCTCACGAAACGCGGAGGGGTGTTCGGGCGGAAGCACGCGCCGCACATGGCAGAGCCCCCGGAGCGAGTCAAACCTCTCTCGCAAGCTCCGCGCGCCCGGAAGACAGAGGGGACCGCCGGGGCAGTGGTCGAACCTGCACCCGGCAGTCCCAGGAGCCTTGGAGAGGCTCTCAGTGGAGCTTCGTCGACAGGTCATCCAGCGGCGGCACCGGTGGGATGCGCGAGCCGGTGGGGGAGGCCAGCGAGTCGGAGCGATCCGAGCCATCGAGCTCCGGGCGCTCGGAGCCCATGAGGTCCTCGGAGCGGTCCATGGCGCCCAGCGTCGAGCTCCTCATGGTGCCCACGTCGCCCTGGTACGAGCTCTCCGTCCCGATGGAAGCGCCCGAGGTGCTCGAGATGCCCGAGCCCTGCGCCGCCTCCTGGCCCTGGATGCGGTGCTCGAGCTGGTCGCCCAGCTGCGAGATGCCCTCCTGGGCCTTGCGCTTCGCCGGCTCGATGAGCTGGCGCTCGCGGGACGTCACGGGGATGAGCAGCGAGGCGAACACGCCCAGCGCCATGCTGCCCAGCGCCAGCATCAGGGGCTGGTTCTCCAGCGCCTGGTCGAACCAGTGCGTCGTCCTGCCCTTCAGCTCGCTCCCCGAGGGGATGCGCTCGCGCAGGTGCGAGGCCTGGTCACGGACCTGGTCCACGGCGCCGAGGGCGCGATCCTTCAGCCCCGCCGCCTTGTCCTTCACCGACTGCGCCACATCCGAGGCGCGCTCCTTCAGGTTGACGTCGGTGCTCGAGACGGTCCCCACGCCCGTGCTCATGGCCGTGGAGTAGCGCTCGCCCCGGTAGCGGAACTCGTCGCTGCCCTGGCGGAAGGACCGCTCGTCGCGGATCGCGAATGCCTTCTTCATGAGGATGCCGCCCACGCCGGCGCCGATGAGGGCGCCCAAGAAGCTCCAGCCGCGCGGGGTGTCCACCTTGTCCTTCACTTCCATCGTCCTGTGCATCACCGCCTCCTTGGCGTGTGTCTTGATCTCCGAGGCCTTGTCCGAGATGGCCTCCTTGGCCTGCTCCTTGAGCTCCACGGCCTTCTCCGAGGCCAGCTCCTTGGCGCGCTCCTTCCACTCGCTCGCCTTCTCTGCCGCGATCTCCTTCACGTGCTCGGGCCTGGCGTGGACCGCCAGCTCGTCAGCGAGCTCGCTCATGCGTGCCCGTGCATCTGCGATTTCATGGAGTGCATGGTCCTGCTCGCCCATTGGCTGTCCTCCTTCAGGGTTTGAATGGTCTTCTTGGGTCCTTGAACGGTCTTGAGCCGCTGGAGGCCGAACCAGGTGAGGCCCGCGCCTCCGGCCAGCAGCACCACCGCCACCAGCAGCGCGGACAGCCACAGCGGCATCACGTTCGCCAGCGCGATGACGAGGAAGGCGATGAAGGTGAACGCCCCGAGGAGCACCACCACGCCGCCGCCCGCGGCCAGCCCAGCGCCCGCCGAGGTCTTCTTGAGCTCGTCACGCACCTCTGCCCGCGCGAGCGTCACCTCGGCGCGCACCAGGCGGCGGCCCTGCTCGAGGAACTCGGAGACGAGCTCCTTGATGGGGCGTGAGGACTCCTCCTCCGCCGCGCTCCGGGAGTGCGAGCCATCGAAGTCCGGGATCTCCGTTCCAGAGTCATAAGGATGCATGGTGGCCCCCTCAGATCTTCAGGAACCGGCCCGCGAAGAAGCCGAGCGCCACGCAGCCCGCGATGAAGGCGCCCGGACGCTGGCGGATCTGCGCCTGCGCATCCCGGACCAGCTCTTTGGTGGAGCCTCTCTCCAGGCGGTCGGACACGCGGTGGATGACCTGGACAGCGCTGTCCACCAGGGACTGGGCGGGGCCGAGGTTCCCGTCCTTCCCGGCGCCCTGGAGCGTGTCGGCCAGGCCGTGCAGGCGCTGGATGACCTCGCCCTTCTTGCTGTCCACCTGTTGGTAGACGCGCTCGCGGGTGACGCCGCTGAGACGCTTCACCTGCTCCTTGCCCGCCTGCGCGAGCCCCTCACCCCCCGAGTCACTTCCGGAGATTCCCCCCACCGAGCCCTGCGTGTTCGCGAAGCTCGAGCCCTGGATTCCCCTGCCTTCGATGACACTGGCCATGTTTCCTCCTGTGAATGACACACACCGCCTTGGCGGCATCCGGCCGCATGCACGGCTCCACATGGGTGAAACCTAGGCACGGCAAAGCACCTGCCCGTTTCGGGCGGCGCACTGGCCGTGGAGCAGGCAGCGGAGATCCCGAGCCCATGAGCGGGAATGCACAGCGGGCGCTGTACGGTGGGCCCAGGCAGGAATAAATGTGAGAGGCAGCGAGGAGGACCGTGAGCCGGAAGAAGACACCGCGGTGGCTGGAGGCGGCGCGGCTGCGCAAAGGCCCGCCAGCGCCTGGAGGGAGGGCAGACTGGCTGGCGCGTGCGCTCGGCCGGGCTGGCGTCATGCCTCGGGCCGAGGCGGAGCAGGCGATTCGAGAGGGGCGGGTGGAGGTGGAGGGCCGTGTGGAGCGAGAGCCCTTCGCGCCGGTGCACCCCGGGGGAGAGGTTCGCGTGGACGGGCAGGTGCGGAGCCTCGAGGCGCCGCTGCTCGTGCTGATGTTCCACAAGCCCGCGGGCGTCATCGTCGCGGGGACGGATCCAGAAGGGGTGGGGACGGTGTTCGAGCGCCTGCGCGCGGTGCTGCCCGCGGAGCTGCAGGGCTTCGAGTGGTACGCCATCGGCAGGCTGGATCGGGACACCACGGGCCTGCTGCTCTTCACCAATGACGAGCAGGTGGTGCAGCACGGCACCTCGCCGGAGACGCACCTGCCCAAGCGCTACGTGGCGGAGGTGGCGGGGAGGCCCTCGGAGGAGGCACTCGCGCGGCTCCGGGAGGGGCTGGTGCTGGACGACGGGCCCACGCGGCCGGCGGGAGCGCGGCTGCTCGGGCCGGAGAGGGTGGAGTTGGTGCTCACCGAGGGCCGCCACCACCAGGTAAAGCGCATGCTCGCGGCGGTGGGGCACCCGGTTCGTGCCCTGCACCGCGAGGCCGTGGGGAGCGTGGTGCTCGACGTGCCCCTGGGGGCATGGCGTCAGCTGGGCGGCTCGGAGGTGTCCGAGGGGCTCGGTTTCCGCCCGGACGCCCCAGCCGGAGCGGGGCGTCGGGGGAGGGACTCAGAGGCAGCTCATGTAATAGCCCGAGCTGGTCAAAGTCAGGCGCTTCCCTGCTGTGCAGTAGATGTTGGTGCCGCTGCTCGTCGGGACGTTCTGGGAGGTGGCGAGGACACAGCTGAAGAGTGTGCCGACTGACGCAAAGAGGCTGGTTGGCTGGAGGCTGGCGCAGTAGGTGTAGGTGCCTCTGCCCGTAATGATATTGGTGTTGCTGGCCAGGGTGCCTGTGTCGAGGTTGCCAAAGGAGTCCACGCTCACCGTCGTTGAACCCAGCAAGTAGAGATAGACGCCTTTGCCCGTAATGACGTTGGTGCTGCTGACCAGGGTCCCCTGCTGCAAGTAGCCCGTGGTGTAGAGCGAGACGGAGGTCCCCCCTTTCATATAGAGGTAGGTGCCTTGAGCCGTGGGGATGTTGGTGCTGCTGACCAGGGTCCCCTGCTGCAGGTAGCCCAACGGATCCAAGGCGACGACAGTGCCCCACTGCATGTAGAGGTAGGTGCCTCGGGCCGTGAGGATGTTGGTGCTGCTGACCAGGGTCCCCTGCTGCAGGTCGCCCGAGGTGTACAGCGCGGCCAGGGTCCCCGCCTTGACATAGAGGTAGGTGCCTCGGCCCGTGATGATGTTCGTGTTGCTGGCCAGGATGCAGGACTGGAGGTTGCCGTTGATGTCCAGCGAGATGCTGCTATCGCAGTACACGTAAACCCCTGCGCCTGTCCGCACATTGGTGCCCGCCTCCGCGGGGAGCGCCATCCCCAAAAAGGCACTACAAGCCGTCATCATGAGCAATCTGAGAATGTCTCGCATGGGCAGCTGATCTCCTTGTAAGTGAGGGGGGAAACAACATTTCGAGGCTGCGCTGGAAATGTCCCCCCGCAGCAAGGAGGCGCGCGGAGACGGAGCTATGCGGAGATCTTCATTATCTTCGCGGGCTGGATCTTTCCGCTGAGGTCGAAAGGTGTCCGAGGGGCTCGGGTCAGCCCGGAGGCCACGGCCGGAGCAGGGCGCTGATCAGCGAGGCAGCTCGCGGACGCGCTCGGAGGCCACGGCCTCGGCGGAGAGCAGGCCAGTCTGAGTCGCCTGATCCCAGAGCCGGCCGCGCAGCGCCTCCACCGTAGAGGCCAGGGCCTGGATGTCCGCGTGGAGCCGCTCGTTCCATGGCACCATCTCCGCGTTCGTCACCCGGGCCCGGAGCGACTCCAGCGCGCGCTGCTGCTCCTCCAGCGCCGTGAAGTAGGGCTCCGCCACACCGTGCAGGAAGTCTGTCCGCCGCTGACGGAGTGCCTCGCCCGCTCCCTCCAGGGCCTTGCGGACCAGCCGCAGCGCCTTGGTGCCGTCGAACACGCGCAGCGCCAGCGCCACGCGGACATCCGCGCACTGCGCCAGCAGCGGGTTGAGGCCCGGAGGGTACGCGTCCAGCCGGGACTGGAAGGCCTTCACGCCGCGCACGTACGACTCCGCGTCTCCCGAGTAGAGCCCGAAGCGCAGGAAGTAGCCCCGGTAGATATCGCGCGTGGCGTACTTCCAGGCCTCCTGGATGTCCTTCAGGTGGTAGTCGCGGAAGCCTCGCATGTACTCGAAGAGATCCCGCACCTCCTTGCGGTTCCGGTAGGGCTCGGTGCGCTCCACCTCGGCGGGGATCTCCGCGCGGCTCGTCACCGCGTCGAAGATGGCCCGGCTCGTCGCGCGATCGGTGATGCCCATGTCCCGCAGCGCGGCGTAGTAGGTGAGCGAGCTCACGTACCGGCTCAGCGAGAACACCTCGTGGTACAGCGTCCAGAAGCTGAAGAAGGTGGCCTCGTCCTCGGCGGACTTCAGCGCGCGGGCGTACTGCTCCCACACGGGGCCCTCGGGCGGCGGAGTGGGCGGGACGGGCTCGCCCTCCACGTACCAGTGCTCGAAGTCCGTGGGGCCCGGCAGCGTGTAGTTGCCCAGCGCGAAGTGGAACGCGTCATGGGACCAGTGGAGCCCCTGGAGCGCCCGGTTCTCGCCGCGATCGGCGGCCATGAAGACGCGGAAGGCGGCCTTGAAGAAGGAGCGGTCTGCCTCGTTCTGCGGGTAGGCCACGCGCACGCCGTACTCGTGCTGCAGGAGCGTCATCAGCCGCGCGTAGGTGGGGGCCTGGAGCTGCTCCTGCTCGATGGAGGAGTAGGTCTTCAGGCGCCGCTGCACCGTCGAGCCGTGCGTCATCGTGTCGAGGAAGGCATTCCGAGCCTCGACGGGAGCGGTGCGGGCCTCGCGGAAGGGGTCCTGCCCCAGCTCTACGCCCAGCGAGAGCAGCCCGGAGACGATGATCGGATCGCGTACCCGGCCCTCGGCCACGGCGCGGGCCAGCTCGGGGGCGCGGATGAGGAACACGTCCTCCGGCAGCTCCTGGAGCCGTGACACATCCAGCTCACAGGCGACGCGGTGGCGCACCTCGCTGCTCACGGTGGGAGCCGGCTCCGCGCCAGGCCCGAGCCGCTGGA
>Ga0255338_1000826_pt1 | contig 75931 bp, 76 predicted proteins | sample MeOH1_35cm_T4_19_FD_203715 | JGI IMG/M metagenome (GOLD analysis project Ga0255338, IMG submission 203715) | Sandy soil microbial communities from University of British Columbia, Vancouver, Canada - MeOH1_35cm_T4_195 | ecosystem: Engineered > Artificial ecosystem > Sand microcosm > Unclassified ... | reverse complement strand
GCCGACCGCCTTCTTGGCGCGCAGCAACGCGGTGCCGCCACCCGGGACGATGCCTTCTTCCACCGCGGCGCGGGTGGCGTTCAGCGCGTCCTCGACGCGGTCCTTCTTTTCCTTGACCTCGATCTCGGTGGCGCCGCCGACCTTGATCACGGCCACGCCGCCCGCGAGCTTGGCGAGACGCTCCTGCAGCTTCTCACGGTCGTAGTCCGAGGTGGTCTCCTCGATCTGCGCCTTGATCTGCTGCACGCGCGCCTCAATGTCGGCCTTCTTGCCGGCGCCATTGATGATGGTGGTCTTTTCCTTCTCGATGATGACCTTCTTGGCGCGGCCCAGCATCTGCAGGGTCACGTTCTCGAGCTTGATGCCCAGGTCCTCGGAGATGAGCTGGCCGCCGGTGAGGATCGCGATGTCCTCGAGCATGGCCTTGCGGCGATCGCCGAAGCCCGGCGCCTTTACGGCCGCGACCTTGAGGCCGCCACGCAGCTTGTTGACGACGAGCGTGGCAATCGCCTCGCCCTCGACGTCCTCGGCGATGATGATGAGCGGCTTGCCCGACTGCACCACCGCTTCGAGCACTGGCAGCATCGACTGCAGGCCCGACAACTTCTTTTCGTGCAGGAGGATGTAGGCGTCCTCGAGCTCGGCCAGCATCTTCTCGGCGTTGGTGACGAAGTAGGGGGAGATGTAGCCACGGTCGAACTGCATGCCCTCGACGATGTCGACCTCGGTCTCCATCGCCTTGGCTTCCTCGACGGTGATCACGCCCTCGTTGCCGACCTTCTGCATCGCCTGCGCGATCATCTTGCCGATGGTGCTATCGCCGTTGGCCGACACGGTGCCGACCTGGGCTACTTCCGCCGAGGAGGAGACCTTCTTGGCGCGCTTCTCGATGTCCTTGACCACGGCGGCGGCCGCGATGTCGATGCCGCGCTTGAGGTCCATCGGGTTCATGCCGGCCGCAACCGACTTGGCGCCTTCGCGCACGATCGCCTGGGCGAGAACGGTGGCGGTGGTGGTGCCGTCGCCGGCGACATCGTTGGTCTTGCTTGCCACCTCGCGCACCATCTGCGCGCCCATGTTCTCGAACTTGTCCTCGAGCTCGATCTCCTTGGCGACGGTGACGCCGTCCTTGGTGATGCGCGGCGCGCCGAAGCTCTTGTCGATGACGACGTTGCGGCCTTTGGGGCCGAGCGTGACCTTCACCGCGTTGGCGAGAATGTCGACGCCGCGCAGCATGCGGTCGCGCGCGTCGCCGGAGAATTTAACGTCCTTGGCAGCCATTTCGAATGCTCCAATCTGCTTTTGCGGGGCTTAGGCGATCACGCCCATGATGTCGGACTCCTTCATGATCAGGAGCTCTTCGCCGTCGATCTTCACCTCGGTGCCGGACCACTTGCCGAACAACACGCGGTCGCCGACCTTCACATCGATCGGGGTCAGCTTGCCGGCCTCGTCGCGGCCGCCGGGACCGACGGCGATGACTTCGCCCTGGCTCGGTTTTTCCTGGGCAGTGTCGGGGATGATGATGCCGCCCTTGGTCTTCTCTTCGGCGGTGATGCGACGCACGACCACGCGGTCGTGCAAGGGACGAAACTTGGTTTTGGCCATGGCTTCCTCGTCGGCGCTAGTGCGCGTCTCGTTACCGGAAAATCTCGATTTCTTAAGCCGTTAGCACTCGCTAACCGAGAGTGCCAGGTAGGCTGCCCGGGAGATATTGGGTTAGGCGCGGGGTGTCAAGCCGGCGTGGCCCTCGAACGCGACCGGAACGACACAGCCCGTCCGTTCGTTTGAAGGCACCGCAGAGTGCGCTTGCGCTTCGTTTCGATGCCACGCAATGTCCCCCTCCGTTCCAAGGAGTCCCGATGAGCCGTTTCACGACCCGTCCGTCTTCCGTGTTGGCCTTCGCCGCGTTGGCTGTGGTGTTGGCGGGGTGTGCGAGCTTGTCGCCGACGCCGCCGGCCGAGCCGCCGCCGCCGCCGGTCACGCCGACATTGCCGCCGGCCTTCCCGCCGCAGGACATCGTCGGGCGCTGGGGCTTGGCCGCCTACCACCGGGACGAGGACCGTCCGCGGACCGAGGCCGCCGCCGCCAGCCAGTGCCGGCAGCCTTACGTGATCACCTTGGGCCCCACTGGCGGCGTCATGATGCATCTCGCCGACCAGGCCACGCCGACCGAGCTGCGTCTGAAGGGCGCCCCCGGCGGCAAGACCTATATCGGCCCGGCCGAGGACCCGCCCGGCAGCCAGCAGGACCGCGAGGTCGTGTCGTTCGATGGGCGCGTGCTGGCCTTGCGTTGGCTCGACCCGGAAGTGCAGGGCCGTTACGGCACGATGGTCTATGTGCGCTGCGGCGCGGAAGGCCAGAAGCCGGCGAAGCCGCGCAAGCCGGCCGCGAAACCCGCCGCCAAGCCCAAGCCGGCGGCCAAGCCGAAGCCCGCGACCTGAGAACCAGGATGTGAGACCGGCGCGACGGGGCCGCCCCTCGCGCCGTGCATGAGCACGCCCGCGCGGGCGTGCTAAAGCTCTCGACGATTCCTTCGAGGGCCGCCTGTCCATGACTGCCGCGCGCGATTTCATTCATGGCCCCTGGCGCGCGGTGCCGGTGCTCGGTGTCACCCAAATCCTGGCTTGGGGCTGCATCTTCTACACGCCGGTCTTGATCGTCCCGCTGATCGCGGCCGATCGCTCATGGTCCATGGCCTTCACCATGGGCGGCTTCTCGGTCGGGCTGCTCACCGCCGGCCTGGTCGCGCCGTACGTCGGTCGATCGATCGACCGCTTCGGCGGCCACGTGACGATGACCGTCGGCTCGCTTGTCGGCGCGCTCGGCCTGGTGTTGATCGTACACGCCGCGCATCCGGTCACGTATTATGCCGTGTGGATGGTGCTCGGCGTCGCCATGGCGGCGAACCTGTACGATTCCGCGTTTGCCACCCTCGGACGCATCTTCGGCGCTGCCGCGCGGCGGCCAATCACCGCACTCACCCTGGCCGGCGGCTTTGCCTCGACGGTGGGCTGGCCCGCGACGCATTTCCTGATCGAGCGCGTCGGCTGGCAGGGCACCTACCTGACGTACGCCGCGCTGCTCGCCTGTATCTCGGCGCCGCTGCATGCGTTTTTGTTGCCGCGCAGCCGCTACGAGGCCGATCTACCAAAAGAAGGTGAGGCGAAAGCGCCGGTCACCGTTCTGCCCGCAAAAGGCATTGCCTTCGTGCTGGTGGCGTCTGCGTTTGCCACCTATGCCTTCGTACCGTCGGGACTGTCGGCGCATCTGCTCGCGATCTTTGCACGCAGCGGCATCGATGCCGGCACCGTGGTCATGATCGGCGCGCTGTTCGGGCCGGCGCAGGTCGGGGCGCGGCTCATCGAGTTTGCTTTCGGACGCAACCTGCATCCACTGTGGGTCGCGCGCGGCGCGCTCACGACTTTGCTCTGCGCCTTCGTCATGCTCGCGCTGTTGGGCTTCTCAGTGCCGGTGGCGGCAGCGTTCGCCTTGATGTTCGGCGGCGCCAACGGGCTCATCACCATTACACGCGGCGCGGTGCCGCTGACTTTGTTCGGCGCCTCCGGATATGGGCTTTTGATGGGCCGGCTTGCCAAACCATTCCTGCTCATGCAGGCGGCGGCGCCCTTGGTGATGGCTTTCGTGATCGAGCGTCTGTCGGACGGCGCCGCACTCGCGCTGGCCGCCGCTTTCGTCGCGGTTGGCCTCGCCTGCTTTATCGCGATCAGGCGTCCAGCCTAGCCAAAAAGTATATCGATGTCGCGCTGGCTCACATGGCCGCTGGCGCCGTCGAGCTTGGGCCCGTTGAGGAGGCGGTCTTCCGATTTCGCGGCTGTTGGTGAGGTGCCATTGCCGTGGGCGAGTATGGCGGCAAGCTGTCCTTCGACCAAGCCCAGCATTTCGATGACCTTGCCGATCCGCTGGCCGGCAAGGTCCTGGAAATTGCAAGCTTCGTAGATTTGCGCGACTTGGTTTTGAATATCGCGCGTGAGCACCCGCTCGCGATCGCTCTTGGCATTGGCGCCAAGCAAGCGCGCGCTGGCATCAACGCTCTCGGCCGATTTCAGGATGTCGTGTGTCGCTTTTTCCATCGACTCGATCGCGGCGCCGAGCTCGCCGGCGGCAAGAGTCAGGCGGCGCTGCTCGCCGTCATGAATCAGCGCCGCGAGGTCGCGTTTGTGACGCGTGATGAGATCGTGCAGTGCGATGAGTTCGTGATCGGACGCGGCCGGCGCCGGCATGGGGACACGCCGCCGCTCGCCATTGCCGGCCATCATCTGCTCGATGCGGAAAACTTTGCGCTGCACGGGACCGTCCCCAACGGCGGGAAACTAGCTCAATGCCCATTAACGCCGGGTTGCGGAGCAACGAAACGATGCGTTTACCATGACGGCGCGCGTTTTACGCAAAATAAAGGCTGATATTCTTGGTGCACGCGCGGTTTACCATTCAGTGGCGGTTTGGGCTTTGTATCGTCGCCTATGGTACGTGCGTTTCTCCTTGCTTCGACAGCGTTGGTGTTCTGCGACCCCGCGTGGGCGCAGCAGTACTACGTGCAGCCGCAGACGCCGCAGATGGTGGTCGTCGCGCAGCCGCCGCAGATGCGCAGCGATCTCGGCGGCGGCTTCATCGAATACGTCTTCGGCGACCGCCCGCGTGGCTACACGCCGGCGCCGCAATATCCGCCGCCGCAACAGAATTACATCGCGCCGCCGCAGCAGGCCTATCCGCAGCAGGGCCAGCGGCAGGCTTATGCCAACACCGATCCTGTCGATCCGATGCTCGAGCCGCAGCGTCCGGGCTTCCGTATGGACCCGCGGCTGCTGCGCCAGGAAGTGCCATATGACGGGAAGGAAGAGCCCGGCACGATCGTCATCGATACGCCGAACCATTATCTCTATCTCGTGCAGCCCGGTGGGCGCGCGATTCGCTACGGAATAGGCGTAGGTCGGCCGGGATTCACCTGGTCGGGCACGCATACGGTGTCGGCGAAGAAAGAATGGCCGGACTGGGTGCCGCCGAAGGAGATGCTGGAGCGGCAACCTTATCTGCCGCACCACATGGCGGGCGGTCCGAACAACCCGCTCGGCGCGCGCGCGATGTATCTCGGCTCGACGCTCTACCGCATCCACGGCTCGAACGAGCCGTGGACCATCGGGCACAATGTCTCGTCGGGCTGCATCCGCATGCGCAACGTCGACGTCATCGACCTCTATGAGCGCGTGAAGCTCGGCACCAAGGTCGTCGTGATGTGACGATCAGGCGGTGTCGCCGCCGTCGAAATCGCCGCCTGGGTCGCCGGCGAGATCGTCGCTGTAATTATCGTCATTGTCGTTGCCGCCGAGCAGACCGGCCGCCTGCGGATCGGACACGCCGCCACGGCCGCCGACATCGTTAAGGCCGGCGTCGCGTGCGAGATCGCTGTTCGACGCGCTCTTATCCCAGGGCGAATTGTCCGAAGGCGTGGAGGCGAAAGCCTGGCCGCCGCCGTGATGGCCGAACATCGACGAAATCGAATTGAGCAGCAGGCTGCCCGCGATCACGCCGGCCGCGGAAGCCGCCGCGGTGCCGAGGAACGAACCGCCGCCAAAGCCTGCGCCTTGCGCGGGCTGTTGTAGGGGTTGCTGCGCGCCATAACCTGGCGCGTTCTGGCTCTGAGTGGCGCCGCCCTGGTTCCAACGCGCATCGGGTCCGCCTTCACGGCCGAGCGGCACGGTCGGTACCGAGCCGCGCGTGCGGCCGATGAAGGCCTCGCGCATGCTGTCGAGGAAGCCGCCGTTCTGCTGCGAGGCTTCGCCTTCGCCGGAAAGTTCGCGGATGCGCGCATCGGCGCGCTTGAGTGCCTCGTCCTGCACGAGCACGGTTTGCACCAGCGCGTAGACGGCGTTGGGCGCGCGCTTTAGTCCGTCGATGATCGCGCGCTCCGCCTCCGGGTCGCGCGGCGCCGTTTCAAGCTTGGCGAGCCGGTCGAAAAGATCGTCAACCAGTTGGCGTTCCTGCGGGGTCATCGCGTCCTCCCAATGAGCGCAACTCAAGGCGGTATCTAGGCAGCGCCGCCCACTTCGCCAGAGGGCTGCGCCAACGTGACGCCGTGTTGCGCCAGCACGTGCGGAAAAGCATCCGAGTTGAAGAAGGCGAATTCGTGCTCGCGCAACGTCGTCACCGGGTCGAAGCTCTTTAGCGCGGCATCGACGAATCCCGGATGACACATGATCAGGCCACCGTCCGGCAGGCCCTTGAGGAAGCGGGGGAAAATGCGTGCAAACCGGGCCTTCGGGGAGAAAGCGTAAGCGCCGGCGAAGGCAGGATTGGTGGCAAGGCCGTGACGGGCGGCCTGGCCCTTGAAGCCGAGGCTCAAAACGTCGAGCACCAGCGACTTGGGATCGTGCAGCACGCGGCCGCTGCGCACGCGGCCGCATTGCCGCACCCAGGCATTGGGCGCGATTTCGCTCACGACTTTCAGGAACGCATTGCGTACCTGCGGCAGCAGATGCACGTGCTGATGGCCGTCGACGAAGTCGGGCAGGTGACCGAAGGCCGACAGGAATGCCTGTAACTGCGTGGCGATCTCGATCGTGAGCGTCTCGATATCGAGGCGCCGCGTCATGGCCAGCCGCATCGTCTCATTGATCGGATGGAAAACGCCGTCGCGCAAAGGCGCAAAGCCAGTGCTCATCGGCTTGAATGGAGCGGTGAGGGTGACGTGCAGTCCGATCGCGGCGCGCGGCTCGCCCGAATTGAGCATCTCCAGCGCGTCGACCTCGTCGGCATCGATATGCGAGGCCGCCATCATCACCGAGGTGGCGTTGAGGCGCTTGTTCAAGATCAACTGGCGGATCGCGTCGTTGACGCCGGGCGCCATGCCGTAATCGTCGGCACACAGCCAGATACGGCGAGTGGCACGCACTTTATTCCGCCGCGCGCGATGTGGACGTCTCGCCGGCGTCGGCGTGTTTCACGCTGTGCTCGGCGACGAAATAGACCGGCCGCGCTTTGATCTCGGACAGCATCTTGCCGATATATTCGCCGAGGATGCCGATCATCAGGAGTTGAACGCCGCCGATCACCATGACGCTGACCACGAGCGAGGGATAGCCGGGCACATCTTTGCCGAACAGCAGGGTCTCCAGCATGATCCAGATGCCGAAGACGATGGCGCTCGCCGCCAGGATTGCGCCGAGCAGGCTCGCGAGTCGCAGAGGCGCCACCGTGAACGAGGTGAGCCCTTCAATCGACAGGCCGACCAACGTCCAGACGTTCCATGTCGTCTTGCCGTGTTCGCGCCGCGCCGGCTCGTAGTCGACGCGCACCTGGCGGAAGCCGATCCAGCTCGACAGCCCTTTGAAGAAACGGTTGCGCTCCGGCATCTGCCGCAGCGCCGCGGCCGCGCGCGGGGAGAGCAGGCGGAAGTCGCCGGCGTCCTCCGGTATTTTCTGGCGCTGGCCCCAGTTGATGAGGTCGTAAAAGAATTTCACGCCGAGCGTGCGCAACTTGGGCTCGCTCTCGCGGTGTGCCTTGGCGGTGTAGACCACGTCGTAGCCGTCATCGAGCCAGCGCGAGACCAAGGTCTCGATCAGGCTCGGGGGGTGCTGGCCGTCGCCGTCCATGAACATGACGGCCCCTAAGCGGGCATGGTCGAGGCCGGCAAGCAGCGCCGCCTCCTTGCCGAAATTACGCGACAGCGAAACCACCTGCACATCGACCGGCACGGCCGGCAGCGCCTGCGCCACCAGGAAGGTGTCGTCGCGGCTGCCGTCGTCGACATAGACGACCTCGATGATGAGGCCGCGCTTGGCTTTAAGGAAGCGCGCCATCTCGCAAATGCGCTCGTGCAGGGATGGCAGGCCCTTGGCCTCGTTGAACACCGGAACAACGATGGAGAGGCCGGGGGCGCCGCGGGTCTGCGCCGTCTGTGTGCCGGATTTGGTGCTCTTAGCCGCCATTGTCGATGAAACCTGTTGTCTCGCGCGATCTATACCGTACCGCCGGGCGGCTGTCGCGTCCGCTCTACCGGGACCGGTCCGGCCATGCTAAGCCGCACATAATGATGCCGACCCCCCTGCAGAATATCATCGACCGTCTCACCGTGGCCTGGCACGAGCGCGCGATCGCCCTCAAGGCGATCAGCTTCGCGTTCGTGGGCGTGGTCAATACGGCCATCGATTTCAGCATTTTCTGGACCGCCGCGACCTTGCTGGGCTGGCCGCTGGTTCCGTCGAACGTGCTGGCCTGGATCGTGGCGGTGAGCTTCTCCTACGCGGCCAACTCGTTCACCACCTTCGGTCCCGAATCGGGGCGGGTGCTGCGCTGGCGCGACTATCTAACCTTCGTCGCCTCCGGCGTTGCCGGCATGGTGGCATCGACCGCCACGTTGTTCCTGCTGTCTTATGTGCTGCACCTCCTCGCGGCCAAGCTCATCTCGATCGCCGTAAGTTTTGTGGTCAACTTCTCCCTGTCTCATTTCGTGGTATTCCGCACGGGACGGTCGCGCGCCGACGGCGGATAATCGCCAAGTCTTCGAACCTCGTCCCGGAAAGCATCCATGCAGCACGACGACAACCTGACCACCGAGCGCCCGACCTTCGTCACCCATCTCGAATGCTCGATGACCGGGGAGCGCTACGAAGCGGACCAGGTGCATAACCTGTCCAAGGCTGGCAAGCCGCTCTTGGTGCGATACGATCTTGCAGGCGTGCGCAAGGCGCTGACCAAGGAGGCGCTCGCGCAGCGCCCCGCCGACATCTGGCGCTATCGCGAATTGCTACCGGTGCGCAAAGTCCAGGACATCGTCAGCCTTGGCGAGATTATGACGCCGATCGTGGCAATGCCGCGGCTTGCCAAGAAGCACGGCGGTGGCGAGATCCTGGTGAAGGACGAGGGTCGGCTGCCGACCGCTTCGTTCAAGGCGCGCGGGCTGGTGATGGCGGTGTCAATGGCCAAAGCCCTCGACATCAAACACATGGCGATGCCGACCAACGGCAATGCCGGCGCGGCGCTCGCGGCTTATGCGACGCATGCGGGTATCAAAACCACGATCTTCTGCCCGGAAGACACGCCGGAAGTGAACGTGAGTGAGATCGCGCTGCAGGGCGCGAGCGTCTACCGCGTCAACGGACTAATCGACGACTGCGGCAAGATCGTCGGCGAGGGCAAGGCGAAGGTCGGCTGGTTCGACACTTCGACCTTGAAGGAGCCCTACCGCATCGAAGGCAAGAAGACGATGGGGCTCGAGCTTGCCGAGCAGCTCGGCTGGGACGTGCCCGACGCGATCTTCTATCCGACCGGCGGCGGCACCGGCCTCATCGGCATGTGGAAGGCCTTCGACGAACTGGAAAAGATCGGCTTCATCGGCTCGAAGCGCCCGCGCATGATCGCGGTGCAGGCGGCCGGCTGCGCGCCGATGGTGAAAGCCTACGATGAAGGCAAGGAGCACGCCCCGCGCTGGGAGAATGCGCATACCATCGCTTCCGGCATCCGCGTGCCGCAGGCGGTCGGCGATTTCCTCATCCTGCGCGCGGTGCGCGAGAGCGGCGGCTTTGCCATTGCGGTTGAAGACCCCGCAATTGAAGTGGCGCTCGACGAGATGGCGCGCGAGGAAGGCTTCCTGTTGTGCCCGGAAGGCGCCGCCACCTATGCCGCCTACAAGCAGGCGCTCGCCGACGGCCGCGTGTCGAAGACGGACCGTGTGGTGCTGTTTAATTGCGCCAGCGGCTTGAAATATCCGCTGCCGAAGATCGAGCGGAAGCTTGACCGGCACAAGCCAATCGATTTTGCTCAATTGTGATCAATCGGCCACAGAGCCGAGATCTGGGAAGAAACGTTCTCTGGTTCGACTTCGCGATGTGATGCTTGTCGTGCGCGCGCCATGGCCAGCGCTATGCGCGTTCCTTCTCGCTCGCTTGCATGACATCGCTGGCGACGATGCGCGTGCCGTCCGCGGTGCACGTGTCGTTGACAGTGGCGCGTCGGCTGGAGCTTGCTCGATCACGGAGTGAGAAAGGGACCGGCAATGATGAAGCGTCTGATTGCAATTGCTCTGAGTGGATTGTTGGCGAGTATCGCGGCGGCGCGAGCCGACGAGTATCCGAACAAGCCTATCACCATGATCGTGCCGTTCGCCGCCGGCGGACCGACCGATGTGTTGGCGCGTATATTTGCCGAGCGTATGCGCCAATCGCTCGGACAAATGGTGCTGGTCGAAAACGTCACCGGCGCCGCCGGCTCGATCGCCGTCGGCCGGGTCGTGCGCTCGGCGCCGGACGGCTACACGGTCAGCATCGGGCACTGGAGCACGCACGTCATCAACGGCGCGATTTACAATCTGCCGTACGATCTGCGCACCGACTTGGCGCCGGTTTCTCTGTTGACGAGCAATCCGCAGCTCATCGTCGCTAAGAACGACCTCGCCGCCACCGACCTGAAATCACTCGTTGTTTGGCTGAAGGCCAATCCGGGCAAAGCCTTGCTCGGCACCGCCGGTCAAGGCAGCGCGTCACACATCGCCGGCGTCTACTTCGCGCAAGCGAGCGACACGAAAGTACAGTTCGTGCCTTACCGCGGCACGGGCCCTGCGATGCAGGGTCTTGTGGCCGGGCAACTCGACCTGATCTTCGATCAGGCATCGAATTCGCTGCCGCAGGTTCGTGCCAAGACGATCAAGGCGCTGGCTGTGACGGCCAAGACGCGGCTCGCCTCGGCGCCGGATATACCGACCGTCGACGAAGCCGGCATGCCGGGCTTCTACATCTCGGTGTGGAACGGCCTGTGGGTGCCGAAAGGCACGCCGCAACCGGTCATCGCCAAGCTCGCCAAGGCGGTGCGCGATACGTTTGCCGACGAGACCGTGCGCAAGCGGCTCATCGAACTCGGCCAGGACCTTCCCACCCTCGACCAGCAGACGCCCGAAGCGCTGGGAGCGTTGCAGAAGGCCGAGGTCGAGAAGTGGTGGCCGATCGTCAAGGCGGCCAACATCAAGGTGGAGTGATCTTTCTTAATCCCTCCCCCGCTTGCGGGGGAGGGTGGCGAGCCCCGCTTCGAGCTTCGCGTAAAGCGGATTGTCCTTCGAGAACACATAGCTGAGCTCGGCGACCGACACCGCTTCGGCACCGGGCTCGCGCATGAAGCTCGTCAGCGCATAGACCTGGCGCGGCGGACAATGCAGCGTTCAGCAGGAGGTGATGTCCGCTCTGGGCCGGAGGGCGACATGCAGGGGTGACCGTCACGGCATTAGCGGCTACTTTACATCCTCATTCGCTATACTCACCTAAGCGGGTGCAGACGTCCCAACCGGAGCAGGGGATGGTCAATCGATTGGCGACGACTCAACCCACCGTGGCGATGCGGCATTGGCGGCCTGCTGCCATCCTGACGCTTGCGGCGGTGACCGCGCTCACGGCGCTCACCGCCGATGCTCTGGCGGCGCCGCCACGCCCCGCGCAATCCGCGGAGGCGATAGCGCCGCGCACGGCCGGCGAGCCGATCATGGCGATCGTGTCCATCAAGAGCCAGCAGGTCACTTTCTATGACGCCGACGGCTGGATTCTGCGGGCGCCGGTGTCGACCGGCGTTGGCGGGCGCGAGACGCCGGCCGGCATCTTTGCCATCATCGAGAAGGAAAAAGACCACCGCTCCACCATGTATGACGATGCCTGGATGCCGAACATGCTGCGCATCACCTGGAACGGCATCGCCCTGCACGGCGGGCCGCTACCTGGCTATGCGGCCTCGCACGGCTGCATCCGCATGCCCTACGGCTTTGCCGAGAAGCTCTACGACAAGACCTGGATCGGGATGCGGGTGATCATCTCGCCGGACGACGCGGCCCCAACTGATGTCTCCCACCCAGCGCTCCTCGTGCCGAACGCGCAGGCCATCGCCGCCGCGCCGGCGCGGGCCGACACGCTCGTCCGCGAGGCCGATGAGGCCAAGAAGGCGGCCGACGACGCCAAGAAAGCCGTCGCGCGCGCGAAGCGCGAGACGGCATCGCTCACGGCCTCGCTGCGCAAGCTAAAATTCGCCAAGACCCGCGCCGAGGCCGAGCTCGCGTCCGCCGACAGGGCGCTCGCCGCGGCAAAGACGGACGAAGCCAGGGCGCGGGCCGAGACACGGAAGCAGAAGGCCGCCGCCAAGGCGGCGGAAGCGGGGGCCCAGCTCGACACCGCCACGGCCGATGCACAATCGAAACGCGACGCCGACGTTGCCGCCAAGGACGCACTCAAGGCGGCCGAGACCAAGAAGGCCGCCGCCGCCAAGGCGGCGAGCGACGCCAAGCTCGCGCTCGAACCGGTCTCGATCTACATCAGCCGCGCGACACAAAAGCTTTACGTTCGGCGCAACACGCACAAGCGCTGGCCGGACGGCGGCGAGGTCTTCGATTCGTCCATCGAGGTTCCGGTCACGATCCGCGATCCCGACAAACCGATCGGCACGCACGTGTTCACCGCGATGGCGCGCCAGGGCGCTGCGCTGCGCTGGACCGTGGTCACGATCGAAAACGGGGACGACGCCAAGAACGCGCTGGACCGCGTCACCATCCCGCAGGACGTGCTCGATCGCATCGCGCCGACAGCGTCGCCGCGCTCCTCGATCATCGTCTCGGACGAGCCGTTGAGCAGCGAGACAAACTATCGCACCGAATTTGTCGCGGTGCTGAGCAACCAGCCGCAGGGTGGGTTTATAACGCGCAAGCCGAGCACCAACGTCAACGTCGCGGGCGACGATGGCTTCCGAAGAGACGACGGCTTCTTTTTCTTCCAGCGCAATTGGGATGCGCCTCGGCGCGGCGACTCTTATCGGTCGCGACGAGGCTGGTGGTGGTAGGATGCGGCATGCCACGCGTGGGCCATTGTCAGGCCGACTTCCATCGTGATGACGTTAAAGCCTACAGCCCCGCTTCAAGCTTTGCGTAAAGCGGGTTGTCCTTCGAGAACACGTAGCCGAGCTCGGCGACCGACACCGCTTCGGCGCCGCGCTCGCGCATAAAGCTCGTCAACGCATAGACTTGACCGGGTGGGCAGTGCAGCGTCAGCATGCCGGACGAGGTCGGGCCGCCGAACGGCGTCTCGACGCCGAAGCGCTTCTTGGCCTCCTCGACCAGCGCGCCGTCGCAGGCGGCGAAGCGCGCGCGCACCTCGCGGAACGCTTTGGCCCGGGCTTGCGCGGCAATGCGATCGAGGATGACGCGGGCGAGCTCGCGCTGTTCTGTTGTCCACTCCGCCTTGCGCGCAGCGACGAGGTTCGCCTGCGAACGCAGGATCGTGCCATCGTCGACGATTTTCAGCCCATTAGCCGCAAGCGTCGTGCCGGTGGTGGTGATGTCGACGATCAGTTCGGCGGTGCCGGCGGCCGGGGCGCCTTCGGTCGCGCCGGCGCTCTCGACGATGCGATAGTCGATGATGCCGTGCGACGAGAAGAAGTCGCGCGTGAGATTGATGTACTTGGTCGCCACCCGCATCTTGCGGCCGTGATGATGACGGAAGGCGGTGGCGACATCGTCGATGTCGGCCATCGTGCGCACGTCGATCCAGGCCTGCGGTACCGCCACCACGACGTTGGCGAAGCCGAAGCCCAGGCCCTCGATCAGCACAACGCGGTCATCGGCGTCCGGCATCTGCTCGCGCACGAGGTCCTCGCCGGTCACGCCCATGTGCACCGCGCCGGCGCCAAGCTGCGCGGTGATCTCGGAAGCGGAGAGATAAGCGACCTCGACGCCGTCGAGACCGGCAACCGCGCCGCGATAGTCGCGCGCGCCGCGCGGCTTGATGAGGTTTAAGCCCGAACGCGCGAAGAAGGCTTCGGCGTTCTCCTGCAGCCGGCCTTTGGCCGGCACGGCGATGATGAGCGGCGCGCTCATTGGACGCCTCCATAAACCGCGAGGCGTTCGATCCACACTGAGAAGCCGACGGCGGGAATGGGCTCGAGCGCGCCCAGCCGCGTGAGCAGGCCATCATAGCGTCCGCCTGCGACCAACGGATCGCCAGTGCGCGCGGGATCGGTCAGTTCGAAGACGAAGCCGGTGTAATAGTCGAAACCGCGGCCGAACGCGGTCGAGAAGCGCACGCGCTTCAAGTCGAAGCCGCGCGCGGCGAGGAAGCCGGTGCGGCTCTCGAACATGTCGAGCGCCGGTGAAAGCTGAGCCATCATGCCGGCTTCGGCGGAGAGCGCGCGCAGCTCGGCCGATGCCTCATCCGGATCGCCGGTGACAGAAAGAAAGCGCTCGATCAGCCCGCGCACCTCGCGCGGCAGCTTGGCGCTCGCGCCCAGCGCCGACTGCTCAAGGAAGCGGTCGGCGATCTCGGCCACCGAGCGGCCGCCGACGGCGTTGATGCCGGCGATCGACAAGAGATCGGTGACCAGCGCGTGCGCGCCCTTGGGGTCGGAGCCGGCGAGCGCGGCCAGCACGCCCTGATATTCGGGTCGCGCATTGTTGCCGCCGAGTACGAGACGGTCGAGGTCTTGCGCCAGGTTGGTCTTGCGGTTGAAGTCCTTGATGAGCCGCCGTTTCCACGCCGGTGGCAGATCGAGCGCGGCGATCAGTGCGGCAAACAGCGCAACGTCGCCGATCTGGATCGACGGTGCGGCCAGTCCGTAGTGCGCGGTCGCTTCATGACCGAGGGACAGCATTTCGGCATCGGCCGCCGCCTTGTCCGGCCGGCCGAAGCTCTCGATCCCGGCCTGGAGGAATTCGGCGGGGCCGTCATTGCGGTGACGGAAGACGGGGCCGAGATAGCAGAAGTTCACCGGCTGGCCTGCCGCGGGCGAGGCGAGGTAGTCGCGCGAGACGGGGATGGTCAGATCCGGCCGCAGGCAGAACTCGGCGCCGCCCGGAGCCGTCGTCAGGTACATGCGCTTACGGATGTCCTCGCCGGACAGGTCGAGGAAAGGCTCGGCCGGCTGCAGGATGGCGGGAGCCACGCGCGCATAGCCGGCGCGCTCGTAGGAGGCAACCAAAGCCTCCGCCCGCATGTCCGCTCCCGCTCCCGGCACTTTCACGCTCGCATCCATCACGCGTCCCAACACAAAAACTCATCGTCCGGGCGGCCCTTTAGCACGGGACCTTTAAGGATTCGACGCCGATCCGAAGGCGGTCTTAACGGTGCCGGCGGCCAAATAACGGCCGTCGTTAACAAATTTTTGTCGGGCGTCGGTAAGTGCAATTCCCAGGGTTGCACCGGTATTTAGATGCGGTTTCCCATCGGGCGTAAGGGAATTTCAACACAACCAGCGTTAACTGCGGTAACCGGGGGAGCCAGCGATGAGCGATTCCGTATCGCGGGACGTGGTTGAGGCCTTCTACGAGGCCTATTCCCGCCGTGACTTGGACGCCTTCGGCGCCTTTCTGGCTGAAGATGTGGAATGGCACATCAGCGGTCCAATCGACATCCTGCCGCACTGTGGACATCACTCGGGCAAGGCCGCTGTGATGAAGATGATTGGCCGCGACATCCCGGACATCTTGGGCAATCGTCGACTCATTCCGAGCCTCACGCTCGTCGACGGCGACCGCGCCGCGATCCTCTGCCGAGTTGTCGGCTTTGAACGCCAAGGTGGCCGCTCCATCAGTTACCGGGTCGCCCAATTCTTCCGCTTCCGCGACGACAAAGTCGTCGAATGTGCCGCGATCCTGGACAGCTACGATGCCGCCGAGCAGGTGCTCGGCCACCCTCTGGCGCCGCACGACACCCTGTCGACCGGCGAAAACGACCTGATCGCCGTCTAGCCGTGCGGCATGCTATGATTGTCCCCGCTGGGTTTGGGGGGACTTCATGCGACGCACTCCTTTCGTCCTTTTGACCCTTTTCGCGGGCGCTTATCCCGCATTTGCGCTCGATCTCCCGGTCCGCAAGTCCGGGCTGTGGGAACTGAAGATGGAGTTCGCGGCTGGCGGCGTACCAGGCCAGGTCATGAAGCAATGCGTCGATCCCGAGGCCGACCGGCTGATGAACCTGAACTTCGGCGGCTCGAACGAGCAATACTGCTCGAAAAACGACGTCAGTCGGAACGGCGCTACCATCACCGTCGACTCCGTCTGCAAGTTCGGTGAGGCCACCACGACGTCGCACGCGGTGGTGACCGGGAGTTTCGACAGCGCCTATACCGTGCAGGTGACGTCCAAGCGTGAAGGCGGCCCGCCACTGCCGGGCGTCAAGCCGGGGGTGGAGACGCGCATGTCGATTTCGGCCAAATGGCTGGGTCCGTGCGAGAAGGGCCAGCGCCCCGGAGACGTCGTCATGGCCAACGGCGTGACCATGAACGTGCTCGATCTGCAGAAGCTGCGACCGCCGCCGAAATAGCTAACGTTCGGGCGTGGTTTCGATTTTCGCCGGTACCAGACGCGGTGCTTCCTCTTCGACGTACGGCGCCTCCTCGGGCACCGTCGGCGGCGCGATCTTCGGCTTCACATAACGGCAGCCGGTATGTCGTTGCATGGCCTGCGCGACCGGATAGGACCAGCGTTCGGTCATGACGCACCTCCCACGCATTCTTGTTTTGGATTGAACAAGCAATGCGCGGACGGTGGCATTGGTTCCGCGCCGCGCGACAAAGCAACCGTTGCGTGGACGGACGCCGCGCGCGTACGCGGTTAAAGCCGTTGCCGGTTAATGCCGTGTGTCGAAGCGACGACGGTTTGATTGCGCGCGTTACGAAAGGCCATGGCGGGCGAGCACTTGCCGCACCGCATCAACGAGCTTGTCTTCGGCGACCGCGAATTGCGCTTCGGCCTGCTTCTTGAGGTAATCATCGCGCTCCTTGGAGAGCCCGGCGAGCTCGGCGCCGAGGATCAGATCCTTGATCTGCACTTCGTTGCGCGCTTTTTCATCACCGCCTTGAATCACGGCACAGGGCGCGCCGCGCTTGTCGGCGTATTTGAGCTGATTGCCGAAGTTCTTCGGGTTGCCGAGATAGAGTTCGGCGCGAATGCCGGCATTGCGCAGGCTCGTGACCATGCGCTGGTAATCGGCGATGCGGTCGCGGTCGAAGATCGTCACGACCACCGGGCCCGGTTCCGGCTTGGACGAAATCTTGCCGAGCGCGGTGAGGGCGGCCTGTAGGCGCGAGACGCCGATAGAGAATCCCGTCGCCGGCACCGGCTCGCCGCGGAATCGCGACACGAGGCCGTCGTAGCGTCCGCCTCCGCCGACCGAACCGAAGCGCACGGGACGGCCTTTGTCGTCCTTGATCTCGAAGGTGAGTTCAACTTCGTAGACCGGGCCGGTGTAGTATTCGAGGCCGCGCACGACGGAGGGGTCGATGCGGATGCGGCCGTCGTCATAAGCGGCGGCATTCACAAGGTCAGCTATGCCGCGCAATTCGGCAACCCCATCGACGCCTGCGTTCGAGCCTGACACCAGCGCTTCCTGCCGGTCGAGCATCTCGCTGACATTGTAGGCGCTCACGCGCAAGAAGCCGAGAACGGTGTCGCAAGCTTTCTCATCGAGACCCGCGCCCTTCGTGAAGTCGCCGCTCTCATCCTTGCGACCTGGGCCAAGCAGTTGGCGCACTGCATCGAAACCAAGACGATCAAGCTTGTCGATAGCGCGCAGCACTGTCAGCCTGCGTCCGGCGTTGGCATCGCCGCCGAGTTCGATCGCTTCCATAATGCCATCGAGTACTTTGCGGTTGCTGACCTTCACTACATACGAGCCGCGCGGAATGCCGAGCGCTTCAATCGTATCCGCCGCGAGCATGCACATCTCGGCATCCGCTGCCATCGTCGCGGCGCCAACCGTGTCCGCATCGAACTGCATGAACTGGCGGAAGCGGCCCGGGCCTGGCTTCTCGTTGCGGAACACCCAGCCGAAGCGATAGCTGCGATAGGGCAGCGCGAGGAATTGATAATTCTGCGCGACATAGCGCGCGAGCGGCGCCGTCAGATCGTAGCGCAGGCTCAACCACTGCTCGTCGTCGTCCTGGAACGAGAACACGCCTTCGTTCGGCCGGTCCTGGTCGGGCAGAAACTTGCCGAGCGCGTCGGTGTATTCGATCGCCGGCGTCTCCACGGGCTCGAAGCCGTAGCGCTCGAACACGGTGCGGATGGTCTCGACCATCATGCGCGTGGCGGCGATCTCGGCCGGGCCGCGGTCGGCGAGGCCGTGCGGCAGGCGGGCTTTAAGCTTGTGGGGTTTCTTGGATTTCTGATCGTTCATCGGTCGGCCGGGGATGCAATGGCGCGGTGGTAGCAGCCGCCTCCCGCTTTGTCATTACCGGCGAAAGGGGCTAATCCAGAGACCGAAACTCAAGAGGCATGCCATGGCCCAAGCCGCCACCGTCCCCAACGATCTCGAACCCTTCTGGATGCCGTTCACGGCCAACCGCGCCTTCAAGGCGCGGCCGCGCTTCGTCTCCGGCGCCAAGGACATGCATTACTTCACCCCGGACGGGCGCAAGCTGATCGACGGCGCCGCCGGGCTGTGGTGCACCAATGCGGGGCACAACCGCGACCCGATCGTGAAGGCGATCCAGGAGCAGGCAGGCGAGCTCGACTACGCGCCGGCCTTCCAGTTCTCACATCCGAAGGCCTTCGAACTGGCGAGCCGCATCGCGGCGTTGGCGCCGGGCGATCTCGACCATGTGTTCTTCTGCAATTCCGGCTCGGAAGCGGTCGACACCGCGCTCAAGATCGCGCTCGCCTATCACAATGTGCGTGGCAACGCCTCGCGCGTGCGGCTGATCGGCCGCGAGCGCGGCTATCACGGCGTCGGCTTCGGCGGCATCGCGGTCGGCGGCATCGTCAACAACCGCAAGCAGTTCGGCGTGCTGGTGGCCGGCGTCGATCATCTGCAGACCACCTATAACCGCGCCGAGCAGGCCTTCACCATCGGCGAGCCAGAGTGGGGCGCGCATCTGGCCGACGAGCTGGAGCGGCTGGTCGGTTTGCACGATGCCTCGACCATCGCAGCGGTGATCGTCGAGCCGCTCGCGGCCTCGACTGGCGTGCTGCCGGCGCCGAAGGGCTATCTCAAGCGGCTGCGCGAAATCTGCGACAAGCACGGCATCCTGCTGATCTTCGATGAGGTCATCACCGGCTTCGGCCGCATGGGCTATGCCTTCGCCGCCGAGCGTTACGGCGTTACGCCGGATCTCATCACGTTTGCGAAGGGCGTGACCTCGGGCAGCGTGCCGATGGGCGGCGTGCTCGCGCGCAAGGGCATCTACGACGCCTTCATGAAGGGCCCGGAGCACGTGGTCGAGCTGTTCCACGGCTATACCTATTCGGCACATCCGCTCGCTTGCGCGGCGGGTCTTGCGACGCTCGATCTCTACCGCGAGGAAAAGCTATTCGAGCGCGCGAAGGCGCTGGAGCCGAAGTGGTGCCAGGCGGCGATGGGCCTTAAAGGTCTGCCGAACGTGCTCGACATCCGCCCGGTGGGGCTGACCGTCGGCATCGACCTTGCGAGCAAGCCCGATGCCGTCGGCAAGCGCGGCTACGAGGCCATGGATCGCGCCTTCCACGAGCAGGACTTCACCATCCGCGCCGTCGGCGACACGTTGGCGCTGTCGCCGCCGCTCATCATCAGCGAGGCGCAGATCGGCGAGATGTTCGACAAGCTCGCCAAGGTCATCAAGGCGGTGGCGTAACGCGAATAGACGCTTGCGTTAAATCAACAGCGGGCTACCGCTGAAGGGTAGATTTGTCCTAGCCTTCGATGCCGAGGGCATGACGAGGGCCACCCGCCGTGAAGCGCCGACAGATCATCACCGCTGTCATCGTCGTCCTGTTGATCGCCGCCGGCTGGTGGTGGTGGCAGGGCCGCGCGCCGCAGGTCGCCGCCGTCGCCGCCACGCGCGGCACCGCGGTCGAGATCGTCTACGCCACCGGCGGCGTGGAACCGGTGCGCTGGGCGAAGGTCGCGAGCGTGATCCGCGACCGCATCATCGAGATTTGCGATTGCGAGGGCCAGGCCGTCAAAAAGGGCGACGTGCTGGCGCGGCTCGACGACCGCGAGGTGCAGGCAGGGCTTAAAGAGCTGAAGGCGCGCGAAGCGTTCCTGCAGCGCGAAATGTCGCGCGTTACCGAACTGATCGCGCGCGGGGCGGCGACCACGCAGGCGCATGAACGTGCCGGCATGGATCTGCAAACGGTGCAAGGGTTGATCTCGGTGCAGACCGAGAAGATCGGCGATTACACCATCGTGGCGCCGATGGACGGCATTGTGCTGCGCCGCGACGGCGAGATTGGCGAAATCGCCGAAGCCGGGCAGATCCTGTTCCGCGTCGGCGTGCCGAAGCCCTTGCAGGTCGTCGCCGAGGTCAACGAAGAAGACATCCCGCGGGTGGCGCTCAAGCAGACCGTGCTGTTCCGCACCGACGCCTTTCCCGACCGGCGTCTGGAAGGCACGGTGCGCGAGATCACGCCCATGGGCGACGTCAACGCCAAGACCTACCGCATCAAGGCGGCGCTGCCCGATGACACGCCGCTCAAGCCCGGCATGAGCGTCGAGGCCAACATCATCACGCGTGAGAAGCCGAACGCGCTGCTGATCCCGACCGATGCCTTGCAGGGCGAGGCCGTGTTCGTCATCGACGGCAACCGCGTGCGCAAACGCGTTATCAAGATCGGCATCAAGGGCACGCGCATGACCGAAGTACTGTCGGGATTGAACGACGGCGAGCGGGTGGCAGCGCCCGCGGCGACGGGCCTTACGGACGGCGCGCGGGTGCGTGTCACGGCGGTGCCATGAATCTTACGCTCGACATCGCTTGGACCCATGTCCGCGCCCGCGTGCGGCAGACCGGTTTTGCGGTGGCGGGCGTGGCGACCGGCGTCGGCTTCTCCATCATGATGGCGGCGCTGATGCAGGGTTCGCAGGACGATTTCACCAATCGTCTGGTCAACACGCTGCCACATATCACCGTCTCGGACGAGCGGCGTTCGCCACCGCCGCAGCCGGCGGAGACTTTGTATCCGGCAGCGAAGATCTACGGGCTGACGCCGGAGGCGCGCCGGCGCGGCATCAAGAATCCGCTCGCCACGATGGCCGCCCTCGAAGCTTGGATTCCGGGCGGTGTCGCGCCGTCGGTGAAGGTGCAGGGCATCATCCGCTACGCCAACCACGACGTTGCCACCACCATCACCGGCATCGACCCGCGCCGCGAGGCGCAGGTGTCCGACCTGCCCAAGCAGATGCGGGGCGCCACGTTGAACGCACTCTACCGCGCCACCAATGCCATCGTGGTCGGCGACCGGTTGGCGGAGAAGATCGGTGCGCGCATCGGCTCGAACATCACGGTGCAGACTAGCGAAGGCGTGCGCATCAATGCGCAGGTGGTCGGCTTCTTCCACTCCGGCGTACGCCAGGTCGACGAGAGCACGGCCTATGTGCTGACCAAGACCGGGCAGATATTGTCGCAGCAGACCGGCCTCATCAACGAATTGCGCCTGCGCTTGCGCGATCCGATGGCCTCGCGCGAGGTCGCCGCGCGTATCGAAAACGAGACCGGCTACAAATCGGTGTCGTGGCAGGAGGCGCACGAGGATCTGATCTCGACCTTCCTCATCCGCAATATTATCATGTACACGGTGGTGGGCGCGATCCTCTTGGTGGCGAGCTTCGGCACCTACAACATCATCTCCACCATCACGCATGAGAAGGCGCGCGACATCGCCATCATGAAGTCGCTTGGCCTGTCCGAATTCACCGTGCGCACGATCTTCGTCATCGAGGCGATGATCATCGGGATCGCCGGCGCGCTGCTCGGCTTCCTGCTCGGCTATCTGATGTGCTTGGCGCTCGGTGAGGTGCGCATCAAAAGCCCGTTCATGGACAGCGACCGGCTGCCGCTGGCCTACAGCTACGTGCATTATCTGCTGGCGGGCATGGTGGCGCTGGTTTCGTCAGTCGCGGCCGGTTATCAGCCAGCGCGCAAGGCGGCACGCCTGCATCCGGTCGAGATCATCCGGGGCGCGACATGAGCGAAGTCGCCCCACAGGCGCCGCTGATCGAGGCGCACAACGTGACTCGCATTCTGCCCGGCATCGTGCCGACCACCTTGGTGCAGGATGTCAGCCTGCGCATCATGCCAAACGAATTCATGGCAATCACCGGGCCGTCCGGCTCTGGCAAGTCGTCGCTCTTGTATCTGCTCGGCCTGCTCGATCTGCCGACCTCGGGCGAGGTGCTGATCCGCGGCCGCGACACGACGCATATGGATGAAGAAGAGCGCGCTTTCACGCGTCTCTCGTTGCTAGGCTTCGTGTTCCAGTTTCATTTCCTGCTGCCGGAATTCACCGTGCTCGACAATGTCAGGCTGCCGATGCGGGCGCTGGGGCGCCTATCGGCCGAAGCCCAGCGCGAGCGTTCGGCGATGCTGCTCACGTCGCTCGGGCTTGGCGATCATCTTTCCAAGCGGCCCGATCAGTTGTCCGGAGGCCAGCGCCAGCGGGTGGCGGTGGCGCGCGCGCTCGCCAACGAGCCACCGGTCATCCTCGCCGACGAGCCGACCGGTTCGCTCGATTCAAAATCGAGCGAGCAGGTGTTCGAGGTGCTGCGCCAATTGGTCCGCGAGTACGGCAAAACGGTGGTGGCGGTGACGCACGACCTCGGTCTCGCAGAGCGCATGGACCGTCATGTCGAGTTGCTCGACGGCCGCATCGTCAGTGACGATATACATCAGCACGCTCCGGCGCGCTAACGCCGCTGCGCGTAGGACGGCTGCGGCAGCAGGATCGCCCAGCCGACATTGACGCTGGAATCGCCGCGCCGGTCCTTCAACAGGAAGGGCGGCTGCACGGCGGCGTCCACCGCGATATTACGGTACTGGATCGGTACTGCCTTGAGGTCTCCGCTCGTCCACACAACCACGGCGCCGCGTGCACGCAGATCGTTGAGCTCGATCCAAGGCGCGCGTTCGGGTTTGCCGTCGATCAGCACGCGCGGATGGTCTGGCGAGTAATGCGCGACGTTGCCACCGTCCCACATGCTGCCGATCACGTAAGTGAGCTTGCGTCCAGTGACGGCGCGATAACGGTCGGTGATCTCGCGCGCGAGATCCTTGCCGGGGAAGAACACCGCGCGGTAGCGGTGGTCGTACCGCGGCAGCACGTCGTAATTGATGACGAACGCGGCGGCGAGGCCGACGAAGACGATGGCCCAGGTGATACCGATGCGCGCCAATCGTTTGGGATCGAGCGCACGCCGGGCGGTCAGCACCAGCCACAGGCCTGAGAACAGGAACAGCGGATAGCCCCACATCGCTACCGTGCCGCGGCCGCTGATAGCCGACATCGCTAGCACGGTGACGAGCGGCCCGAAGGCAAGCCAGGCGACAATACGCCGGTCGTAGGTGTCGGCAAGGGAGGCGACGGGCTTCTCGTCGGCCTTGCGCCGCGGAATGAACAGCGGTGCGGCGATCAACAGCGACGGGATCAGAAAGAAGAGCTGACTCATCGCGAACTGGAGCGGATGCCAGAGATGGTCGTACCAGCCGCGCGGCAGCACGGCGCGATGCTCGGCATAGGCGAAGGGCAGGAAGTCGTTCTGCGCCAGCCACACGAGATGCGGCGCCATCACGACGAGCGCGACCGCGGCTGCTATATAAGGGCCGGGCGTCTTCAGGCTTTCGCGCGCTTGCGCGTCGACCAGCAGAAACAGTCCGAGCGGTGCCACCAGCACCACCACGAAATATTTCGCCCACAGCGAGATGCCGACCGCCAAGCCCAGCAGCACCCAGTCGCGCAGACGCCCGACCCGCAGGCCGCGGTGAAAGGCGTAGCCCGCCAGCGCCCAGAACGGCAGTTGGATGACATCGTGGTTGAACTTGGCCGAGGTGTAGTTGAGGTAGTGCAGCCCGTCGACGATCAGCACCGCGACCAGCGCGCCGATCGGGCCCGCGAGCGGCCGCGCCATGACGAAGATGATCGCGAGCGCCGACACCACCGCAACTTGCGCCAACAGGTAATAGGCGAAGTCGTGGCCGGCAATCCGGTAGGCGATGTCGATCAGCCACCAGGGCAAGGGTGGCAGCTTGTCGTAGCCCAGTTGCCATTCGCGGCCATAGAGCAGGGCCTCGATCAGATCGAGCGGCAGGTTGGGGTAGAGCACGGTCGGCAACACGGTCCAGACCAGCGCGTGAACGGCGAGGATCAAGGCCAGCGCCTGCGCCGGCGCGGCAGCGGCCCAGGCAGTAAGGGGAAAACGGCGGGATGACGGTTCCAACGGCTCAAGTTCCTGCGAATAAACGGCTTCCGCCCGTTACCATATCAGGTGTTCACTGTTGCGCGGACCCGCCGGCTCAGGAACATTGGGCAGGGCTTCCGCGAATCACCGCGGGCGAGAGGCCTTAGGACACGAAAGGCCGCCTGGGATCAACGGCATGCGTCGGTTCAGCGCCATCTTCGTCGCGATCTGCATGGTGGTCATCGCCGCGTCCGCCGGCGGCATCCTCTATCTCGCGTTCCAGATCGACGCCTTGACCTCCGCGACCGTCGCGCTGTCGGTGCTGATCGCCCTTGCCCTTTACAACACCGTGAGCAACCGGCTGCGCGACCGCAGCGAGCTTGGCGATCAGATCGGCGACCTGTCGCGCGGCACCGCCGACCTCGCCCGCCAAGTGGCGGAACTGTCGCGGCGGCTCAACGTCGTCGAGACGAACGTCACTGATACTGTGAACCGGGCGCGCGGCGCGATCGATCCGATCCAGGCGGAAATCGGCGAACTGGGCGGACTGGTGCGGCAGCTGGCCGACACGGTCGCCGCGCATGAGGAACTGTTGCAGGAGCAGGGCGCCTTGCCGGTGCGTCCCGTGCTCGTCTCGTCGCAAGCTGCGGCGGCCACGCCCGCGCCTGACACGCCGCTCGCGCTCAGCGAAAGCGACGCCATCACCGGCGCCCGCGTGTTCGGCGGCATGACGCGCGAGGGCATGGCCGAAGCTATTGCCAAAGCGGTGGACGAGAGCCGCATCGATCTCTATTTGCAGCCGATCGTCACGCTGCCGCAGCGCAAGGTACGTTTCTACGAGTCGATGTCGCGTCTGCGCACGGAGAACGGTGACATCTTGCCCGCGGCGGATTTCATCGAGATCGCCGAACTCGCCGGATTGATGCCGAAGATCGACAATCTCCTGGCCTTCCGCTGTGTGCAGGTCACGCGCCGCCTGCAGCTCAAGAGCCGCGATGTCGGGTTGTTCTGCAACGTCAGCGCTACGACGCTCGCCGACGCCGTCGCCTTCAAGCAGTTCCTCGATTTCATGGACGCCAACCGCGCGCTCGCGCCGGCGCTCGTATTCGAATTCACCCAACGTGCCTATCGTTCCTTCGGCCCGATCGAGCAAGAGGGGCTGTCGGCTCTCGCCGAGCGCGGGTTCCGGTTCTCCATGGACCACGTCACTGACTTGCGCATGGAGCCGAAAGATCTGTCCGACCGCGGCTTCCGCTATCTCAAGGTGCCGGCCAAGCTGTTGCTCGGCAAGTCGACCGGCCTCCAGAGCGACATCCATCCGGAGGATCTCGCCGATTTGCTGGCGCGCTACGGCATCGATCTTGTCGCCGAACGCATCGAAAGCGAGAGCATGGTGGTCGATCTGCTCGACTACGACGTGCGCTTCGGTCAGGGTTTCCTGTTCTCGGCGCCGCGCCCGGTGCGCGCCGAGGCGTTGCAGGGCTCGGGTGCCCAGGCCGGAGGCGCTTTGGCCGCGGCCGGCTGACTTTCGCCTTTCACGGATTGATGCGATATGACCGGTCATTCCGGGGCGGCCCGAAGGGCCGGGCCCGGAATCCATACTCCGTAGCGCTGCGGCGTATGGATTCGGGTTCGCTCGTTGCGAGCGCACCTCGGAATGACAGAAACAGATGAGCTCTGCCTTGCCGCCTCTTCTCCCACACTTTTCCGCACTTGCTCCCGACTACGACGTGGTGTTCTCGGACATCTGGGGCGTCGTGCATAATGGCGTCGTCGCATTCCCGCATGCCTGCGACGCGCTGATGCGAACGCGCGCGCGGGGAGCCATCGTCGTTCTGGTGACCAACGCGCCGCGTCCGCACGACGTGGTCGAGCGCCAACTCGACAAGCTGCATGTGCCACGCGAGGCTTATGATGCCGTCGTGGCCTCGGGCGACGTGACCCGCGGCGTGATCAAGCAGCGGCACGGGCAAAGCCTCTTCCATATGGGGCCCGAGCGCGACGCGTCGATCTTCACCGGGCTCGACGTGCGCTTCGCGCCGCTCGAGCGCGCCGACTACGTGGTCTGCTCGGGGCTCGATGAGGACGACACGGAAACGCCCGACGATTATCGCGCGCGGCTCGAGCTGATGCTCGAGCGCAAGGTGTTCATGGTCTGCGGCAATCCCGACGTGGTGGTCGAGCGCGGTGATCGGCTCGTCTATTGCGCGGGCGCGCTTGCCGACCTCTACGCCACCATGGGCGGCGAGGTACTATACGCTGGCAAGCCGTATCGGCCGATCTACGACATGGCCCTGGCGAAGGCGGAACAGGCGGCCGGCCGCAAAGTGGCGCCCTCCCGCGTGCTGGCAATCGGCGATTCCGTGCGCACGGATCTCAAAGGGGCGCGCACGGCCGGCATCGATTTCCTGTTCGTGACGTCCGGTATCCATGCCGAGGAAGTCGGTGGCCGCGAGCGGCCCGATACCGGCGCGTTGAAGAGCGTGTTCGCCGCCGCCGGCGATGTGCCAAAGGCGGTGATGCGCGAACTGGTGTGGTGATTGTCCGCTGTCATCCCGGCCAAGCGAGCGTCAGCGAGCGCGAGCCGGGATCCAGTAGTCCCGGCGGTCATTGTACGGAAAGATAGGGGTTACTGGATCCCCGCTTTCGCGGGGATGACCGAACGGGACTACGCCGCCGGGACGTGCAGGTCCGGGAAGACAGCTTCGATCTTGGTGCGCAACGTCTGCGCGTTGAACGGCTTGACGATGTAGTTGGACACGCCGGCCTTCTTGGCGGCGATCACGTTCTCGGTCTTGGATTCGGCCGTCACCATGATGAAGGGCGTCGCCGCCAGGTCCGGGTCGGCGCGCACTTCCTGCAACAAGGCGTAGCCGGTCATCGGCTCCATGTTCCAGTCGGAGATCACCAGGCCGTATTTGCGCGCGCGCATTTTTTCGAGCGCCGCGGAGCCGTCGCTGGCGTCGTCGATATCTTCGAAGCCAAGTTGGCGCAGGAGGTTGCGAATGATTCGCACCATGGTGTTGTAATCGTCCACGACCAACACTGGCATCGACAAATCTACAGCCATGGCAAGTGCCCGCGCGGGGGCCCTCTCGTAAAGGTGGCAAAACGTAACAAGAGGCGTTGAATACTCCGTTAATTTGAAAGTTTGTTAACTGCGCGCTAACCGTTTCCTCTAGTGAAAGCCTGCGCTTGACGAAAGAGCGGGGAAAGCCTTGAACACGCTCCCCATGATGTCTTGTCTCCCATGAATCAGCCTGTTCAGCCGGCTAAGAGCTTCTACGTCGCGCGCGGCGGCGCCGCAGGCGTCGCGGCGGGGCCGCTCGCCGGCGCGGTGGTGGCGATCGGCAATTTCGACGGCGTCCACCGCGGCCATCGGGCTGTGATCGGCGCTGCGCTCCGCCAGGCCCGCGCGCTCGGGCGCAAGGCGGCCGCTTTGACCTTCACGCCGCATCCGCGTCAGTTCTTCCGTCCGCAGGACGGGCTGTTTCTGTTATCGAGCGAACGCGACAAGCTGCGCCTCCTGGCCGCGACCGGGCTCGATGGCGCGGTGATCATGACATTCGACGCCGCGCTCGCCGCGACCTCGGCGCAGGATTTCATCGAGCGCATCCTGCTCAGGAATTTGGGCATCGGCGGCGCCGCCATCGGCTTCGACTTTCACTTCGGGCATAATCGAGCCGGCTCGCCGGCTTATCTCGCCGGGCAGGGTGCCGCGCTCGGCTTTGCGGTCGATATCGTGCCGCCGCTGGAGGACGAGGGCCGGCCGGTCTCCTCCGGCGCGGTGCGCACCGCGCTCGTGCAGGGCGAGGTGGTGGAGGCGGCCGAGCTTCTCGGCGCGCCTTGGTTCGTCTCCGGCGAGGTGATCCACGGCGAGAAGCGCGGGCGCGATCTCGGCTTTCCGACCGCCAATATCCGGCTCGACCCGCACTGCGGCCTCAAGCACGGCATTTATGCCGTGCGCATGGCGGTCGATGGGGTCCTGAGGGACGGCGTCGCGAGCTTCGGCCGGCGCCCGACGTTCGATAATGGCGCGCCGCTCTTGGAGGTCTTCCTGTTCGACTTTGCCGGCGATCTCTACGGCAAGACGGTGGACGTCGCCTTCATCGGCTGGATCCGCTCCGAGCAGAAGTTTGACAGCATCGAGGCGCTCAAGCGCCACATGGACAACGACGCGGCGCAGGCGAAAGACGCGCTCGCGCGCTCGGGCGGGGCGTTTCCGGTGTTGGGCACGATTTAAGGCGGAAAACCGCCTTTTCCCCCCGGAATCAGCCTGCTACAAGCCCGTCCCATGTCGAAACCCGCGCGCGATTATTCCGAGACCCTGTTCCTGCCGCAGACGGATTTTCCGATGCGCGCCGGCCTGCCGCAGAAGGAGCCCGAGCTCTTGAAGCGCTGGCAGGACACCGATCTGTACAAAGAGCTGCGCGAAAGCGGGAAGGGGCGCGAGAAGTTCGTCCTGCACGACGGCCCGCCATACGCCAACGGCAACATCCATATCGGCCACGCGCTCAACAAGATCCTCAAGGACGTCGTCACGCGCAGCCAGCAGATGCTGGGCTACGACTCAAACTACGTGCCGGGCTGGGACTGCCACGGCCTGCCGATCGAATGGAAGATCGAGGAAGAGAACTACCGCTCCAAGAACAAGCAGAAGCCGAATTTCTCCGAGCCGGCGGCCATGGTGGCGTTCCGCCAGGAATGCCGCGCCTATGCGCAAAAATGGCTGGACGTGCAGCGCGAGGAGTTCAAGCGCCTCGGCGTCGAGGGCGACTGGGATCATCCCTACACGACGATGAGCTTCCCGGCCGAAGCGCAGATCGCGCGCGAACTGCTGAAGTTCGCGGCCAATGGCTTGCTCTATCGCGGCTCCAAGCCGGTGATGTGGTCGGTCGTTGAAAAGACCGCGCTGGCGGAAGCCGAGATCGAGTATGAGGATTACACCTCGGATACGGTGTGGGTGAAGTTTCCGATTACCTTTTCTACCGCGAATAGCTCAGAAGAAAACCGGCTGCTCGCAGGGGCCTCAGTTGTCATTTGGACGACTACGCCTTGGACGTTACCGGGCAATCGCGCGATCAGCTACTCGCCAAAGATCGACTACGGTCTATACGAAGTTACGGAAGCACCTGAGGGAAACTGGGCAAAGCAGGGCGACAAGTTTGTCTTGGCAGACAAGCTTGCTGAAGACGTAAAGAAGCAAGCAAAGATTGTCAGCCTTTCGCGCCTTATGACCGTTCCTGCGGATGATCTTCGGATTTTGAAGTGCGCGCACCCGCTCGCTACCTTCAATGCGGGGTATCGCTTCGCCGTTCCGCTGCTCGCCGGCGATCACGTCACCGACGACACCGGCACCGGCTTCGTGCACACCGCACCCGGTCATGGCCGCGAGGACTTCGACGTCTGGACGGCGAACCGCGTCGCGCTTGAAGCGCGCGGCATCAATCCGTCGATCCCCTACACCGTCGATGAGAACGGCGCGCTGACCGAAGCAGCACCCGGCTTCACGGGAAAGCGCGTCATCAACGACAAAGGCGAGAAGGGCGACGCCAATAACGCGGTGATCGCGGCGCTGGCCGAAGCCGGCACCATCATCGCGCGCGGCCGCCTCAAGCATCAGTATCCGCATTCGTGGCGCTCGAAGAAGCCGATCATCTTCCGCAACACGCCGCAATGGTTCATTGCGATGGACAAGTCCTTCGTCGGCGCGTCCACGGTTGCGTCGATCGCGGCCAAGCCGCAGGGCGTTGCCGCCAACGATCAGCGCACCTTGCGCGAACGCGCGCTCGATGCCATTGCCGAAACGCGCTGGGTGCCGGCGGCCGGCGAGAACCGCATCAACGGCATGATTTCGGGGCGGCCCGACTGGGTGATCTCGCGTCAGCGTGCCTGGGGCGTGCCGATCGCGGTGTTCATCCAGGAAAAGCCGGACGGCTCGGTCGACATCCTGCAGGACCCGGAAGTCAGCGTGCGCATTGTCGAGGCCTTTGAGGCCGAAGGTGCCGATGCCTGGTACAAGGAAGGCGCGCGCGAGCGCTTCCTGGGGCCGAAGCTTGCCAACGAACCGTGGAAGAAGGTCGACGACATCTGCGACGTCTGGTTCGACTCAGGGTCCACGCATGCCTTCGTCCTCGACGACCCGCTGCATTTCCCGCAGCTCGCCGGCATCAAGCGCAAGGTCGATGGCGGCGACGATACCGTGATGTATCTGGAAGGGTCGGACCAGCATCGCGGCTGGTTCCATTCCTCGCTCTTGGAGAGCTGCGGCACGCGCGGCCGCGCGCCCTTCGACGTCGTGCTCACGCACGGCTTCGTGCTCGACGAGAACGGCCGCAAGATGTCGAAGTCGCTCGGCAACGTCGTGGCGCCGCAGGACGTCATCAAGAATTCCGGCGCCGACATCCTGCGCATGTGGGTTTGCGCGTCGGACTATGCCGACGATCTGCGCATCGGGCCGGAAATCCTCAAGACCACGGCCGACACCTATCGCAAGCTGCGCAACACCATCCGCTGGATGCTCGGCTCGCTGGCGCATTTCCACGACGACGAGCGCGTCAAGGCCGATGACATGCCGGAGTTGGAGCGCTTGATGCTGCACCGGCTGGTCGAGCTGGACGAGCTGGTGCAGAAGGCTTACGCCGATTTCGACTACAAGAAGATCTTCGCGGCTCTGTCGGCTTTCATGACGTCGGACCTGTCGGCCTTCTACTTCGACATCCGCAAGGACGCGCTCTACTGCGATCCTTATTCGTCGGCCACGCGCAAGGCGTCGCTGACGGTCATCGATTATCTGTTCCGCTGCACGGTGACGTGGCTGGCGCCGATGCTGTGCTTCACGGCGGAGGAGGCCTGGCTGGCGCGCTACGGCGTGGACGCCAAGTCGGTGCATCTGGAGGCGTTCCCGAAGGTGCTCGCCGCCTGGCGCGACGACAAGCTCGCCGAGAAGTGGCGCAAGGTGCGTACCGTGCGCCGCGTCATCACCGGCGCCTTGGAGATCGAGCGCGCGCAAAAGCGCATCGGCTCGTCCTTGGAGGCGCACCCGATCGTGCATGTGTCGAACACCGAGCTTTACGAAGCGGTGGTCGATGTCGACATGGCAGAGGTGTGCATCACCTCGGCGCTGACGCTCGTCGAAAGCGAGGGACCGGAGGGCGCCTTCCGCCTCCCCGACGTCTCGGGTGTGGCGGTGGTGTCCAATCTCGCTGAAGGCACCAAATGCGCGCGCTCGTGGAAGATCCTCACCACCATCGGCGCCGATCCGCAGTACCCGGACGTCTCGCCGCGCGACGCTCAGGCGCTGCGCGAATGGGAAGCCATGCGCAAGGCGGCGGAGTAGGGTAAGGCAGGCGGCTTATGTTGTTGTCGTCCCCGCGCAGGCGGGGACCCATAGCCACCGGACTTGCGGTATGGTGAAGGGGGAGGGCTGTGACTACGGCTCCTCAGGATTGAGACGACACAGCGTATGGATCCCCACCGGCGTGGGGACGATGGCGTCATGTATTACGTCTACATTCTCGCCAGCCGTCGCCACGGTACGGTCTACATCGGTGTCACCAATAACCTTCGCACCAGACTGGAACTACATCGCGCCGGCAAAGGGTCGGAGTTTGTCAAATAGTACGGCGTTCACCGTCTTGTTTACGTTGAGCCCTACGAGAATGCCGAAGATGCCATTCGTCGCGAGAAGCAGCTAAAGAAGTGGAATCGCGATTGGAAGATTCGGCTGATCGAAGAGGACAATCTCGAGTGGCGCGATCTAAGTCATCTTATTTGAATGGGACTGCGGTGCCCTACCGTGATGCTGCGGTGTATGGGTCCCCGCCTTCGCGGGGACGACAGTGAAGAATCGACCTATTTCCCCGTACCTGTCCGGCCCGCTCACCCGCTTCGGCCTGGCCGTGGCGCTCGTGGTCTGCCTGCTCGACCAGGCCAGCAAGCTGTATCTCATGTTCGTGCATGACCTCGCCGCGAACCCGATCCGGCTCGGTCCGTTCTTCGATTTCGTTTTCGTCCGCAACACCGGCATCAGCTACGGCCTGTTCCAGACCGAGGGCATGCTCGGCCAATGGCTGCTGCTGGCCCTAAAGGTGGGGGCGGTCGCCGCGCTCTGGGTCTGGCTCGCCCGTGCGCATGACCGGCTTACCGCCCTCTCTCTCGGCCTGATTATCGGGGGGGCTGTCGGCAACGCGATCGACCGGGTCGCCTATGGCTGGGTCTTCGACTTCGTCTTTTTCCATGTTTCGACCGCCAACTGGCGGTTTAACTGGTACGTTTTTAACCTAGCCGATGTAGCCATCGTTGCCGGGGTCATTGGCCTGCTGTATGACTCCCTGCGAGGGGACCGCGCCGTAAAAGCGCCCTGATCGGCCGCGATAGTTCATGAAAGCCCGCTGAAATCTTTAATGATTTCAGCCCGTTCAAGGCCAGGATCGGATTGAATTCGATGCGCCCGACACGCTTGCTGACGAAATTGACCGCCAGTGCCGCCTGCGCCCTGGCGCTTGCTCTGGCCCTGAGCGCGGCTCCGGCGCGCGCGGAGGACGACGAACCTTCGATCGATCAGAAGCTCCTTCGTGGCCTGCTCGAAGGCCTGGGTCTCAAGCGCGATGGCGAAGGCGGTATCAACTATCAGGAGCGTGCCCCGCTCGTGATTCCGCCGGGCCGCACTCTGCCGCCGCCGGAGAAGGGCGACGCTGCCATCGCCAACAACCCGGCTTGGCCGAAAGATCCGGATGTACAACGCCGCCGCGAAGAAGCGCGGCTCGAGCGCAACCGCAACATCAGTGCCGAACGCGAGATCGAGCAGAATCCGCTGCGGCCGGATCAAATGACGCCGGGCGGCAACCCGCGCACGCCGCCGAGCCGCCGCAAGACATCGACCAACCTCGGTACCGATGGTGATCGCATGTCACCGTCGGAGCTGGGTTACAAAGGCGGGCTGTTCAGCGGCATGTTTGGCGGCAACAAGGAAGAGGAGTCGGCGAAGTTCACCGGCGAGCCGGCGCGCTCCGCGCTCACCGAGCCGCCGCCCGGCTATCAGACGCCGTCGCCCGACCAGCCCTATGGCACCGGCAAGGCGGCCCCGCCCAAGGCGGCGGATTACGTCGGTACCAAGGGCGACGTTTCGCGCTGATCGCGCGCGCCAAGTTTCGACATGCGTGACGTGGAATGAGCGTAAGCGCGGGGGCGCATCAACCCGGGGCTTTCGAGGACTAACAAACGTGCCGTCGACGTCTAAGTTTTCCGCCGTCGCGCTGCTGTCCGCCGCGCTGCTCTTTCCAGCCTTCGCAACCGAAAACAACGGCTCCAAACCTTCCGATTCCAAGGTCGTCGATTACGTCTTGCCCAACGGGCTCGAGCTCGTGGTCATCCCCGACCATCGTGCACCCGTGGTCACGCACATGATCTGGTACAAGGTCGGCGCCGCCGACGAGACGCCGGGCAAATCCGGCCTCGCGCATTTCCTCGAACATCTGATGTTCAAGGGCACGGCCAAGAATCCGGCGGGCAGGTTCTCGCGCACCGTCGCATTCATCGGCGGGCAGGAGAACGCCTTCACCTCGAACGACTACACCGGTTACTTCCAACGCGTGCCGAGCGATCAGCTCAAGACCGTGATGGAGTTCGAGGCCGACCGCATGACCGGCCTGCAGCTCACCGACGCGGTGGTGCTGCCCGAGCGCGACGTCATTCTCGAAGAGCGCAACCAGCGCATGGAGAACAATCCGCGCGCGCGCCTGTCCGAGCAGATCGAGGCGGCGCTGTTCCTCAACCATCCTTATGGCAAGCCGGTGATCGGCTGGCGGCACGAGATGGAAGGTCTCACGCGCGATGATGCTATCGGCTTCTATCGCCGCTTCTACGCGCCGAACAATGCGATCTTGGTGATCGCCGGCGACGTCGAGCCGGCGGAAGCCAAGAAGCTCGCCGAGGAGACGTATGGCAAGATCGAGCCGCGCAGCGCGATCCCGCCGCGTAACCGCCCGCAAGAACCGCCGCCGGCGGCGCCGCGTTCGCTGACGCTCGCCGATGCGCGCGTCGAGATGCCGAGCCTCCAGCGCGACTATCTGGTGCCGTCCTTCCGCACCGCCAAGCCGGGCGAGTCGGCAGCGCTCGAGGTGCTGGCCAATATTCTCGGCTCCGGCTCAAACAGCAGGCTCTACCGCGCGCTGGTGGTCGACAAGTCGGTCGCCGTCTCGGCCGGCGCTTGGTATGACTCCTCCGCCTTCGACATGTCGAAGTTCGGCGTCTACGGCGCGCCGCGCGAGGGCGTCACGTTGCCGCAGGTCGAAGCCGCGATCGATGCGGTGATCGCCGACGTGATCGGAAAGGGCGTCAACGCCGATGAGCTCGATCGTGTGAAGACGCGGCTCATCGCCGACGCGGCCTATGCCCAGGACAACCAGGCGACCATGGCGCGCTGGTACGGCAGCGCGCTCACGACCGGCGCCACCGTCAAGGACGTGCAACGCTGGCCCGACCGCATCCGCGCCGTTACGGCGCAGGATGTGCAGGACGCCGCTCGCAAATGGCTCGACAAGCGCCGTTCGGTCACCGGCTATCTGATCAAAGATACCAGCCCGCAGCCGGAGCGCCGCTCATGATCCGTTTCATTGCGCCGCTCTCCTTCGCCTTGCTTGCTTTCGTCGTTGGGGCGCCCGCCGCCTCGGCGATGAAGATCGAGAAGATCGTCAGCCCTTCCGGTATCGAGGCTTGGCTTGTGCGCGAGCAGACGACGCCGCTGGTCGCGCTCAATTATGCGTTTCACGGCGGCTCCAGCCAGGACACGCCAGAGAAATCCGGCACCGCCAATCTCGCCGCTGATATGCTGGACGAGGGCGCCGGCGATCTCGACAGCAAAGCCTTCCACGAGCGGCTCGAGAACCGTGCTATCGAGATGAGTTTCCGCGTCGGCCGCGATTACTTCTATGGCTCGCTGCGCACGCTCAACGAGCACCGCGGCGAGGCCTTCGACCTGTTGCGGCTAGCGCTGACCAAGCCGCGTTTCGACAGCGATGCGCTGGAACGCGTGCGCGGTCAGGAACTGGCCGGCTTGCGCCGCGAGACGACGAACCCCAACGACCTTGCCAGCCGCGCCTGGTGGAGTGCCGCGTTTCCCGATCATCCTTACGGGCGTGAGACCAAAGGCTCGCTCGAGACCGTGCCGCGCATCACAGCCGACGATCTGCGCGGTTATGTGCGCCGCGCTTTCGCGCGCAACGAGCTGACCATTTCCGTCGTCGGCGACATCGACGCCAAGGCCGCCGGCGAACTGATCGACAGCGCCTTCGCCGGCCTGCCGGCCAAGAACGACCTGAAGCCCGTGCCGGCAACGACGCCGCGTGGGCTCGGGCGCCGTATCGTGATCGATCTCGACGTGCCGCAAGCGGTGCTGACTTTCGGCGGCAATGGCATGGACCGCAGTGATCCCGACTTCATGGCGGCCTATATCGTCAACCACATCCTCGGCGGCGGTAGCTTCTCCTCCCGGCTCTATCGTGAGGTGCGCGAGAAGCGCGGGCTCGCCTATGGCGTGTCCGACAGCCTGGTGTGGTTCAAGCGCGCGGCCGTCGTGCTCGGCGGCACCGCGACGCGCGCCGACCGCACGGCCGATGCGCTGGAGATCATCGAGAAGGAGACCAAACGCATGGCCGAGGAGGGGCCGACGCCGGAGGAAATGGCGGCGGCGAAGTCGTTCCTGAAGGGCTCCTACGCGCTTTCGCTCGACACCTCGGCCAAGATCGCGGCTCAGCTCACGCAGATCCAGCTCGACAAGCTTGGCATCGACTACATCCAGCGCCGCGGCGCGATGATCGACGCCGTCACCATCGAAGACGCCAAGCGGGCGGCCAAGCGTCTTTACGGCGGTGGCATGCTGGTGACGGTCGCCGGCCGGCCGAAAGGCTTGGTATCGACGGGAACCACCGAGTAGAGCGGGCGTTATTTCAACCGTCGCACTTATCTGTCATGGCCGGCCTTGTGCCGGCCATCTCGCTTAGGTAGGCACGCTTATTGCGTCTTTATCGGAATGGCCGGAGCAAGTTCGGCCGTGACAAATTGAGAAGCAACCTTCCATGACGATCCATCAATCTATCGACAATGCGCTCGACAAGAACGTCGGCGCGCATGGGGTCGCCGACGACAAGTTGGCGGCGGCGTTGGCCCGCACGGAGGGCGCCCTCGATCGCCTGCGCCAGCATTACAGCGAAGGCACGCTGCCGCTGTTGCGCCTGCCGGAGAAGAAAGACGACTTGGCGCAGATCGCCGACGCGGCGCGCAAGCTGGCCGATGGCGCGAGCGATGTCGTCATCCTCGGCACCGGCGGCTCATCGCTCGGCGGCCAGACGCTAACCCAGCTTGCCGGCTACGCGGTGCCGGGCGTCGCCACGCTCAAGGCGCCGCCGCGTCTGCACTTCATCGACAATCTCGACCCACTGTCCTTCGCGTCGATGCTGGAAAGGCTGCCGCTCGCGACCAGCCGTTTCGTCGCCATCTCGAAGTCGGGCGGCACCGCCGAGACCCTGATGCAGACCATCGCGGCGCTCTCGGCCTTCAAGCAGGCCGGACTCGATCCGCGTACCGGCTTCCTCGGCATCAGCGAGCCGGCGAAGGAAGGCAAGCGCAACGGCCTGCGCGATCTGCTCGCCAAGCATCAGGTGACGATGCTCGACCACGATCCGCAGGTCGGCGGCCGTTACTCGGCGCTCACCAATGTCGGGCTGTTGCCGGCAGCGGTGCTCGGCCTCGATATCGGGGCGATCCGCGAGGGCGCCGCCGCAGCGCTAGCGCCGGTCTTGAACAAAGCCAAGCCGGCCGATGTGCCAGCCGCCATCGGCGCGGCGCTCGCCGTCGCGCTTGCCGAGAGCAAAGGCAAGTCGATCAGCGTGCTGATGGCCTATACCGACAGGCTGGAACGTCTCACGCGCTGGTACGTGCAGCTCTGGGCCGAAAGCCTCGGCAAGGAGGGCAAAGGCACCACGCCGCTGGCGGCGCTCGGGCCGGTCGATCAGCACAGCCAGGTGCAGCTTTTCATCGGCGGCCCGCGCGACAAGTTGTTCAACGTCGTGCTGGTGAAAAGCGCCGGCCTTGGTCCCCGCATGGATGGCGAGCTTGCCAAGCTTGCCGGCGAGCCGGGCTTCGCCGGCAAGACCATCGGCGATCTCGTTTGGGCGGAAGGTCGCGCCACCGCCGAGACGCTCGCGAAGAACGGCTGCCCGGTGCGCACCTTTACGCTCGACAAGCTTGATGAGACGAGCCTCGGCGAACTGATGATGCATTTCATCCTCGAAACCATCATCGCCGCGCACATCATGGGTATCGACGCCTTCGATCAGCCGGCGGTGGAAGAGGGCAAGGTGCTGGCGAAGAAGTATCTGATGGGGTGAGCCGATGCCGGCTTACGTTATTTCGGAGGTGAAGTTCCTCGACCAGGAACTGGTCGATCGTTATCGACCGCTGGCAGCGGCCTCGATCGAGAAATTCGGCGGTCGCTACCTGGTGCGTGGCGGGCTGATCGATCTGATCGAAGGTACGCGCGACCCCGAGTTGCGGATCGTGGTGGTCGAATTCCCCGACATGGTGCGCGCGCGGGAATGGTACGCCTCGGCGGATTACGCCGAGGCGCTGAAAGTCCGTAACGCCGGTGCGCTCGAGCGCACGCTGGTGTTCGTCGAGGGCGTCTGACCGCTTCGCGCGGTCGCCGGAATGACGCATGATGGGGCCATGATTCCGGTCACCAACACGATCTCTATCGATGAGTCCGAATTGTCGGAATCCTTCGTGCGTGCCTCGGGCCCGGGCGGCCAGAACGTCAACAAGGTGTCGTCGGCGGTGCAATTGCGTTTCGATGCGCGCCATTCGCCCTCGCTGCCAAACGACGTCGCCATCCGGTTGATGAAGCTCGCCGGCAGCCGGCTGACCAAGGACGGGGTGATCGTCATCGTTGCCCAGCAGCATCGCGACCAGTCCCGCAACCGGGCCGAGGCACGCGAGCGGCTGTTCGACCTGATTCGCCAGGCGGCGGTGAAGCCGACGGTGCGGCGCGCCACCAAGGTGCCGAAATCGGCCAAGCGTGAGCGCCTGGAGGGCAAGAAGCACCGCTCCGGCATCAAGGCCATGCGTCAGCGCAAGCCCAGTTTCGACTAGAGCTGAATAGCGGGGGCAGGCGGCCCCATTGCCTCGCGGGGGCCGCTTTGCGCCGGTAAAGTCGGACCGAAATCCGAATCAGGCCCTCCAAAAATGCCCGTCCGCCAGCTCTCCGAACAGGTCGTCAACCGTATCGCCGCCGGCGAGGTAGTCGAGCGCCCGGCGAGCGTGGTGAAGGAGTTGATCGAGAACGCGCTCGACGCCGGCGCTCGCCGCATTGACGTGCTCACCGATGGCGGCGGCCGCCGGCTGATCCGTGTCACCGACGACGGCAGCGGCATGACACGCGCCGATCTCGATCTGGCAGTGGAGCGCCATGCCACTTCCAAGCTCGACGGCGACGACTTGATGTCGATCCATACGCTCGGCTTCCGCGGCGAGGCGCTGCCTTCGATCGGGTCCGTGGCGCGGCTGACCATTACGACGCGCCACGTCAGCGAGCCGCATGCCTGGACGCTCACGGTCGACGCCGGCCACAAATCCGAGATCAAGCCGGCGGCGCTCACGCAAGGCACCACCATTGAGGTGCGCGATCTGTTCTACGCCACGCCGGCGCGGCTGAAGTTCCTGAAGACTGACCGCAGCGAAGCGGAAGCCGTACGCGAAGTCGTTCGAAGGCTCGCCATGAGCCGGCCCGATGTCGCCTTCACGCTCGCCGGCGAAGAGCGCACGCCGGTCACCTGGGGGCCGGCGCCGGAGGATGCGCCGCTGGCGCGGCTCGGCGATGTGCTGGGCCAGGACTTCCGCGCCAATGCGATTGCGATCGAAGCCGAACGCGAAGGCGTGACGCTTGCAGGCTTTGCCGGGCTGCCGACGTTGTCGCGCGCCAATTCGCTCGGGCAATATCTGTTCGTCAACGGCCGCCCAGTGCGCGACAAGGTGCTGGTCGGCGCGGTGCGCGCCGCTTACGCCGATTATCTGCCGCGCGACCGCCACCCGCTGCTGGCGCTGTTCGTCACGCTCGATGCGCGCGAGGTCGACGTCAACGTGCATCCGGCCAAAACGGAAGTGCGTTTCCGTGACGGCGCGCTGGTGCGCGGGCTGATCGTGCGCGCGCTGAAGGAAACGCTGGCGCGCGAGGGCCAACGCGCGGCCACGACCGGCGGCGGTGCCACCATTTCCACCTTCCGCCCGCCCGCGCCGCGCGGTTACGACTGGCGACGCTCGCCTGCGCGGCCGTTGCCCGTTGTGCAGGCGCGCAGCGCGACGGCGCTCGGCTTCGCCGAAGTGGCGCAGGCCGCCTTTGATGTCGGCGGGCCTTCCGCCGATGCCGCGGTGGCGAAGTTCGAACCGCAGCCGGAACTGATCGAGCGCCCGCTCGGGGCGGCGCGGGCGCAGGTGCACGAGACTTATATTGTGTCGCAGACGCGGGATGGGCTCGTGATCGTCGACCAGCATGCCGCGCACGAGCGTATCGTCTACGAGCGCATGAAGGCGGCGATCGAGAAGGCCGGCGTGGCGCGGCAGATCCTGCTCATTCCGGAGATCGTCGAGCTGGACGAAGCCGATGCTGCGCGCCTCTCCGCGCGGGCCGATGAATTGGTCCGCTTCGGCCTCGTCATCGAAGAGTTCGGCCCCGGCGCGGTGGCGGTACGAGAAATGCCGTCGATGCTGGGCGAGATCGACGTGCAGGGTCTGGTGCGTGATCTCGCCGAGCACATGGCCGAGTGGGACGACTCGTTGCCGCTCGAGCGTCGTCTCTTGCACGTTTCCGCCACCATGGCATGTCACGGCTCGGTACGCGCCGGCCGCCGCTTGAAGCCGGACGAAATGAACGCGCTGTTGCGCGAGATGGAAGCGGTGCCGAATTCCGGCCAGTGCAATCACGGCCGGCCGACCTATGTCGAGTTGAAGCTGACGGATATCGAGCGGCTGTTCGGGCGGCGCTGATCACGGCGCACGCAAGAACACGAACTCCGTATCGTCGTACTGCCGTCGCTCCAGCTCTTCAAAACCGTCCGGTGCCTTGAACGCCGCGTCCACCGCTTCCTCGACGACGATCAACGCCTGCGGCTTCAGCCATCCGCCGTCGCGCGCCGACACCAAGGCCTTCTCGGCCAGGCCCTTGCCGTAAGGTGGATCGGCGAAGACCAGCGAGAATGGCTCCATCGGATGCGCTGGGCCGAGCTTGGTGGCGTTGCGGCGGAAGATACGGCTGACGCCGCCTAAGCCCAGTGCCTCGGTGTTGTTGCGCAGGAGCGAGCGCGCCTCGATGCCATCATCGACAAACTGCACGAAGGCCGCGCCGCGCGAGACCGCTTCGATACCGAGCGCGCCGGTGCCGGCGAAGAGATCGAGCACGCGCGCGCCGGTGACGGGATCACCATAGGCGTGCATGAGGATGTTGAACAGCGCTTCGCGCAGCCGGTCCGCGGTCGGCCGCAGGCCCATGCCTTTCGGTCCCGCGATCGGGCGCGAGCGTAAGCGTCCGCCGACGACGCGCATTACTTCGGTCTCGGATATTTCGGCCGCGGTCCGCCTGAGCGGTCGGGACGGCGGCGCTTCTTGTGTTTGTGTCGCCCGGTTTCGGGCCGCTCGGCGTCGACCTGAGGCGCACGGCTCTGCCATTTCTCTTTGTCATTCCGGGAACCGCGTAGCGGGGACGCGGAATCCGGTCGCGCACTCCGTCCGTGCTTCTGGATTCCAGACTCCGGCCTTCGGCCGGCACCGGAATGACGGGGAGGTTCTTCGCGTCCCTCGCGGCCGCGCTCATGCTTGCCGTGTGCAGCCTTGCCACGCTCGGGCTTGCCCTTCGCCGGTACACGCTCTTCATCATCGCCGAGCGGCGCGTCGAAATCCGCTTCCGCCAGCTTGATGATCTCCGGCCCCAGCGCCTTGCGCAGCGCCGGCGTTTCCACTTCCTTCACCGCGCATTCCTCGATAGCGCCCAGTTCGAATGGTCCGAAGGCGATGCGGATCAGCCGGCTCACCTTCAGACCGATCGACTCCATCACCTTGCGGACTTCGCGGTTCTTGCCTTCGCGAATGCCGACGGCGAGCCAGCAATTGGACTCAAGCTGGCGTTCGAGCGTCGCTTCGATCGGGCCGTAATGCACGCCATCGACGGTGACGCCCTTCTTAAGTCCGTCGAGCGTCTCCTGCGTCACGCGGCCGAGCGCGCGCACGCGGTAGCGGCGCAGCCAGCCGGTCGCCGGCAATTCCAAAGCGCGTGCCAGCCCGCCGTCGTTGGTGAGCAGCAAAAGCCCTTCGGTGTTCATGTCGAGCCGGCCGACACTGATCAGCCGTGGCAGGTTCTTCGGCAGTGCCGCGAAGATGGTCGGCCGCCCCTCGGGGTCGGAATGCGTGGTCACCAGGCCGCGCGGCTTGTTGCAAAGAAACAGCCGGGTGCGTGCCTTGCGCGGCAGCGGCTGGCCGTCGACCGTCACGCGGTCGCGCGGGCCGATATTGAGGGCCGGCGAGGTGATCGGCTTGCCGTTGACCGACACGCGTCCGGCCGCGATCCAGGCCTCCGCCTCGCGCCGGGAGGCAAGTCCCGCGCGGGCGATCACCTTGGCGATGCGGTCGCCTTCGGGGGCGGCTTTGTCGGTCATCTCTTGTTTTCTGCCTCTAGCCCGGCCATGAGGGCGTGTATGGCATCGCCCTCCTTCATGCAACTGGCCTTCGAGGAAGCCCGCGCCGCTGGTGTGCGCGGGGAGGTGCCGGTCGGCTGCGTCATCGTGCGCGACGGCACTGTGGTGGCGCGGGCTGGCAACCGGACGCTCGCCGACAAGGACCCGACAGCGCATGCTGAGCTGCTGGCGATCCGTCAGGCCTCGGCCGTGCTCGGCACCGAGCGGCTTAACGATTGCGATCTCTATGTGACGCTGGAGCCGTGCACCATGTGCGCCGCGGCCATGTCGTTTGCCCGTATCAGGCGGCTTTACTTCGGCGCTGCGGATCCCAAAGGTGGGGCGGTCGAAAATGGAGTGCGCTTCTTCGCGGCATCCACCTGTCATCACCGGCCGGAAGTCTATGGCGGCATCGGGGAGAGCGAAGCCGCCTTATTGCTGCGCGATTTCTTCGCCGCGCGCCGCTAGGGTCGTTACGCCTCCCAGAACGGCTTATTGACCTCGCGATTGCGCTGGTCGAGCGTCATCCCCATCTCGCTGAGCTGGAAATGCTGCAGGCCGGCGAGGTAGGCGCGGTCGTCGAAGCGCATCGTCCAGACGCGCAAGCGGTCGCGGACGAGCCGGGGAATCTGCGCGATGAACCCGGCGATCGTCGCTACAGGACTTGGCGCAGTAGGCGCGGGGTCAATCAAGGATGGCGTGAAGGAATGCGATTGCGTCGTCATCGGAAAAGTCTCCATGCTGATGTGAGGGGCGCCGATGACGGTACGCCGTTATCGGCTTTCGATCGTTGGTCGGATGGATAGGAGCGTGCGGCCTTACTTCGGCTCGGCGTCAGCTTTTGCAGCGGCCGGCGGCGGCACGATCTTCATCACGAACGACGTCGGTTGCTCGTTCGGGCCGAAGGGACCCGGAATCTTGTTGTCAACGGGCGGCAGGCTCTTGAGGAAAGCGACTATGGCGTGCACGTCCTGATCGGTCAGGTCTGCGAATGCGTGCCACGGCATGATCGGCGCCAGGATGCGGCCGTCCGGCCGCCGGCCCGTCGTGATCGCGGTCGCGATCTCTTTTGTCGACCACTTGCCGATGCCGGCCTCCGGATGCGGCGTGAGATTGGGCCCGTGAAACACCCCGAGTCCCGGGATTTCGAAGCCGACCTCAGAGCCGCCGAGGAAGCGCGCCATGTCGGGCTTGCCGAAGAAATAGCCCGGCGTGTGGCAGTCGTTGCAGCCGGCCAGGCCGACAAGATACTTGCCGCGTTGGATCTGCGCGTTCTGGGCGACGGCGCCGCTTATGGGGACAAGGAGCGTCGCGGCAGCGACGGCGATGAAGGCGAAGCGAAAGACAGTGTTGATCATGTCAGGCTCCCTTCAAGCAGAGGCTGTTGCGATGAGGCATGGACGCGCCGGTCGTAGTTGTCGGCCAGCGCGCGCAATGCCGCGGCGCCGTCGCCGCTGAAGGAAGGCCCGTGCATGATCGCCAGCGTGCGCGGTGCGAACTTGGCCAGGCCGCGGATCGTCGTGCCCATGCCGGGGTTGAGGCTCGAGTACTTGAACAGATCCTCGCCGGCGATGGCCGGGCCGACGACGTCCTTGTCGGTCAGCGCCGGCCCGTCGCCGAGCTGCGTGAACAGATCGCCGCACATCAGCGTGCGCGTCGACTCCTCGAACAGCACGCCGGCGTCCCAGCCATGCGGCGTGTGCGGCGTGTCGATGAAGCGCACGCGCTTGCCGCCGCCGAGATCGATCACCTCGCCGTCATTGAGTACGCGCGGGGTGCGATCGGCGAAGTCGTTGAGCGACACGTAGCAACCGGTGTTGCCATGGGCGGCCGTGGCGTGCGGGGCCACAGCGAGCCATTCGTTCATCGCTCCGCATTCGTCGGCCTCGAAATGGCCGTAAGCGATCCAGCGCAGCTTCTCGGGCGGGATGATCTTCGCCAGGGCATCGCGATTGAGCGCGAACATCTTGCGCAGGCCGGTGTGGAACATCAGCGGCTCGTCGCCGAGGACGAGGAACTGATTGAAGGTGAAGCCGGTGGGCGGTGCGATGTCCGGCACGAAGGTCGAAAGCCGGTAAATGCCGTCGGCGATTTCGCTGATCTTGGTCTCCATGACTGTCTCCCCCAGGGGTTGGCGCTGGATAATTTCAATGCACGAGCCTGTATAGTGAAATAAATCGCTTGTCAATAATCATTGCACACGGTAGTGTATCGAAATTGACATGACCCGGACCTACACCCTCAAGCGGCGGGCCGAGCAGCAGGCGGACACGCGGCGGCGCATCGTCGAAGCGGCCGTGGACCTGCACGGCAGCATTGGCCCGGCGGCGACGACCTTCAGCATGGTTGCCGAACGAGCCGGCGTGCAGCGGCACACGCTCTATGCGCACTTTCCCGACGAGCGGAGCCTGCTGATGGCGTGCTCGGGTCTGGCGATGGAACGCTGGCCGCCGCCCGATGCGGCGCCATGGCGCGCGATCGCGGACCGTCGCGAGCGTTTGCGAACCGGGCTGCAGGAGATTTACGGCTGGTTCGAACGCAACGCCGATCTGACGGCCTGTGTCATGCGCGACGCGGAGGTTCATCCGCTTGTGATGGAAATAAACGCGCTGCGGTACGGGCCCTACGTGGCCGCCTATAATGATGTGCTCGGCGAAAAGCTGAATGCGACGCAGCGGACGATGTTGCGGCTGGCGCTTAGCTTTTTTACTTGGCGGACGTTGGTGCGCGAGAGCGGTCTAAAGCAGCTTGCCGCTGTGGTGGCGATGGTTCACGCCATCGAGAGCGCGAACGAGGCGTAAATTTGCGATCGATAAGTTTGGTGTGCGACGCGCGGTGTCACACCGATTTGTCGACGAACTTGCCGATGCCCTGCGCGGGCGGCACTTTTAATTCCGGCGCATCGTCGCGCGTCCGCGCTTTGGCTTCCTGCTGCGGAGGCGGCGTTTGCTGCTGCTGTGCTGTTCCTGACTTCGGCATGATCGTCTGAAGGCCAATGCTTGCGACGTACATTGAGCGCTGCTTTGCTGTTTATGTGCGGTGCAAACTAGCGGCCGCGTATCAACGAACCGCGACGAAGTCCGGCTCAATTTGATTCAAATATGCTGGAGATCGCGCCTCACCGAAGGGGCCAAAGCGGCTCAGGCGTCGGCTTTCTGCGCGAATTCCCACGCCTTGTCGGCGAGTGGACGGATCATCTCGGCCTTGGCCGGAGCGAACTCGCTCGTCGCGGTGCCATCACGGACGCGGCCGATGATCCCTTGCAGGATCGCCGCGATACGGAAGAAGTTATAGGCAAGATAAGTCGACAGATGCGGGCGCGGGTCGAGTCCGGTACGGGCTACGTAATCGTCGACATAGTCCGCCATCGACGGGATGCCGAGCGCGCCGAGATCGTGGCCGACCAAGGTCGCGGTGCCGGCCGCGCTTTCCGAATAAGGCATGTGCCAGGCCATCAGGTGATAGCTGAAGTCGGCGAGCGGATCGCCGAGCGTAGACAATTCCCAGTCGAGCACGGCAATCACTTTCGGCGCATCGCGCGCCACAATCAGGTTGTCGATGCGGTAATCGCCATGCACCAGCCGCACCGGCCCCGACGGCGGAATATTTTTGGGCAGCCACGCGATCAGCCGTTCCATCGGCTCGATCTTTTCCGTCTCCGAGGCGCGGTATTGCTTCGACCAGCGGTCGACTTGGCGCGCAACGTAATTCTCGCCTTTGCCAAAATCGCCCAGCCCGATCGCGCTTGGGTCGAAAGAATGCAGTCGCGCGATGGTGCCGTTCATGGAATCGTAGAGCGCCGCGCGTTCGGCCGGATTCGAGCCCGGCATCTGCGGCTCCCAGAACACGCGGCCGTCGGCGAAGCCCATCACATAGAAGGCCGTACCGGCGACGCTCTCATCGGCGCAGTAGCAGAGCGGCTCGGCGACGGGAAAGCCTTGCGCATAGAGCGCACTGATGACGCGGAATTCGCGGTCGACCGCATGCGCTGACGGCAACAGCTTGCCGGGAGGCTTGCGGCGCAGCACATAGTGGCGCGCCGGTGTTTCCAAGAGATAGGTCGGGTTCGACTGCCCGCCCTTGAATTGCTTAACGGTGAGCGGCCCGGCGAAGCCGTCGATATGTTGTGCGAGATAGGCCGTGAGCCGGGCCTCATCGATGCGCAGCGCCGGCGCGGCTTCCTTGGTGCCGGAGAAGGCCTGCTGTCGGTCGACCGCCATGCGGCTACTTCTTCACCCCGAACGAAATCGGTGCGTCGGCGTAGATCTTATACTGCTGTGACTTCGGCTTCGCCTTGTCCTCTTCGTTGACGTACTGAATCGAGCTCTTGCCGAGAAGTTCAAGCGGCAGCACCATCACGCGGATGAAGCGGCTCGGGCGGTCCGCTGCGGCTTGTGCGAACACCGCGTCCGGCCCCGATTCGTACCAGGCGCCGCCGGGTCCGTACGACGTCGAGCGGCCATGTGTGTCGACGCGGATGCCGCCCTCGATCAGGCAACGGATGCCAGGCCCCTGGTGGCGGTGGGTATAGGCGCAGCCGCCGGGCGGAAAGGCGACGCTGTCGCCGCGCATCAGGAGATCGCCTTTGGGCAGCGTCTCCAGGAAGGCCGACAGCTTTTCGTGCGTGATCATGCCCGGCGCGTTGGCGGTCGTTGAGCCTTGATCGCCGCGGACGAGCTCCCATCGCCAGCAGGTAACGCCTTGCACCCCGGGCTTGATAGTGACCGCGCCCTCGCCCTGCCAAGCCTCGCCTTCGCCCACCGTCTTGCCCTCGATCGTGGCAGCGCCGTGCACCACGAACACGAACCGCGGCAGCGGCGGCAGTCGGAATTCGACGTTCTCGGCGCTCGAAAGCACATCTTCATAAAGGCGAAGCACGGGATGCATGCGGCTTTGATCTCCTCCATCCGGTGGCGCATGAGAGCCCGAGCACGGCGTGGATTGCAAGTGCGTATGATGGCATGAGCGCGGGCCGCAACAAGCAAGGCCCGGTGCGCGACGCACCGGGCCTCACCATGTCGCCACGAGGATGGTGGCTATGTGTTACTGCGAATCCCCGCCAGTAGCGTCACGCTTGAGCATCAGGCGGATCGCCGGATCGGGATCCCAACCGGCGTAGCGGTCATACGAGATCACGCCGGGCGCGCCGACCATGTTGCCCCCCGGAACGGCCGCGTAAGCGTCATAGCCGGCATCGCCGTAAGTGCCGCTACGGTTGCCGTAAGAGCCTTGCGCGTAGCTGTCGTAGCCGGCGTTGCCGACGACATAGCCTTCGCTGGCCATCGGGCCCGCTTGGCCGCTGGAATGCCGGTAGGAATTCGCCATCGCCGGAGTCGCGGCGATTGCCGCGGCCGCGAAGGCCACGAGAGTTAGTTTCTTGGTCACAGTCGTCATATGTTGCTTCTCCTGGTTCCGTTGCTCTTGCCCCCGTTACCAGTGAGGCCAACGCATCACGGCCGGATCGTTTCACGCATGGCTTGTATGAAATCCTGCGTGCAGAGCAGCCGGAGGAGTCACGTCATTGGCATCATGCCGCCACGCTTTCGACACGCATCGCGGCACGATGCGAGCGCAACTACTGTGGCGGGAAGCCTGCTTCGCGCATCAATTGGAAGCGGATATTGGGGTCGGGATCGCGGCCGACGATCTGTCCGTTGAGCACGACGTCATAGCTGTCGACCCGCTGATAGCGCTCACCATCTTGTGACCGCGCCCAGGTTCCGGTCGGGCGTGGCGGTTCACCGTAACGCGCGTCATCGTGCCAAGTCGTGCCGGCAGGCCGATAGCCCTGCGATGGTGAAACAAGCAGCGGCACGAGTCGGCCTGGATGAAAGTGCTCCGCGCTGGCCGCCGGAGCATAGCGACGATGATGATGGAGGGGGGCGGCCATTGCGGTGGACGAGGCGAGCGTCGCTAGCGTCAGGGCGGTGATGAGGGTCTTCATTAAAGCTATCTCCAACAAGTCCACCGCCACGTGTTGGAGATAGGAAGTATCGTCGTCGGTGCCAGGCGGAACACGTCCGTCCAGCCACATGTCTTCGTTAGCTCACTTGGGCGTGAGTAAAACCAACGGATTATTGTTCGCGTTCGATCGCGCGCCAACCGATGTCGCGGCGGCAGAAACCTTGCGGCCATTTGATGCGGTCGACCGCAGCATAAGCGCGTGTCTGCGCCTCGCGCACGGTCTTGCCGCGTGCGGAGACGTTCAGCACGCGACCGCCATTGGCGAGGATGTGCGTGCCGTCGGATTTGGTGCCGGCGTGGAAAATCTCGACGCCTTCGATCTGTGCGGCTTCATCGAGCCCGTCGATGACGGAGCCTTTGTCATAAGAACCGGGATAGCCTTTTGCCGCCATGACCACCGTCAGCGCTGCGTCGTCGTACCAGCGCAGATCGAAGTTCTTCAATTGCCCATCGCGCGCCGCCATCAGTGCCGGCAGAAAATCTGACATCAGCCGCAGCATCAGCACCTGCGTCTCCGGATCGCCGAAGCGCACATTGTACTCGATGAGCTGCGGGCCATCCTTCGCGATCATCAGGCCGGCAAACAGCACGCCTTTGTACGGCGCGCCCATCGCTTTGAGCGCGCGCACCGTCGGCAGGATGATCTCATCCATCACGCGGCTGTTCATCTCCGGCGTCATGATCGGCGCCGGTGAATAGGCGCCCATGCCGCCGGTGTTCGGTCCCGTATCGCCGTCGCCGACGCGCTTGTGATCTTGCGCCGAGGCCAAAGGGATCGCGGTCTCCCCGTCGCACAGCGCGAAGAACGAGGCCTCCTCGCCGGCGAGGCAATCCTCGATCACGATCTCCCAGGCTCTCTCGCCGAGGCCGCCGTCGAACATCATGTCGATCGCGGCTTCCGCCTCTTCGACGGTGCTCGCGACCACGACGCCTTTACCGGCGGCCAAACCATCGTTCTTCACCACGATCGGCGCACCTTTGGCGCGCACGTAGTCCTTCGCCGCTGCGGCGCCTTTGAAGCGCTGATAGGCGGCGGTCGGAATGTTGTTGGCCTTGCACAGGTCCTTGGTGAATCCCTTGGAGCCTTCCAGGCGCGCCGCCCATTTGCCCGGGCCGAAGGTCTTGATGCCGGCGGCTTCGAGATCGTCGGCGATGCCGGCGCATAAGGGCGCTTCCGGACCAACAACGACGAAATCGATCTTCTTGTCCTTGCAGAGCGCGATCACCGCCTTGTGGTCGGTGATGTCGACGCCCACGCATTCCGCCTCGCTCGCAATGCCGGCGTTGCCGGGCGCGCAATACAACTTGGTGGTGAGGGGGCTCGCGGCGATCTTCCAGGCCAGCGCGTGCTCGCGGCCGCCGGCGCCGAGGATGAGGATGTTCATTCAGGTCCTGTCCGTTCCCGGTGGGTTAGCGGGCGAGGGAGGCCAGGACAAGAGGCAAGCGGCCGTTGTCGACAGGGGTCGTCAGTCGTCGTCGATACGCGACAGCGAGAAGTGCGGATGGGCGGTGCGCTGCTCGACATGGCGGATGAAGGCCTCAACGCTCTCGTGTTCGTGGATATGACCGATATTGTGGAAACGCATCTCGTTATGGCAGGTCGGGCAGCGGACCCGGTCGCCGTGTTCGATGCGATTGAGCCGTTCGTGGAAGGTGGTGCGGCACTCGCCGCAGCGGACCCGGACCTTGCGGCCCTCGATTTCATGAGCGCGGGGGTTGATCATGGCAGTCGCCTCTGGCGGGGTAGAATGGCTCAAAAGGGTTGACGAGGGCTTGATCTGATCGGCGGTATTTCGTCCCTCGCCGGGAGGGCGTATACGGGGCCCATGGCGAGCAGAATCAGGGCCGAGGCGGAGGTTTCCCCCGACTCCGGCGCCCCGCGCGGCAACCTGCAGGAATGGACCGTTTCCGAGCTCTCGGCCGCGCTCAAGCGCACGGTCGAGGACGCCTACGGCTATGTCCGGGTGCGCGGTGAGGTTTCCGGGTTCCGCGGCGCCTCGCCCTCCGGCCACTGCTATTTCCGTCTCAAGGACGACAAGGCGGTCCTGGAAGGCGTCATCTGGAAGGGTGTCTACGGCCGCATGCGGGTCAAGCCCGAGGAGGGCCTCGACGTCATCGCCACCGGGCGGCTGACCACGTTCCCCGGCTCGTCCAAGTACCAGATCGTCATCGACAGTCTCGAGCCCGCCGGCATCGGCGCGCTCATGAAGCTCTTGGAGGAGCGCAAGAAGAAGCTCGCCGCCGAGGGGTTGTTCGACGAGGCGCGCAAGCAGCTGCTGCCGTTCCTGCCAGAGGTGATCGGCGTCGTCACCTCGCCGACGGGCGCCGTCATCCGCGACATTCTGCATCGCCTGGCCGACCGCTTTCCCCGCCGCGTGCTGGTATGGCCGGTGCGGGTACAGGGCGAGACCAGCGCGGCGGAGGTCGCCAACGCCATCCAGGGCTTCAACGATTTGCCGGAAGGGGGCCCGCTGCCGCGGCCGGACCTCATCATTGTCGCGCGCGGGGGCGGTTCGCTGGAGGACCTTTGGTCGTTCAACGAAGAGATCGTGGTACGCGCGGCGGCTGCCAGCATGATCCCGTTGATTTCCGCTGTAGGCCATGAGACCGACATTACGCTGATCGACTTTGCTTCCGACAAGCGGGCGCCGACGCCGACCGCTGCTGCCGAGATGGCGGTGCCGGTGCGCGGAGAATTGCTCGCGCGCATCGCCAAGCTCGCCGAGCGCAAGCTCGCCTGCTGGCAGCGCGGTATCGAGCAGCGCCGCAAAGAGCTGACGCTGCTTACGCGCGCGCTGCCGAAGGACATCCTGGCGCAGCCGCGCCAGCAGCTCGACAGCCTCGCCGAGCGGCTGCCGCGCGCGCTGCGCGCCAACGCGCAGATCCATCACACGCAGTATTCGCGCGTCGCCGGCCGGCTCGCGCCGCAGCTCCTGCGTAACAACGTCGAGCGTCGGCGCGAGCGCTACGAGAACTTGAACCGCCGTCTACGCACGAGCCTGGTCGCCAATGCGCAGGCGCATCAGGCGCGTCTCGCGCGTTATCGCGACCGCGTTACGGCTTGCGGCAATGCGGCGCGCCGCGCCATGCTGACCTTGCTCGCGCAACGCGGCGCGCGGCTGGAACGCGCTGAGCGGTTGCTCGCCGCCTTCTCCTATCGCGAAGTGCTCAAGCGCGGTTTTGCGCTGGTGCGCGACGGCGAGGGGCAGCCGCTGCGCAGCGCTTCGGGCATCGCAAGCGGCGCGCGTCTCGACATTGAGTTTGCGGATGGCCGCGTCGCGGCGATCGCGGACGGCGAGGGGAAGCCCGCACCCGCCGCGCCGCGTGCCAAGCCCCGCCCGCGCGGCGGTGGGGAAAGTAGCGGCGGGCAGGGCAGTCTGTTCGGCTAGTATTTCAGCCCTGGAAACAGTCGCTCGCTTGCGCCGGCATTGTATCCGGCCGGCGGGTTACGCCATCGGCTAACCGCCCTACCTGTTTTCCCGATGAAACCTAATGTAGATGTCTCAGCTTGTCGGGATTCCGCACCACATAGATTGCGGCAATCTTTCCATCCTCGATGTCCAGCGCGGTCGTCTGGAGTTCACCATCGGCCTCCAGTGTGACGAAACCGGGCAATCCGTTGACGAATCCGGCGCGGACAAGTTTCGAGCCGTTCTTCTTGAACAGGGTCGCCAGAAACTCGTGCAATTTCATCACGGCCTCGAATCCGACGGTGGGCTCAATGGCCGCCGAACGCTTGCCGCCGCCGTCGGCATGGATACTGACATCGGCCGCCAGCATTGCACCGAGTGCTTTCATGTCGCCGCTGCGAGAAGCGGCGAAGAATGCCTCCGCAAGCTCAAGGCCACGGCGTTTGTCCACCTGAAAACGTGGCCTCGCTTCGCGTACATGGGCGCGCGCGCGGGTCGCGAGTTGGCGGCAGGCAGCCGGGTCGCGCTGGATTGTCGCAGCGACTTCCTCGAATTCGAGCCCGAACACGTCGTGCAGCAAGAAAGCCGCGCGCTCGAGCGGAGAAAGGCGTTCCAGCGCCAGCATCAGCGGTAAGGTGACGTCTTCCGTTTCTTCCTCTTCAACTATGGGGTCGGGAAGCCAGGGTCCGATATAGGTCTCGCGCTGGCGCCGGGCTGACTTAAGCTGATCGAGGCAGAGCCGTGTGACCGTGCGGCGCAGGAACGCCTCGGGTTCACGCACCTCATTGCGGTCGGCCTTCATCCAGCGGATGAAGGCCTCCTGTAAAACGTCCTCCGCATCAGCCATGGAGCCGAGCATGCGGTAAGCGACCCGCATGAGCTTCGGACGCAGCGGGTCGAAGGTGGCCGCTGCGTCCTCGTGTTCCATGCCTGCCATCAGGCGGCCGCGGCCTGGCCGGCGGACTTAGCTTGCGCCGGATCGACAAACATGTCGAAGCCAACGGCAATGCGGTTCCAGCCATTGATGACATTGATCATCAAAGTGAGCTTCACCTGCTCCTCCTTGGTGAAATGAGCCTGCAGAGCTTCGTAAGCGCTCTTGTGCGCATGTCCTTGGCAGAGCCGCGTCAGCGCATCCGTCCAGCCGAGCGCAGCACGTTCGCGGTCTGTGTAACACGGGGCCTCGCGCCAAGCCGACAGCAGGTAAATGCGCTGCTCGGTCTCGCCGTGCTCACGCGCGCTCTGGGTGTGCATATTGATGCAGTTGGCGCAGCCGTTGATCTGCGAAGCACGGATTTCCACAAGGTGGACGAGCGTCGGATCAAGGCTCCCGGCGATGGCCATCGATGCGGCGGTCCACTTCTTCATGGGTTCCGGGGCGGCGGCAAACAGATCGTTGGCATTCATGGGTTGGCTCCTTCTGTTGGTTCCGACACCATGACGAGTTAAAATCCGCCCCGTGTGACATCCACGCCGAATTTTTTGATTGTGCAGATGGCGAGCGTCGCAAAGAAGGCCGTTGGCAGCAACCGTGAAGAAAGCAAGCCCCCTATGAAGAAGGCAAAGACCGCCTCGCAGGAAGCAAAAGGGACATCCTCCCCCTCTCAGCTGATCAATGCGCGAATCGCGTCGCTGAGCGGTTGGCGGGGCGAAACGCTCGCGCGGGTCCGAAAGCTCATCAAAGAGGCCGATCCCAACGTGGTCGAGGAGGTGAAATGGCGAAAGCCGTCGAACCCCATGGGAGTTCCGGTGTGGGAACGAGACGGCATCATCTGCACTGGCGAGACGTACAAAGATAAAGTGAAGTTGACCTTCGCCAAGGGCGCCGCACTCAACGATCCCTCATGCCTCTTCAACTCAAGCCTCGACGGCAACATGCGGCGCGCCATCGATATCCACGAGGGCGATAAGATCGATGAAAAGGCGTTGAAGGCGCTCATTCGCGCCGCCGTGGCCCTGAACACGGGGGCGCACGCCGCCGCGCGCCCCGTCCGCTCTCAGAAGAAACCAAAGGGCGCGTGACGAGCTTCCCGACACCGGCTTCGTCCGTCGGCGCCCTTGGCGCGGCCCGGGCAGGGGAGCCCCCGAACAGCATCTAGTACTTCAACCGTGCAAACACCCGCACGCTCGCACCTGGCATCAGCACTTCGTCCTTCGAATAAGACACGCTGTTGCGGATGTCGCGGTTGAGCAGGTTCGTGCCGTTCAAGCCGACTGTGAGTTCGCTGAGTTGGTCGGCGCGCGGCTTTTCCGGCTTGAAGGTGTAGCTCACCTCGGCGCGCAGATCGTCGTAGCCGGGCGTCGTGGTTTCGGCAATGGACGCGACATTGTTCTGCGCGAAGGCGTGTAACAGCTTCACGCGAGCGAACCAGTTGGCGTCGCGCCAGTAGACGCCGCCGCCGAGGCGCACCGGCGGGATGCGCGGCACGTTGCTGCCGTCGGAGAATGTCGCACGCACCACGTCAAACTGGTTCTCGATGCCGAATACGCCGCCGCCGAGCGGTACCAGGTCCCATTGGCTCTGGAATTCGCCGCCGCGGAACAGCGTATCCGCTTGCGAGTAGATCGCCTCGTTGAGCTCGCCTGCGCCGGGCCCGCACACACCTGCGTCGTCGCAGGTGTCGCCGGTGAGGCGGCGATAAATGAAGCCTTTGAACTTGGTGATGTAGGCCGTGGCCTCGAAGCGGAAAGGTCCCTTGGCGCGCCGCAGGCCGACCTCCAGCGATTGCGCCGCCTCGATGCCGAGATTGGGGTTGCCCTTGTCGAAGGTGACGGTCGCATCGTGGCCCCCGCCGGAGAAAAGCTCCGCCGGCTTTGGTGCACGCTCGACGTATTGCGCGGTGATGCTGCCGACGAGATCGAGCGGCAGGTCCTGGATCAAGCCGATGCTCGCGCTCTTCGGTGTGTAGCGTGGCGAAACGGCGGTTGAGGCGATCAAGCCGGTTGCATCGAATTCTCGGCCGATGCCCGACAGATTGACCTGCTCGATGCGCCCGGCGATTTGCGCCTTCGTGCTCTCTGAGAACTTGAACTCATTGAACATGTAACCGGCGATGCGGCTGTTGCTGTTCGGGTCCCACAGGCCGATGCCGTCCGGGCTCGGCGCGGTGAGCTCTTGGTGTCCGCCTTGCACGCCGATCGCGGTGGTCAAGGCGGCAAAGCGCAGGTTGAACGGGGCGAGCTGCGCCTCGATACGGCCTTCCTGCTCTTTGTTGGTGAAGGTTTGGTGCACCGTATCGGAGGTGAGATCGGTCGGGTCTTCAAGCCCCAGTTCGTTGTGCTTGTAGTCGGTCAGGCCGCCCCAGAAACGCAGCGCGTCGATCGTCTCGGTCGGCGCGCGCCATTCGCCTTTGGTCAACAGCTTGGTCTGCTTGGCGTCAATGCGCGTTCTGTTGCTCTCCGGCTCGGCGCCGGGAATGTGGTAGAGTGCGTTATTCTGGACGACGGCGAAGCCAAGGAACCCGTCGTTGAAGATGTAGCTGCCGCCGACCGAGCCGCCTTTGGTCAGCGTGCTGGAATTGGGCTGACGTCCGTTGAAGGCGCCTGGCTGCGTGGCGTTGGGTAGATCGACCGGATCGGGCGCGGTCAGATAGGGATAATGCGGCACGCGATAATCCTGCGTGGTGCGCCCGAAAGCGTCGGCATGAACGGCGAAGTTCGCTGCACCCGCGTCGAACAAGGTGGCGCCGTCATAGCCTTTGTCGGCGCTGGACATGCCGCCGCGAAATTCGGCGCTGACGCCGCGCCACGGAATCGTGGTGGGGATGCGGTTGTTGAAGGTCTCGACCACGCCGCCGATTGCCTGTGAGCCGTAGCGCAAGGTGGCCGGTCCGCGGATCACCTCGACGCGGTCGGCAGTCAACGGATCGACTGGCACGAAATGGTCCTCGCCCAGATCGGATGCGCCATTGGCGCCCACACCGTTCTCCTGAATGCGCACGCGGTTGACGTCGAGGCCGCGGATGATCGGCCGCGAGGAGGCGCCCGGTGCAAAGCTCGAGCCGGTGATGCCCGGTTTGTCGAACAACAGGTCGCCAAGCGTCGAGCCGCCATTACGGCGGATCTGCTCGTCCGGGATGACGGTGACGGTGGCGAACTGGTCGGTGACGATCGGCAGCGTGCCCTGCAGCGTTTCGCCAGGCGCGGTTGCGCCCTGTCGCTGGATGGGGCTGGGAGCGGAGACAACGACTTCGGGCAGAGCGACTTGCGCCTGCACGGGCACGGCGATGAGCACAAATGGAGACACAGCCGCGCACAGGCGGCAGCGAAGGCGAAACGACATGGGAACCTCGCAAAACATGACGGCCACCGCCGCGGCGTGCGGCAGCGGATGGGAGCGGCAGACGTCAGGCTTGCGGCGGACCGCGGGCGAGGAAGGCTGAAGCGAGCGTGAGTGCACGGGTTGCCGGCGCGGCGATGGTTACGGGCGCGGTTGTTGGGACCGGCAGGCTGAGGGCGGGTGCGGTCGGCACGGCCAATGTGCCGGTCATATGCACCGTCGCGCAGATGTCGCAGGTGAGGTGGTCGGGATCGGGGTGGCCACCCGGCGCGTCGCCCGCGGGGGCCGCCTGGGTCACGCCGGGCGCTAAGAGTCCCGCGAAATCCTCGCCATGGACATGCGCGAACGAGACGGCAAGCTGCAGGGCCAGCACGAACAGCGCCAGCCATCCTGTCAGCCTCCGCGATGCCCGCGTCCAGCTCATACCCGCCTACCCCGGTTATGTTATAATATAACATTCACTACGGCGGCGACCGAGTCAACGGTATCCGCACGCCCGTCCTGCATAAGTGGCACGGCGGCAAAGGGTTTCGCCGGTGTGCTCAAGCGACTATGTTGGCTGCGAACGCTGTGGATGGAGGCCCCATTGCTCAATCGCTATGACCGCTCGCCGCCGATGAATGGCGAGGCCGACGTCAAATATCTGGACGGCGATTTTCGCGTCGTGCGGCCCGGCGCCTTTGTGCGCTGCGCGGTGACAGGCGTTGCCATCCCGCTCGAGGAGCTCAAGTACTGGAGCGTCGACCGGCAGGAGGCTTACGCCACGCCGGAGGCGGCGTTGCAGCGTTTCAACGAGCAAGCAGGCGCTTAACGCGTCAGCGCACGCTGCATCAAGCCACGCAGCGCATCCGTCTCTTCGATCGCGAGCGCTACCGGCAGTACATGCGCGGCTGCTTCGAGCGCCGCCAGCGCGGGTTCGCCCGCCATGCGTGCGCGGTCTTTCGCGGTGGTGAGAAGGGCCAGGCCTTCCTGCTCCGCGTCCACGATCAACGCGGCGGCTTCTTCCGCCGTATAGCGGTGATGATCGGGAAAGGCCCTGCGTTGTGCGATCGTCAAACCGGCCTGAGTGGCACTCTCGAAAAACTTCGTCGGGTCGCCGATGCCGGCAAAGGCCAGCACCCGACGTGCCTTGAGATCGGTCACTGCGGCAAGGTCAGGCACGAGCCGTCCATGCAACACGGGAAGGCTGCGCCGTTCGGCTGCGGCAATGACATTTTGCGCGCCTGCGCCAGCGTCCACCACCAAAAGTGCATCGGTGTGGGCAAGCTGCGCGTCGAGCGGCGCGCGTAAGGGACCGGCCGGAAATACGCATCCATTGCCGACGCCCCGGCGGCCATCGACCACCGCCAGTGAGAAGTCCTTTGTAAGCGATGCATTCTGCAGCCCATCGTCCATGACAACGACGTCGGCGCCCTGCGCGCATGCGCACTGCGCGCCGGCCACGCGATCGCGGGCGATGATGGTGGGAGCAACCCGCGCCAGCAGCAGAGGTTCGTCTCCGACCTGTGCCGCGCTGTCTGCGTGAGCATCGACCAGCTTCGGTCCGGCTTCGCTTCCGCCATAGCCACGGCTCAGGAAGAACGGCCGTCGGCCGGAAGCCCGCAGCATCTCTGCCAACGCGATTGCGGTTGGCGTCTTGCCGGCGCCGCCGAGCGTGAAATTGCCCACGCAGATCACCGGTATGCCGACGCGTGCACCGGCGTGGTTCATGCGCGCGGCGGCGATGGTGCCATAACCTGCTCCCAGCGGCGTCAGCAGGGCCGACAAAAGCCCTGGCTTGCACCACCAGAAGGCGGGGTCATGCATGATCGGCCCGCTGCCGCAGTTGAAGCTGCATCAGATAAGGATCGAGTGCATGCAGCGTGCGGTCGAGCGCGCCGCTCAGACTCTCGACAGTGGTCTTGCCGGCATGTGCCACGCGTTCGCGCAATGCCGGCTGCGACAGCATGGCGGCGAGCGCTGCGGTCAGCCGTTTGCCATCGATCACGACCTCGGCGCCGTGCGATTGACCGAGGGCGGCGTAAATTTCTTCGAAATTCCACACATTCGGGCCGTGAACGATGGCGGCGCCCAGCTTCGCCGCTTCGATCGGGTTCTGTCCGCCGTGTTCGATCAGCGAGCCGCCGATGAACACCACCGGAGCCAAGCGATAAAGCAGTCCGAGTTCGCCCAGAGTGTCGGCGATGTAGATGTCCGTCGACCGTTTCGGTAATTCGCCCTGCGAACGGAGCACGGCGTGCAGCCCCGCCGCCGTGACCACCTCGGCGATGGCGCGTCCGCGTTCGGGATGGCGCGGCGCAATGATCGTCAACAGGCCCGGGAAATTCGCGCGCAGCCTGTGATGCGCGGCGATCATGATCTCTTCTTCGCCGGCATGGGTCGAGGCAGCTGCCATTACTGGCCGCCGCCCGATCGCCATCTGCATGTCCTTGAGTTTGTTGATGTCGGCCGGTGGCGCCGGCACGTCGAGTTTAAGGTTGCCGGTAGTGACGATGTTGGGCGCGCCGAGCTCGCCGAAACGCTCGGCATCGGCCGGCGTTCGCGCAAGACAGAGATCGAAGCGCTGCAAGAGATTGACAATGGCCGACGGCAGGTTGTTCCAGCGATTGAACGAGCTCTCCGACAGCCGGCCGTTGACCAGGATCATCGGCACGCCGCGGCGCGAGGTCTCGATCACCATGTTCGGCCAGAGATCGGACTCGACGAACAATGCCAAGTCCGGCTGCCAATGGTCGAGGAAGCGCCGCACATAGCGCGGCACGTCGAGCGGCACGAACTGATGCATGACGCCGCGCGGCAAACGCTGTTCGGCAAGTTCGCTCGACGTTACCGTGCCGGTGGTAACCAGCATATTGACCTCGCGCGCGCTGATGCGCTCGATCAGCGGCAATACGCTCGCAAGCTCGCCGACGCTGGCGCCGTGCAGCCACACCAAGGGTCCTGGTGGGCGCTGCATGCGCGCTTCGCCGCGTCGTTCGCCGAAGCGCAGGCGATGCTCTTTGCCCTTCTTGAGGCGTTGCGCCAAAAAAATGGGTGTGAAAGGTGTCGCAGCCGTCGAGAACAGCCGATACAGGCGCAGCGGGAGCGGCAGGCGGTCGCTCACGGGGCGGCGCTCCCTTTACGATCGACAATATCGTAGGCACGCACGGTCAGGCGGTTGAGCTCGCGCTCGACCTGCTGCCGCGCATTTTCGAGCGCCGCGTCGTCAGCTTCGCGCGGCACGAAGATCGCTTCACTCGCCACCATCGCCACCCGGCTGAACGGCAAATTGATCGCGGTACGGTCCCAATTGTCTAGCTCTTTGCGGCGGCTGGAGGCAATCGCCACGGCATAAATGGGGCGGCCGGAATGCTGCGCGAGTTTGACCACGCCCATGCCCGCGACGCGTGAGATCTTTGGCACGTCGGCAGTCATGGCGACGTTGTAGCCTTCTCTCAGCGCTTCGAGCATCTCGTTGAAGGCGGAGACGCCGCCCTTGCGATAGAACTCGCCATTGTGCGCGCCGGAGCCGCGGATGGTGCCGACACCGAGATGCTGGGCCGCGCGGGCATTGATCTCGCCATCGCGGTGGCGTGAAATCAGGACTTTGGCGCGGTGACTGCCGTCATTCTTCTTGATGAACGGCGCCATGAAGTGCTGGCCGTGCCACATGGCGATTATGGCCGGCGTCTGCACGGTATCATAGATCGTCGCCGGTTCGAGCACGACCGAGCTGGTGTTCCATACCAAACGAAGGTACCACGCGCCCAGCGTTCCCATGGTCTCCTGGAACGCAGACGACGCGACGATCCGCTTGAGAGACGGCATCGGCAGTGTCAACGGCCCGTCCGGCTGGCGGCGTCAGGGTCGAGCAGCCTGTGCAGGTGGACGATGAAATAGCGCATGTGTGCGTTGTCGACCGTTTGTTGCGCCTTCGCCTTCCAGGCGGCATGGGCGGTGGCATAGTTCGGGAACACGCCGACGATGTCGACTTTATCGAGATCCTTGAATTCGGTGCCGCCCAGCTCTGTAAGCTCGCCTCCAAGGACGAGGTGCAGGAGTTGCGGCTTTTGGGTTCCGGGTGAGGACATGGTCGGACCTATAAGACAGCCCCGGCGGCGGGCGGACGGCCGTGGAACGCCCAAACTCTACGCGAACTCGGCTTCCCGGTCGCGTACCAGCTCGATCAGCGTGCCATGGCGGGCGGGACCGGCGGCAATCAGCGCGGCGTGCACCACATGCGGACGGTTGTAACGAAGCGCCCGGCCAGCGAAATCGGTCAGGACGCCGCCGGCTTCGTGCACCAAAAGATCGGCTGCCGCAAGGTCCCAATCGTGGCTTCCACCGGAGGCGAAGGCGGCATCCAATTGCCCGTGCGCCACCCGCGTCAGACGCAGGGCGAGCGAATGAACCTTGGGCTGCGGCAGAACGGTTGGGGTCAGGCCCGCCAGCGGGTCGAGATAGCGTTTGGGACCGGCCAAGCGGGCGCCGGTCAGCGAATTGCCATCGGGCGCGCGCATGAGAACACCGTTGAGGGTGGCGCCTTGGCCCCGCACCGCGAGGAACATTTCCTCGGTCACCGGAGCGTAGAGGGCGGCGACGGCCGGTCGGCCGTCCTCGACCAGCGCGACCGAGATGGTCCAGTCGGTCCGGCCGGCGATGTACGCGCGGGTGCCGTCGATCGGATCGACGATCCAGGCCAGAGGGGCGCTGCGTGCAGCCGCATTGTCCTCGGTCTCTTCCGACAGCCAGCCCGCCTCAGGCGCGAGCTGCGGCAGCCGCGCGTGCAATAGTTTATTGACCGCGATGTCGCCCTCGCTCACCGGCGATTTATCGTGGCCCTTGGTCCACTGCTTGAACGGACGCGAGGCCGTGACGCGCGCAAGCTCGCCCGCCTCGCGCATGACGATTTCCAACTGGTCGCGCAGCGCGACGGCGTCACTGGCCTGCAACGGTCAGCCCCTCCAGCCGCACGGTTGGCGCATTGGTGCCCTGGCGGAATTCGAGATCGTTCGCCGGCGTCAGTGAACGGAAGATGTCGAACAGATGCCCGGCGATGGTGACCTCGCTCACCGCATACGTCTTCTTGCCGTTCTCGATCCAGAAACCGGAGGCGCCGCGGCTGTAATCGCCGGTCACCATGTTGACGCCCATGCCGATCAAGTCGGTGATATAGAAGCCGTCCTTGATGTCGGCGATCAATTCGTCCGGCGAGAGCTTGCCGGCTTCCAGGTGCAGGTTGCTGGGACTCGGCGACGGCACCGATGAGACGCCGCGGCTTGCATGACCGGTGGTCGTGAGGCCGAGTTCGCGCGCAGTGGCGCAGTCGAGGATCCACGAGCGCAGGTAACCGTCGTCAATCAGCGCCAGCTTCTTACCGGCGACGCCTTCGCCGTCGAAGGGATGCGAGCGCAGGCCGCGCTTGCGCAACGGATCGTCGACGATGCGGATGCCATCGGCGAAGAGCTTCTCGCCCATCTTGTCCTTGAGGAAGCTCGACTTGCGGGCAATGGAAGCGCCGTTCACGGCGCTCGCGAGATGCGACACCAGCGATGCGGCGACGCGCTTGTCGAACACCACCGGCACCTTGCGCGTCGTCACCTTGCGCGGATTGAGCCGTGCGACGGCGCGCTCGCCGGCGGTACGGCCGATCTTGTCAGGGCTCTCCAGATCGGAGGCGTGACGCACACTGGAATAATCGTAATCGCGTTCCATGCCGGTGCCTTCGCCGGCGATGGCGGTCATCGACATGCCATGGCTGGAACCGAGATAAGCGCCGCGGAAACCGTGGCTCGTGACCAGCACCATGCCGCCGATCCCGGCCGAAGCCGAGGCGCCGCCTGATTTGGTCACGCCCTTGACGCTCAAGCCCGCTTCTTCCGCCGCTCGTGCAAGTTTTTCCAATTCGCTAACTGTCGGCAGAGCGCGATCGATCAGATCGAGATCGGGAAAATCATGGCTGAGCAGGCTTTCATCAGCGAGACCGGCGAACTGGTCTTCTGGGGCGGCCTTGGCCATCGCCACCGCCCGCGCGGCGAGCGTCGCATAGCCGCCCGTGTTCATATCGTTGGTGGAGACGACCGCCTGCCGCTTGCCGACCAGGACGCGTAAGCCCAGATCGTCGCCTTCCGCGCTCTCGGATTCCTCCACCGCGCCGTCGCGCACTTCGACGCCGAGCGACAGCGAACGCACGGCAACCGCGTCGGCGGCGTCGGCGCCGGCCGCGCGTGCGGCTTTTACAAGAGCGTCTGCGCGCTCCAGGAGCGCGCTCTGATCGAACAAAGAGGAGGTGGGTGCAAGCATGGCGGGAATGGCTTTCCTTTTATCTCAAATGGCGCCCGAAATGGAGCAATTCAACAGCCAGTTCCGAACAAATTACACTGACCACGGCAACATCTCGTCAATCATGCTTCGCAACGCGCCGTCAATCATGCACGGCGAAGGGACCTAGGCTACCGCTGGTTAACCCAGAACTTTAAGCCAATTCGGACGCCTTGCTGCGATGATCCTCGTGCGACTGGGCACATAAGCCCGGCGCGGGAGAGTTTGAGGCGTCAGATGCGAAGTGGCGGATGCCCCGCCGGGTCGAGCCGCGGGCTGCGGCTCGACCCGTTTGCCTTACCTGTCCGCTATGCGGCGAGCGATGCCGCGGCCGACGGGCGGGTGCGCGATATCGAGCTTCATCGTGAGCGCGTGGTGGTGCGCCGGCGCGTGTCCGGCATGCCCATGGCGCTCAACATGCCGCTATCGGCGTTCGCCGGCGTCGCCTTGCGCGTGATCGGCGGCGAGAACGAAGCGGCGGTTGCCGTCGTGCTCGCGCACAAGGACCCGGGCCTGGTGCTGCCGCTGTTTGTCACCCGCGAGGCCGACGAGGCGATGGCCGAATGGCGTACCTGGGGCGCGGTGCTCGGACTTCCGCTTCTGGTCGATGACGGTAATGGTTTGCGCGAACCTTTTGCGCGCTTGGGCGGCGTCAGTCTTGCCGACGTGCAGCCACGCCGCCGCCGCCGCAATGCTGTGCGCAAGCGCCGGCCGTCGATCCTGATGCGCCGTTTGCCCGGAAAACTCACCTACGCAACGCCGGTGCACCGCGACGAACGAGAGATCATCGCGCGGAACTAGAACTTATTTGCAGCGCTGCAGCTTGATCGTGCCGCCCTTTTGCTGGTCGAGCGCAATATGGTCCACGTCGATCTGCACCAGGCTGTAGCTGACGGTGCCGTTGCTGACCTGGCCGGTGGTGAACTCGTCGACGATGCGCCAGCGTGTCGCACTTTCGGGCGTGACCGACTTATTGCGATACGCCGGCACGCCGCCTTTGCTGTCGGTGCGCTGATTGCCGTTGAAAGCGATGACACGCTTGCCGGTGCAGTCGATGGCGCCCTTTTCGCTGCTGGTGCTTTCGCCCCATTTGCCGGAGACGGGATAGCTCGCAGCCAGCGCCGGCGCGGCGAGGGCGATCAGAGCTAGGAAAACGAGAGCGGCACGTTGCATCGGCATATCCTCTCGCTTGAGACTGGCAGTCTGCGGCATCAAATCAAGCAAGCATCCACGCGATCCTTAACGCTTGCTTGAACGCGCGCTACTTGACGCGATAGGCCCTGAGGAACGTCCGCACTGCGATACCGACAACATGATCGATGCGTTCCTCCGTCGGTGGCGGGCCGAAGTTGAACAGCATCGGCTTCAGCATTGTCGCGTGGCAGGTCTCGATGAATTGCGACGCGGCGACCTCGTAGTCATCGACTGCGAGGATGCCGGCTTCGGTCTGTGCCTTGAGATAGGCGGCGAGACTAGCGACGCCGCGGGCGGGGCCAGACTCGTACAGCTTACGGCCGATTTCCGGCATGCGCTCCGCGACCGCGATGACCGTGCGCCACGACGAGAGGCGTTTGGCGTTGCCGATCGCCTTTACGAAAGCCTTGCCGTGACGGAGCAGCACGGCCTCCACGTCGTGATCGTTGTGGTCGAAGTCGAACACGCCGTCGATTTGCATGGCGCACTCGCTGCGCACCATGCCGTCGAACAAGTCGTCCTTGTCCTTGAAGTAGACGTAGAGCGTGCCCTTGGACACGCCGGCGGTCTTCGCGATGTCCATCATGCTGGCGGCATCGAACCCGTGGGTGAGGAAGACCTGACGTGCACCAGCGAGGATCTGGCGCCGCTTGGCATTGTCCTCATCCGCCTCGGCGGCCGGATTGGACAGCATTTCAGCGGTTTCCGACATCTTCTGCGCTCCCTTCAGCGCGAATCTCCACGTTTTTAACGCTATCACCGCGCCGTCCATCAGGGACGACAAGGCGCAACAAGTCCTCCTCCGGCATCATACATTTGTGAACATGACCGAACCGTTCGGTCAAAAAACAGATTGACACCGGTACGTCTATATCTATTTTGACCGAACCGTTCGGTCAATAGACCGCTGCCCGATTCTTGGAGTGGACAATGCAACCGGAACACAGCCAAGCCGACCAAAAGCCCCCGGTGTCGGACCGCCTGATCGGGGTCCGCGGCCCGGGCGCCGCTCAGCGGGCGCGGGCTCTTCACTTGGCCGCTGTTTCTGAGCTTGCCTCCCAGGATACCGCTACCGAGCCGCCGGCCGATCCGGCGACGGCCCGGGGAACGCCCGCCGCCGATGCTAGTGCCCCCTATGCTGACGCGGCGGGCGGACCGGTCTCCAAGGCCAGCAAGCGCAAGCGCGTCTTGAAGGGCGTCGCCGCGGCGTTGGTGCTCGCGGCCGCCGGTTGGTACGGCACGCATTGGTTCACCGTCGGCCGCTTTTTGGTGTCCACAGACGACGCCTATGTGCGCGCCGATACGACGACGCTGGCGGCCAAGGTGTCGGGCTACATTTCTTCCGTCGACGTTGCCGACAACACCTTCGTTCACGCCGGCGACGTCATCGCCCGCATCGACGACGGCGATTATCGCCTCGCGCTCGATGCGGCGCGCGACAAGGTCGCGACGCAACGCGCGACGGTTGCCCGCATCGGCGAACAGATCCCGGCGCAGGAAGCCATGGTCGAGCAGGCGCGCGCGCAACTCATTTCGGCCCGCGCCGCGGCTACGCGCGCGGAATCCGAGCTCATCCGTCAGCAGACGCTGGCGCAGCGCGACTTCGCCAGCAAACAGACATTGGAGCAGGCGCAGGCCAACCGCGATCAAGCCAATGCGTCGGTGCAAAGCGCGCAAGCGGCAATCGATGCTGCGCTCGCCAATGTCGCCGTGCTGCGCGCACAACAGCAAGAAGCGGCGCGCACGTTGCAGGAGTTGCAGACGGCGCAGGCGAAGGCGGAGCGCGATCTCTCCTTCACCCAGATCAAGGCGCCGATTGATGGCGTCATCGGCAACCGCGCCATCCGCATCGGCGATTTCGTGCAGACCGGTACCCGGCTCGCGAGCCTCGTCCCGCTCGATGAAGTCTATGTCGACGCCAATTTCAAGGAGACGCAGCTCGCGCGGCTCAAGCCCGGACAGCCGGTCGCCGTCCGCGTCGATGCGCTGCCCGGTCACGACATCAATGGCACGGTGGAGAGCGTCTCGCCGGCCTCGGGCTCGGTGTTCTCGCTGCTGCCGCCGGACAACGCCACCGGCAACTTCACCAAGATCGTGCAACGCCTGCCGGTGCGCATCCATTTGCCGGCCGACGTGACGGCGCAGCGCCTTTTGCGCCCCGGCATGTCCGTGGTCGTGAACGTCGATACGAAAGGCGATTCATCGGTCGCCGAAAACGGCGCCCTGACTTTCGCCGCGCAGGCCGCTGGCCGCACTCGCTGACTACCGGTGGAGGGCTGATTGTATGAGTACAGCCGCCGCCACGACCGCGCTTCCGGTCTCTGCCCGTTCCCCGACGGGCGGCGCCGGAGGCGCGGCTACTCTTTCCAGCCGCCGCTTGTTCGCCTTCGTCGCCATGTGCTTCGGCATGTTCATGGCAATTCTCGACATTCAGATCGTGTCGGCCTCGCTCACCGAGATCCAGGCGGGCCTGTCGGCTTCCGCCGACGAGATCCCGTGGGTACAGACCGCCTATTTGATCGCCGAGGTGATCGCGATCCCACTCTCCGGTTTCCTGTCGCGAGCGCTCGGCACACGCACCTTATTTGCCGCTTCCGCCGCGGGCTTCACCTTCGCGAGCCTGATGTGCGGCTTCTCCTCGTCGATCGGCAGCATGATTATCTGGCGCGCGGTGCAGGGCTTCATCGGCGGCGGCATGGTGCCCACGGTTTTCGCCTCGGCTTATCTGCTGTTTCCCGGGCCGAAGCAGAAAATGGTCGCGCCGGTGATCGGCCTGATCGCGACCTTGGCGCCGACCGTCGGTCCGACCATCGGCGGCTATGTCACGGATCTGCTGTCTTGGCACTGGCTGTTCTTCATCAACATCGTGCCCGGCATCGTCGTCACCGTGGCGACCTACCTCTTGATCGACTTTGACAAACCCGATTACGCGCTGCTCGATAATTTCGACTGGGTCGGACTGATCAGCATGGCCGGCTTCCTCGGCGCAGCGGAGTATGTGCTGGAGGAGGGACCGCGCTACGGCTGGTTCGACGACGAGACCATTACGTTGTTCGCCGCGGTGTCGCTGCTTTCAGCCGTTGCCTTTTTTGCGCGCGTGCTCACCGCGCGTGTGCCGATCGTCGATCTGCGCGCCTTCGCCAACCGCAACTTCGCGCTCGGCAGCTTGTTCTCCTTTGTCCTCGGCATCGGTCTGTATGGTCTGACCTATCTCTATCCGGTCTACCTCGCGCAGATCCGCGGTTACGACGCGTTGATGATCGGCGAGACCATGTTCGTTTCCGGGCTGGCGATGTTCTTCACGGCGCCGATCGCCGGGCAGCTCTCGCAGCGCTTCGACCCGCGCTATGTGCTGATCGGCGGTTTCCTGCTGTTTGCGCTGGGCACCTGGCAGATGACCTTCGTGACCAAGGACTGGGACTTCTGGGAGCTCTTGTGGCCGCAGATATTTCGCGGCATCGGTTTGATGTTCGCGATCGTGCCGGTGACCAACACCGCGCTCGGCACGCTGCCGCCCGACCGGGTGAAGAACGCCTCCGGCCTGTTCAACCTGACGCGCAATCTCGGCGGCGCCATCGGGCTCGCGCTCATCAACACCGCGCTCAACGATCGCATGGATCTGCATCTTGCGCGCCTGCATGAGGCGGTGACCTGGGCGCGCGTGCCGGCGCTTGAGACGCTCAACAACCTGACGCAGCGCTTTGCGGGCTCTGACGCCGAACTGATGGCGCTCAAGCAGATGATGGGCATGGCGCGCCAGCAGGCGAGCGTGATGAGCTTTGCCGACGTGTTCCTGATGCTGACTGTCTTGTTCCTGGCGCTTGCCGCCGCCGGCATCATCATGAAGCGCCCCGTGCCGGCCGCGGCGGGAGCGGGCGGACATTAGCGCCGTTATTGTATTAGCGGTCGCTCCCAGCGATAACCCGGCTTGCCGTGAAAGAAACCGTTCGAAAACGGCGCGCCGATTTGAAGCGCTTCCAGCCGCGCGTTCGCTTCCTCCGCATCGATGAGGCGGTCGAGCGCGGCGCAGAAAATCTCGGCCACTGCCACCATGTCGCAGCTGTGCGGCGACAGGCGGAAGCGGGAAACGCCCATTGTCTGTAAAGCAGGTAATTCTCCGGTGAGGTTGAGATAATCATGCGACAGCGTCTGGATGCCGTTCACGGTGAGGAACGGCTTGTCTTCCAAGGTCCGAAGCGTCATCCCGTCGGGGTCCTGGTCGCAGACGAACTGGCAACTGTCCTTGGTACGGCCGTGGGCGCGCGCGTGATAGCAGCGTGCCGACAACGCGAGCGGTAGACGTCCGAACACCTGTATTTCGGCCGTGACGCCAATTTTTTTCGCCTCCGCGCATAGCACGCGGATGGCCGCTGCCGGCATTTCCACCGGCAGGCAGACATTGCAGGCGCCATTGCGCGCCAGCACGGCGAGCGTGCGCTCGTTGTAGACGTTCACGAAGGGGCCGATGTGGTGCGGCCGTCCGCGCACAGAGGCGAAGGCCGAGGCGTCGTTGACCTCGATCAGCTCGGCTGCGCCGACGCTTGCCACGAGCTTGCGGTCGAGCGTCGACATCACTTCGGTCAAGGTGGAGAAGACGACCGTCTTGCCCGCCGCCGAAAGCCGCGTGACAACAGATTCAAGCTGCGGTTCGAACAAAGGCGCGCGCTTGGAGCAGATGACCTCGCCGAGATAGACGGTTCCGACCGGTGCCTCGTCGGCGATGCGGAAGTAGAAGTCGCGCCAGCGTTCCGGCGTCCAGTTGAACAGCACCGGGCCCAGCGTGACTTCGTTCGCAAGCGGCTTCATCGCTATCTCCACCGCTTGGTGCGGAAGGTGCCTTCGGTCTCGCGTCGTCCTTCCGTGAGCGCCAAGAGACTTGCGAAAGCCGCCTCGCGCCCCGCCATCAGTTCGTCGACCGCCTTGCGGAAGGAGGAGACCACGTCCTTCACATAGGCGCGGCTGCGTTGGCGGCCCTCGATCTTGAGCGCGGTGACGCCGGCGCGCATGAGGTCGGGCAGCAGCGCCGACAAGTTGAGGCTGACCGGCTCCTCGAAGGCGTAGTAGCTCTCGGCCTTGGCGTCGCAGCGATAACGTCCCTTGCAGATGGTCGGATAACCCGCGCTTTCGCCGCAGGCGAAGCGGTCGATTACCACCGTGCCCAGCCGCGTGGTGAGATTGCGCTTGGCGTCTTCCTCGTAATGCACGTCGGCGGCTGGCGAACAAACACCGTCCATGTTGGTGGAGACGCCGGTGACGTAGTTGGAGAGACTACAGCGGCCTTCTGCCATCATGCCGATATTGCCGAAGATGAATGCTTCGATTTCGCACGGGATCTGCCGGTGCAGCTCCGAGATCTCGGCGACGGTGAGCATACGCGGCAGCACCACGCGCTTGACATTGAATTCCTCGCAGTAGAAGCGGATCGCCTCGGGCGAGGAGGCGCCGGCCTGCACCGACAGGTGCAGCCGCAGATTCGGATGCGTCTGCGCGGCGTAGTCCGCAACGCCCATATCGGCGACAATGACCGCGTCGACGCCGACGATTGCCGCGAGATCGATCGCCTGGCGCCAGAGATCGAAACGGCCGGCTGGCGGAAAGGTGTTTACCGCCAAGAGCACCTTGGCATTGCGCGCATGCGCGTAGGCGACTGCCTGCTCGAGTTCAGTGGGCGTGAAGTTCAGCCCCGGAAAGTTGCGCGCGTTGGTCTCGTTCTGCAGGCCGCAATAGACGGCGTCGGCGCCGGCATCGACCGCGGCGCGCAATCCTGCGGGCGTACCGGCCGGGCAAACGAGCTCCGGACGCTGGTAGTTGTCGGTCATGCCTTGGTCCCCCGCGCCGCGCGCAAGCCTGACAAAGCCAGCGACGCCGGGCCGGATAGCGGGCCGAAGCTGCCTATGACGCTGTCGAGCGCGCTGCCCTCGAAATCGTCGAGCGCGTTGCGCAAGGCCACCACCGCCTCGGTGTCGCCGCTCACTTTCAGGTCGCGCGAAAAGAACATGGCGTCGCCGTCGAGCGAGCCGTCGATCATGTCGAGAAGGTTCATGAAGGTGCCGGCGATCGCTGCATCATGCGCTGGCCGCTCGTGCCGGCGATGCGCGGTGAGCAGTGGCGCGTCGCGCTCGGGCGTGAGCACCAGCACCAAGGGCAAGTCGGTCGGATCGATCAGGAAGCGCTTGTCCGCGTGCGGGCCCAGACGATTGAACAATTCGGGACGCGACCGCGCGACGTGATTTGCGATGCGACTAAGAATAGGTTGCAGCAGCGCCAGGGGTATCGGCGTCAACAGCAGAGCGGGGATGTGCTGAACAAGGGCTTTGAGCGGCGATGAGGAAGGGTGGGGCGCTCGCATTGCGCGCCATCAAGACCAGCATTCACCGTCGACAAAATTGATGGAGATCAAATTGCCGCTGCGTGTCGTGGGTCACGCCTTCCCATATCCACCCGCCGTCGGCGTCTGGATGATCACGGCCTCGCCGGCATCGATCACTGTCTCGTCGCAACCTTTCAGCTTCTCCATCGTGCCGTCCTGGCGGCGGACCCAATTCTCGCCGACTTGTCCGGCCCCGCCGCCTTCAAGGCCGAACGGCCGAACGCGGCGATGGCCGGAGAGGATGGTGCATTCCATCTTCTCGAGGAAACGGATGGTGCGGCGGATGCCGTCGCCGGCGTGCCACTTTCCCTTGCCGCCGGAGCCGGCGCGGATGTGGAAGTCCTCGAGCAGCACCGGATAGCGGAATTCCAGGATCTCCGGATCGGTGAGCCGCGTATTGGTCATGTGCGTGTGTACGGCGTCGGTGCCGTTGAAGCCGGGTCCGGCCGGCGAGCCGGAGCAGATCGTCTCGTAATACTGATACTTGGCGTTGCCGAAGTTGAGGTTGTTCATCGTGCCCTGCGCTGCGGCGAGCGCGCCGAGCCCGCCGAACAGGCAGTTGGTCACCGCCTGCGAGACCTCGACATTGCCGGCGACGACGGCGGCGGGATATTCCGGCTTCAACATCGACTTCTCGGGGATCACGATGTTGATCGGCCGCAGACACCCCGCGTTCATCGGGATGTCGTCGTCGACCATCACGCGGAACACGTAAAGCACGGCTGCGCGTGTCACCGGCTCCGGCGCGTTGAAGTTGGTCGGCTGCTGTTCGCTCGTGCCGGTGAAGTCGACGGTCGCCTCGCGTTTCTTCTTGTCGACCGTGATCTTCACCTTGATCACCGTGCCCTGATCCATTTCGTAACTGAATTCAGAATCGTGCAGCCGGTCGATCACGCGCCGCACGCTCTCGGCGGCGTTGTCCTGCACGTGCTGCATGTAGGCCTTCACCACGGGCATGGTGAACAGCGTCACCATCTTGCGCAACTCGCTGACGCCCTTCTCGTTGGCCGCTATCTGCGCCTTCAGGTCGTTGACGTTCTGCACCGGGTTACGCGCCGGATATTTGGCGCCTAGCAACGCCGCTAGCAATTCCTTCTCGCGGAAACGGCCGCGGTCGACGAGCTTGAAGTTGTCCATATAGACGCCTTCCTGCTCGATGGTGGTCGCGTTCGGCGACATCGAGCCGGGCGAGATGCCGCCGACATCGGCGTGGTGTCCGCGCGAGGCGACCCAGAACAGGATGGTCTTCTTCTTGTCGTCGAACACCGGCGTGCAGACGGTGATGTCGGGAAGATGCGTGCCGCCGTTATAGGGCGCGTTGATGGCGTAGACGTCCCCGGGCGCGATCCTGCCCTTGTTCTCGCGGATGATGGTCTCGACCGCCCGGTCCATGGAGCCGAGATGCACCGGCATGTGCGGCGCGTTGGCAACGAGCGTGCCGTCGGCGGCGAACACCGCGCAGGAGAAGTCGAGCCGCTCCTTGATGTTCACGGAGTAGGCGGTGTTCTGTAAGGACACGCCCATTTGCTCGGCGATCGACATAAAAAGATTATTGAACACCTCCAGCATCACCGGATCGGCATGGGTGCCGATGGCGTAGCTGCGCTTGAGCGCCTTCACGCGCGTGAGCACGAGGTGGTTCTTGGCCGTCAGTTCGGCTTGCCAGCCGGGCTCGACTACGATGGTCTGGTGCGGCTCGATGATGATGGCCGCGCCTTTGACCTTCGAGCCGGGCTTGAGCTGATCGCGGGTATAAACATTGGCCTTGTGCCAGGCCCCTTGCGAGAAGAACTGCGTTTTCTTCGCCGGCTTCGGCAACGGGGCGCTTGAGCGCCGCGCCGCCTTTTCGTTGAACTTGGCGCCGCCGCCGATGGCCTCCACCGAGACGGCCTCGATCACCATCTCTTTGTTGCGGTCGATGAATCCGAAGCGCGCCTTGTGTGCCTTCTCGAAGGCCCGCTGCATGGCGGGAAGTGCGCCGGCGTTCACCGTCAGCGCCGTGTCGGTGCCGGCATAACGGATGTGGGCACGCACGATCAGCTTGGTCTTGGCCGCCGGCACGCCCTGACCGACGACTTCGGTGGTCGCCTCTTTACCCAGCCGTTTTGCCGTGCGCGTGAGTGCCGCCAGCGCCTTGGCTCCGAACGGCAACTCGATCGCTTGCTCGCGCGTGGCGCGGATGTCGGCAAGGCCCATGCCGTAAGCCGAGAGCAGCGACGAGAACGGGTGGATCAGCACCTTGGTCATGCCGAGCGCATCGGCGACCAGGCACGCGTGCTGCCCGCCGGCGCCGCCGAAGCAATTGAGCGCGTAGCGCGTCACGTCATAGCCGCGCTGCACGGAAATCTTCTTGATCGCGTTCGCCATGTTCTCGACCGCGATCTTGATGAAGCCGTCGGCGATCTCCTCGCGCGATTTGTCGCCGACCCTCTGTGCCAGGTTGTTGAAGGCGTGGCGCACCTCGTCGGCGTCGAGCGGCTGGTCCTGGTGCGGCCCGAAGATCTTCGGGAAGAACTCCGGCATGAGTTTGCCGAGCATCACATTGGCGTCGGTAACGGCGAGCGGTCCGCCGCGGCGATAGCATTTCGGCCCCGGATTGGCGCCGGCCGAGTCCGGGCCGACGCGGAAACGCGAACCGTCGAAATGCAGGATCGAGCCGCCGCCAGCCGCCACCGTGTGGATGAGCATCATCGGCGCGCGCATGCGCACGCCGGCGACCTCCGTCTCGAAGGTGCGCTCGTATTCGCCGTCATAGTGGGAGACGTCGGTCGACGTGCCGCCCATGTCGAAGCCGATGAGGCGGTCGAAGCCCGCCTGCCGTCCGGTCTCCGCCATGCCGACCACGCCGCCCGCGGGGCCGGACAGGATCGCATCCTTGCCCTGGAACAGTTCGGCGGCGGTGAGTCCGCCGGAAGACATCATGAACATCAACCGTGCCTCGGACCGCTTGGCATCGAGCGCGTTGGTGACGCGCGCCACATAGCGCCGCAGGATCGGAGAGAGATAAGCATCCACCACCGTCGTATCGCCGCGGCCGACCAGCTTGATCAGCGGCGAGACCTCGTGGCTGACCGACACCTGCGTGAAGCCCATGTCGCGCGCCAGCGACGCCACGCGCTTCTCGTGCTCGGGAAAACGGTAGGCATGCATGAACACGATGGCGACGGCGTCGATGCCGTCTGCTTTTGCTGCTTCCAGGTCGCGCCGCACGGCGGCGAGATTGGGCTCCTTCTCCACCGTGCCGTCGGCACGCACGCGCTCGTCGACTTCCGCCACGCGCTCATAGAGCATGTCCGGCTTGATGATGTGGCGGGCGAAGATCTTCGGCCGCGCCTGGTAACCGATCTTGAGCGCGTCGCGGAAACCCTTGGTGATGAGCAGCAGCGTGCGGTCGCCCTTGCGCTCCAGCAGCGCGTTGGTCGCGACGGTCGTGCCCATTTTCACGGCATTGACGCGGCCGGCAGGGATCGGCTCACCGGCTTTCAGGCCGAGCAGATCGCGGATGCCCTGCACCGCGGCGTCGGCATAGGCCTCGGGGTTCTCGGACAGCAGCTTATGCGCCGTGAGCGTGCCATCCGGCCGGCGTCCGACCACGTCGGTGAAAGTGCCGCCGCGATCGATCCAGAAGTCCCAACGTGCCGAGGCCGTCATACGCCGCTCCCGCTTCGATGATGCCACGACCAAACATCGTGCCGCTCATCGCGTCCAATCGTGTTTTTGAATGAAGTTTGATAAGGAGAATTTATCAAGGCCGGGAATGCGTGTTTTCACGTGCGACTTTACTGGCAATTTCCGCGACCTTCTGGGCGGCAAAGCTGTCCGGCGTTGCCGGCCAGCTCACCACGAAATTTAGTTTCGGCAGTTCGGGCCGGGTTTTCAAGACACGCAGCCGCCCGGCAAGCGCGATGCTGTCGATAATGGCCGGCGGGATGACGGCGATGCCGATGCCGTCGAGCGCCATGCGCACGATGGTGGCGAGCGAAGCGCTGGCGTGGATGGTCGCCCGCAGTCCCTTACGGTTGAACAGTTCGCGCACGACGCTATAAGGCTGCGTATTGCGCGAGAAGGTGATGATCGGCCACTTGACGATTTCCTCGAGGTCGACCGGCTTTTTGGCGAAGCGGATCTTGTCGCAGCAAACGAAGCCGACCGGAAAAGAGCACAGCGGACGACTCTCCACCTTGGGATCGGTGACGGGGCCGAGCAGGAAGGCGAGGTCGAGATCCTTGCTGATCAGGCGCTCGCGCAGGTTCGGCGATATATCCACCTCAATCTCCAGTTCGAGATTGGGATAAGCGCCGTTCACACGCTCGATGAGCGTCGGCAGCCACGTGTGCACGATCGATTCCGACACGCCGAGCTTGACCGTGCCACGCATGGTCGAGCGGTCACCGACGCTGTCGATCATTTCCGCCCGCAGCTTGATCAGCCGCTCGGCATAGGAGAGCAGTTCCTGGCCCTTCTGCGTCGGCGCCACCATACGCTTGTTGCGTTCCAGCAGCCGCATGCCGAGAAAGTCCTCGAGCTGGGCGATGCGCATCGAGACGGCCGGTTGCGTGGTGTTGAGCTTGTCGGCCGCGCCGCGAAAGCTTCGCAACGTCGCGACCCACATGAAAGTCTCCAGCGTCTTGAAGTCGACCACGCGATGCCTCTCGAAGCCTGATAAGGGTATCTTATCAGAGATCATCCAAAAAGACGATTGGACGAAATGAGCATGCGGTGGTCGGCTTGGCGTGCCGGTTCATTCCAGCGCGAGAGGGGACGCGCGATGCAGCGAACGAATCTTGCGGTCGCGTCCGATCAGAATGGCCTCGACACAGGCCTCGGTGTACGGCGTGCCTGCCGTAGCGGCGCTTTCGACGCGCCGACCGCCGGTCTCGCGCCAGGTTATGTGCAAGGAAATCTCGCGATCCTGCCGCGCGATTGGGCAGAAGAGTTCCTTCGTTTCTGCCAAGCCAATCCCAAGCCCTGTCCTTTGATCGGCGTGAGTGAAGCCGGTGACCCGGGCATCGCCGCAGTCGCCGCCGATCTCGACATTCGCACCGACCTGCCGCGCTACCGCGTCTGGGTGGACGGCGAGCCGGTCGCGGAGCCGCAGGATATCTTGTCGGTCTGGCGCGACGACCTCGTCTCTTTCGTCATCGGCTGCTCGTTCTCGTTCGAAGAAAGCCTGCTCCAGAACGATCTGCGGATCAAACACATCGAGCGCGGCACCAACTGTCCGATGTACCGCACCAGCATCGCCACGCAGCCTGCCGGCCGCTTCTTCGGACCGATGGTCGTGTCGATGCGTCCGTACAAGCCGGCCGACGCGATCCGCGCGATCCAGATCACCACGCGTCTGCCGGCGGTGCACGGTGCGCCCGTCCACATCGGCTTGCCCGAGGCGATCGGCATCAAGGATCTCGCCAAGCCCGATTACGGGGACGCCGTGCCCGTCGAGGCCGGCGAACTGCCGGTATTTTGGGCTTGCGGTGTCACGCCGCAATCGGTCATCGCTGCTGCGCGCCCGCCTTTCGCCATCACACACGCGCCGGGCTGCATGCTGGTGACCGACATCAAGAATTCCACGCTTTCGATCTTTTGAATCCCTGCCGGGAGACACAGCGAGAAAGAGGAGTGACGACGATGTCCACGCTGAGAACGAGTCTCCTTGCCGCCCTGATGGCCGTTACCGCGGCCGGTACTGTCGCCGCGCAGGATCTGCCGAAGAACCATCTCAAGGTGATCGGCGCCTGGGGCAACCTCTCGCAGTACAAGAACTTCGAGCAGCCGTTCTGGACCAAGCAGATCACGGAAGATTCCAAGGGCGCGATCACCGCGGACATCACGCCGTTCAACGAGATGGGGCTGAAAGGTCCGGAAATCTTCCGTCTGATGCGCGTCGGCGTGATCGATTTCGGCTCGACTGTGCTTGGTTATGTCGCCGGCGACGATCCGCGCAACGAGGCCATCGATCTCGCCGGCCTGTCGCCGGATGTCGCCACCGCGCGCAAGGTGTCGGACGCCTACAAGCCGGTCTACGACAAGTTCTACCGCGAGAAGTTCGGCGTGCAGGTGCTCGGCATCTGGCCCTATTCGGCGCAAGTCTTGTTCTGCAAAGGCAAGATCGGCGGGCTCGCCGACCTGAAGGGCAAGAAAGTGCGCGTCGGCAACCGCACACTCGCCGAATTCGTCGAGGCGCTGGGCGGCACCGGCGTCACGCTCGCTTTCTCCGAGGTCGTGCAGGCGATGCAGACCGGCGTCGTCGACTGCGCCATCACCGGTACGCTCTCGGGCAACTCGGCGAAATGGTACGAGGTCGCCGACACCATCTATGCCCTGCCGCTCGGCTGGAGCCAGGTCATGCATGCGGTCAACGTCAAGCGCTGGGAAAAGCTCGACCTGAAGACGCAAGCCTTCCTCAAGAGCGAGATCGGCAAGCTCGAGGATCAGATCTGGAAGGCGGCGGCCGAAGAGACCGAGCAGGGCTACGAATGCAACGCCGGCAAGAGCACCTGCACCATGGGCACCAAGGCGAAAATGATCGTCGTGCCGGTGTCCGACGCCGACCGTGCGCTGCTGAAGAAGACGCTCGA
>Ga0255338_1000825_pt1 | contig 76336 bp, 74 predicted proteins | sample MeOH1_35cm_T4_19_FD_203715 | JGI IMG/M metagenome (GOLD analysis project Ga0255338, IMG submission 203715) | Sandy soil microbial communities from University of British Columbia, Vancouver, Canada - MeOH1_35cm_T4_195 | ecosystem: Engineered > Artificial ecosystem > Sand microcosm > Unclassified ... | reverse complement strand
CTGGGCGACCTTCGGGCCAGCCCGATAGTGAGATCAGAGCCAGCTTCGCGAATGACCATCAGGGCCAGCCGCGGACTTCGGTCTGCAAGAGCACAGGCCGGATATAAGACCGCAATGAACCCGCCGAACCGGAGCTTCCAAAACCCGCTTGCCACATGGGAGGCGTCCATATAAGTTGCGAGATGCGAGCGCAAAACCACTCATCGCAGGTTTGCCGGCGAAGCCGGACGCATCGTCGCGCGGCATGGCACACCCGCACGCGGATTTGCATGCGAGGTAGAGGCGTGGAAACACACCAAGCGTGGCACAAAGCGCTTCGAAGGCCGCATCAGCGCCTGTCGATCGGCCGAGGCCTGCCGCCCTCATCGATGGCGACGTAAGTCAGCGAAGCCTCCGTCACCTTCACGTACTGCCCTTGCGCGCGGAAGCGCTCGGCGTACACCTCCACCTCCACCGTGATCGAAGTGTTGCCGATCCGCGTGACGGATGCGAAGAACGAGAGGATGTCACCCACCCGAACCGGCTGCTTGAAGATGAACTGGTTCACGGCCACCGTCGCCATGCGCCCGTCCACGTAGCGGGCCGGCAGCACGGCGCCGGCCAGGTCCACTTGGGCCATGACCCAGCCGCCGAAGATGTCGCCATTGGCATTGCAGTCCGCCGGCATGGGAATCATCTTGAGAACCAGCTCCTTATCCGAGGGTAAGGCAGTGGCGGCAAGGCTTGAGTTCGCGGACATGGGCACAATCACTCTCCAATAGACCAAACAGGATTGTCCCCGATGCGGCGTGCCGGCGATTTAGCTCGTTCTTCCATGGCCCTGCCACCCGGCGCCATCGAGCCGCCGCGCGGCCACACCGACTGGGCGACGCTCAAGCGCCTCTTCCCCTACCTGTGGCAATACAAGCTGCGGGTGGTGGGCGCGCTGGTGTTCATGATCGCTGCCAAGCTGGCGAACGTCGGCGTGCCCATGCTGCTCAAGACGCTGGTGGACGCGATGTCGTTCAAGCCCGGCGACCCGTCGGCTGTCCTGGTGGTGCCGGTGGGGCTGCTGTTGGCCTACGGCCTGCTGCGCCTGTCGACCACGCTGTTCACCGAGCTGCGCGAGTTCATATTTTCCAAGGCGACACAGGGCGCTGCGCGCAGCATCGCGCTGCAGACCTTCCAGCACCTGCACGCGCTCAGCCTGCGCTTCCACCTGGAGCGGCAGACCGGGGGCATGACGCGCGACATCGAGCGCGGCGTGCGCGGCATCGAGTCGCTCATCTCCTATTCGCTGTTCAGCATCTTCCCGACACTGATTGAAGTGGCGCTGGTGCTCACCATCCTGGGCGCGAAATTCGACATGTGGTTCGTCTGGATCACGCTCGGCGCGCTGGCCCTGTACATCGTCTACACCGTCACGGTGACCGAGTGGCGCACCAAGTTCCGCAAGGAGGCCAACGAATTCGATTCGGCCGCCCACACCAAGGCGGTCGATTCGCTGCTGAACTATGAGACGGTCAAGTATTTCAACAACGAGGAATTCGAATCCCGCCGCTACGACGAGAGCCTGCAGAAGCTGCGCATCGCGCGCCTGAAGAGCCAGACCACGCTGTCGATGCTCAATACGGGGCAGCAGCTCATCATCGCCGTCGGCCTGGTGGCCATGCTCTGGCGCGCGACGCAGGGCGTCGTGGACGGCCGCATGACGCTGGGCGACCTGGTGATGGTCAACGCCTTCATGATCCAGCTCTACATCCCGCTGAACTTCCTGGGCGTGCTGTACCGCGAGATCAAGCAGAGCCTGACGGACCTGGACAAGATGTTCGTGCTCATGGAAAAGGAACGCGAGGTGGCGGACAAGGCCGGCGCGCAGCCGCTGGCCATTGGCGGCGACGCGACAGTGCGCTTCGAAAACGTCAGCTTCGCGTACGAGCCCGCGCGCCCCATCCTGCACCACGTCAGCTTCGAAATTCCCGCGGGCAAGACGGTGGCGGTGGTCGGGCCTTCGGGTTCGGGCAAGTCCACCCTGGCAAGGCTGCTCTACCGCTTCTATGACGTTCAACACGGGCGCATCACGATAGCCGGACAGGACATTCGCGAGGTGACCCAATCCAGCGTGCGCCAGGCCATCGGTATCGTGCCGCAGGACACGGTGCTGTTCAACGACACGGTCGAATACAACATCGCTTACGGCCGCCCCGGCGCGAGCCGCGCCGAAGTGGAAGAGGCCGCCCGCGCCGCGCGCATCCACGGCTTCATCGAGTCCACACCCAAAGGCTACGGCACCATGGTGGGCGAGCGGGGGCTGAAGCTCTCGGGCGGCGAGAAGCAGCGCGTGGCGATCGCGCGCACGCTGCTGAAGAACCCGCCGATCATGATCTTCGACGAGGCCACGTCCGCGCTCGATTCCGCCAACGAGCGCGCGATCCAGGCCGAGCTCAAGGGAGTGGCGCAGAACAAGACGACGCTGGTCATCGCCCATCGCCTGTCCACGGTGGTGGACGCTCACGAGATCCTTGTGCTGGAGGCGGGCCGAGTCATCGAGCGCGGCACGCACAACGAGCTGCTGGCGCGCGGCGGGCGCTATGCCGAGATGTGGGCTTTGCAGCAACAAAGCGGCGAGCGTTTCGAGGAGGCAATGGGGATGTAGTCCGGATCGCCCGCCCGTGGCTTACACTAAAGTTCAAGCCAAGGAGGCGCCGGCGCGACGTGGGGGGCCTGATCAAGATCATCCTCTTTCTGGTTGCGCTAGGTTATGGCGCCCAGTATGTGAAGGACCATTACATCGACGGCGTGGCCGACACCAAGGGCCCGGGCGGTTTCGTGCCCGTGCCATCGGCGCAAGGCCTCCGGGACGATGCGGTAACGATCGTCACCGCGCCCGGCGCCTCGGACGATGCCGTGGCCCGGGGCAACAAGATGGCCACCGCGCTCAAGGAACAAGGCATCCCGGTGCTGCGGGCTCAGCAGGTGAGCTTCAGCGGCGGCGCCGATTCGGTGGCTGCCGCGCGGGCGGTGCTCGTCCTGAGTGGGGAGCAGCCCGTTGTCCTGGTGCGGGGCCGGGCCAAACCGAACCCGAAACTCGACGAAGTGTTGTTGGAGTACAAGGCGCATTGATCATGAATCCTCATATCACCGTTCTTACTCTCGCCGTCGACGACCTGGAACGCGCGGTGGCGTTTTATCGCGACGGGCTCGGCTGGCCCACCAAGGGAGTCATTGGCGCCGAATTCGAGAACGGGGCTGTCGCTTTCTTCGATCTGCAGCCCGGTCTCAAGCTTGCGCTGTGGCCCCGCAAGAGCCTTGCGGCGGACGCAAACCTTCCCTTGCAAGCGCGCAGCGCCACCGAATTCTCGTTGGGCCACAACGTGGACTCCAGGGCAGAGGTCGATGCCTGCATGGCCCAGGCCGCACGCGCCGGCGCCACCATCGTCAAAGGCGCGCAGCCCACGTTCTACGGAGGTTACGCCGGCTACTTCCAGGACCCGGACGGCCACGTCTGGGAGGTGGTCTTCAACCCCGGCCTGGACTGATTCCACAGGAGAACGCGTTGCCGATCGTGCACATCAGGAAGGTGATTGCGAAAGTGGCGATTGCGGCGGTTTTGTTCGGAGTCGTCACCATCTTCGCCGGAGCTCGCGTGCTCCTGGGAGCTGACCCGGGCTATGTGGTGTACTTACCGCTCCTGCGATTCAATTCCATCATGGGGATCATCTATGTCGCGGTCGGCGTCATCGCCTGGCGCAATCCTCGGCTCGGTGTCTATGGCGCTGCCGCCATCTGTTTACTCAACCTGGCGGCACTCGGAGCCATCAGCTATCTCTACGCGCCCAATGGTGCCATCGCCGGCACGAGTGTTCAGGCCATGACGCTCCGGACGGTCGTCTGGCTCGTATTCTTTTTTGTTCTGGCGTGGTCGAGCCGACGAATCGCTGCCAATGGCACAAGCAACACAAGATAGGCAATTACCATGCGCATGAGAGGAATCGTCGTCACCGACAACGGGGTTTATCACCCCAAGGCCCTGGTGCCGCGCCTGGTGCTCTACGCCATCTGCCTGGCGGCCATCGCCGCGATGGCGGTGGCGGGGCGGATGCCGCTTCAGTCGGCTGGCTTGTATTTCGCATTGCTCGCATTGCCGGCAGGCTGGGCCTTCTACAACTGGCGCAAATACGGCAACCTGGGGCGCCCCAGCATCCTGCTCGCAAATGGCGAGCTGGTGATGGACCGCCCGCAGGGCACCGAGGTGCGGTTGGCGCTGGATCGTCTCGAGGAAGTGCACGTGCATGGCATGCGCGGCAAGCGCGCCTACCGCTTCACCAGCACTGGCGGAGCAGTCGAAGAGGTTTCGCCTCTCTGGGCGCGCCAGGTCGAAGCGGCCGTGATCCAGTTCCTGCAGCACCGGCTGCCGCCGTCGGTCAAGGTGACAGTGGACGAGCCGACCACGCTGTTCGCCGCCTTCCGTGGCGGCAAGCCTTGAGCGCGCAATAATCGCAGCTATGGAAACCAAGTGGCTTGAAGACTTCGTGAGCCTTGCCGAAACGCGAAGCTTCAGCCGATCCGCTCAGCTGCGCCACGTGACGCAACCGGCCTTCTCGCGCCGCATCCAGGCGCTGGAGGCGTGGGCCGGTACCGACCTGGTGGACCGCAGCTCTTACCCCACGCGGCTTACGCCGGCCGGCGAAACCTTGTATTCGCAATCGCTGGAAATGCTGCAGGCGCTGCAGAGCACGCGCGCCATGCTGCGCGGCCATTCGGCGGCGGGGCAGGACGTGATCGAGTTCGCGGTGCCGCACACGCTGGCGTTCACTTTCTTCCCGGCCTGGGTGTCTTCGCTGCGCGAGAAGTTCGGGCCCATCAAGAGCCGCCTTATCGCCCTGAACGTGCACGACGCCGTGATGCGGCTGGTGGAGGGCGGGTGCGACATCTTCATCGGCTACCACCATGCCTCGCAGCCCTTCCAGCTCGACGCGGATCGCTATGAGATGGTGTCCCTGGGGCAGGAGGTGCTGTCGCCCTATTGCAAGGTCGATTCCAATGGCGAGCCGTTGTTCAAGCTTCCGGGGCGCGCGGGTCACCCACTGCCATACCTGGGCTATGCGCCGGGCGCGTACCTGGGGCGCGTGACCGACCTGATCCTCAAGCAGTCCGCCACCGCGATTCACCTTGACCGCGTCTACGAGACGGACATGGCCGAAGGCCTGAAAGTGATGGCGCTGGAAGGCCATGGTGTGGCGTTCCTGCCGTACAGTGCCGTGAAGAAGGAGCTGCGCTCCAAGCGCCTCGTCAGCGCGGCCCCGCCCGAGATCAAGGGCCTGGAGATGACGATGGACGTGCGGGCTTACCGTGAAAAGCCCGTAGGCAAAGAGGCGCCCAAGGGCACCGCACAGGCCCTTTGGACGTACCTGGCCACGCACAACACCGCAAAATGACGCGAAAATCCGCGCCGCAGGTGGGTTATAAATTTTTTGCATGAGGCCGCGCGCAAACAGCATTGGCGTTCCACAAGCGCTCCTTCTAAAGTTCGCGCCACCTTCAGAACCAGTCCTCACACGCATGTCATCCCTGACGCAGCGCTTGCCGGCGAGTTGATCAAAAGCAAAGTCGGGCACAAAGCCTGCTTGGCTGTTGGAGAGAGAATGCACGTTTGCCGAGGAGGTGGTTCAGGGTATTCCCGAAAGCCCGAATCCCTAGAATTTCGTTGTCAGATAACCCTAACGCTTCACCACAGGAGATTTGTATGAAGAAGCATTTATTGGCTTTCGCGGTTGCGGCCCTGGCCGCCGGCGGTGCCCTCGCGCAGGCGAACGACACCATTGCCAAGGTCAAGGCCTCGGGCGTCGTCACGATGGGCGTTCGCGACTCGTCGGGCGCGCTGTCATACACCCTGGGTGATGGCAAGTACGCGGGCTACCACGTCGAGATCTGCCAGCGCATCCTGGCCAACCTCGAGAAGGCCGCCGGCAAGAAGCTTGAAGTGAAGTACCAGCCGGTCACCTCGCAGAACCGCATCCCTCTGGTGCAGAACGGCACTGTCGACATCGAGTGCGGCTCGACCACCAACAACGCCACCCGCCAGAAGGACGTCGCTTTCGCGCTGACCACTTACGTGGAAGAAGTGCGTATCGCCGTCAAGGCCAACTCGGGCATCGACTCGCTGGCCAAGCTCAACGGCAAAAACGTTGCCACTACCACCGGCACCACTTCCGTGCAGCTGCTGCGCAAGCACGAGCGCGCCGCCGGCGTCGACTTCAAGGAAATCTTCGGCAAGGACCACTCCGACAGCTTCCTGCTGCTCGAATCGGGCCGCGCCGACGCGTTCGTGATGGATGGCCAGATCCTGGCCGGCAACATCGCTACCGCCAAGAACCCTGCCGACTACAGGATCGTGGGCGAAACCATCAGCGTCGAGCCGATCGCCATCATGCTGCGCAAGGACGACCCGGCCTTCAAGAAGCTGGCCGACGACACGATCCGCGACCTGATGAAGACCGGCGAAATCCAGAAGATCTATGACAAGTGGTTCGTCAACCCGATCCCGCCGAAGAACACCAAGGTGGGCCTGCCGGTGAGCGCTGCCACGAAGGCGGCCTGGGCCAACCCGAACGACAAGCCGCTTGAAGAGTACCTGAAGAAGTAATAGCGCGCTGCCTGGCGAAACCCCGCCCTGCTATTGCCGCGGCGGGGTTTCTGCCTTAAGGTAAGGCGACGGGCACGCGCGACGCGTGCCTTTTTCAAACAACGACAACTCGAGGGGCCCCCCGCGGGGACGACGTATGGCTTGGGACTGGCAGATTTTCTGCAAGACGACGGACGAGGGGACGGTGATGGCCAGCTGCCTTGGCAAGGCGGGCGACATCACCTATCTGGACTGGATGCTCCAGGCATGGGGCTGGACGGTGTCCGTCGCCGGTTGCGCCTGGGTGATCGCGGTGCTTACAGGTTTCCTGATCGGCACACTGCGCACGCTGCCGAACAGCCCCTGGGTCGTGCGGCTGGCCAATGTATGGGTAGAGATATTTCGCAACATACCCATTCTGGTGCAGTTGTTCATCTGGTATTTCGTGGTCCCCAAGGCCTTTCCGTTGTTCCAGCAGGTGCCGGGCTTTCTGCTGGTGATCTTTGCCCTCGGGTTCTTCACCTCGGCGCGTATCGCCGAGCAGGTGCGCGCCGGGATCCAGGCGCTGCCGCGTGGCCAGCGCTACGCGGGGCTCGCCGTGGGTTTCACCACCGCGCAGACCTACCGCTATGTCATCCTTCCGATGGCGTTCCGCATCATCCTGCCACCGCTCACCAGCGAGTCCATGAACCTGTTGAAAAATTCCTCGGTGGCGTTCGCGGTGTCCATCGCCGAACTGACGATGTTCGCGATGCAGGCGCAGGAGGAAACCTCGCGCGGCATCGAGATCTACCTGGCCGTCACGGGCCTGTATGCGCTCTCGGCCTTCGCCGTGAACCGCGTCTTCGCCTTCATCGAGAAGAAGGTGCGCATCCCGGGCTTCATCGTCGCGGGCGGCATGGGCGGAGGACACTGAATGGGCAACCTCGACCTCACGTTCCTCAATTGGGACATCATCAGCAAGTTCGTCGTCCAGGGCTTCCTGTTCAGCGTGCAGCTGACAGTCGTCGCCACGGTGGGGGGCATCATCTTCGGCACCATCCTCGCGCTGCTGCGCCTGTCGGGCAAGCCGTGGCTGGTGTACCCCGCCACGTTCTACGTCAACGGCATGCGGTCGATCCCGCTGGTGATGGTGATCCTGTGGTTCTTCCTGCTGGTGCCGATCATCATCGGGCGGCCGGTGGGCGCGGAGTATTCGGCCAACATCACGTTCATCGCGTTCGAGGCGGCGTACTTCAGCGAGATCATGCGCGCCGGCATCCAGTCGATTCCGCGCGGGCAGGTGCATGCCGGCCAGGCGCTGGGCATGACGTACGCGCAGAACATGCGGCTCATCGTGCTGCCGCAAGCCTTCCGCAACATGCTGCCGGTGCTGCTCACGCAGACCATCATCCTGTTCCAGGACACCTCGCTGGTGTATGCCATCGGCGCCTATGACCTGCTCAAGGGCTTCGTCACCGCCGGCAAGATCTACGGCCGGCCGGAAGAGGCCTACCTGCTCGCCGCCGTCGTCTATTTCGCCGTCTGCATGACCTTGTCGTACCTGGTCAAGCGCCTGCAGGCCAAGATCGCCATCATCCGTTAAGCGCCAGAGAGTCACCCCATGATCGAAATCAAGAACGTCTCCAAGTGGTACGGCCCCGTGCAGGTGCTGACCGACTGCTCCGTCAACATCAACAAGGGTGACGTGGTCGTGGTTTGCGGGCCCTCGGGGTCCGGCAAGTCGACGCTGATCAAGACGGTGAACGCGCTGGAGCCCTTCCAGAAGGGCGAGATATTCGTGGACGGTGTGGCCGTACACGACCCGAAGACCGATCTGCCCAAGCTGCGCAGCCGCGTCGGCATGGTGTTCCAGCACTTCGAGCTTTTCCCGCATTTGTCGGTGACGGAAAACCTCACCATCGCGCAGATCAAGGTGCTGAACCGCACGCCCGACGAGGCGATGGCGCGGGGCCTGAAGATGCTCGATCGCGTGGGCCTGATGGCGCACAAGGATAAATTCCCCGGCCAGCTGTCCGGTGGCCAGCAGCAGCGCGTGGCGATCGCACGCGCGCTATCGATGGACCCGATCGTGATGCTGTTCGACGAGCCCACTTCCGCGCTCGATCCGGAAATGGTCGGCGAGGTGCTGGACGTGATGGTGAAGCTGGCCAAGGAAGGCATGACCATGATGGTGGTCACGCACGAGATGGGCTTCGCGCGCAAGGTGGCCAGCCGCGTGATCTTCATCGACGTGGGCGGCCGCATCCTGGAAGATTGCACCACTGAGGACTTCTTCGGCAACCCTGACGCAAGGCAGCCTCGCACCAAGGATTTCCTGAACAAGATACTGGCGCATTGAGCATCCTGTCATGCCGGGCTTGACCCGGCATCCATCTTCGCGCGCCACCGTGGATTGCGGATCAAGTCCGCAATGACAATGTAGAGTGCGCCGTCTGGGACAATGTTGCCCCATGACCCAGCAAATCACCATCACCCGCCCCGACGACTGGCACCTGCACGTGCGCGACGGGGACGCCATGAAGGCCGTGGTGCCGCACACGGCCGCGCAGTTCGGCCGCGCGATCATCATGCCCAACCTCAAGCCGCCGGTGACCACGGCGGCGCAGGCCGTGGCGTACCGCGAGCGCATCCTGGCGGCTGTCCCCGCAGGCGTGAGCTTCGAGCCGCTGATGACGCTCTACCTTACCGACAACCTGCCGCCTGATGAGATCAAGCGCGCGAAGGAAGCCGGTGTCGTCGCCCTCAAGCTCTACCCCGCCGGCGCCACCACCAACAGCGACGCGGGCGTCACCGACATCCGCAAGACCTACAAGACGCTCGAAGCCATGCAGCGCGAAGGCATGCCATTGCTGGTGCACGGCGAGGTGACTTCGCCCGAAGTGGACCTGTTCGATCGCGAAGCCGTGTTCATCGACACGCAGCTGGTCCCGCTGCGTCGCGACTTGCCTGAGCTGAAGATCGTCGTCGAGCACATCACGACGAAGGACGCGGCGCAGTACGTGCGCGACGCGGACCGGTTCGTGGGCGCCACCATCACGGCGCACCACCTGCTGTACAACCGCAACGCGATTTTCCTGGGCGGCATCCGGCCGCACTACTACTGCCTGCCGGTGCTCAAGCGTGAGACGCACCGTGTAGCGCTCGTGGAAGCAGCCACCAGCGGCAACCCCAAGTTCTTCCTGGGCACCGACAGCGCGCCGCACGCCGCCCACTTGAAGGAGCACGCCACGGGCTGCGCGGGCTGCTATACCGCGCACGCGGCGATGGAGATGTACGCCGAGGCCTTCGACCAGGCCGGCGCGCTGGACAAGCTGGAGGGCTTCGCCAGCATTCATGGCGCGCAGTTCTACGGCCTGCCGCGCAACACCGGCACCATCACGTTGCGGCGCGAGTCCTGGACCCCGCCCGAGAGCTATCCCTTCGGCGAGGCGCAGCTCAAGCCGCTGCGCGGCGGCGAGGCACTGCCCTGGAGGCTCGCATGAACGATACCCGACGTGTGATGCTGCTGATCGATGCGGACAACGTTTCAGGCGATGTGATCGAGCAGGCCGTGCAACGCGTGCTCACCGAGTACGGCGCCATCCACGTGCGGCGCGCGTACTGCAATGCCGAAACGGCCGTGAAGCAGCAGACGCTTTTCAAGCGCCTTTCGGTGCGGCCCATGGTCAACCTTTCCGCCGGCAAGAACAGCACCGACATCGCGTTGGCGGTCGATGCGATGGATCTCGCCATCAGCGAGCGCCCCGATGTCGCGGTGCTCGTTTCGTCCGACTCTGATTTCGCGCCGCTGGTGATTCGCCTGCGCGAGAAGGGCTGCCGCGTCTGCGGCATCGGCCAGCAGGGCAAGACCGGCGAGGAAACGACGACGGTGTATGACGAGTTCACGGACCTGCGTCACCAGGCGGTGCGCGCGCCTGCCGCGCGGGCGCCTGTCGGACGAGAGCCCGCCGCGCGCGAGCCCGCAGCGCCCAAGCGCGCAGTGCGCGCACCGCGAGCTGGCCGGGCTGCAAAGGCGCCGCCCAGCCCGCCGCAACTGCCCGACGACGTCCAGGGCATCCTCGACGCGCTTCCCGAGCTGGGCTCCGGCGAGCGCATTGAGCTCAACCAGGCCGCCGAAGCCTTGCGGGCCGCGCAGTTGCTGGGCCGCAGCGCCAGCTCGCTCAAGCTGTTCAGGAAGCACCCCGACCTGTTCGCGCTGTCGCCCGAGGCCCGCCCCAGCAAGGTCCAGTATGTCGGGCCGCGCTTGAGGTGAACGCGTCGTGGCGCGGCGCGCTTGACGGGATGGATGCCGGCGGGCCGTGGCTCGATCCGTGGCGGGACGCAGGCAAGCGGGTGGCCAGTGCACTGGGCAGCGGGGCGACACTGCCGCAAGCCCTCAACCAGCACGCACCACCGGCAATGCATTTCGTGCCGCCGGATGATCTACCGTCCGGAACCGCCTACGAGCAGTACATCTTCGACACGGGGCGCTGCCCGACGCGAGAGAGCCTGCACGACTTCTTCAACGGCCTCGCCTGGCTGGAGATGCCGCTGTCCAAGCGGCAGTTGAACCGGGTGCACGTCGCGCAGATCGCGGCGAGCGGCATCGCAGGCCGGCGCGGCCCGGTGCGCGACGCAGCGACGCTGTTCGACGAGAACGGCGCCGTGCTGATCGCTCCCGAGCCGCTGTGGGCAGCGCTGGCGCAACGCGACTGGCAGCGGCTGTTCGTCGGGTTGAGGCCGCTCTGGTCACAGGCCCGGCTGGTGGTTTTCGGGCACGCGCTGTTGGAGAAGCTAGCCGCGCCGCGCAAGAACCTCACCGCCCACGTCTGGGCGCAACCCTGCCCAGGCGGCGCCATCGCCGAAGTGGACGCGTGGCTGGCCGGGCAGCTTACCGCCGGCGGCCTGGCGGCCAAACCGTTCCTGCCGCTGCCGGTGCTGGGCATCCCGGGCTGGTGCCCGGCCAACGAGGAGTTTTCCTTCTATGATGACCCCCTGGTTTTTCGGCCTTGATTTCAGGGCGCTCAGCCATAACTGTAGCGCGGGGAGTGAACCCTCTTTCACGCTTCGAATCGGAGAAACATGAAACGTATTGTTCTGTTCGTCTTGACCAACCTCGCCGTCGTGGTGGTGCTGGGCATCGTCGCCAGCCTGCTGGGCGTCAACCGTTACCTCACGGCCAATGGCCTGAACCTCGGCTCGCTGCTGGTGTTCGCGGCGATCATGGGCTTCGGCGGCGCGATCATCTCGCTGCTCATCTCCAAGCCGGTCGCCAAGTGGAGCGCCGGCGTGCAGGTGATCGAGCAGCCGCGCAGCGCCGATGAGGCGTGGATCGTCGAGACGGTGCGCAAGTTCGCCGACAAGGCCGGCATCGGCATGCCCGAAGTCGGCATCTTCGAGGGCGAGCCCAATGCCTTCGCCACCGGCGCGTTCAAGAACAGCGCCCTCGTGGCCGTGTCCACCGGCCTGCTGCAGGGCATGACGCGCGAGGAAGTCGAGGCCGTGATCGGCCATGAGGTCGCGCACATCGCCAATGGCGACATGGTGACGATGACACTGATCCAGGGCGTGATGAACACCTTCGTCGTGTTCCTGTCGCGCGTGATCGGCTATGCGGTGGACAGTTTCCTGCGCAAGGACGCCCGTGGCGGCCCCGGCATTGGCTACTGGGTGACAACCATCGTGATGGACATCCTGCTGGGCTTCCTGGCGGCCCTCATCGTGGCCTGGTTCTCCCGCCAGCGCGAGTTTCGTGCGGATGCCGGCTCAGCCAGCCTGCTGGGCCGCAAGCAGCCCATGATCAATGCGTTGGCGCGCCTGGGCGGTATGGTCCCCGGCGAGTTGCCCAAGAGCATCCAGGCTTTCGGCATCACATCCGGCGTGGGCAAGCTGTTCTCGACCCACCCGCCGATCGAGGAACGGATCGCCCGGCTGCAGACGGTTCAGGCGTAAGAGGGTTGTCATTGCGGACTTGATCCGCAATCCATCGTGGATCCCGGGTCAAACCCGGGATGACACGATGTTTTTGGCCACTGCTTCGCCCACCCGGATCCCATCCACGCCCGCCGACAGAATCCCGCCGGCGTAGCTCGCGCCTTCGCCGGCCGGGTACAAGCCGCGCACGTTCAGGCTCTGGTAGTCCTCGCCGCGGGTGATCTTCAAGGGCGATGAGGTGCGCGTCTCCACCCCCGTCAACACCGCATCGGGCATGTCGAAACCCTTGATCTTGCGGCCGAAGGCGGGCAGGGCCTCGCGCAGCGCGGTGATTGCATAGTCCGGCAGTGCGCCCTGCAGGTCTCCCAGCGTCACGCCCGGCTTGTAGGAAGGCTCGACGTCGCCCCACTGCGTGGACGGCCGACCGGCGATGAAGTCCCCGACCAGCTGACCCGGCGCGTTATACGTTCCGCCGCCGAGCACGAAGGCGTTGGACTCGAGCTTGCGCTGCAGCTCGACGCCCGCGAGCGGCCCACCCGGATAGTCGTGCGGGTCGATCCCCACGACCATTCCCGCGTTCGCGTTGCGTTCGTTGCGGGAATACTGGCTCATCCCGTTAGTCACCACGCGCCCGACCTCGGAAGTCGCCGCCACCACGGTGCCGCCGGGGCACATGCAGAAGCTGTACACCGAGCGGCCGTTGCCGGCGTGGTGCACCAACTTGTAGTCGGCCGCGCCCAGCAGCGGGTGGCCCGCGTGACGCCCCCAGCGCGCACGGTCGATGACCCCTTGCGGATGCTCGATGCGAAAGCCGATGGAGAACGGTTTGGCCTCCAGGAACACGCCCCGCTCGTGCAGCATCTCGAAGGTGTCGCGTGAGCTATGACCCAGCGCGAGCACGACGTGGTCGGCGCGAAGCTCGTACTTTTCGCCCGTGGCCTGGTTCAATACCGTGAGGCCGCGCAGTTGATGCATGTCGCCATCGCCCTCGATCATCAGGTCGGTCACGCGCTGCTGGAAGCGGATCTCGCCGCCCAGCGCGATGATCTGCTCTCGCATGTTCTCCACCACCTTCACCAGCTTGAAGGTGCCGATGTGCGGGTGCGCCACGTAGAGGATCTCCTCCGGCGCGCCGGCCTTGACGAACTCCTCCATGACCTTGCGGCCCAGGTGCCGCGGGTCCTTGATCTGGCTGTAGAGCTTGCCGTCCGAGAACGTGCCAGCCCCGCCTTCACCGAATTGCACGTTGCTCTCCGGGTTGAGCTCGCGCTTGCGCCACAGGCCCCAGGTGTCCTTGGTGCGCTCACGCACGGTCTTGCCGCGCTCCAGCACGATGGGCCGCAGCCCCATCTGAGCGAGCACCAGCGCCGCGAAGATGCCGCAGGGGCCGAAGCCGACGACCACGGGCCTTTCCGACATGGGCTCGGCCACACGCACTGGCGGGCGCCACTCCATGTCCGGCGTGGGGCCGACGTGAGGGTGCCTGGGAAAGCGGGCGAGCACTGCGGGTTCGCCCGCCGGGTCGGCCAGCGTGACGTCGACGATGTACACCGCCATCAGTTCGGCCTTGCGGGCGTCGAAGCTGCGCTTGAAGACATCGACCCGGGCGATGTCGTTGGATTGCAGGCCCAGCAAGGCGGCCGCGGTAGTCCGCAGGGGCGCCTCGGGGTGCTCCGCTTGGGCGAGCGTGAGCTTGATCTCGGAGAGTCTGATCATGGTGTCCTGTGGCCTGTGTTGATCAGGCAGGGATCACCCATGATAAACCTCAGGCCGGAACGTCGTGCCTGCGTAGCTGCACAGTGCAGGCCTGAGCGGCGACTCAGGTCGGCAGGAAGCCCTCGATGGAGAGGTAGCGTTCCCCGGTGTCGTAGTTGAAGCCCAGCACCGTGGCGCCGGCGGGCAGTTCGGGCAGCTTCTGCGCAATGGCGGCGAGGGTGGCGCCCGAGGAAATACCCACCAGGATGCCTTCCTCGCGCGCGGCGCGCCGGGCCATCTCGCGTGCCGGTTCCGCATCCACCTGGATCACGCCATCGAGGAGCGATGTGTCCAGGTTCTTGGGGATGAACCCCGCGCCGATGCCCTGGATCGGGTGCGGCGACGGCTGGCCGCCGGAGATCACGGGCGAGGCGACCGGTTCGACAGCGAACACCTTCAGCCTCGGCCAGGCGGCCTTGAGCACCTTCGCGCAGCCCGTCAGGTGACCGCCCGTGCCCACGCCGGTGATCAGCACGTCGAGGCCTTCGGGGAAGTCGGCCAGGATTTCCTGCGCGGTCGTTCGCGCGTGGACTTCGACGTTGGCGGGGTTCTCGAACTGCTGCGGAATCCAGCCGCCCGGGGTCTGCTCGAGCAGTTCCTGCGCGCGCGCGATCGAGCCCTTCATGCCTTTCTCGCGCGGGGTCAGGTCGAACGTTGCGCCATAGGCCAACATCAGGCGGCGGCGCTCGATGGACATGCTGTCGGGCATCACGAGAATGATCTTGTAGCCCTTCACGGCCGCCACCATCGCCAGGCCGATGCCGGTGTTGCCGGACGTCGGCTCGATGATCGTGCCGCCGGGCTTGAGCGCGCCGGTGCGCTCGGCGTCTTCCACCATGGACAGTGCGATGCGGTCCTTGATCGAGCCGCCGGGGTTGCTGCGCTCGGACTTCACCCACACCTGGTGGGTGCCGCCGAACAGGCGATTGATACGGATATGCGGCGTGCGGCCGATGGTCTCAAGGATGTTGGCGGCTTTCATGGCTCTCTCCATTGTTGGCAAAGTCGCATTCTGGCCCAGGCTTCATGCATATTGCCATCCAAAGATATGCCGGGCGCGAGATAATGGACCCGTGAAGCCCGCCAGACCGCCGCTGGTGCCGTATGGGAAACCTGGCACTGGAGGAACGTCCGGACTGCACAGGGCAGCGTAGGAGGTAATACCTCTCCACCGCGAGGTGAGGATCAGAGCAACAGAGACGAGCCGGTTTAGTCCGGGTGAAACGGGCAATCTCTACGCGCAGCAATACCAAATAGGTGGACATCGAGGCGGCCCGCTGAGTCCACGGGTAGGTAGCACCGAGCCGGTGAGCGATCACCGGCCCAGATTAATGGCGGTCACGTCCGGCCTTCGCAAGAGGGTTGGGGCGCCACAGAATCCGGCTTATCGGCGGACTTCACACTTTATTCCGGTTGTCGCGTTGCGTGCGCGGGTCCACGCTCCTGTCATGCCGGACTCGATCCGGCATCCATGGTGGCGCGCGTTGCGTTAGGCTGTTGGCACGCGCTCGCGTCGCGGCAGGCGGTACCCGGCAGCGGCTCATACTGTGGCGGTCGCAGCGTTGCTACGACTTCGCGAAGCGGCTTGGCCTGGGGACGGCGCCGTACAACTCGCTACGCGCCTTCGGCTCTTCGCTCAAACAAGTACGGCGAGTCAGTTACGAAGCGCTGCGCGCCCGCCCCCAGGCCAAGCCGCTTCGCCGCCACAGAAATCGCCGCCGCCGGGTACCGCCCGCCGCGCCGCCGAGGGGTTGGTATTCCACCGGTGGCCCACCCGCACGCGGATTTGCTGGCCGGCATTCGCGATCAGAAGCGTTCGCCTGCGCGCAAGTAACGCCACCGGCCCTCCGCCAGGCCGGCCATCGGCAAGCGGCCGATGCGGATGCGCTTGAGGCCGACCAGCCGCAGGCCTACCTGGGCGCACATCCACTCGACCAGCCAGGGCGGGATGCCCTTCAGGGCGAAGCGCAGGCGGGTCTCGTTTTGCCAGCTTACCTTGATCGGCGGCAGGGGCCGGCCTTCGTAGGCCAGCCCGTGGGCCAGGCGCGCGAGGCCGCTCTCGGCGATGGTGCCGGTGACCTGCGCGATCAGTTCCTGCTCGATGGCGAGCGCGTCCTCTGTCAGCTTGCGCACGATGCGGCCGTCCTGGCTGAAAACCACGAGGCCGCTGGCCTGCGGTGGCAAAGGCAGCAGCGCCACCAGGTGCGAGAAATGGCGTTTGACGGACCGCACGCCCGAGTCGTCGTCCGGCGCGCGCGTGGCGGGCGAGAGCAGTTGCCGGGCTTGATCGTCTGTCATGCCGGCGGGCTTGTGCAGCAGCAGCGTGACGGGCTCGAGGTTCGCGGCACTCGCGCCGGGGTCGAGTTCGACACGCTGTTCGTCCGTGACGCGGGACTGCGGCTCTTCCACGACCTTGCCGTCCACCCGCACCCAGCCGCCTTCGATGTACTGCTCTGCCTCGCGCCGCGAACAGGGAACCATCGCGGCCACCCGCTTGGCGAGGCGGATCGGCTCAGACATCGAGGTTGTGCAGGCCGAGGGATTCGATGCGCTGCACGTGGGCGAGCAGCGAGCGCTTGGCGACGGGCCACATGCGCGGCGGCACGTCGTCGTAGGCCAGCTCGACCCAGTCTTCCAGCCCGCCCTGCGGCCGCGCCTGCATGGCCGCGACGATTTTTGCCTCGCGATGGAGGCGATGCGCCTTCAGGCGCGCGATGGCGTCGCTCGCGAAGCCCAGCACCCAGCCGTGGGCCGGCAGGATGAACTCAATGCGGTGCCAGTCACACGCGGCGGACAAGGTGTCGAGCGAATCGAGGTAGGCCGACATGTCGCCGTCCGGCGGATCGACGACGGTGGTGCTGCCGTTGAGGATGTGGTCGCCGGAGAACAGCAGGCCGTCCTCCAGCAGGACGAGGCACAGATGATTGGCGGCGTGGCCGGGCGTGTGGATCACCTGCAGCGTGTGGCGCAGGCCGTCGCCTTCTATCACCAGCTGCTCGCCATTGCCCAGGGCGCGGTCGGGCGTGAACTCACTCGCGGCCCGGGCCGTGGGTGCGGAGGGCAGGCCCAGGATCGGGGGCCTGGTCGCGCACAGTGCCTGCAGCGGCCGGGCGCCCGGCGAATGATCGGGATGCGAGTGCGTGCAGACGATCATGCGGATGTCGCCGCCGCATTCCCGCCAGATTCGCTGGATGTGCTCCGCATCGTTCGGGCCGGGGTCGATCACCAGGTAGCCACTCGCAGGGCCGCCGACGAGGTAGCTGTTGGTGCCGGGGCCGGTCATGACGCCGGGATTGGGCGCGGTGATACGTGTGATGTTCTTCAGCAGCGCAACCGGCTGGTCGCTGCGCCAGTCGAGGTGGTGCACGAGCTGCCCGTCGGGGCTGACCAGGGCCAGCTCGCCGTACGGCATTTCGTGTTCCATGTAGCGCATTTCGGCGCCGTTCAACAAGCCGGCCCGCGGGCAGCTGGTCGGCAGCAACGGTTCGCTCGCGCATGCGGCGAGCACCGCGTCCACGGAATCGAACTTCGCGAGTCGCTCCAGCGTGCGGATCGTCGGAAAGACCATGAAGAAACTGCCCGTCCCGTGGCGCTCCAGCGCGTCGGTGGGGCGCACCCAAACGGGTTCGAACTGCTCGGTCTCGTCGGCCACCGGTGCCTGCCCCTGCGGCATGCGCGCGACGAGGAACGGCACGTCGAAACGGCGGGGCAGGTCGCGGTCGGTGATCCAGTGCGCAAGAACGTAGACCTCATCGGCCGCCAGCACCAGGCCGCGTTCTCGGCATTGGTCGGGCAGCGGCTTGTGGCGGTCGATGGCGGCGAAGTCTGCGGGCTCGAGGGCGCGTCCGTCCGCGCGCCGCACCAGCAGGACGCCCAGCTCCTCGAAACTCTCGCGAATCGCGGCGATGGCCTGGGTCAGCCGCAGATCGCCCTGGGCTGGCCGCCTCGCGGCGATGTCGTGAGATTGCGCATCGGCGGCGTCGATCGTTCCGCCGGGAAACACGTAGGCGCCGGGCGCGAAGCTGGCTGTGGCGGAGCGCCGCGTCATCAGCACTTCGACCCCCTGCGCGCTGTCGCGCAGCAGCAGGACCGTGGCGGCCGGGCGCGTGGCCGCCGGTTCGCGCTGGGCATGGAGAAGCAGGGAGGGTCGAACCATCGTGGAATTACATCATGATCGACATCACGGCCGCACTGGCCGGACGATAATCGCGGGCATGCTGATCCGTTTCACCAAGATGCAGGGCGCCGGGAACGACTTCGTCGTGCTGGACGAGACGCGCACACGGCTGGGCCTGACGCCCGGGCAGTACCGCTTCCTTGCCGACCGGCATTTCGGCGTCGGCGCTGACCAGGTGCTGTCGGTGCGGCCGTCGCCTGACGCCGGCATCGACTTCGAATACGTCATCCACAACGCCGACGGCGGCGAGGTCGAGCAGTGCGGCAATGGGGCGCGCTGCTTCGCGCGGTATGTGCGCGACAAAGGCCTGACGTCTCGCGACAGCGTGAAGGTGCGTACGGCTTCGGGCCTGATCGAGCCTCGCCTCCATCCCGACGGCCGCGTGACCGTGGACATGGGCCCGCCGGTGTTCGAGCCGGCTGCGATCCCGTTCGACGACGCGGGACTGTCGTCCCAACCCGACGGCGCGTGGGAAAAGTGGCACCTTGTGCTTGGCACCAGCGCCGATGCCGCCAGCATTTCTGTAGCGATCCTCTCCATGGGCAATCCGCACGCGGTGCAGGAGGTGGCCGATGTGGACCAGGCGCCCGTGCGCACGCAGGGCCCCTTGATCGAAAACCATCCGCGCTTTCCCAACCGGGTGAACGCGGGCTTCATGCAGGTTGTGGATCGTTCGCGCATCCGCCTGCGGGTGTGGGAGCGCGGCGCCGGCGAGACGCTGGCCTGCGGCACGGGGGCGTGCGCCGCCGTGGTCGCTGGCATCCGCCTGGTTCGGTTGGACGCGAAGGTCGATGTGGAAACGCGCGGCGGCCTGCTGACGATAGAGTGGGCCGGCGACGGCGCGCCCGTATACATGACGGGGCCGGCAGTCACGGTGTTCGAAGGCGAAATCGAGGTACCCGAATCAATATGAAAACAGACGGCATGAACCCGATCACCGAAGACGATATCGCCAATTACCTGGCGAACACACCCGATTTTTTCTCGCGGCATGCGCAGCTGCTGGCCGCGGTGCAGCTCTCCAGCCCGCACGGCACGCGGGCGGTGAGCCTGCAGGAGCGGCAGGCCGAGATGCTTCGCGAGAAGATCAAGGCGCTGGAGCATCGCCTGATGGACATGGTGCGTCACGGCAACGAAAACGTGATCATCGCGGACCGGCTGCATCGCTGGGCGCGCAACCTGTTCCAGGTGCAGTCGGGCCGGGCGCTGCCCGCCACGATCGCCGCGGAAATCCAGAACCAGTTCATGGTGCCCCAGGTGGCGATCAAGGTCTGGGACGTGGACAGCCGCTACGGCGCCGAGGTGTTCGCCGAAGGCGTGAGCGACGATGCCAAGAGCTTCGCCTCGTCGCTGACGCAGCCCTACTGCGGTGTCAATTCCGGCTTCGAGGCCGTGAACTGGCTGGACGACACGGCGATGGCGATGTCCGTCGCGCTGATCCCCTTGCGAGAAGGTAGCGCCAACGGCACAGGCCCGGCTTTCGGCATGCTGGTGCTGGCCTCGCCCGATCCACAGCGCTTCCAGAGCGGCATGGGCACGGACTTCCTCGAGCGCATCGCCGAGCTTGCGAGCGCGGCGCTGTCGAGGCTGCGCGCGAAGTAGACATGCAGGTTTTTTCCTGTCCTGTAAGACTGCGTGATCGGGAAGGCGAGCGGGGTGTGGGGGCGGCGGGCCGGGGACTGCGGGTGGCCGACTCCGCGAATGTCCTCCGCCGCCGGGAGGGCGGCTCCCCCTTGATTTCGCTGCGTCGGCCACCCGCCATCCCCGGCCCTTGGCGCAACGTTGGTTCTCTCGACGCATCGAACACCCACAACGGTGGATGGATCGGGGCGGCGGGGCGCTCTACGCAGCGACATCAAGGAGGAGCCGCCCTCCCGGCGGCGGGGGACAGTCGCGGAGTAGAGCGCCCCGTCGCCCTGATCCCGCCCCAATGCAGGCTATGAACCTGGTCGAGCGCTACCTAGAGCATGTGCGGGTTGAAAAACGGCTCGCGGCTCGCACGGTGGAGCTCTACTCGCTGGACCTGCAGAAACTCACCGAGAACGCCGCCAAGGCGGGCGTGGAACTCACGCGCGTGCAAAACGCCCACATCCGCCGCTGGGTGGCGCAGATGCACGGCGCGGGCCGCAGCGGGCGCGGCATCGCGCTGATTCTTTCGGGGTGGCGGGGCTTCTACACCTGGCTGGGGCGCCAGGGACTGGTGGACAGCAATCCGGTGCAGGACGTGCGCGCACCGAAAGCGGCCAAACCCTTGCCCAAGGCCTTGAGCGTAGACGATTCGGTGCAACTGGCGGCCTACGAGAACGACGATGCCGATCCCTGGCTTGAAGCGCGCGACAGCGCCATGGTCGAGTTGCTCTATGGCTGCGGGCTGCGCGTGGGCGAGCTGGCCGGCCTGGATGCGGTGGCGAGCGATGGCGCGCGCGGCTGGGTCGACCTGCAGGCCGCGGAAGCGCATGTGCTTGGCAAAGGAAGCAAGCGGCGCACTGTCCCGGTGGGCAGCAAGGCTGTCGAGGCGCTGAAGCGCTGGCTGGCAGTGCGCGAGCAGGTTGGCAACACAGCGCAGCCGGCCCTGTTCACGGGGCGCCATGGCACCCGGCTGACCGCCCAGTCCATCTGGCAGCGTCTCAAGCGCCGCAGCCTTCTGGCGGGGCTCGCCACGCCGGTCCACCCGCACATGCTGCGCCACTCGTTCGCAAGCCATGTGCTGCAGTCCAGCGGCGACCTGCGGGCCGTCCAGGAGCTGCTGGGCCACGCGAACATCACGACCACGCAGGTCTACACCCGCCTCGATTTTCAGCACCTCGCAAAAGCTTACGACGCGGCGCACCCCCGCGCGCACCGAAAAAAGTAGCTTCTAGCAAGTCAGGGTGAAGACCGCGCGCTTGCTGTCGGGCGCAACGTTGTTCAGCAGCGCGGACAGCCGGTCGATCACCTGCTGGGCGTTGGCCCTTTCGGTGGGCACCAGCGTCTGCGCGATGCGCACGTGCGCCACCCACTCGACCGGCTTGTTCTTGAACGGCATCAGGCAGCGCGCCACGATGCGCGGGCCGATGGAGGCCGCTTCTTCGGCCGTGAGCGGCCCTTCGACGAGCATGCCGAAACGAAGTTCCGACAGGCGCGCCACGCCATCGATGTCGCGCGCTGCGCCCAGCAATCGGCCGGCCACACGCAAGGGGAGCTCTTCGGCCGAACGCGCGCCGAAAATGCGCCGCACGTGGTCGCGGTTGACGACGTCGATCACCAGCACCGCGCTCTGGTACTTCAACCGCTCGGAACGCGCCATCATGCGGGCCAGCCGCTCGACGAACACCTCCCCGTTGATGAGGCCCGTTGCCGGGTCGATTCGGTCCAGGCCTTGTATGCGCCGGTTGTGCTCACGCCGCTGCTGGCTGCGCACCATCAGGATCACCAGCAGCACCGGCAGCTCGATGGCGATGCCGACTTGCATGCCGTGCATGGTCCAGAAACTCACGGGGATCAGTCCCCAGAGCCGGGCGAGCGGAAAGGCCGCGCCGACGATCACCGGAAGCATGCTGCCCAGCACGCCGGGCGCGTAGCGGTCACCACGCCGGGCCGCCCAGACCACGGTGGCCACGGCGACCGCACTGGTCAGCACGATGTACGGCACCATCAGGCGAAAGCGCAGGGACGGCTCCACGAGGACGATGCCCAGCGCGACCGGCAACGAAGCCAGGGCCAGCCCGTTCATCAGCACGTCCAACTTGCGCGACCGCTCGGGCAGGGACACCACGGCCGCGAAGAACCACAGCAGCGATCCGACGGCCAGCACCGGCAGGACCATGGACGAGACGTCGTTCCACGCAGGCCAATGCGGCCACAGGTGCAGGCCGCCGATGCCGGTCATCGCCGCCTGGGCCAGTCCCATGAGCGCGACGCTCAGTGCATAGAACCCGTAGGCGCTGTCGCGCAGCGAGACGGCGCTCAATACCCCGACGGCGACGGCGAGACCGGCCAGGCCGAAATAGATGCCCAGGATCAGCGAGGTGCGCTGCTCGCTTCGGCTCAGGTAGCTTTCGCTCACGAAATTGAGCGGCGCACTGAAGCTGTGGGGGTTTTCCACGCGCAGGAGGTACTTGCGTGGCTCCTCGGCGGAGACGAGCACCGGCAACAGCGGGTGGCGGTGCGGCACCGGCCAGTCGGCCACGGCCAAGGCATCGCCGGCCGACTGCGGTTGCCACTGGCCCACGCTGTCGGGCGTGTAGAGCGTGACCCGGTTCACTGAAGGGTAGGGGATTTCCAGGTACCAGCGCTCGGCGTCCGGCGCCGGCGGGATCGTGAAGCGAAACCACAGCGCCTTGCCGGTGGTGAGGGGGTAGATCGCTGCGTCGCGGGTGGGAGTCCATTCGATTCGCGCGTCGGTGGCCACGTTTTCCACCCGCGCCTCGCCTGTCGTGTCGATCCAGGCGTCACCCCAATCCTGCAACGGCACCGGTTGCCGCGCGGTGTCCAGCTCCAGGACGGTGCGAGCTCCCGCCGGCGCCGCGGCGGCAACGAGCAGCAACACGATTCCCAGCAGCCTGCGGCAGCACTCCTTCAGCCCCATTTTCCGGACACTCCTCGGCGCCTATTGTGCTTGCGCGGACAATCGGGGCCATGAAAACGATCCGGCTGAAAGACGGCAAGGAGCGCTCGCTGCTGCGCCGCCACCCATGGATTTTCGATTCCGCCATCGCCAAAGGGGGCGGCGACCCCGGCGAGACCATTCGCGTGGAATCGCATGCCGGCCAGTTCCTCGCCTGGGCAGCGTTCAGCCCCAATTCGAAGATCCGGGCGCGGGCGTGGAGCTTCGACGAAAGCCAGCGGATCGATGCGGCCTTTCTCGCCGCCACCTGCGAGCAGGCGGTTCGGGCGCGCAAGCGCTTCGACATCCGCAGCGACAGCATGCGGCTGGTGCACGGCGAGTCGGACGGCCTGCCCGGTCTCATCGTGGACCGTTATGGCGACACCCTCGTGGCCCAGTTCCTGTCGGCCGGCGTGGAGCGCTGGAAGCCGCAGCTGGCGGACGCCCTCCTGAAGGAAACCGGACTCACCCGGCTCTACGAGCGCTCCGACACCAACTCGCGCTCGCTGGAGGGGCTTGCACCCGCTTCGGGCTGGCTGCGCGGCGAAGGGTCGACGGAACTCACGATCCGGGAGAACGACTGGACGCTCACCGTGGACATCGCCGGCGGCCACAAGACCGGCTTCTATCTGGACCAGCGCGACAGCCGGCGCAAGTTCTCCGAATACGCGCGGCGGCTGCAATTCCAGCGCGTGCTGAACTGCTATTGCTACACCGGCGGGTTCACGGTGGCGGCCCTTTCGGGCGGCGCCGCGCATGTCACCTCGATCGATTCCTCCGGGCCGGCCCTGGAGCGGGCGCGCGCGCACGTGGCGCTGAACGGCTTCGACGCGCAGCGGGCCGACTTCCTCGATGCCGACGTCAACGCATCCCTGCGCCGTTTCATCGAGGAGGGCCGTACCTTCGACGCGATCGTCCTCGACCCGCCCAAGCTCGCCCCCACGGCCGCCCATGCCGACCGCGCGGCCCGTGCCTACAAGGACATCAACCGGCTGGCGCTGAAGCTCCTGGAGCCGGGCGGCGTGCTCTTCACGTATTCCTGTTCGGGCGGCATCAGCGCTGACCTGTTCCACAAGATCGTCGCGTCCGCGGGCGCCGACGCGGGGGTGGACGGCTACATCGGCGAGCGGCTGGGCGGTGCGCCGGACCACCCCATGACGCTCGCATTCCCGGAAGGGGAGTACCTGAAGGGCTTGGTCATCGTGCGCAGGTAACAGCCGAGGCAAGCAGCCTCACTGCCCTCGGTACCTTGATTTGCCCGCTAAACTGCCCCACCTCCGAAGTATTTGGGCACCACCATGAGTCTCATTCCCGCCACCATCCTCACCGGCTTCCTGGGTTCCGGCAAGACCACCCTGCTCAAGCGCGTGCTCGAGGAAGCGCACGGCCAGAAGATCGCCGTCATCGAGAACGAGTTCGGCGAGGAAAACATCGACAGCGACATCCTGGTGTCCGACACCCAGGAGCAGATCATCCAGATGAGCAACGGCTGCATCTGCTGCACCATCCGGGAGGATTTGCGCACCACGCTGCAGGACCTCGCCGCCAAAAAGCGCAAGGGCCTGCTGGACTTCGATCGGGTGGTGATCGAGACCACCGGCCTGGCCGACCCGGGCCCGGTGGCGCAGACCTTCTTCATGGACGACGAGATCGCCGAGACCTACCTGCTCGATTCCATCCTGACGCTGGTGGACGCCAAGCACGCCACGCAGCAGCTCGATGACCGCCAGGAAGCGCGGCGCCAGGTGGGCTTCGCGGACCAGATCTTCATCAGCAAGACGGATCTCGTCGCCAAGGACGAGACCGACGCGCTGATCCACCGCCTCAAGCACATGAACCCGCGCGCGCCGCAGCGTGCGGTGCACTTCGGCGAAGTGAAGCTCTCGGAAGTGTTCGACCTGCGGGGCTTCAACCTGAACGCCAAGCTGGATATCGACCCGGACTTCCTCAAAGAGGAGGAAGAGCACGACCATGCCCACCACGATCACGAGCACGGCGAACATTGCGACCATCCCTCGCACCATGCCCACGAGGAGCATGGAGAAGGACGCGCCAGCGCGTCGGGCCACCACCATCACCACGACGACGACGTGAAGAGTTTCGTCTTCAAGGCCGACCGGGCTTTCGACCCCGCGAAGCTCGAGGACTTCCTGGGCGCCATCGTCAACATCTACGGCCCAAGGATGCTCCGGTACAAGGGGGTGCTCCACATGAAGGGCACCGACCGCAAGGTGATCTTCCAGGGCGTCCACCAGCTGATGGGCAGCGACCTGGGCCCGCTCTGGGCCGAAGGCGAGGCGCGGGGCAGCAAGATGGTCTTCATCGGCATTGACCTGCCTAAAGATATCTTCATGCAGGGCCTTGAACAGTGCCTTCTTTGAGGTAGGCTAGCGCCTTCCAAAAATAAGGCGGGGGCGCCGGATGATTGTCTCGATTCTGCAACTTATGGGGTTTCCCTTTGGCAGTGGCGCGTCCGAACTCAGGGGTGAAAACCCCAACAGTGGGCGCCCGGCAGGGGACAATCGGGGTATAACTCGCACTCATGAAGGCGATACACCAACAGAACAAGGACAGTGGGCGGGTGCGCGGGCGGATCATGCCGTCGCCGCTGCCGCGAGGAGACAGGAAGTGAAGTCCCAAACCAAGGCCGGCAAACCGGCGGCCAAGGCCAAACCGGCGGTCAAGGCTGTGGCGAAAAAGGCCGCGCCGCCGAAGAAGGCGGTGACCAAGCCGGCCGCCAAAACCCCGGCCAAAAAGGTCGCTAAGCCGGCTGCGAAAGCGCCGGCCAAGAAAGCCCCCGTGAAGGCACTCAAGCCGGCCGCGAAGAAACCAGCGGCAGCGCCCAAGGCCAAACCGGCCGTGAAGGCAGCTGCAACCAAGCCCAAGGCAATTCCGGCCAAGACCGCCGCCCAGCCCCTCGCCAAGGCGAAAGCCCCGGCAGGGCCGGCATTGCCACGGGCCATGCCTCCCCGTCCCGACGCGGCCGCCCTCGGCGCCGAGCCGGCACGGGCCACCAAACCATCGGCGCGCCTCGCGCAAATCACGGTGCCCTCCATGGCGCAATCCGTGGCATCGACCGCCGCCAAAGCGAGTTACATCCAGACAATGTCCCCTTCCGTCCTCACCCCTCCACCCCTGGTGGCCATCAAGAAAGATCCCAAGCTCGCCAACAACTGGAAGAGCAAGGCGGTCGAAGAGCTCACAGACGCCGAGGTCCTGGCCATGCCGGACTCGGAATACATGAACGAAAAGCAGATGGCTTTCTTCCGCCTGAAGCTGGCCCAGCTCAAGCAGGAAATCCTCAACAGCGCAGGTGAGACCACCGAGCACCTTCGCGAAGACACCGTGATCGTGCCCGACCCGGCCGACCGCGCGACGATCGAAGAAGAGCACGCGCTGGAGCTGCGCACGCGTGACCGCGAGCGCAAGCTGCTCAAGAAGATCGAGCAGTCCATCGCCCGCATCGACGCCGGCGACTACGGCTACTGCGACGAAACCGGCGAGCCGATCGGCGTGGGGCGATTGCTGGCGCGGCCCACGGCCACGTTGTCGCTGGAGGCGCAGCAGCGTCGCGAGCTTAAGCAGAAGATGTTCGGGGACTGATCCTCTTTCCTTCAGCAGCCCCCAGCCCACACCGACTTCCCATGGCCACGAAAGACGAAGGTGCCGGCCTGCTGTCGAAGGTAGTGAAGTTCGTCAAGAACCCGACGACGAGCTGGGCCGACCTCGACCAGCAGGAAGCCGATCGCGAGAGCAGCTACTCCAAGCAGATGCTCAAGGAGATGATCGAGCGCAAGCGCCGCAACGACTTCGTCCGCAAGCGCGAATTCGACATGTTGCGCAAGATGCGCCGCAGCGAGGTGATGGCAGGACAGGACCCGGCGGCGCGGCCGTCCTTCTTCCAGAGCTCGATGCCCTCCAAGCCCGACGACCGCGCCACGACGCTCAAGAAGATCGACGAGATCGAGGCGCAGATGTCGATGCAGTGGTGGAAGACCAAGCATGGCGAGGTCTCCAGCCGCAGTGGCAGCAGCACCAATTTCCCGATGTCCTCGCACATGCCGCCCGATTCGGTGGGCCACCCTTCGGACGCGCCGTCCATGCGCTCCACGGCGTACACGCGCACCGCGCCGCAGCCGCTGGAGCAGGCCCCGTCCAACGAAAAGACTCAGCCGGCCGATCTGCCGCCCATGCTCGATTTCGAATCGCAGCAGTCCGTGTTTCCCCCGCCCGCGCCGGCGCCTCTCTCACCTGCGACGCCGCTCACGGCTCCGCCCCCCGAGCGAGCCTCGGCGCCCGCACCGGGTGTTGCCACGCCGCTGGAGCGGCCGCCTGAGGCTCCGTCGATTTCCGCCGTGACGCCTGCCGCGGGGCCTGTTTCGGAGCCGGGCACCACCAGCATTGGGTTCTCTGCGTCCAAGGTGTTTGCGATCCACGTCAATGAATACGCACACGATCCAGAGCTGGAAGAGGCGTCCATCCGCTTCGCCAACGGCGATGACGCCGGCGCCGAAGCCGGCCTGATGGAGGTGCTGAGCCCGCAGGGCACGCGCATCGACCATGACGAAGCCTGGCTGACCCTGTTCGATCTGTATCGCGCGACCGGCCAGCAGGACCGCTTCGAGACCGCGGCCATCGATTTCGCGGGCCGGTTCGGCCGTTCCGCGCCACAGTGGTTCTCCGTCCCCGAGGCCGTAGGCCGCATGCACGCCGCGCCCGCCGCCGCGCCCGTCAACGCCGTGCAACCGCCGGCCAACTGGACCTGTCCCGCGACCCTTGGCACGCAGACTGTCGCGGCCATGACGATCGCGCTGGGCAAGGCCACGCCGCCGTGGCGGCTTTCGTGGGTCAAGCTCAATACGATCGACGAGGCCGCCGTCGAGAGCCTCACCCGGCTCTTCACTCAGTGGACATCGCAGCCGGTGCAACTGCGTTTCATTGGCGCGGACAAACTGGAAAAAGTCCTCAATAACGCCACGCCGTCCGGCGACGCGAGCGTGAACCCGGCGTGGTGGAAGCTGCGCATGGAAGTGCTGCGCGTGATGCATCGCCCCGACGAGTTCGAGTTGGTGGCGCTTGACTACTGCGTCACCTACGAGGTGTCCCCGCCGTCCTGGGATAGCGCGCGCTGCGAATACAAGCCCTTGAAGGACGATGGCAGCTACGTGGAGGGCCACACCCACTTCGGCGAGCCTTTCCGCGACTCGCAGGACTTCGGCCTGGGCTACAGCGACACGCATGCTGCGGGCGGCAACTCCCAGACGGCCAATGTTTCCACGGTCGAGCTGGCCGGCCAGATCCTCGGCGACGCGACCGAGGCGCTGAACATCCTCGACGACAGGATGGGGGTCGCCGACGTCATGGTGATCTCCTGCGCCCGCCTGATCCGCATCGATTTCTCGGCCGCGGGATCGGTTCTCAACTGGGTCACGGCGCGGCAGGCGGAGGGGCGGCAAGTGCAGTTCGTCGAAGTACACCGACTGGTGGCGGCATTCTTCAACGTCATTGGCATCAGCGAATACGCGCGGGTGCTGGCGCGCACGGACTGAGCCCGACCTGCGGCACAGAGTCGTAGGCTCTTGCAGAGCTTTGGCCAGCGGTATCCTTCGGCTTGTCTTGCAAACGGCGACGAACACCCCAAGCTACATGTGATGGAACAATTTCACGGCACGACCATCGTCAGCGTGCGCCGCAAGGACGCCGACGGCCGCTGGCAGGTGGCGATCGGCGGCGACGGCCAGGTAACCCTGGGCAATGTGGTGGTCAAGGGCACGGCGCGCAAGGTGCGCAAGCTCTACCACGACAAGGTGATTGCCGGGTTCGCGGGCGCCACGGCCGACGCGTTCACCTTGTTCGAACGCTTCGAGGCCAAGCTTGAAAAGCACCAGGGCCACCTGGTTCGCTCGGCCATCGAGCTGACCAAGGACTGGCGCACTGACCGCGTTCTGCGCCGGCTTGAAGCCATGCTTGCGGTGGCGGACACCGAAGCGTCCCTCATCATCACCGGCAACGGCGACGTGCTCGAACCCGAGCACGGCATCATCGCGATCGGCTCGGGCGGCGCTTATGCGCAGGCGGCGGCAAAAGCATTGCTGGACAATACGCAGCTCAGTGCACAGGAAATCGTCAAGAAGTCGCTCGAGATCGCCGGTGAGCTGTGCATCTACACCAACATGCATCACACGATCGAGACCCTATGAGCGACGCCGGGCCGTCCCAAGGCGCGAGGGCCCCCTCGGGGGGCAGCGCAGTACACGAAGTGACAAGCATGGGGGCACTGATATGTCCAGCATGACCCCGCAGGAGATCGTCTCCGAACTCGACCGGCACATCGTCGGCCAGGCCGATGCCAAGCGCGCGGTCGCGATCGCGCTGCGCAATCGCTGGCGCCGCCAGCAGGTCGACGAGAAGCTGCGCGGCGAGATCACGCCGAAGAACATCCTGATGATCGGCCCCACAGGCGTCGGCAAGACCGAGATCGCGCGGCGCCTGGCACGCCTGGCAGATGCGCCGTTCATCAAGGTCGAGGCCACGAAGTTCACCGAAGTGGGCTACGTGGGCAAAGATGTCGATTCGATCATCCGCGACCTGGCCGAAATGGCCGTGAAGCAGACCCGCGTCGCCGAGATGCGCAAGGTGCGTTCGCGTGCCGAAGACGCCGCCGAAGACCGCATCCTGGATGTTCTCATCCCGCCGCCGCGCATGGGTGAGGCGGGCGGCGAGGGCACCGCGCGCCAGGCCTTTCGCAAGAAGCTGCGCGAAGGCCTGCTGGCCGATACGGAGATCGAGGTCGATGTGGCCGAGCCGCGCCAGCAGCTCGAGATCATGGGCCCGGCCGGCATGGAAGAAATGACCGAGCAGCTGCGCGGCATGTTCAGCCAGTTCGGCGGCAGCAAGCGCAAGACGCGCAAGCTCAAAATCGCCGAGGCCATGAAGCTGCTGACCGAGGAGGAGGCGGCCAAGCTTGTCAATGAAGACGAAATTCGCACCGCCGCGATCCACAACGCCGAGCAGAACGGCATCGTCTTCATCGACGAGATCGACAAGGTGGCTTCTCGCAGCGAGATGAGCGGCGCAGACGTCTCGCGCCAGGGCGTGCAGCGCGACCTGCTGCCGCTCGTGGAGGGCACGACGGTGTCGACCAAATACGGGCCGATCCGCACCGATCACATCCTGTTCATCGCGAGCGGAGCTTTTCACCTGTCCAAGCCGAGCGACCTGATTCCCGAATTGCAGGGGCGGCTGCCAATCCGCGTTGAACTGCAGTCCCTGTCGGTGCAGGATTTCGAGGCGATCCTCACGCAGACCCATGCGTCGCTCGTCAAGCAGTACCAGGCGCTGCTCTCGACCGAAGGCGTCACACTGGAATTCCAGCCCGGGGCCATCACTCGCCTGGCGAACATCGCCTTCGAAGTGAACGAGCGTACCGAAAACATCGGTGCGCGCCGCCTGGCCACCGTCATGGAGCGACTGCTGGACGAGGTAAGCTTCGACGCGACCCGCCTGGAAGGCCAGACCGTGAGCATCGACGCTGAGTATGTCGATGCCCGGTTGAAGGAGCTGAGCCGCGACGACGATCTGTCGCGCTACATTCTTTGAATTCCGACGGCTACTGCCAAGCCTGCCCTGCGCGGGCGTTCATCCATTCAAAGCTGGGTGCCGCCAGCATGTCCGCCGGGTATCCGCACGCACTCAATTCGTTGCCCCACTGCGTGGCTACGGTTTCCTGGGTCTGCTCGATATAGTGCGAGGCCTGCGCCCGGTCGTAGCCGAAGTTGTCGCAGTTTTGCAGCAGGTTCTCCTTGGTGGCCATGGCGCTTCCGTCGCGCGTGATGGCCATGGCCAAGGTGCCTGAAAAGGTGATGTACGGAGCGATGTCGAAAGCATCCGCGAGGCTCCACCGGCCGGCTCGATACACGAGGCCATGGTTGCGCGGATGGTCGTCGTCATTGCCGCAGAGGGCGTTGAACGCCATGCGCCGCCACAGTTCGCGCTTGAGTTCTCTTGCATCGACGTCGCCGAGGCCGCACCACCTCTGGATTTCATGTGCGAAGGCGACGTACGAGCGCTGCCGCTCACCGCACATATGTGCGTCCAGGCGCAGCACCGTATGCGCGCTGGCATAGAGATTTCGGCAGGCGTTACCTGCTGCGTCGATAGCCCTGTCGAATCGCTTGACCAAGAGCACCTCGCGCTCACCCACCTGCGCAAGCTCCACGTCTGCCGCCCTGATGCCGCACCTGGCCGCGAGCCGCATGGCGACGAATTCCCGCAGCGGCGCGTGCGGCGGGTCACCGCGGTCTTGAAGCTTGGCAATCCAGAGCTGCCCCTTGTGCATCACCGTGAGCTTCGGCCTCTCGCCGCCCAGGCTGGTGCCGTACATGCCCTTCACTTGCCGCGCTGCATGGCTGCTCGCGCGACCCGAGGGCAGTCTGGCAATGACATCAAGCAATTCGTCAGAGCCAGGCGCCTTGAATGCCAGCTTCGCGTCGATATCGTCGCAGACCTCCAGGGCACCGACGGAGTCGCCTTCCGAGAGCTCCAGGCGCTGCATCGGGTCAACCAGGGTCGTGGCCCTCATCTGCTCGAGCAAGGCAAGGCCGTACCCTTCCGGGCTGGCGTCGCGCAACACCCCGAACAAGCCGCCTTGCCGGGTCTCTTTCGCGCCCTTCCTGGAGCGCGTGAAAGGCAAGCTGAATGGGTCAATTGACAGTGCGCCTTCAATGGTCTTGTACTCGTCGTCGTACAAAAAGATGCCGACGCCCTTGTGCAAAGAGAACGTTCCGCATCGAACCGGCTGCGCCTGACCGGGCAACCACACCCAGACGGGTTTTTCTGTATCGCTCATCGTGAGGCTCCACCACGCACCCGCTGTGGAAGCTGAGCCTCCAGGATTGCGACATCGCCCCGTTCGCGGCCAAGTTGACCCACCAGGTCTGCGACTCCGCCGAGCAGATCCAGGGCCCACAGCACCTGGAGCCAATAGCCAAGCTGTACGCTGCTTGCGCCCTTCTCCATCGTGACAACCGTGTTCGTGCTGATCCCGGCCTTCGCGGCCAGGTCTGGCTGTGTGAGGCCCCGAATCTTCCGTACCGTCCGCACTCGCTCTGCGAGCATGCGCAGCACATCCTCCGCTTCAAACGGCAGACTGGAGGCTGACGTTGATGTTCTCATATGATGGTAGTTAAAACTGTTAAATAACAGGTTATTGTGATTTTATCTCCCAGATCACGGGAAGTTGTCTCTTCAGTAAACTACGAGGGCCAGCGAGGAATTTTGATTTGCCCCCTACGGCCGAGTTGTCAGGCTCAACGCTGTGTGGTCGACCTGTCGGCGCTACATTCTTTAGTCTGCTCCGAGTGCTGAGGATTCACTTTCACAGCACTCGCTAAGTGGTTCATTTAGAACGTATTTTGTCGTCTTGCGACATGTCAAACCCGTTCTAAGTCCTTGATTTCATTACAAAAATCGGGCTTCGCCGCGCTTGCATCGCCGAGTTTTCCTGCTACAGTGCAAAAAAGTGCAATTAAGTGGTGAAGAGTGCCCTCGCGCCTCCACTGTTGCGCTTTTTCTATAGCAAGGGCTCACACAGGTGTTTCAAGGTGCTTCGTCGCTCAGTCTCGATGGGAAGGGTCGGCTTTCAGTGCCGACCCGGCATCGTGACGTCCTGAGTGCGACCGCCGGAAACCAGCTCACCATCACTCGCCATCCGCATGGGTGCCTGATGATTTTCCCCCGGCCGGAGTGGGAAAAATTCCGTGATCGTATCGGCGAGTTACCCATGGCTGCCCAGTGGTGGAAGAGAATCTTCCTGGGCAACGCAATGGACGTGGAGCTCGACGGCACGGGCCGCGTGCTGGTCTCTCCCGAGCTGCGTGCCGCGGCGGGCATCGAAAAGGAAACCATGCTTCTGGGCATGGGCAACCACTTCGAGCTCTGGGACAAGGCGACGTACGAGGCCAAGGAAGCGGAGGCGCTGCGCGGCGATATGCCAGACGTCTTCAAGGATTTCTCTTTTTGAGAGCAGACGGTGGAAAGCACATGGCAACACACCACCGTCTTGTTGAACGAAGCAGTAGACGCTCTTTTCACCAAGCCGGATGGCACTTACATCGACGCGACCTTCGGCCGCGGCGGTCATTCGCGCCTGATCCTGTCGCGCCTGGACGAATCCGGCCGGCTGATCGCGTTCGACAAGGACACGGAAGCCGTTGCCGTTGCCAATGCGATCGAGGACACACGCTTCTCCATCCGTCACGAGGGCTTCAGCGGCCTGCGCGACCTGGAGGGCGGCAGCGTGACGGGCATTCTGATGGACCTGGGCGTGAGCTCGCCGCAGATCGACAACCCGGCGCGCGGATTCTCGTTCCGCGGCGACGGGCCGCTGGACATGCGGATGGACACCACGCGCGGCGAGAGCGTGGCCGACTGGCTCGCCACGGCGGAAGCCGGGCAGATCGCGGAGGTAATACGTGACTACGGCGAAGAACGGTTTGCTGTTCAGATTGCAAAGGCGATTGTGGCTCGCCGACAGGAACGGGGGCCTCTTTCAACCACCGCCGAACTGGCCCAGCTCGTGGCTGGCACGGTCAAAACCCGCGAGCCGGGCCAGGACCCTGCAACGCGCACATTTCAGGCTCTTCGGATTTTCATCAACGCCGAGCTTGAAGAGCTGCAACAGGCGCTAGAGGCCAGCTTGGACATCCTTCAACCTCAGGGGCGGCTCGTGGTGATCAGCTTTCATTCGCTGGAAGACCGCATCGTCAAGCAGTTCATCGCGCGCCACTCGAAGGAGGTCTTCGACCGGCGCGCGCCGTTCGCCGCGCCGAAGGCGATGAAGCTGCACGCCCTGGGCCGCATGAAGCCGTCCGCCGAAGAAGTTGCGGCCAACCCGCGTTCGCGCAGCGCGATCATGCGCGTGGCCGAGAGGACGCAAGCGTGACAAGGTTGAATATCGTCCTGCTGATCGCGGTGATCGCCAGCGCGTTGTATCTGGTGCAAACCCAGTACGAATCGCGGCGCCTGTATGCCGAGATCGACAAGGCGGTGAGCGACGCGCGCAAGATCCAGCTGGAAGACGAGCGCCTCCAGGTCGAAAAGCGCGCGCAGGCCACACCGCTGCGCGTGGAAAAGCTGGCCAAGGAGCAGCTGCAGATGCGCAGTGCCTCGCCCGCGATCACCCAATACGTTCATCCGAAGGGGCCGGCTTCGTCGCCGGCCGCGGCGCCATGAGCCGCCGGGCCGCCCCAAGGCGAATCCCGCAGCGCGCAGCGCGGAGGGTGCTCCAATGACCCGCAGCGTGGCATATACATCAAGCCCGTTGCTGGCGAGCAGGACGCCCGTCTGGCGCAGCAAGTTCATCGTGGCGGCGATCGCTCTGGGTTTCGTCGTGCTCGCCGGGCGCGCCGCGTGGGTGCAGGTGTTCGCGAACGACTTCTTCCAGCGGCAGGGCGAGGTGCGCTTTGCGCGCACGCTCGAGCTGCCGGCCAACCGCGGCCGCATCCTGGACCGCAACGGCCTGCTGCTGGCCTCCAGCGTGCCGGCGCCGAGCATCTGGGCGATTCCAGAAGACATTGAACGCGACCGCGCCAAGCTGGCCAAGCTGGCCAAGCTGCTGGAGATGCCGCTGGCCGAACTCGAGAAGAAACTCGAGGACGAGGACAAGACCTTCGTTTGGCTCAAGCGCCAGGTGGACGACGCCGTCGCCCAGCAGATCACAGCGCTGGACATCAAGGGCATCTACCAGCGCAAGGAGTACAAGCGCCAGTACCCCGAGGGAGAGGCCGCGGCACACGTCGTCGGCTTCACCAACGTCGAGGACCGCGGACAGGAAGGCGTCGAGCTCGCGTTCGAGAAGGATCTGGCCGGGCGTGCGGGCATGCGCCGCGTCATCAAAGACCGGCTCGGCCGCGTCGTCGAGGACGTCGGCGAGCAGGTGCAGCCGGTGCCGGGTCGCGACCTGCAGCTTTCGATCGACAGCAAGGTGCAGTTCTTCGCCTACCAGAAGCTGCGCGACGCCATACTGGAGCACAAGGCACGCGCCGGCAGCGTGGTGGTGCTGGACGCCGTGAGTGGTGAAGTTCTGGCGCTGGCCAACTACCCGAGCTATGTGCCCGGGCGCAGGCAGAACCTGTCGGGCGAGCAGCTTCGCAACCGCGCGATGACCGACGTATTCGAACCCGGCTCGACCATGAAGCCTTTCACCATCGGCCTGGCGCTGGAGAGTGGACTGGTCACGCCGCACACGCCCATCCAGACCGCGCCCGGGTTCGTGGTGATGGGCGGCCGCAAGATCTCCGATTCGCACCCGCATGGCGTCCTCAGCGTGCAGCAGGTGATCCAGAAGTCCAGCAACGTCGGCACGCTCAAGCTCGCGCTGCAGATGCAGCCGCGCGAGATGTGGGAGATGTTCACGCAGGCGGGCTTCGGTCAGAAGCCGCAGATCGCCTTTCCTGGCGCCGTGACAGGCCGACTGCGCCCGTACAAGAGCTGGAAGCCGGTGGAGCAGGCGACGATGTCATACGGCTATGGGCTCTCGGCGTCGCTGTTCCAGGTGGCGCGTTCCTACACGATCTTCGCGCACGACGGGCAGATCATCCCCGCGACGATGCTCAAGGCTGAAGGGCCGGCGACGGGCACACGGGTGTTCTCGCCCAAGACCGTCGCCGAAGTTCGCACCATGCTGCAGATGGCGGCGGGGCCCGGCGGCACAGGCCCCAAGGCGCAGACGCTCGGCTATTCGGTCGGCGGCAAGTCCGGCACGGCCTACAAGCAGGTGGGCAAAGGCTACGTCACCAACAAGTACCGTTCCTGGTTCGTCGGCATCGCTCCGATCGAGAAGCCCCGCATCATCGTGGCCGTGATGCTGGACGAGCCGTCCAACGGCAAGTACTACGGCGGCGAAGTGGCCGCGCCGGTGTTCAGTGCCACCGTGCAGCAGACACTGCGCATGCTAGGCGTGCAGCCCGACATGAACGTCAAGCCGCAGATCGTGGTGCAAGCCGTGGAGGAGTCGTTCTGATGCGCGAACTCCCCAACCCGCTGGAAGCCGCGAAATGGCTTCGCGACCGGGTGACCGGCACGCTGCACAGCGACAGCCGCAAGATCGGCGCCGGGGACGGTTTCATTGCCTGGCCGGGCGCGGCTACCGACGGCCGGGCCCACGTGCCCTCCGCCTTGTCGCGCGGCGCGACGGCCTGCCTTGTCGAGCGAGAAGGGGTCGAGGCTTTCGGATTCGATGGCGATGCCATCGCCGCGTACACGCATCTCAAAACGGCCACGGGCCCTATCGCATCTGCTTATTTCGGGGAGCCGACTCGGCAGCTGCAGGTGCTGGCGGTGACGGGCACGAATGGCAAGACCTCGACGGCGTGGTGGCTCGCGCAGGCACTTTCAAACTTGAAGGGCACGCACGCGACGCCGTGCGGCCTGATCGGCACGCTGGGCACGGGCCGTCCGCCCGAGGTCGAGTTCGTGGGCCTCACGACGCCCGACCCGGTATTGCTGCAGCGGCAGTTCCGCCGCTTCGCCGACGACGGCCTGAAGGCGTGCGCGATCGAGGCTTCGTCCGTGGGTATCGTCGAGCGGCGGATGGACGGCACGCGCGTTCGCGTCGCGATCTTCACGAATTTCACCCAGGACCACCTGGACTACCACGGCACGATGGAAGCCTACTGGGAGGCGAAGGCCGAGTTGTTCCGCTGGCCCGGCCTGAAGGCCGCGGTCGTCAACATCGACGACAAAAAGGGTGAGGCGCTCTCGCAATCGCTGCAAGGCACCGGACTGGATGTCTGGACGGTGTCCTGCGAGCAGGGCGCGCGGCTCGCGGCGCAGGAGATCGGGTACGACCAGGGGCTTAGCTTCGTGGTGGTGGAGGGCGCTGAGCGCCACGAACTCGCGACGCAGTTGATCGGCCAGTACAACGTTTCCAACCTGCTGGGCGTGATGGCGGCGATGCGCGCGCTGGGCGTGCCGCTCGCCGAGGCTGTCGCAGCCTGCGGCAGCCTGCTGCCCGTCCCGGGCCGCATGGAACGTCTTCAGGAAGCGGGCAAGCCCGTGATCGCCATCGATTACGCGCACACGCCCGATGCGCTGGACAAGGCGCTGCAGGCGTTGCGGCCGCTCGCTGCGCAACGCGGCGGCAAGCTGTGGTGCGTATTCGGCTGCGGCGGCGACCGTGACCCGACCAAGCGGCCGGTGATGGCGGCGGTGGTGGAGAAAAATGCCGACCGCGTGGTCGTCACCAGCGACAACCCGCGTGGCGAAAAACCAGAGAACATCATCAGCCAGGTGCTGCTCGGGCTCTCGCACAACCAGTGCGTGCAGGTACAGGCGGATCGGGCCTTGGCCATCGCGGAAACGATCGCCGCGGCCGGCTCCCAGGACGTCGTGCTGATCGCTGGCAAGGGCCACGAGGATTACCAGGAGGTGGCGGGCGTCAAGCACCCGTTTTCGGACAAGGTCCATGCGCAGCGCGCGCTGCATGCGAGGAGCCCCGCATGAGCAGCATGTTCACGCTCGCGCAGGCCCTTCAGTGGATCCCCGGCGGTACGCTGGCAGGCGAGGGCGCAACGGAAGTCCTGCGCGTCCACAGCGACACGCGCACGCTGCAGCCGGGCGACCTGTTCGTCGCGTTGAAGGGCGAACGTTTCGATGCCAACGATTTCCTGGCTGACGCGAAGGCCCAGGGCGCCGTCGCGGCCATCGCGCATCGCGGCAAATTGCCCGCGGGCCTGCCGGGCATCGAAGTTGAAGACACCAAGCTTGCTCTCGGTTCGCTCGGCGCAGGCTGGCGCGCGCAATTCGACCTGCCCGTGATAGCAGTCACCGGCAGCAACGGCAAGACCACGGTGACGCAGATGATCGCCTCGATCCTGCGTGCCTGGCAGCCCAACGCGATGTTGGCGACGCAGGGCAACCTGAACAACGACATCGGCCTGCCGCTGCAGCTGCTGCGGCTGCGCGCGGAGCATCGCGTGGCGGTGCTGGAGCTGGGCATGAACCACCCGGGCGAGATCGGCTACCTGGCGGGCATCACACAGCCCACCGTCGCGCTCGTGAACAACGCGCAACGAGAGCATCAGGAATTCATGGCCACCGTCGAGGCGGTGGCGCGGGAGAACGGCTCCGTGTTCGCGGCCCTGGGACCCACTGGCGTGGCCGTTTTCCCTGCCGGCGAGGAGTTCACGCCGCTGTGGAAGGAACTGGCGGGCGCGAGGCCCTGCATGACTTTCGGGGAGCCGGGTGGCGCCTTCGCACCCGCCTGCGACATCGTTTTGGCCGGGACTGAATGGCAACAGGGGCTCTGGCAGGTGAGCGTGAAAACGCCCGCCGGCCCGGTGGCATTCCGACTCCATATCGCCGGCCGCCATAACGTGCGCAACTCGCTGGCCGCGGTGGCCTGCGCACTTGCCGCCGGCGTCCCGCTGGCCCCCATCGCGCAAGGGCTGGAGGCGTTCGAGCCGGTGAAAGGCCGCTCGCGCGCGGTGGCCCTGCGGATGGGCGCGCGCACCATCACGCTCGTCGACGACACATACAACGCCAATCCGGATTCCGTTCGCGCCGCCGTCGACGTGCTGGCCGAACTGCCAGGCCCCCGGCTGCTGGTGCTGGGCGACATGGGCGAAGTGGGCGACCAGGGCCCGCAGTTCCATGCCGAGGTGGGCGAGCATGCGCGCCAACGCGCGATCGAGCACCTGTTCACGATCGGTGACCAGTCCACGGCGATGCGCGGCCACCACTTCACGTCGATGGATGCGCTCAACGCGGCCGTACTGGCCGAGCTGCCCCATGTGGCCAGCGTGCTCGTGAAGGGCTCGCGGTTCATGAAGATGGAACGCGTGGTCGAGGCGATCACGGCCCACTCGCAACAACAAGAACAAGATCCCAAGGAGTCCGGCCATGCTGCTTAGCCTCGCCCAGTGGCTGCAAACACTCTCGCCGGAGTTCGGCTTCCTGCGAGTGTTCCAGTACATCACGTTCCGCGCCGTCATGGCCGCAATGACCTCCTTGCTGATCGGCCTGCTCGCCGGGCCCTGGGTGATCGACCGGCTGGCCCACCTGAAGATCGGCCAACCGGTGCGCGGCTACGGGATGGAAAGCCACCTGACCAAGACGGGCACACCCACCATGGGCGGCGTGCTGATCCTGCTGGCCATCGCGATTTCCACCCTGTTGTGGTTCGACCTCACCAACCGCTTCGTATGGATCGTGCTGGCCGTCACCCTCGGTTTCGGCGCCATCGGCTGGGTGGACGACTGGCGCAAGGTGGTCAACAAGGACCCGGAAGGCATGCGCTCGCGCGAGAAATACTTCTGGCAGTCGGTGATCGGGCTGCTGGCCGCGCTGTACCTGGTGTTCAGCATCTCTGAAAGCTCCAACTGGCGCGTGCTGCAATTGTTCTACACCTGGGTGGTATCGGGGTTCGACGTGAGCCTGCCGCCCAAGGCCGGTCTGCTGCTGCCCTTCTTCAAGGAAGTGAGCTACCCGCTGGGCGTCTTCGGCTTCGTGATCCTGACCTACCTCGTGATCGTCGGCTCCAGCAATGCGGTGAACCTCACCGACGGCCTTGACGGCCTGGCGATCATGCCGGTCGTGATGGTCGGCTCATCGCTCGGCGTGTTCGCGTACGTCACAGGCAGCGCCGTGTACTCCAAGTACCTGTTCTTCCCCCACATCCCCGGCTCCGGCGAGCTGATGATCTTTTGCGCCGCCATGGCCGGCGCGGGGCTGGCGTTCTTGTGGTTCAACACCCACCCGGCGCAGGTGTTCATGGGCGACGTCGGCGCGCTGGCGTTGGGCGGCGCGCTCGGCACCATCGCCGTGATCGTGCGGCAGGAGATCGTGCTGGCCATCATGGGCGGCGTCTTCGTGGTCGAGGCGCTGTCGGTGATGGCGCAGGTGATGTACTTCAAGTACACGCGCAAGAGGTACGGCGAGGGCCGGCGCTTCCTGAAGATGGCACCGCTGCACCACCATTTCGAGAAGAGCGGCTGGAAGGAGACGCAGGTCGTGGTGCGCTTCTGGATCATCACGATGCTGCTGTGCCTGGTCGGTCTCTCCACACTGAAGCTGAGATAACCGTGCAAGATCTGAAAGACCGCCACGTCCTCATCCTCGGTCTCGGTTTGTCCGGGCTGGCGATGGCGCGCTGGTGCGCGCGCAACGGCGCGCGGGTCACCGTGGCCGACACGCGGGACGCGCCGCCGCAGCTGGAAGCGCTGCGCGAACAATTGCCGCAAGCGCAGTTCATCGGCGGCGCATTCAATGCTTCATTGCTGGACGGCGAGGCGCAAGCCGTCTTCCGCAGCCCTGGGCTGTCGCCCGCGCAGGTCGCGCCCGTCATCTCGGCGGCAGCCGAGCGGGGCGTCCACTGCGGGGGCGAGTTGAGCCTCTTTGCCGCGGCGCTGGCCGGGCTGCGGGCGCAGGACGGCTACGCGCCGGCCGTGCTTGCGGTGACGGGAACGAACGGCAAGACGACCGTGACGGCGCTCACGGGACAGCTCGTGGAGCGTGCGGGAAAGACAGTGGCTGTCGCCGGCAACATCGGGCCGTCGCTGCTGGACACGCTGGCCGCGAAGATCGATACGCAAGCCTTGCCCCAGGTCTGGGTGATCGAGCTGTCCAGCTTCCAGCTGGAGGCCGCAGGCGAGTTCGAGCCCACCGCGGCGGCCGTGCTCAATATCACGCAGGACCACCTCGACTGGCACGGCAGCATGCAGGCGTATGCGCAAGCCAAGGCGCGTGTCTTCGGCAAGGGCGGCCTCATGATCCTCAATCGCGAGGATCCGCTGGTGATGAAGATGCTGCCCGAGCCCGTGAGGCTCAAGGGCGGAAAGATGGAGCAGCGCGAGTACCTCACCTTCGGGGGAGACATGCCGCAGCGGCCCGGCGACTTCGGCATCGAAGTGGTGAACGGCATGGCCTGGCTGGTGCGCGCGCTCGAAGCCGACGAAACGCTCAAAAAGCGCAAGGACAACGACGAAGAGCTTCACTTCCAGCGCCTGATGCCCGCCGACGCACTGCGCATCCGCGGTCGCCACAACGCGGTGAACGCGCTGTCGGCCCTGGCGCTGGCCACGGCCGCCGGGTGCGCGTTGGGTCCGATGCTCTACGGCCTGCGGGAGTACCGCGGTGAGCCGCACCGCGTGGAGCCGATTGGCGTCATCCACGACATCGAGTATTTCGACGACAGCAAGGGCACCAACGTCGGCGCGACAGTGGCTGCACTGCAGGGGCTGGGCGCCGAGCGCAAGCTGGTGGTGATCCTCGGCGGCGACGGCAAGGGGCAGGATTTTTCGCCGCTGGCCGCGCCGGTGGCTCGCTACGCACGCGCCGCAGTGCTGATCGGCCGCGACGCGCCCCTGATCCGCGCCGCGCTGGAGCCGACCGGGGTGCCGCTGCTGGATGCGGAATCGATGGAGCAGGCCGTGTCGCTGGCCACGGAGCGCGCTCATGCGGGCGACGCCGTCCTCATGTCGCCTGCTTGCGCCAGCTTCGACATGTTCCGGAACTACCCCCACCGCGCCGAGGTCTTCCGCGCAGCGGTCACTGCCATTGCGGCAGCCGCGGGCGTGCAGCTGGAGGGCAGCGCATGAGCGCGTTCACGCAACGCATCAACGGCTGGTTCGGCGGCCTGTCGCCGGTGGGTGACCCGGGCCCGGCCATTCGCGGCGCGGGCTACCGTCGCGCGACGACGACCACCCCGGTGACGGGCTTCGACCAGGCTTTGCTGTGGGTGACGGTTGCGCTGCTCGCGTTCGGCCTCGTCATGGTGTATTCGGCGTCAGTGGCGCTCCCGGACAACCCGAAGTTCGCCCGCTATGCGCACACCCATTTCCTGGTGCGCCACGCCATCTTCACCGCGATGGCGTTCGTCGCCGCGCTGCTGGCTTTCCAGGTGCCGATCGCGACCTGGGAGAAGGTGGCGCCGTGGCTCTTCGTCGCCTCCCTCATCTTGCTGATCATCGTTCTCATCCCGCACGTCGGCAAGGGCGTGAACGGCGCGCGCCGCTGGATCGGGCTGGGCTTCATGAGCTTCCAGCCGTCCGAACTGGCCAAGTTCGCGGTGCTGCTCTATGCGGCGGACTACATGGTGCGCAAGATGGATGTGAAGGAGCGGTTTTTCCGCGCCGTGCTGCCCATGGCCGCGGCGGTGGCCATTGTCGGCATGCTCCTGCTGGCCGAACCCGACATGGGCGCGTTCATGGTGATTGCCGTGATCGCAATGGGCATCCTGTTTCTCGGCGGGGTCAACGCCCGCATGTTCTTCCTGATCGCTTTGGTGATCACCATCGCTTTCATGCTGATGATCGCGCTCTCCGACTGGCGGCGCGAACGCATCTTCGCGTACCTGGATCCGTGGAGCGAAAAGCACGCGCTCGGCAAGGGCTACCAGCTGTCGCACTCGCTGATCGCCATCGGGCGTGGCGAGATATTCGGCGTCGGCCTGGGTGGCAGCGTGGAGAAGCTGCACTGGCTGCCCGAGGCGCACACTGACTTCCTGCTGGCCGTGATCGGCGAGGAGTTCGGCCTCATCGGCGTGCTGATCGTGATCGGCCTGTTCCTGTGGATGACGCGCCGCATCATGCACATCGGCCGCCAGGCCATCGCGCTGGACCGCGTGTTCGCCGGGCTGGTGGCGCAGGGTGTGGGAATCTGGATCGGCTTCCAGGCTTTCATCAACATGGGCGTGAACCTGGGCGCGCTGCCGACCAAGGGCCTCACGCTGCCACTCATGAGCTATGGCGGGTCCGCCATCCTTATGAACCTCGTCGCGATCGCTGTCGTCCTCAGGGTCGACTACGAGAACAAGGTGCTCATGCGAGGGGGTCGTTCATGACCAGATGCGCACTCGTCATGGCCGGCGGCACGGGCGGCCACATCTTCCCGGGGCTGGCCGTGGCCGAAGCCCTGCGCGAGAAGGCGTGGCGCGTGCACTGGCTGGGCGCACCGGGCAGCATGGAGAGCCGACTGGTGCCGCCGCGTGGCTTCACATTCGAGGCCATCGATTTTTCCGGCGTGCGGGGCAAGGGTCTGAAGACACTCTTCCTGCTGCCGCTGCGCCTGCTCAAGGCGTTCTGGCAGAGCATCGCCGTGGTACGGCGCGTCAAGCCGGACGTGGTGATCGGCCTGGGCGGCTACATCACTTTCCCCGGCGGCATGATGAGCGTGCTGCTCGGCAAGCCGTTGGTGCTGCACGAGCAAAACTCGGTGGCGGGCATGGCCAACCGCATCCTGGCCGGCGTCGCCGACCGCGTCTTTACCGCGTTCCCGAATGTGCTGAAGAAAGCGCTGTGGGTGGGCAACCCGCTGCGCGCCGGTTTCCTGCAACAGCCGGGCCCGGTCGAACGGCTGGGAACGCGCGCCGGCCGGCTGCGCCTGCTGGTGGTGGGCGGCAGCCTCGGCGCGAAGGCCCTGAACGACACCGTGCCCAAAGCGCTGGCGCTGATTCCGGAAGCTTCACGGCCGATCGTGCTGCATCAAAGCGGCGAGAAGCAGATCGACGCGTTGCGGGCCAGCTACGAAGCAGCGGGCGTGCAAGCCGAACTCACGCCGTTCATCGAGGACACCGCACAGGCCTACGCCGATGCGGACCTGATCGTGTGCCGGGCCGGCGCCAGCACCGTGACGGAGATAGCCGCAGTCGGCTGCGCGGCGGTTTTCGTGCCTTTCCCCTCCGCGGTCGACGACCACCAGACCACGAACGCCAAGTTCCTGGTGGAGAAGGGTGGCGGCTGGCTGGTGCAACAGCGCGATCTCACGCCCGAATGGCTGGCTCACTTGCTGCAAGCGGTGGAGCGCAGCGAGCTGGTCGAGCGTGCGATGGCCGCGAAATCCATGCAGAAGACGAACGCCACGGCCGAGGTGGTCGCGGCGTGCGAAGCATTGGCGAGGAAAACATGAAGCACGCCATCAAACATATTCACTTCGTAGGCGTGGGCGGCTCAGGCATGTCCGGCATCGCCGAGGTGCTGCGCAACCTCGGCTACCTGATCTCCGGCTCCGACCTGTCCGACAGCCCGACGCTGCGGCGGCTGGAGGGGCTGGGCATCAAGACCTTCGTGGGCCACGCGGCAAGCCACGTGATCGGCGCGGACGCAGTCGTGACTTCCACGGCCGTGCACGAGGACAACCCCGAAGTGCTGGCGGCGCGAAAGCGCAAGATCCCCGTGGTGCCGCGCGCGATGATGCTGGCCGAGCTCATGCGGCTGAAACAGGGCATCGCCATCGCCGGCACGCACGGCAAAACGACGACGACCAGCCTCGTGGCAAGCGTACTGGCTGAGGGCGGACTGGATCCGACCTTCGTGATCGGCGGGCGCCTGAACAGCGCGGGCGCCAACGCCAAGCTGGGCGGCGGTGACTACATCGTGGTCGAGGCCGACGAGTCGGATGCCTCGTTCCTGAACCTCATGCCGGTAATGGCCGTCGTCACGAACATCGACGCCGACCACATGGAAACCTACGGTCACGACTTCAGCCGCCTCAAGGGCGCGTTCGTCGAGTTCCTGCACCGCATGCCGTTCTACGGCACCGCAATTTTGTGCACCGACGACCCGGCGGTGCGCGAGATCGTCCCCGAAGTGCAGTGCCCGATCACCAGCTACGGACTGGGCGAAGACGCGCAGGTGCGCGCCGTGGACGTGCGAGCCGTCGGGCCCCAGATGCACTTCACCGCGCAGCGGCGCAACGGCGTCACGCTGCCCGACCTGAAGATCGTGCTCAACCTCGCGGGCATGCACAACGTGTTGAACGCGCTGTCGGCGATCGCGGTGGCGGTGGAGCTGAATATTCCCGACGAAGCCGTGCAGAAGGCCCTGGCGGAATTTCACGGCGTGGGCCGCCGCTTCCAGAGCTATGGCGAATTGCCGGTGAAGGCGGAGCACGGCGGCGGGCGCTTCACGCTGATCGAGGATTACGGCCATCACCCGGTGGAAGTTGCGGCGACTCTGGCCGCGGCGCGCGGCGCCTTCCCGGGGCGGCGCCTGGTGCTTGCTTTCCAGCCGCACCGCTACACCCGCACCCGCGATTGCTTCGAGGATTTCGTGAAGGTGCTCGGCCACGCCGATGCCGTGCTGCTGGGCGAGGTGTACCCCGCCGGCGAAGCGCCCATCGTCGCGGCGGACGGCCGCTCGCTGGCGCGCGCCGTGCGCGTGGCGGGCAAGGTCGAGCCCGTGTTCGTCGACGACATTGCCGCGATGCCCAATGCCATCCTGGAGACCGCTCGCGACGGCGACGTGGTGATGTGCATGGGCGCCGGCTCGATCGGCGGCGTGCCGGCGAAGCTGGTGGAAATGGGAGGCGGCACATGACCGCAGGCAAATCAACCAACGAATTCGGCAAAGTCGCCGTCCTCATGGGCGGCCGTTCGGCCGAGCGCGAGGTCTCGCTGATGTCCGGCAGCGGCGTGCTCAAGGCCCTGCAGTCGAAGGGCGTGGATGCGCACGCGTTCGACCCGGCCGAGCGCGACCTGTCCGAGCTCAAGCGCAAGGGCTTCAAGCGCTGCTTCATCGCGTTGCACGGCCGCTTCGGCGAGGACGGCACGGTGCAGGGTGCGCTCGAGCTGCTGGGCATTCCCTACACGGGCTCGGGCGTGATGGCCTCCAGCATCTCCATCGACAAGGTCATGACCAAGCGCGTCTGGCTGGCCGAGGGGCTGCCCACGCCCAAGTACGTGCTGCTGCGCCGCGGTTCCTACACGCGCGAGCAGGTCCGCGCCGTGCCCGACGACCTGAACCTGCCGCTGATCGTGAAGCCCGCGCGCGAGGGCTCGTCCATCGGCGTGGCCAAGGTGCAGGGCTATTCCGAGATGGCCGACGCCGTGGACCAGGCGGCGGCGCTGGACGCCGACGTGCTGTGCGAGCAGTTCATCAGCGGCGACGAGGTGACCTGCCCGGTGCTCGGCACCGGCGACGAGGCGCGTGCGCTGCCCGTCATTCGCATCGTGGCGCCAGAGGGCAATTACGACTACCAGAACAAGTACTTCACCGACGACACCAAGTACCTCGTACCCTGCGGCCTGCCCCAGGGCGAAGAAGAGGCGATCCAGGAGATCGTGCTCAAGGCTTACCGCGTGCTCGGCTGTCGCGGCTGGGGACGGCTGGACGTGATGATCGATTCGGCCACGCGCAAGCCCTACCTGCTGGAGATCAACACCTCGCCGGGCATGACCGGGCATTCGCTGGTGCCGATGTCGGCGCGCGCCGCCGGCATCAGCTACGAGGACCTGTGCGTGCAGTTGCTGGCCTCGGCCGCGCTGGACCAGGAGAAGGGGACGCAAAGGCCATGAAAGCCCCGCTGCAGCCTCCGCTCGACGTCAAGCTGATGAACATCGCCGCCACGGCGCTGTTCGCGGCCGGCGTCGTGCTGCTGCTGGCCGCGGTGCTCTGGTGGGCGCTGCGGCATCCGCTCTTCGCGATCGCGGGCATCACGGTGCAGGGCGACGTGTTGCACAACAACGCTGTGACGCTGCGCGCCAATGTGGCGCCGCGCCTGGCCGGAAACTTCTTCACGGTGAACCTCGAGCGTGCGCGCGAGGCTTTTGAAGGCGTGCCGTGGGTGCGCGCGGCCGTCGTACGGCGCGAGTTTCCCAACCGGCTGCGCGTTTCGCTGGAAGAGCACCGCGCGGTGGCTTTATGGGGCCCCGAAAGCGAGAGCCGGCTCGTCAATGCCTTTGGCGAGGTGTTCGAGGCCAACTCCGGGGACCTGGAGGCCGAGGAGCTTCCGCGGCTCTCGGGCCCGCAGGAGCAGGCGGCGCTGGTGCTGACGATGTACCGGACGCTCCACCCGATGTTCGAGGCGCTCGACCTGGGTCTGGAGCACGTGGCGCTGACGGCGCGCGGCAGCTGGCAGCTGGAGCTGGACAACGGCGCGCAGGTGGAGCTGGGGCGCGGCGCGCCGGAGGAAGTGGTAGCGCGCACGCAGCGTTTCCTGCAGACGCTGACGCAGGTGACATCCCGCTACAGCCGGCGTCCGGATTCGCTGGTGTCGGCGGACCTGCGGCATGGCGACGGATATGCGGTGCGATTGAGGGGCGTGGGCACGACGGGCGCCGACGCGGCGGTCAAAAAATAGATGGCTGACTAGAAGACGGACACGAATATGGCAAAAGAGTACAAGGACCTGGTGGTGGGTCTGGACATCGGAACCGCGAAGGTGATGGTGGTGGTGGCCGAGGTCATGCCCGGTGGCGAACTCAAGCTCGCGGGCTTGGGCGTGTCTGCGTCCAACGGGCTCAAGCGCGGCGTGGTGGTGAACATCGACGCCACGGTGCAGAGCATCCAGCAGGCGCTGAAAGAGGCCGAGCTGATGGCCGACTGCAAGATCACCCGCGTCTACACCGGCATCACGGGCAACCACATCCGCGGCATCAACTCCAGCGGCATGGTGGCCGTGAAGGATAAGGAAGTCACGCCGGCGGACGTCGCCCGCGTGATCGAGACCGCCCGCGCCATCAACATCTCCACCGACCAGCGGCTGCTGCTGGTCGAGCCGCAGGAATTCGTCATCGACGGCCAGGACGTGAAGGAGCCGATCGGCATGAGTGGCATCCGCCTGGAAGCCAAGGTGCACATCGTCACCGGCGCGCAGAGCGCTGCCGAGAACATCATCAAGTGCGTGCGCCGCTGCGGGCTGGAAGTCGAGCAGCTGCTGCTCAACGCATTGGCTTCTAGCCAGGCCGTGCTGACCGAAGACGAGAAGGAACTCGGCGTCGCGCTGGTGGACATCGGCGCGGGCACCACCGACGTCGCGATCTACACCAACGGCGCGATCCGACACACCGAGGTGATCCCGATCGCCGGCGACCTGATCACCAGTGACATCGCGATGGCGCTGCGCACGCCAACCAAGGACGCCGAGAACATCAAGGTCGAGAACGGCTATGCGAAGGAGCTGCTGGTCAACCCGGACGAACAAGTCGAGGTGCCGGGGCTGGGCGACCGCGAGCCGCGTCAGATGGCGCGCCAGGCGCTGTCGTACGTCATCGAAAAGCGGGTGGAGGAGATCTACCTGTGCGTGCGCAACGTGATCCGCGACACGGGCTACGAGGAAGTGCTGTCGTCCGGGATTGTGATCACCGGCGGTAGCGCGCTGATGCCGGGCATGGTGGAACTGGGCGAGGACGTGTTTCTCAAGCAGGTGCGCCGGGGCCTTCCGAGGTATTCGGGCGCGCTGGCGGACATGGTCACCCAGCCGCGCGCGGCCACCGTGATGGGCTTGCTGGAAGAAGCGCGCCTGGCGCGCATCCGCGGCTTCAAGGTGGCGCAACAGAACGGCTCGATGAAGACAGCGTTCGGCCGCTTCAAAGACTTTATCGTGGGGAACTTTTGATGAGTCAGCCCAATAAGCTGTGGCTGGCCAGGGGTAGCCCTCACCCAAAGAGAAAGGAGCGATGGCGGTGCACCGATCCGCCTGTCGAACGTTCATGACTCACACAACAACGATCTACGAATTAGGCAACTGCAACGGAATCAGGAGTATCAAATGAGCATCGAAATGATTGAAGTCGAAGAGTTCCACCTCGGCACCCAGATCAAGGTGATCGGCGTCGGCGGTGGCGGCGGCAACGCGGTCGACCACATGATCGGCCGGTCAGTGCAAGGCGTGGAGTTCATCTGCGCCAATACCGATGCGCAGGCGCTGTCGCGCACCTCGGCGCACAAGACGATCCAGCTGGGCCAGAGCGGCCTGGGCGCGGGCAGCAAGCCGGAGAAGGGACGTGAGGCCGCCGAAGCCGCGGTGGACGACATCCGCACCGCGATCAACGGCGCCCACATGCTCTTCATCACGGCTGGCATGGGCGGCGGCACCGGCACCGGCGCCGCGCCGGTGATCGCGCGCATTGCCAAGGAGATGGGCATCCTGACCGTGGGCGTGGTCACCAAGCCGTTCGACTGGGAAGGCGGGCGCCGCATGACCAACGCCGACAACGGCCTGGCCGAGCTGGAAGCCAACGTCGATTCGCTGATCGTGGTGCTCAACGAGAAGCTGCTCGATGTGCTGGGCGACGACATCACGCAAGACGAGGCCTTCGCTCACGCGAACGACGTGCTGAAGAATGCCGTGGGCGGCATCGCCGAAATCATCAACGTGCCCGGCCATGTGAACGTGGACTTCGAGGACGTGCGCACCGTGATGGGCGAGCCGGGCAAGGCCATGATGGGCACGGCCGTGGCCAATGGCCCCGACCGCGCGCGCATCGCCGCCGAGCAGGCCGTGGCTTGCCCGCTGCTGGAAGGCATCGACCTGTCGGGCGCCAAGGGTGTGCTGGTGCTGATCACCGCGGCCAAGGGCAGCCTGAAGCTGTCGGAGTCCAAGCTCGCGATGAACACCATCCGGGCCTACGCTTCGCCCGATGCGCACGTGATCTACGGCACGGCCTATGACGACGACCTGGGCGACGAAGTCCGTGTCACGGTCGTGGCCACGGGGTTGTCGCGTCAGGGCCAGCGCCGCACGGCCCCGCCGCTGCAGGTGCTGCGCACCGGCACTGACAACGTGCCCTTCAATATCCCGACGGTGAACAACGCCGTGGGCGGCCCCGGCGCGATCGCCACCCGGGAAATGCAGGTCGGTCATGCCCAGCCCGACTACGGCGGCATGACCGTACCCAGCGTCTGGCGCACCAACCGCACGCAGGCGGCGGCGAGGGTCGACGCGCTGTCCAACGGTGGCATGGACGATTTCGAGATCCCGGCGTTCCTGCGCAAGCAGGCTGATTGACCGAAATAGAAGAGTGTTCTCCAAGGGGGGTGCTTCGGGGTGGGCCATGCAGGTGGTCCACCCTTTTTCTTTGCACAAGCTTGTCACTGCGGGCTTGACCCGCAGTCCAGGCTATCGCGGCCATTTACGCAGTCTTCATGCATCAATGGGGCTGCCGCCCTAAAATCGCTCCATGCTCCAGCAACGCACCCTCAAGACCCTGACCAAGGCGGTCGGCGTCGGCCTGCACAGCGGCCAGAGGGTCGAGCTGACGCTGCGCCCCGCACAGCCGGACACGGGCATCGTGTTTCGCCGTGTGGACCTGCCGATTCCCGTGGACATCCCGGTGTCGGCGCAGGCCGTGACGGATACACGGCTGGCCTCCACCATCTCCAACGGCGGCGCCAAGGTGCACACCGTGGAACACCTGATGTCCGCCTGCGCGGGTCTCGGTATTGACAACCTGTACGTGGACATCACAGCCGAGGAAGTGCCCATCCTCGACGGCTCTTCCGCCTCGTTCGTGTTCCTGCTGCAAAGCGCGGGCATCGTGGCGCAGAACGCGCCGCGCCGATTCATCCGGGTGCTGCGGCCCGTCGAAGTGCGCGAAGGTGAGGGCGACAACCTCAAATGGGTGCGGCTGGAGCCGTACCACGGCTACAAGCTACGCTTCGAGATCGATTTCGACCATCGCGTGGTGAGTTCCACCGGGCAATGCGTGGAGTTCGACCTGAGTACCGGCTCGTACGCCCGCGACATCGCGCGCGCCCGCACTTTCGGCTTCACCAAAGATGTCGAGATGATGCGCGCCAACGGCCTGAGCCTCGGCGGCGGCCTGGACAATGCCGTGGTCATGGACGACTACCGCGTGCTCAATGTCGATGGCCTGCGTTACGACGACGAGTTCGTGAAGCACAAAATGTTGGACGCGATGGGCGACCTGTACCTGGTCGGCCGGCCGCTGCTCGCGGCCTACAGCGCGTTCCGCTCGGGGCACGCCCTGAACAACAAGCTGTTGCGCGAGCTGCTCGCGCAACCGGGCAGCTACGAAGTCGTCACCTTTGAAGACGAAAAGCTCGCGCCCGCGGGCTTCACCCAGCCTGCGCGGGCCTGGTAGGCCACCATGCTGCTTTTCCGCACGGCGATGCTGCTGCTGTTGCTGGCGGCGGCCATCTGCTTTGTGTTTTACGCAGGCACGGGGCAGGTTCGATTCAAGCGCTATGGCCTGGTCACGCTGAAGTGGACGCTGATTGCGGCGTTCGCATTCTTTGCCGTCCTGATCCTCGAGCGGCTGGCCTGAGAGCATCTGCAGGATGACGCCTGATGCAGCCGATGGATTCAACCTGTACCTGGACACAGGCCTGCTTGACGCGCGGCAATGCGGCGAGCTGATCGCCGAACTGTCCGTCGCGCCTGAAGCGCCGGCCACCCTTTACGGCCAAGGCAAGACGGCCAGGGTCGACGAGCGGGCGCGCAAGGTCGCACGGCTGATGCCAGCGTCCGAGACGATCGCACGCATCACGTCGCGCCTGCATGAAGCCAGGAAGGCGATCGCGGCTCACTTCGGGCTGCCGCTCAAGGGCTTCGAAGAGCCGCAGTTCCTGCGCTATCGAGCCGGGGATTTTTTCGTTGCCCACCAGGACGGCAACACAGGGATGCTGCTCGGCGACAGGGAGCAAGTGCGCAAGGTATCGGTCGTGCTCTTCCTGAACAGGCAATCCGAGGCCGGTGAGGCGGGCACTTACGGCGGCGGCTCACTGGTATTTTCCGAATGGCGTGCCGGCCGAAAGGCGGGCCGCTATGCCCTTTCGGCAAGCGCAGGGTCCCTGGTGGCTTTTACATCGGACACAACCCACGAAGTCACTCCAGTCACCTTTGGCGACCGGTATTCGATCGTGAGTTGGTTGGGATGATCGGCGGCGGTCAGTAAGTACGCCCGCCCTTGTACATCCCGCTGGTCTTGCGCGCCGTGTCCGTCGCCTGCGCGAGGCGGCTCATGGCGGCGCCGGCATGGGCATGGGTGATGGCCAGGCCCAGCGCGTCGGCGGCGTCCTTGCCGGGTAGCCCCGGCAGCTTCAGCAGGCGCTTGACCATCTCCTGCACCTGCGCCTTGGCGGCCTTGCCGTGGCCGGCGACAGCCTGCTTCATCTGCAAGGCGGTGTATTCGGCGACGGCGAGGTTGCACGCGACGAGCGCAGTAACACATGCGCCGCGGGCCTGTCCCAGCAACAGCGTGGCCTGGGGATTGACGTTGACGAACACGATCTCGACCGCGGCGACGTCGGGGCTATAACGCTGCTTGACTTCGGCAATGCCGTCGAACAGCACCTTCAGCCGCGCGGGAAGATCACCGCGATCCAGGTGGGTGGTGGTGATCGTTCCGCTAGCCACATAGGTGAGGGCGTGCCCCGCCACGTCCACCACGCCGAAGCCGGTGGTTTGCAAGCCGGGGTCGATGCCGAGAATTCGCATGAGCCATTGTCACTTGAAAAACGCGTTTGTCAGTGACGGGATCAGGGCGACGGGGCACTCTACTCCGCGAATGTCCTCCGCCGCCGGGCGGGCGGCTCCCCTTGATTTCGCTGCGTAGAGCGCCCCGCCGCCCTGATCCATCCACCAGTGAGGGTGTTCGGTGCGTCGAGCGAACCAACGCCGCGCCAAGGCCTGTGGATGGCGGGTGGCCGACGCAGTGAGGTCAAGGAGGAGCCGCCCTCCCGGCGGCGGGGGACACGAACGAAGTCGGCTACCCGCCATCCACAGCCCGTTGCCCGCAACCTCGCAGCACCCTACGCACCGAAATACCAGCGAGCCGAGTGAAAGAAGATGGGGGCCGCGAAGCAAAGGGCATCCACGCGATCGAGCAGTCCGTTGGCGCCAGTCACGGACATCCCGCGCTGGCCCCAGGCCGTGACGCCCCGGTCGCGCTTGAGCGCCTTCATCACCAGGTGCCCCATCGACCCTGCGACACAGGCCACGACCGCCATCGCGAGCGCCTGCCCGGGCTTGAACGGCGTGACGAAAGACAGCACACCTCCGACGAAGGTGCCTGCGAAGATGCCCATTGCCCAAGTGGTCCAGTTGAAGCTCTTGCTCACCTCGGGCATGCTCGGCGGCCGCTTCATCCGGCGCGTGGCGATGTGCTGGATGATCATGCAGGCCTGCACGACGAACACGAGGAAGAACACGAGGAACGCGCCCTTGCCCTCGTAATTGCGGAAGTCCAGCAGCATCAACGCGGGCACGTGGCTCATGCCATAGACGCACACCATGATGCCCCATTGCAGCTTGGCGTTGCGCTCGAGAAAACGGTGCGGGTCGCCCGACAGCGCGCTCGCCACCGGAATGGCGAGGAACACGTAGACCGGGATGAACACCGTGAACAGGTCGAAGTGCTCGGTGCGCACCAGCCAGAACTGGATCGGCAGCACGATGAAAAACGCCAGCACCAGGCTGCGGTGGTCGCCGCGCCGGGTGGGAGACAGCGTGATGAATTCGCGCAGCGCGAAGAACGCGATCAGGCCGAAGAGGATCGTAGCGACCGTGTCCCCCAGGGCCCACGCCACCCAGAACACGACGACCATGAACCACGTGGTGCTGAGCAATCGCCGGAAGTTCTTCAACTCGGCGTTCCATTCCTCGCCGTGCTTCTCCTCGGCGCGCAACGATAGCAGCAAGGTCGTCACGCTCACGATGACGAGGATACCGAACACGATGAGGAAAAGGGCCCCCACCTGCTGAGTGGGTGTGAGGCTACGCAGGAACTGGTTCATCGCATGGACTCAGACGTCCCGCAGCGCGATCACGGCCTGGCGCGCGCGATCGAGGAAATCGCGGCGGTCTTCGCCGTTCTGCAGCTCGATGGGCGCGCCGAAGGTCACCGAGCAAAGGATCGGCACGGGGACGACCTCACCCTTGGGCATGACGCGCTGGATGTTGTCGATCCAGGCCGGCACCAGCACGACGTGCGGGAATTTTTGCGCCAGGTTGTACAGCCCTGCCTTGAATGGCTGCGGCTCTTCGGCGTTGCCGCGCGTGCCTTCGGGAAAGATGATGATCGAGTCGCCGCGTTCCAGGGCGTCGATGAGGGGCTCCAGCGGGTCCTGGTCGGCCGTGCGCGCGCGGTCCACGTAGATCGCGTTGAACACCGCGGTGGTGATCCACTTCTTGAAGGGGGACTTCGTCCAGTAATCCTTCGCGGCGATCGGCCGCGTGATGCTGCGCAGCTCCTTGGGCAGCGCGGCCCAGATCATGACGAGGTCCGCGTGGCTCTGGTGATTGGCGAAGTAGATGCGCTGCTCCGCCTTGGGTGGGCAGCCATACCATCGGGCCTGCGCGCCGGTGAGCACGCGCACCAGCCCCAGCAGGAACACGCTCATCAGCTTGGCAAGCATGCGCGGATGATAAAGCTGGGCTTAAGGCAGTTCGGCATCGCGCATGCGGGCCACGATGGTCGAGGCGCGATTGGCGAGATAGCCGGAGTTCGGCACGCGCTCGAAGTATTTGGGGCGCGGCAGCATCACGGCCAGGCGCGCGGCCTCGTACGCGGAGAGTTGGGCGGCGCCCTTGCGGTAGTAGTGACGGGCGGCGGCCTCCGCGCCGAAGACCCCTTCGCCCCATTCCACGCTGTTCAGGTAGATCTCGAGGATGCGCTCCTTCGAGAGCATCTTTTCCAGCGCGAAGGCCAGCACGAACTCCTGGCCCTTGCGCAGCAGGGTCCGCTCGCCGGACAGCAGGATGTTCTTCGCCAGTTGCTGCGTGATCGTGGACCCGCCGACGATCTTGGGCGGTTTCACGGCCCTGGGCGCAAGTTGCGCCCGGCCGGCGCGGCGGGCGGCTTGTTCCTCCGCCTTGACATTGCGGTCCCACGCTTTCTCCAGCGCTTCCCAGTCGACGCCTTCGTGGCTGGTGAAGCTGCCGTCCTCCGAGGCAATCACAGCGCGCTTGAGGTTGTCGGAGATCTGCCCGTACGGCACCCATTGCTGGCGCCAGCGGAGCTTGTCCTTCTGGGTCGCGATGCGCCACGCCTCGGAGCGTTGGAAGGTGGTGGATTGCGGATCGATCGTCGCCATCAGCGCGATGCGAGCGAGGAAGAAAAATTGCAGGGCCAGCCCCGCGACGAGCACCAGCAGGACCCAGCGACCGAGCGCCCTCATGGGAGGGTGGCGCGCAGCTCGGCCAGCACCTGCGCCGACGGGGGGCGCACGCCGCGCCATACCAGGAAAGCCTCGGCCGCCTGTTCGACCAGCATACCGAGGCCATCGCGTGGGATGGCGCCGTGCGCGCGCGCCCAGTCCACGAAGCCTTGCGCGGCGGGGCCGTACATGAGGTCGCAGGCCAGCGTGCCGGACTTGAGGGCGCTGGCGGGGATAGGGATGGCGCCGCCGGTCATGCTGCTGGCAGTGGCATTGATGACGACGTCGAACGCGCCCTGGATTTGTTGCGGCAGGATGGCGGTCAGCTCGACGCCATGTTGCAGCGCCAACGCGCCATGCCGCTCGATCAATGTCACCGCCCGGCCCAGGGTGCGATTGGCCACGACGATCCGTCGGGGCCGCGCTTCGATGAGCGGGCCCAGCACGCCCGCCGCCGCGCCGCCCGCGCCGGCGAGCAGCAGGTCGCGCCCGGCGATGTCGATGCCCGCGTTCAGGCGGATGTCATTCACCAGCCCGACGCCGTCGGTGTTGTCACCGAGCACGGCGTCGCCGTCGAAGCGCAATGTGTTGCTGGCCTGCGCCAGCTGCGCGCGCGGCGTCAGCTGCGTTGCCAGCGCCGGCGCCTCGAACTTGAACGGCACGGTGACGTTGCAGCCCTTGCCACCTTCCGCGCGGAACTCGCGCACGCCCTGCGCGAAGCCGTCCAGCGGCACGAGGCGCCTGCCGTACTGCAAGTCCTGCCCGGTGAGCTGCGCGAAGCGTGCATGAATCCACGGCGACTTGCTGTGCTCCACGGGGTTGCCCATTACGCAGTATTTATCCATTTCGGCAATAGAGGTCTGTGGTCATCGGGCGAGCTGTTTTGTTTCTAGCGTTTCGTCGCGGGTGAACTTGAAGCGCGACACCACGACGATCTGGTCGGCTTGCCTGCGCATCGCATCGCTGAAGCGGCCGAACGGGCCGGCGGCGCGCGCAATCGTCTTCGCCCGCCGGTCCAGCGCGAGGCTGCCCGAGGTTTCGGCCACTTCCGCATCCAGCACCTTTCCGTCGAAATTCACGGTGACCATCATCGTCAACTCGCCATAGAGCTTCTTGCCCGCGACTTCGGGGAAGTTGTGCGTGCCCTTGTCCTCGATCTTACGGCGCAGGCCGTCGTAATAGATGGCGTAGACCTCCTCGCGCGTCGAGGGGCTGATGTAGCGCTTGCGGGGCCGGGCGTTTTCTTCGTTGATGCGCCGCTCGATCTCAGCGAGGATCTTGATCAGGTGGCGGCGCTTGTCTTCTTGTGCCCGGGCCTGCGGGTTGCTCGTGGGTTGCTTGGGGTCTGACGGTGGCATGGCGGCCAGCGCCTTCTTGACCTGCCCGAGCAGCAGCATCTGCTGCTCCTGCATCGCCTCGATCTTGCGCTGCGCGTCTTCCGGCGAATCGCCCAGTTCGGTCAGCGCCGACGGTGGCATCGGCGAGGTGGCTCGGCCCGTGGCGGCGTCGCCACCGCCGGCCAGCCGGGTCTGCGCGATGGCCTGGGCCTTGTCGGCTTTTTCGTTGGTTTTGGTGTTGACCAGGATCACCTCCAGCGGGGTGTCCTCGAACACGCGGTTGAACCCTTCGGGGTCCACGATGCGCAGCCCCAGCAGGGCTGCGTGCACGGCAACGGAGATGCCGAGTGCGATCTGCAGGGTGCTGAAGGAACGCCAGTTCACGAGACGAAATTATCCGGTATTGCGGATGAGTTACACCGCAATGACCAGGTGCAGCCGACCGGGACTGTTGTACCCCGTCAACTTGCCGCTGCGGACGCCGGCGCGTCGGCCTCCGCGGGCTCGCTGACGTCCACCGCGATCGCGATCGGGCCGGCGACCGGCTCGTCTTCGGCTTCCTCTTCGCTTTCAAGTGGCTCGGGCGCGAGGTCGAGGCGTTCGATCACCGTGCCCTTCACGTCCAGCATGATCAGGTCGATTTCGCCCAGCTTTACGCGCACATGGGCGCCACGCGGCAAGTCCGCGCTGCCCAGCACCGGCAGCACCAGCGGCAGGTCGTCGGCGCGCACGAGCCCTTCCTTGAAGACGACGCCGGTCAGCTCGGACAAGCCCTGCTGCTGGAGGTATTTGAGCGTCCAGAAGCGCTCCATGCCCGCCTGGTGCCCGTTGTAGGCGAAGTACGCCGCGTCGAAACCGGAGATGATGGAGAACAGCTCGGCGTCCTTGGGCTTGAAAGGCGCGGCCAGGGCGGCCGTGCGGCCGTGCCGCGCCGCCGCGATGATCTGCCACTGGTTCACGAGGTCGGTGTACCGGCGCAGGGGCGAGGTGCTCCAGGCGTAGCTTTTCACGCCGATGCCGGCATGAGGCAGCGACTTGGTGCCCATGCGTACCTTGACGCCGGGCGCCAGGCTTGCCTGGCTGCGATAAATTGCGGGCACGCCAAGCTCCGCCAGCCAGGCGCCCCAGGTGCTGTTGGCCAGGATCATTGCTTCGGCAACGATCAGGTCCAGCGGCGCGCCGCGCCTGCGCACCGTGATCTGTACCTGCTCGTCGCCCGTGGGTTCGGCCCCGCCGTTGCCCACCAGTCGGAAGTTGTAATCCGGCCGGTTGAAGTTTTCCGGCTTGCCGCGCACCACTTCGCGCTGCGACTTGAGCTGTGAGGCGAGACGGTGCAGGAAAGCCAGTTGAAGGCGAAGGTTCGCGACTGCGTCGGGCACGTCCACGTCCGGTTCGATGCCCTGCAGCCACTCTTCGGTCACGACGGCATCCAGACGGTCGTGCCTCAGATTGACGGTGATGGGTACCCGCTCCAGGCGGGTCTGCGTTTCCTTCAGCTGCAGCGTCGCCTCGTCGAAGCTTGCGTACAGCGAAACGGAGGGGCAATCCCGGCCTTCCTGGAGGGTGTAGGCCTGCACCACGTCGTCGGGCAACATCGTGATCTTGTAGCCCGGCATGTACACGGTGGACAGGCGCGTGCGCGCGACGCCGTCGATGGGCGTCGAAGGCTGGAGCGCGAGCCCGGGCGCGGCGATGTGGACGCCGACTGTAACCGTGCCGGTGCCCAGCCCGCGCACCGACAGCGCGTCGTCGATCTCGGTGGTGGCCGAATCGTCGATGGAGAAAGCCTGCACCTCGGCCAGCGGCAGTTCGTCGCGGATTTCCGGCGCCGAGAGCGGCGGGAAGCCCGTGCCCTTGGGAAAGTTGTCAAAGAGGAAACGCTTCCAGTGGAACTGGTAAGGCGAGGCGATGGCGCCGGCCTTCTGCAGCAGGTCCAGCGGCGCGGTGTGGGTGTTGCGAGACGCCTCGACCACGGCCTTGTACTCGGGGGCATTCTTGTCGGGCTTGAAGAGAATCTTGAAAAGCTGTTCACGGATGGCGGGCGGGCAACTGCCGCCGGCGAGCTCAGCGGCCCAGGCCTCGATCTGCGCCTGCACCTGTTTCTTCTTTTCGATCGCGGCCAGCGCCTGCTGCAGGATTTCGGCCGGCGCCTTCTTGAAGCGGCCCTTGCCGGCGCGGCGGAAGTAGTGGGGCGCCTCGAACAGGCGCAGCAGCGCGGCGGCCTGCTGCTCCAGTGTCGCCTTGTCGCTGAAATAGTCGCGCGCCAGGTCCGCGAAGCCGAACTCATCCTCGGGCGCGAATTCCCAGGCCAATTCCAGCTCGATGGACTGCGCCAGCGCCTGGGCCCCGCGCATCAACTCGGCGGGCGCGGGCTTATCGAATTTCAGCAGGATGTTGGCGGCCTTGACCTTGACGCGCTTGCCGCTGTCGAGCTCCACCTGCGCCGACGCCTCGGCCTCGGCCAACACGCGGCCCGCCTGGAATTTCCCGGCTTCTTCAAACAATACAAACATGGGCGGGATTGTCCCATGCGGACGTTTCAGCCCGGCGGGAGCGCCCCGATGAATTCGAACACCTCATCGATGTGCGCGTCGAAGTCCGACAGCGCGTGGTCGCTGCCTTCCAGCAGCCTGATTTTCGCCCCGGCGTAGCGGGCGGCCATTTCCCGCCAGTCGAGCACCTCGTCGCCCTTGGCGATGACCGCGAAGAAGTTCTCGGGGTGGGCGAGGGGCCCGGTCTCGAGCCGGCGCAACTCCTCCACGTACTCGGGCGCGAAGAAGAAGTGCTGGGCAGGGTCGTGCCATGCGGTCTGCTCGCCGATGTGGCGGGAGAGGTCCCGTGCCGGATCGACGGCGGGATTGAGCAGCACGGCGCGGCAGCCCGTGGCCTGTGCGACGCAGGTGGCGTAGAAGCCGCCCAGCGAGGAGCCGATCACCGCCATCGTGGTGCGGGGCCAGTGTGCGATGCCTTGCATCAACATGTCCATGGCAGCCTGGGGCGAGGGCGGCAGCTGCGGGCACCACCACGTGATGTCCGGGTGCCGCTCCCGCACGCGGGCAGCGACCTGCTTTGCCTTGGTCGATTGCGGGGAGGAGCGAAAGCCGTGCAGGTAGAGCAAGTGGGTGAGCGCCATTTGGCGATATTCCCATGTTTGCGGCGGGTAAGTGTGCTGCCTGCGCGCGTAACGGTCGCGCAGTTACGTATCGGACAGCGCACTGGCGGGATAATCCCCGGCCATGGCAGCAGTGTTCGAAAAACCTCCCCTCACACACCGACTGGCCCCGATGCTGCAAGGCTTCGACGGGCCGCTGGCGTTTGCCGTGTTCCTGCTGGCCTGCGCCGGGCTGCTGACGATGTATTCGTCGGGCTTCGACCATGGCACGCGTTTCTCCGATCACGGCCGCAACATGGCGCTGGCGGGCGTGATCATGTTCGTGGTCGCCCAGGTGCCGCCGCAGCGGCTCATGAGCTTCGCCGTCCCCCTGTACACGCTGGGCGTGGGGCTGCTGATCGCCGTCGCGATTTTCGGCCTGACCAAGAAGGGGGCCAGGCGCTGGCTGAACATCGGCATCGTGATCCAGCCCAGCGAAATCCTGAAAATCGCCATGCCCCTGATGCTGGCCTGGTGGTTCCAGAAGCGTGAGTCCCAGATGCGGCCGCTTGATTTCCTCGTGGCTGGAGTCCTGCTGGCGATTCCCGTCGGGCTCATCGTCAAGCAGCCGGATCTGGGCACGGCCATCCTGGTCATGGTGGCGGGTCTGTCCGTGATCTTTTTCGCGGGGCTGTCGTGGAAGCTCATACTTCCTCCGGTCGTCCTCGGGCTCACGGCGGCGGTGCTGCTGATCGTCTTCGAGGGGCAACTGTGCGCCGACGGCGTGCGCTGGCCCATCCTGCATGACTACCAGCAGCAGCGCATCTGCACGCTGCTGGACCCAGGCAAGGACCCGCTGGGCAAGGGCTTCCACATCATTCAGGGCATGATCGCCATCGGCTCGGGTGGTGTCTTCGGCAAGGGCTTCATGCAGGGCACCCAGACCCACCTCGAATTCATCCCCGAGCGCACGACCGACTTCATTTTCGCGGCCTTCTCCGAGGAGTTCGGCCTGCTCGGCAACCTGTGCCTGATCGCGGGCTTCCTCTTCCTGGTGCTGCGCGGGCTGGCCATCGCGCTGGAAGCCTCGACGGTGTTCTCGCGGCTGCTGGCCGGCGCAATCACCATGATCTTCTTCACCTACGCCTTCGTGAACATGGGGATGGTCAGCGGCATCCTGCCCGTGGTGGGCGTGCCGCTGCCTTTCATCAGTTATGGCGGAACGGCCATGGTCACGTTGGGCATGGGCCTCGGTATCTTGATGTCGATCTCCAAGGCAAAGCGCCTGGTTCAGTCGTGAGGAAAGTCGCGATCGTCGGCGTCGGCAATATGGGCGGCGCGATTGCGCAACGCCTTCTGGACCATCGCTGGCCGGTACAGGTGTTCGATATCGACGCGGCGAAGATGGCCGCCCTGCAGGCACTGGGCGCCACCGCGCACGCAGACACGGCTGCCGCCGTCATGGGGTGCGACGTGTTGATCGTGTGCGTCGTCGATGCCGGGCAGACCGAGGATGTGCTGTTCGGCCCCCACGGCGCGGCGAATGCGATGCGATCGGGGCAGGCAGTGCTGCTATGCCCGACGATCTCGCCCGGCGATGTCGAGGATTTCGCCCGGCGCCTGGCCGAGCGCGGAATCGCCACCGTCGACGCACCCATGTCCGGCGGGCCGGCCCGCGCCCGCGATGGCACCATGAGCCTGATGGTCGCTTGCGAGGATGCGGTGTTCGAGCGTCAACGCATGGTGATCGAGGCCATGAGCAGCAAGGTGTTTCGAGTCGGCCAGCGCCCGGGCGACGGCGCGCGCACCAAGCTCGTGAACAACCTGCTGGCCGGCATCAACCTGGCGGGCGCGGCCGAGGCCCTGGCCATGGCGCAGCGCCTGGGCCTGGACCCGGCAGCCACGCTGGGCGTGATCGAGCAGTCCAGCGGGCAGAGCTGGATCGGCTCGGACCGGATGCGCCGCGCGATCGCCGGCGACTACGCGCCGCGCGCCCATGTCACGCTGCTGCAGAAGGACACGCGGCTGGCGGTGCAGGCTGCGGCGGCCGTTGGGTTCGAGGGGCCGCTCGGGCCCGCCGCGCGCGACGTCTTCGCGCGTGCCGCCGAAGCGGGCCTGGGTGACCTCGACGACGCGGCGCTGTTCCGGTTGCTCTCGCAGCAGGGCCGCTAAACTGGGGCCCGGCCGCGGCTTCTGTGGAAGCGGCCCGCCCCCCATGACCCAGATCCTGATCGTCGAGGACGACGATGACGCCGTCCGTAACAACGTCATCCGGGAAGCCATCGAATCGGCCGCGAAGGCGCGCGAGGAACACCTGCGCCGGGCATTCACCGAAAGCCTCGGCGGCACGGCGTTGCCTGACAAATTCGCCCTGGAGGCGCCGCACGGCACGATCGCGGACACGATCATCGAGGCCACGGTGCTCTTTTGCGACATCCGCAATTTCACGTCGATCGCGGAGAGGCTGTCGTCCTCCGAGGTGGCTGAACTGCTCACTGAATATTTCGAGCGCATCTGCGAGCCGGTGCTCAAGAACGGCGGACGCCACCTGAAGCTCATCGGCGACGGCCTGATGAGCGTCTTTGCCGATACGCTGGGCGGAGGCTCGCCGCTACCGGCGTCGCGTCGCGCGATCTCGGCGGCCCTGGGGATGGCACTGGCAGCGCATGAGTTCCGCGCCTGGCTGGACAAGCGCTTCGCGCACCGAGGCCTGCCGCCGTTCGCCATCGGCGTGGGCCTTCACGCCGGCGAGGTGAGCATCTGCCGGCTGGGATCGATCCACAACAAGGAAACCACGCCGACCGGCGATACCGTGAACGTGGCGGCTCGGCTCGAGGCGGCCAGCAAGGAGCTGGGCTGGACGGTGGTGGCCAGCAACCCGGTGCGGGCAACGGCCGGCCAGGGTATCCAGACCGGCGGCATGACCTCGCTCGCGGTGCGCGGCAAGAACGCCTTCGTCGACGTCGCCGAGATCATCGGGCTGCAAACCGACATCGACGACCAGCGCCACGGCATGGCAACCCTGACGGAGCGCGCCGGCGAAGTGCGTGACGCGGTGCAGGTGAATTCGGAGATCACCGCTCGCGCCGTCAAGGGGGCGTTGCAGTCCAAGCTCTCGGCGTTCAAGGATCACCGGTTCGCGCCGGGCCAGGCGCCGTTGCGGCTGCGCGGCTATTGCCTCAGCCGCAAGATCGGTGCGGGCGGCATGAGCGAGGTGTACCTGGCCGCGCGCGAGAGCGACGACGTGCCCGTCGTGCTCAAGGTACTGCATGCCAGCGGCAAGGCGGCGAGCGAGCACCTGTCGCGCTTCATCCAGGAGTACGCTTTGCTGTCCCGGATCGAGCACCCCAACGTGATCCGCATCTACGACCAGGGGTTCACAGACGACCACGCGTACATTGCGATGGAGTATTTCGAACAGGGTGACCTGCGCGCCGAGATCGGGGCCGGCATGAGCCAGCAGCGCGTCGTGGCGATCATCGCGCAGGTGGCGCGGGCGCTGGCCGCGATCCACGCGCGCGGCATCATCCACCGGGACCTCAAGCCCGAGAACATCATGCGCCGGCCTGATGGCAGCGTGGCGGTCGCGGATTTCGGCATCGCCAAGTCGATGCTTCAGGCCGACAACATGGCGTTGACCCAGGTGCGGCATGGCGACGTGGTGGGCACGCCGTATTACCTGAGCCCCGAGCAGGCCGCCGGCCAGGCCATCACGCCGAGCTCCGACCTCTACAGCCTCGGGGTGATGATGTTCGAGATGCTGACCGGCGAACGCCCCTTCCGCGCGGAATCGCTGGACCTGCTGCTGGCACGGCACATGTCCGCGCCCACCCCCGCACTGCCGCAGGCGCACGCGGCGCTCCAGCCGGTGGTGGACCGGCTGATGGCCAAGAAGCCGCAGGACCGCTACGAGTCGGCCCACGCCCTCTTGGCCGACCTGGAGAAGAGGGCGCCGGTGCAAACCGTTACGAGCCCAAAAGCCTAGAATGCCCCGATGATTTCCCGCGAACCTACCATCGAGCGCCTGGCCACGGCGCAACGCCTCCTGCTGGAGCCTTTCGGCCTGACCGAAGCCCATCTGTCGCGCGCCCTGGGCGAGATTGCCACCCACAAGGTGGACGACGCCGACTTGTATTTCCAGTACACGCGCAGCGAAGGCTGGAGCCTGGAAGAAGGCATCGTCAAGACCGGCAGCTTCAGCATCGACCAGGGCGTCGGCGTGCGGGCGGTGAGCGGCGAGAAGACGGCCTTCGCCTATTCAGACGACATCTCCGAGGCATCGCTGATGGACGCGGCGCGAACGGTGCGCACCATCGGCGCGGCGGCCGGGCAGGGCCGCGTGAAAGTGGCCACGCGCAAGATCGCGGGTGGGCGCTCGTTGTACGGCAGCGTAGACCCCATCTCCACGCTCGACAGCACGGCCAAGGTGCAATTGCTGGAGCGCGCCGAGAAGCTCGCGCGCTCCAAGGACCCGCGCGTGGCGCAGGTCATGGCGGGGCTGGCCAGCGAATACGATGTGGTCATGGTCGCGCGAGCCGATGGCACCCTGGCAGCGGACGTGCGCCCCCTGGTGCGGCTGTCGATCACCGTGATTGCCGAGCAGGACGGTCGACGCGAGGTCGGCTCCGGCGGCGGTGGCGGGCGCTTCGGGCTGGCGTACTTCGACGACGCGCGCATCGAAAGCTATGTAGACGACGCGGTGAAAGCGGCGCTCACCAACCTCGAATCGCGCCCCGCGCCGGCCGGCGAAATGACCGTGGTGCTCGGCCCCGGCTGGCCCGGCATCCTGTTGCACGAAGCCGTTGGCCACGGCCTGGAAGGCGACTTCAACCGCAAGGGCTCGAGTGCTTTCTCCGGGCGCGTGGGCAAACGCGTGGCGGCCAAGGGCGTCACCGTGCTCGACGACGGCACAATCACCGACCGCCGCGGCTCGCTGAACGTGGACGACGAGGGCAACGCCAGCCAGCGCACCGTCCTCATCGAGGACGGCATCCTGCGCGGCTACATCCAGGATTCGCTCAACGCGCGCCTGATGGGCGTGGCGACCACCGGCAACGGCCGCCGTGAGAGCTATGCCCACATCCCGATGCCACGCATGACCAACACCTACATGCTCGGCGGCGACCGCAAGCCCGAGGAGATCGTGGCCAGCATCAAGAAAGGCCTGTACGCCACCAACTTCGGTGGCGGCCAGGTGGACATCACCTCGGGCAAGTTCGTCTTCTCGGCGAGCGAGGCATTCTGGGTGGAAAACGGCAAGATCCTCTACCCCGTCAAGGGCGCCACCATCGTCGGCAATGGGCCCGATGCGCTGACGCGCGTAACCATGATCGGCGACGACATGGCGCTCGACACCGGCGTGGGCACATGCGGCAAGGAAGGCCAGAGCGTGCCGGTGGGCGTGGGTCAGCCGACGCTGCGCATCGACGGCTTGACCGTCGGCGGCACCGCCTGAAAGAGCTGCCGGTCCCCGCGCATGGCCACCAACCCCCGCCTGCCGCTCGACCCCACCACCAACCTGCCGAGCATCCATTCGTTCGGCGAGCTCGGCAACTTCCTGCGTTCCTCCGTCGCCGACGAGGACAGCCGGCAATTCTCCGACAGCATGAGCCAACTGGCCGTGCACATCGAGGCGATCATCGCGGGCCTGCGCCTGAACCGCACGCGAGCTACAGTCGCCCCGATGCTGGTGGACCTGCTCACCGTGCTGCGCGGCCACCGCAACCTCGTCGTCAACCTGGGGCTGCCCTGGCGCGGCCTCTATGAGTACGCCGCGTACCTTCAGGCGCTCAACAACTTCCGCGTGCTGACCGGCCAGTGGCTGCTAGACGGCGGCCCTCGCAGCGCGGAGCTGCTCGTGTCTGCCGAGGATTTCGAGCTGGTGGCCTGGCGCACCCTGGGTGAGGGCATGCTGCTGATCGACATGTATGAGCAGTGGTCGTCCAGCGGCCACTCGCAGCAGTCGTCCTTGGACGCTATGAGCGAGCCGCAGGTGGAGAGGGCGCTGCAATGGTGGAAGAAGCTCAGGCTGTAAGGGGACGTAGGGCACGGTGTGCTACATTTACTTCCATGCACACGGCTCGCGCGTATTTTTTTGGCTACTTTTGGCATCTCACGTCAACCGGCGGTAGAGAGATCTGAGCGTACCCAGCAAAAGCGCAACGACCCCCTAGCAAACCGCCGGATTCCGGCGGTTTTTTTTTGCCCCGATTCTTTTTCGACCCGAGAGGAGCCCACGAATGAACGCCAAAGCCACAGCCACCAGCGAAGGCTGGTATGCGCATCCCGTCGACAAGACCAGCGAGACCGACGACGAACGCATCAAGGACATCACCGTGCTGCCCCCTCCAGAACACCTGATCCGCTTCTTCCCGATCCACGGGACGGCGGTGGAATCGTTGATCACCAGCACGCGCCGCAACATCCACAACATCATGGCCGGCAAGGACGACCGACTTCTCGTCGTGATCGGCCCATGCTCCATCCACGATCCCGGCGCCGCGCTCGACTACGCGCGCCGGCTGAAGGAGGCCCGCGGAAAGTACAGCGGCACCCTGGAAATCGTGATGCGGGTCTATTTCGAAAAGCCGCGCACCACGGTGGGCTGGAAGGGCCTGATCAACGACCCCTACCTGGACGAGAGTTACCGCATCGACGAGGGCCTGCGCATCGCGCGCCAGCTGCTGATCGAGATCAACCGCCTGGGCCTGCCGGCCGGCAGCGAGTTCCTCGACGTGATTTCGCCGCAGTACATCGGTGATTTGATCTCCTGGGGCGCCATCGGCGCGCGCACCACGGAAAGCCAGGTGCACCGTGAGCTGGCTTCGGGCCTGTCGGCGCCGATCGGGTTCAAGAACGGCACGGACGGCAACATCCGCATCGCCACGGACGCGATCCAGGCGGCCGCCCGCGGCCATCACTTCCTGTCGGTGCACAAGAACGGCCAGGTGGCGATCGTGCAGACCAACGGCAACAAGGACTGCCACGTCATCCTGCGGGGTGGCAAGGCGCCCAATTACGATGCCGCCAGTGTGGCCGCGGCCTGCAAGGAGCTGGAGGCGGCCAAGCTGCCCCCGACACTGATGGTCGATTGCAGCCATGCCAACAGCAGCAAGCAGCACGACAAGCAAGTGGACGTGGCGCGCGACATCGCGGGCCAGATTGCCCAGGGCTCGCGCCATATCTTCGGGCTAATGGTCGAAAGCCACCTCAACGCCGGAGCCCAGAAGTTCAGCCCGGGCAAGGACGATCCGGCCGCACTCGTCTACGGGAAGAGCATCACGGATGCTTGCCTGGGTTGGCCCGAGTCGCTCCAGGTGCTTGAAATCCTTTCCGAAGCCGTGAAGGCACGACGCGCGCGCTAGGAGACGGCTGCGTGCTGCGCCGCCGCCAGCGAGCGCAGCAGCTTTGCATGCACGTCGCCGAAGCCGCCGTTGCTCATGCACAGGATATGGTCGCCGGGGCGGGCGGCTCGCGTGACTTCACGCACCACATCGTCGATCGATGCGCACACACGCGCTTTGGCGCCCATGGGTGCCAGGGCGTCCGCTGCATCCCAGTCGAGGCCGCCGCTGTGGCAGAAGGCGAGATCGGCCTGCTCGAGGCTCCAGGGCAGTTGCGACTTCATCGCACCGAGCTTCATGGTGTTGCTGCGCGGCTCGAACACAGCGAGGATTCGCTGCGTTCCTACTTTGCGGCGCAGACCGTCGACCGTGGTGCGGATCGCCGTGGGATGGTGAGCGAAGTCGTCATACACGGTGACGTTGTTCGCGGTGCCACGCACTTCCATCCGGCGCTTGACGTTGCGAAATTCGCGCAGCGCCCGGGCAGCGGCTTCGGGCGCCACACCGACATGCTCGGCCGCGGCAATGGTCGCCAGTGCGTTGAGCTGGTTGTGCACGCCGGTGAGTTCCCACTCCACGCGGGCCACGCGCTTGCCGCGTTCGAGCACGTCGAAACTGTGCGGCTCGCCCTGCGCCGAGAAATCGCTCACGGCGGAGCCGAAGCTGCGCAGCTCGCTCCAGCAACCCATGTGCAGCACGCGCTGCACGCTTTCCTCCAGTCCATTGGCGACCACCCGCCCGGTGGACGGCACGGTGCGCACCAGGTGATGGAACTGCCGCTCGATCGCCGCGAGGTTGTCGAAGATGTCGGCGTGGTCGAACTCCAGGTTGTTGAGGACGGCGGTGCGCGGCCGGTAGTGGACGAATTTGCTGCGCTTGTCGAAGAACGCCGTGTCGTACTCGTCGGCCTCGATCACGAACAGTGAACGCAAATCGGAGCGCGTGGGGGCGCCGAGTCCCGCCGCCGGGCCGCCAAGCCTTGCCGAGATGCCGAAATTGGTGGGAACGCCGCCCACCAGGAAGCCCGGCTGCAGCCCGGCGTGCTCCAGCACCCAGGCCAGCATGGACGTGGTGGTGGTCTTGCCGTGCGTTCCGGCCACGGCCAGCACGTGCCGGCCCTGGAGCACGTGTTCGGAAAGCCACTGGGGGCCGCTCGTATAGGGCAGGCCGGCGTCCAGGATGGCTTCCATGAGCGGATAGCGGGGCGTGCCGTCGGGCTTGCGGGCGCGCGAAACGACGTTGCCGACGATCCACACGTCCGGCCGGAGCGCGAGCTGATCGGCGCCGAAGCCTTCGATCAGGTCGATGCCGAGTGCGCGCAGCTGGTCGCTCATGGGCGGGTACACGCCGGCGTCGCAGCCCGTGATCTTGTGGCCCGCCTCGCGGGCGAGTGCGGCAAGGCCTCCCATGAATGTGCCGCAGATGCCGAGAATATGGATGTGCATTCGGCAATTATCGGTGGGCCGATTCACCGAGCCCCTACCATTACGCATGCGCTTCGACGTCATCACCCTGTTTCCCGAGTTGTTCGCACCATTCCTGACGAGTGGGGTGACGCGGCGCGCCTATGAATCCGGGCAAGTCGACGTCCACCTGTGGAACCCCCGCGATTTCGCTGAAGGCAATTACAAGCGGGTGGACGACCGGCCCTTTGGCGGCGGCCCGGGCATGGTGATGATGGCCGTGCCCCTGGCGCAATGTCTGGCTGCCATCAGGGCGCAGCGGCAGGACGCGGCCCCGGTGGTGCTGTTCTCGCCGGTCGGCGAGCGGCTGGACCATGCCGGCGTAGAGCGCTGGTCGGCCGGCCAGGGTGCTGTCCTGGTCTGTGGCCGTTACGAGGGCATCGACCAGCGCTTTATCGACCGGTACGTCGACGTGCAGGTCAGCCTGGGCGATTTCGTGCTTTCGGGCGGGGAAATCGCGGCCATGGCCCTGCTGGACGCCGTGGCGCGGCTGCAGCCGGGAGTGCTCGGCGACGACGATAGTTCACAGTTCGACAGCTTCAACCCGGCGCTGGACGGGCTGCTGGATTGCCCCCACTACACCCGGCCGGAGGAGTGGGAGGGACTGAAGGCCCCGCCGGAATTGCTGTCCGGCCACCACGCGCAGATCGAGCGCTGGCGCCGCGACCGGCGCCTGGAAATAACCGCCCGGCGCCGTCCGGACCTGATCGAGCAGGCCCGGGCACAAGGGCGGCTCGGCCCGGCGGACGAGGCGCTTTTGGCCAAGCTCGCCTAAGTGGCTATAATCAAAGGCTTTTCGATCCTCTGCCCGAGTATTCGAAGAAAACATGCGACCGCATGTTTTCGGCAACCCTTTAACCAAACTGCGGGCACGATCCCAGAGGTAAACATGAATCTGATCCAAACTCTCGAGCAGGAAGAAATTGCCCGCCTGGGCAAGACCATCCCGGCATTCGCCCCCGGCGACACGGTGATCGTCAGCGTCAACGTCGTCGAAGGCACCCGCAAGCGCGTGCAGGCCTACGAAGGCGTGGTGATCGCCAAACGCAATCGCGGCCTCAACAGCGGCTTCACGGTGCGCAAGATCTCCAGCGGTGAAGGCGTGGAGCGTACGTTCCAGACGTACAGCCCCCTGATCGCCGCTATCGAAGTCAAGCGTCGCGGCGATGTGCGCCGTGCCAAGCTGTACTACCTGCGTGACCGCAGCGGCAAGTCCGCCCGTATCAAGGAAAAGCTGGCCCACCGCAACAAGCCCGCCGCCGTCGCCGAATAAGCGAAAGCGCTCCACCGAAGACCGCCGCCGGCTCCGTGCTCGTGGCGGTTTTTTCATTCAGCCCTCGTCGATGCCCGTCAACCCGATTTCCGCCGATACGCCGCTGTCCAAGCTGCCGAATTTCGACCCGCGCGCCATCCCGGTGAGCGGGATCGACTCGCACTTGCCCGCCGTGCCGCGCGAGGCGCTCGCGCCGGCTGCATTGCGGGCACGCTTCGCCGCGCCGCCGAGCTGGGAGCCGGAGGTGTGGGCCGAGCGCAAGTTCGCGGACCGCGAGCCGGCGCATGCCTCGGTTCTGGTGGCGGTCGTCATGCGCGAGCGGCCCACGGTGCTGCTGACGGAGCGCACGACGCACCTTTCCACCCACTCGGGCCAGGTGGCCTTCCCGGGGGGCAAGCAGGACGACACGGACATCGACGCGGCCCATACGGCGCTGCGCGAGGCCCAGGAGGAGATCGGCCTGGCGCCCGAGTTGGTCGAGGTGATCGGCACGATGCCAACGTACACCACCGGCACGCAGTTCATCGTCACCCCGGTGGTGGCGCTGGTGAAGCCCAATCACACGCTGGCGATCAACGCCTTCGAGGTGGCCGACGCCTTCGAGGTCCCACTGGACTTCCTGATGAACCCGGCACACCACCACCGCCATTCCCTCGAATGGGAAGGCGTGCGGCGCGAATGGTTCTCCATGCCTTATATGGACGGCAGGGTCGAGCGCTTCATCTGGGGCGCCACCGCCGGGATGTTGCGTAATTTCTACCGGTTCCTCGCGGCCTAGGGCTGTCGGCGGCGGCGCTTTATGATTGCCGCATGAGTTTTTTCGCCATCCTGTTCGCGTTGCTGATCGAACAGGTGCGTCCGCTGGGGCGGCATAACCCGATCCATGCGGGCCTGCGGGGGTGGGCCCGGTGGGTCAGCCGCAACTTCGACGCCGGCAAGCCGCACCACGGCTGGGTGGCGTGGACGCTGGCGGTGCTGGCGCCGTCCTTGGCAGCCTTGGCCGTGCACTGGTTGCTGACCCTGTTCGTCGGCTGGCCCTTCGCCGTGCTGTGGAGCGTCGCCGTTCTGTACGTGACGCTCGGCTTCCGGCAGTTCAGCCACCACTTCACCAATATCCGCGACGCGCTCGATACCGGCGACGAGCCACGTGCCCGCGAGCTCCTGGCACAGTGGCAGCAGGTCGACGCCAGCGAGTTGCCGCGCAGCGAGATCGTGCGCCATGTCATCGAGTACTCCGTGCTGGCCGCGCACCGCCACGTGTTCGGCGTATTGGCCTGGTTCTCCGTGCTGGCGGCCTTCGGCTTCGGGCCCGCGGGCGCGGTGCTTTACCGCATGAGCGAGTTCGTTGGCCGCTACTGGAAATACCGCAACCGAACACAACTGCAGCCGGCCAGCGTGGCCCTGCAGTCGGCTGCCGCGCGCGCCTGGCATGTGATTGACTGGCTGCCCGCGCGCATCACAGCGCTGGCTTTTGCGGTGGTCGGCAGCTTCGAGGAGGCCATCGACTGCTGGCGCAATTACGCGCAGCGCTTCCCGGACGACAACGACGGCGTGATCCTGGCCGCGACCTCGGGGGCGGTCAATGTGCGGCTGGGCGGCGAAGCGCTCAAGTCAGCGTTCACGCCCAATAACTCGCAAGGCTTCCGGTCCACCGGCGCGGAAGCGATGGTCGACACCGAAAGCACCCCAGGCCGCGAGGCGGAGGTCGCCCACCTGCGCAGCATCGTCGGTCTGGTGTGGCGATCGGTCGTGCTGTGGATGGTGCTGCTGGCGCTGCTGACGCTGGCCCGGCTGCTGGGGTAGCCGCCATGGGCGGACAGTCGTTCTGGAGCCCGCGCGTGCGGGAGCTCGTACCGTACGTGCCCGGCGAGCAGCCGCGCATTCCCAACCTCGTCAAGCTCAATACCAACGAGAACCCATACCCGCCTTCGCCGCGCGTGATAGCCTCCATCGCGGAAGCTGCGCGAACCGGCCTGCAGCTCTACCCGGACCCCGAATCGACGGTGCTGCGCGAGACAATCGCCAATTACCACGGCCTGGACGCGGGCCAGGTCTTCCCGGGCAATGGTTCGGACGAGGTCCTCGCCCACGCGTTCTTCGCGTTCTTCCAGCACGACCGGCCGCTGCTGCTGCCGGACGTGACCTACAGCTTCTACCGTGTGTACTGCCGCCTCTACGGGATCCAGATGCAGCTGGTCCCGGTCAATGATCGCCTGCAGATCGATGTGGCGAGCTACGCCGGGCAACCGGCAGGCGGAGTGGTGATCGCCAATCCCAACGCGCCCACCGGCAGCGCCCTGCCTTTGGTCGCGATCGAGCAGCTGCTGCAAAGCCAGCCCGATTGCGTGGTGCTGGTGGACGAAGCCTATGTTGATTTCGGCGCCGACAGCGCCATCCCGCTCATCGCCCGCTACCCGAACCTCCTGGTGGTGCATACGTTATCCAAGTCCCGATCGCTCGCGGGCCTGAGGGTGGGGTTCGCCGTGGGTCAGCGCCATCTCATCGAGGCGCTGGAGCGGGTGAAGAACAGCTTCAACTCCTATCCCCTCGACCGGCTGGCCATTGCGGGTGCGGTCGCGGCCTATGAAGACATCGTCCATTTCGAGCAGACGCGTCAGGCCGTGACGGCGAGCCGCGAGGCACTGACCGTGCAGTTGTGGCGGCTGGGCTTCGATGTGCTGCCCTCCGGCGCGAATTTCCTGTTCGCGCGGCACCCGGACCACGATGCAAACGCGCTGGCCGCCCGGTTGAGGGATCGCGGCATCCTGGTGCGGCATTTTGCGCAGCCGCGCATCGACCAGTTCCTGCGCATCAGCGTGGGCACCCCGGCGCAGTGCGACATGCTCGTGGAGGCGTTGCGCCTGCTCCTGGCCAAACCCTAGTAACGCGGCGGCTGCGACAGCTCCGCGAAGAGCTCCTTGTAAATTCGATAGCGCGATGGCGTGATCCCGCCTTCGGCCGGGCTCTGCGCCGTGGCCTCGATTACCCCGCAGCCCGGTTCATGCAGGTGCGTGCAGTTGTAGAACTTGCAGTTGCCCATGTGCGCCTTGAAGTCCGGCATGCATCCGGCAAGCTGCATCGGCTCGATGTGGTTCAGGCCGAACTCCTGGAAGCCGGGAGAGTCGATCAGCGCTGTCGTGCGCTCCTTGTCCACCCAGTACAGGGCCGTGCTGGTGGTGGTGTGCTTGCCGGAGTTGAGCGCCTGCGATATCTCACCCGTCACCACCAGCGCCCCCGGCACCAGCAGGTTGATCAGCGTGCTCTTGCCTGCGCCGGACGGGCCCAGCACCAGCGTCGTCTTGCCGCGCAGGTGTTTGAGCAGGTGCTCCCGGTCCACATCGCCCGAGAGCCGCAACGAGAGCGGCAGCACGCCGTAGTGCATTCGCTGATAGGGCAGCAGCCGCGCCCAGGCTCGTTCGAAGGGTTCGACCAGGTCGCTCTTGTTCAGCGCGATGAGGGGCGTGATGCGTTCGGCTTCGGCGGCAATCAGTGCACGCGCGAGCTGGCTCTCGGAGAACTCCGGCTCCGCGGCGATCAGAATCAGCACGAGGTCGAGGTTGGCCGCGAAAGACTTGGTGCGAACCTCGTCTTGCCGGTAGAACAGGTTACGGCGCGCTTCGACTTTCTCGACCGTGCCCTCGTCGTGCGAGCCTTGCCACAGCACCCGGTCGCCGACGACCGCCGCGCTTTTCTTGCCGCGCGGGTGACAGATCAGGCGCTGGCCTGTCGGAGTTTCGACGAGGAAGTGGCGGCCATGGCTGGCGACGACCAGCCCGGGTTCGAGTGCCGCCTTCTCAGACAAGAGAGGTTGCCCTCATGCGAGCAGTGCGTCCACTTGCGCGGCGCATTCGAAGTCCGTTTCCGACAGCCCCTTCACGTCGTGCGTGTTGAAACGCACGACGCAGCGGTTGTAGTGGACGGAAAGATCGGGGTGATGGTCCTGCGCGTTCGCGACGAAGGCGACAGCATTGACGAAGGAGATCGTCTCGTAGTAGTTGCCGAAGGTGTAGGTCTTCTCGATCGCGACGTCCGGGCCATCGCCGGTGAGCTTCCAGCCCGGCGCTGCCGAGAGTCGGGTGACGATTTCGGTCGCCGAGAGCGCGCGGCGCGGCAGCAGCGACCAATCCTTCTTCTTGAGCATGGTCATGTTGGGTTCCTCATGCGGGGCTGGCACCGGCCATGCGGGCCAGGCGCTCGGAGGCCGGAGGGTGCGAGTAGTAGAACTTCACGAAGACCGGATCGGGCGTCAGCGTCGAGGCGTTGTCCTCGTAGAGCTTCAGCAACGCCGTCGACAGGTCCTTGCCGCTGGTCTGCTGCACCGCGTAGGCATCGGCTTCGAACTCGTGCTTGCGCGAGAGCAGCGCCATCAACGGCGAGATGAAGAAGGAGAAGACCGGCACCACCAGCAGGAAGAGCAGCAGCGCCAGGGCATCGTTTGGGCCTTGCAGGTTGGGCCGCACGCCAAGCCCGGTGTAGAACCACACTTGGGTGGAAAGCCACCCCAGCAGTGCGAAGCCGGCCAAGCTCAGTGCGAACATGCCGGCGATGCGTTTGATGATGTGCTTGTGCTTGAAGTGCCCGAGCTCGTGGGCGAGCACGGCATCGACCTCGCCCGGAGAAAGCTTCGCGAGCAGCGTGTCGTAGAACACCACGCGCTTGGACGCCCCGAAGCCGGTGAAATACGCGTTGGCGTGCGCGCTGCGCTTGCTGCCGTCCATCACGAACAGGCCCTTGGCCGCGAAGCCGCAGCGACGCATCAGTTCTGTGACGCGCGCCTTGAGCGTCTCGTCATCCAGCGGTTTGAACTTGTTGAAGAGCGGGGCGATAAAGGTGGGGTATACCACCAGCAGTAGCAGGTTGAAGCCCATCCATACCGCCCAGGCCCACAGCCACCAGAACGCGCCCGCCGCGCCCATCAGCCATAAGATGAGCGCGACGATGGGCAGGCCTATCGCCACCCCCAACAAGGTGGACTTGACGAGGTCGACCACCCAGAGCTTGAACGTCATCTTGTTGAAGCCGAAGCGTTCCTCGATGACGAAGGTCTGGTACAGCGTCAGCGGCAGGTCGATCGCCCCACTGATCAGCGCGAAGCCCACCATCAGGGCCAATTGCTGTGTCATGCCGCCGCCCAGCCACCGCAGGAGCACCTGGTTCAGCGCGTCCAGGCCGCCGAGCAGCGTCCAGCCGACCAGCACCGCCGCGCCCAGGGCGAGCTCCAGCAGTCCGAAGCGCGTCTTGGTGATCGTGTAGTCGGCAGCCTTCTGGTGCGCGCTGAGGGAGACTGTGGCCGCGAACGGCGTCGGAACCGCATCCCGGTGCCGGGCCACGTAGCGGATCTGCCGCGTCGCCAACCAGAATTTCACCGCGAGTCCGGCAAGCAGGAAGGCGGCGAAAGCCAGTGTGAGGGAATAAGAAGCAGCCATTGCGCCTTAGTTTAGGCCATAGGCGACAATCGCAAGCATGTCAGAAACCGTATCCGAAACCCCGGCGCAGCTGCCAAAAAATGACCAGAACCTCGTCTGGCTGGACTGCGAGATGACGGGGCTCGACCCCGAGGTCGACCGCCTCATCGAGATTGCCGTGATCGTCACTGGAGCCGACCTCACGCCGCGCATCGAAGGGCCCGTTCTCGTCATCCACCAGAGCGACGCGCAGCTCGACAAGATGGACGCCTGGAACAAGGGCACTCATGGCCGCAGCGGCCTGATCGACAAGGTCAAGGCCTCCACCGTGACGGAAGCGCAGGCTGAGCTGCAGATTCTGGAGTTCCTCGCTCGCTACGTCCCCAAGAGTGCGGCGCCGATGTGCGGCAACAGCATCAGCCAGGACCGGCGCTTCCTGGTCAAATACATGCCGAGGCTGGAGGCCTTCTTCCATTACCGCAACATCGACGTGAGCACGCTCAAGGAACTGGCCAAGCGCTGGCGGCCCGATGTGTACAACGGTTTTCGCAAGCAGCAAAAGCACACCGCGCTGGCCGACGTGCACGAATCCATCGACGAACTCGCGCACTACCGCGAGCAATTCCTCAAGCTGGCTCAGTAGGCCGCGACGTATTCGACAGCGCCGGTGTCGCCGTCCAGGATCATGTCGTACGGATACCAGTAGATGTCTTCGTAGCCGTATTCGTCGATGTACGAATAGCCGATCCACGTGGTGCCCACGTACTGGTACTGCACCATCACGATCGGCGACCGGTGGGCATCGAGGGCGGCCATTTTCTTGTTGGTCTTGTACTTCTTGACCGGGACTTCGCCCTTGGTGTCGTGCTTGGCGTGGAACCCCGCGATCTTGCCGTCCTTGACGTCCACCGAGACCGTGTGGGCGCCGTTCTTGCCGATCTTGTGATTGCCGTTGACCTTGATCTTCTCGCCGAGCAGGTCCTTGCCGTTCTTGTGCTTCGCACCCTTGGCCTTCCCCTGGCCGCCGCCTTTGTCCTTGTCTTTATCCTGGCCCTTACCTTGGGCGAAGGCCAGGTTCAGCGCACCAAGGCCGGATAGAGCGATTGCCGCGCTGAGCACGCGTCGTGTGTGGTCCATGTCAATGTCTCCCTGTCGAGCCCGACCGCTGGCGGGATGCCATCGCGCGCCGGATGATGGGTTTATGCCGGTCGGCCGCGCGGCCCGTTGTAGGACTCCTGCGCACGAAGGTGGTGCAGGGTTGCGCTTTTACAGCCCGCCTTGCGGGAAAACCCTGAACGTGCGACAATCGCGGGCTTGGCTGCACATGCAGCCTTCGTGCATCTCCCTTCACACACCGGCTCAAGACAAAAGAGCCTCCAGAGCCTTCGGGCCTGACAGTCGTTTGATGGTTGATGTTTTACAACCATTGACGACAACGCCGCCACCCGTGGGCGACGTATGCGTGTGAGTAACTCATGACCGACACTTTTGCAGTGCAGGGCGACTTTTCGCCTGCCGAATCCTTCGATACCGCGCCGGCCCTGGCCGCGCC